>WNFS01000949.1_pt1 | contig 27697 bp, 30 predicted proteins | sample 5400141 | NCBI WGS metagenome assembly WNFS01 (sample SAMN13153358, study PRJNA577476) | soil metagenome | isolation source: 60 cm saprolite under Madrone tree | place: USA:California | collected 2016-06-14
AACCCGGCGATGGCCGTCTTGAGATCGGCCGTCTTATGCGCGCAACGCCGTTCGATCGCCGGCCGGCAATGCAGCCCCGCCAGCCGCTGATTGGTGATCTCGAATGTCTTGTCGAGCACGCTCTCCTTGATGCCCGGCAAGCGGGTCTGGATCAGGCCAACCCGGCGGGATTTCAGGGGCGCCAAACGCAAGATCGGCCCGCGCTGGCCGGCGACGGCCAGGCATCGGTTCAGCACGGGGCGCGGAACGGCAAAGGGAATGATCTTGACCGTCGCCGCCATGTCGCCGGTGGTCAACAAGTCGAAGGGAGCAAGCGTGGCCAAGGTGACCGCTTCATCCACCATGTTGAGGGCGTCGAGGCGGGCCTGATCGACCACCAGCAGTCCGGGTGTATCGGCCAGCAGATTTGCCCGGCCGGTAAAGGGTGCCGCGGGCGAAAGGTGCGCGCCGGCCACCATGCCGGCAATGGCCTGGGCCGCTTCATCTTCCGGCACGTCGTCGGGTTCCAGGCGCACCGCCATCACGGTCGTCTGCCCGGCGGCGCTCAGCGCAGCGACATCGGCTGCGGAGAGGCGGCGGCCCTTGCGAAACGAAATTCCGGCGGCCTTGACGCTATGGGCGAGCAGCGCGCCTTCGGCCGTGGTCACATCCATCTCGGCAAATATCATGCGCCGCGCCGCACGGCCGTGATCTGGGCCAGAACCGAAACCGCGATCTCCGCCGGCGAGAGCGCGCCGATGGAAAGGCCGACGGGTCCATGGATGCGGGCGACCTCCGTTGGCGTGAAGCCGGCCGTTGCCAGACGTTCGAGCCGCGCGCCATGGGTTTTCCGGCTGCCGAGGGCTCCGATGTAAAAGGCGGGAGAGCGAAGGGCGGCTTGCAGAGCCGGATCGTCCAGCTTCGGATCGTGGGTGAGCGTGACTACGGCGGTGCGGCGATATTATGGACCTGGGCGAACAGCTTGCCGCCGCCGGCTTCCAGAATTTCGCTTTCGTCGTTCCGCAGGGCCCGGCGAACCTCGGCAAGCGACGCCTCGTCGAGAGCCAGTTCACCCGACGGGGCTCCGTCATCATGCACGATAGCCTGGTGGCCGCTACCGAGTTCGGTCACAAGGACCGCCGGAATGTTCGCCGCGCGGTCGGCGAGCAGGCGATCGAGGAGGGCGGTTTTCATTCCAGCGCCTCGAGCCAGATCTGCAGCTTGCCGCCGCAGGCCAAGCCGACTTCCCATGCCTGTTCATTGGTGACGCCAAAATCGAGCAGCCGGGGCTTCTGCCCGCCGATCACATCTTGCGCCTCGCGTACCACCGCACCTTCGATGCACCCGCCGGAGACCGAGCCGATCATCCGCCCCTTGTCGTCCACGGCCAGTTGGCTTCCCACCGGCCTGGGCGAGGAGCCCCAGGTGGCAACGACCGTGGCGATGGCAACGCCACGGCCGCCGCGTCGCCAGGATGCTGCCTGTTCCAGGATGTCTTCGCTCAAGGATTGCGTTGTTCCAACCATCGGCTCACTCCTTCCATGCGTCGGCGGCCCGGGCGGGCGAGCACCGAGGTGAGGTCGGCCAAGCTCGCCAGATTGTGGATCGGCCGAAAATCATCGATATGGGGCATGATTGCCTTCGCACCCAGGGATTTGGGCTCGTAGGCATCATAGCGCAAGAGCGGGTTCAACCAGATAAGGCGCCGGCAGGATTTGTGCAGGCGCTCCACCTCGCGGGTCAGCCCCTCGCCGGAATCGCGATCGAGACCGTCGCTGATGAACAGCACGATGGCGCCCTGGCCCAGGATGCGGCGCGACCATTTGGCATTGAACTCGGCCAGGCAATGGCCGATGCGCGTGCCGCCGGACCAATCCTGGACTTTCTCGGCGACGCGATCGACGGAGATGTCGACGTCGCGATGACGCAGCATCCGGGTGATGTTGGTCAGCCGCGTGCCGAACAGGAAAGAGAACACGCGATCGCGGTCGTTGGTCACCGCATGCATGAAATGCAGGACGATGCGCGAATAGCGGCTCATGGACCCCGATATGTCACAGATGATGACGAGCGGCGGATGGCGCCGGCGCGGGTTGCGCCGGCGCAAGGCCGGAACCCCGCCGGAGCGAAGCTGGGCGCGCAAGGTTGCCCGCATGTCGATGCGCCGGCCATGGGGATCGGGCGCAAACCGCCGCGTCGGCAGCGCCATAATGGGAAGCTGCATGCCCGATACCAATCGCTTGGCGCTGGCGAGTTCCTCGGTCGACATTTTCTCGAAATCGATGGCCTGCAGCAGTTCGCGGTCGGAATAGGTCATGGCGGCGTCGAACTCGACCTCTTCCTCTTCCGGCGTCTCGCCGTCGTTTTCATCGCCAGTGGCGCGGCCAGCTTGTAAGGCCTCGGCCAAGCGACGGCTCAATTCCTCGCGTTTGTCGACGTCTTCGCCGCCCGGCGTCAGGCTCGGCAGCAGCATGGCCATCATGCGTTCCAGAAGCTTCGGATTGCGCCAGAAAACATGGAACGCCTGATCGAAGAGCGGGCGCTGATCCTGGCGATTGACGAAGACTGAATGAAGGGTCCAGTAAAAGTCGTCGCGCCGGCCGACGCCGATCGCCTCCACCGCGCGCAGGGCCTCGATGATGCGGCCCGGGCCGATGGGCAAGCCCGCCGCCCGCAAGGTGCGGGCGAAGAACATCAGGTTCTCGACGAGGCGGCCCTGGTCCGGCGGATTTTCAGCTGGATCCCGATCGGGGCTCGCCGGCGTCATGGCCGCCGCTCGGCCGAGGCGATCTCGGCCTTGACCTGGTCGAGCAGGACCGCGGCCTCGCTGCCGCGGATCTTGGCGATGTCGTCCTGATATTTGAGCAACACGCCCAAGGTATCGTCGACCGCTTTGGGGTCGAGGGCCACCCGGTCGAGCTGGATCAGCGCCTCGGTCCAATCGATGGTCTCGGCGATGCCGGGAAGTTTGAACAATTCCACCTTACGCAGTTTCTGCACGAATCCTACAACCTGGCGGCTGAGTTTGCCGCTGGCCTCGGGCACTTTGACCCGCAGGATTTCGAGCTCACGCTTGGCATCGGGATAATCGACCCAATAGTAGAAGCAGCGCCGCTTTAGGGCGTCGTGAATTTCCCGGGTTCGGTTGGATGTGACGATCACGATCGGCGGTTCGCTGGCCTTGATTGTGCCAAGCTCGGGGATGGTGATCTGGAAGTCGGACAGGACTTCCAGCAGATAGGCTTCGAAAGGTTCGTCGGTCCGGTCGAGCTCGTCGATCAGAAGCACCGGCACGCCGGCGGGGTCGCTTTCGATTGCTTGCAGCAGCGGGCGCTTGACCAGAAAGCGTTCGGAATAGATATCGCTGCCCAGGCTCTCGCGCGTTCGATCGCCGGCGGCCTCGGCCAGCCGTATCTCCACCATCTGGCGCGCATAGTTCCATTCATAGACGGCGGAGGCGACATCCAGGCCTTCGTAGCATTGAAGCCGGACCAGCCGTCGCTGCAGGGTCTCGGCCAACACCTTGGCGATCTCGGTCTTGCCGACGCCGGCCTCGCCCTCGAGAAACAGGGGTCGCTTCAGGCGCAAGGCCAGGAACAAGGCGGTCGCCAAGCTGCGGTCGGCCACGTAGCGGCCGGCAGCCAGCAAGGCCAGGGTCTCATCGACCGAAGTGGGCGTGTTTTCCTTCATCGTCGATCCTTCGTCGCATGACCCCAACGAATTTGTAGTGAAGCGATAGGTGAATCAGATCGCCAGATCAAATAATTAGTAACTCGCCCCGACCAACGCGGGAAATTCGATGGGCGCGACGGCCCATAGGATTGATTCAGAGATCGAGAAGAATTCCCGGGTGACTTTAGAACATCCTGAAATCATTGACTTATAGAGCCCTCGCACCTAGTTTGCGCCGGCGCGACGGCTGCCCCCTCGCAAGGTTTTCGGAGCCACGACATGAATCGGACAGCCATTTCGATCTTCGGCGAATTCCCGTTCGGCCCCGTTCGGCGCTAATCCCTTGCGCCGCACTAACATCTTCATTGCGATACTTCTGACCCTCACCGGATGCGCCGCGGCGTCGCCGCCACCGCGGCCGACCGCGTCCGTCATTTCCTCGCGCGAAGCGCGTTCCCAGGAATTCTGTGCCTTGCGGGCGAAGGCCCGGGGGTACGCCGACACCGATCTGGCGATTTCCTGCCGGCGCCGGGAACATTCCGCGGAAGCCCGGGCGAAGAGTACCCAGATCATGGGCGACGTCGATCACGCCTGCGAAGAAATCGCGACATATGGCGGACCTGGGGGGCCCTTCTCCTGGAGCGTCTATATGGATTGCATCGACGATAGCATCTAGGGGACCTCGCCCAGTAAGGTGGCGGCCGTGATCTATTATCTCTCCAAGGCCTTTTGGCTCGTCGCCCAGCCCGGGAATCTTCTCGTGCTGCTGTTGGCGCTCGGCACTTTGTTCCTATTCACGCGGCGGCGCGGATTTGGCCGCTTCCTGGTCACCATAACTGCTCTCGCTTCCATCGCCACGACCGTTCTACCTATCGGGCGCTGGCTGTTGGAGCCGCTCGAGGATCGCTTCCCGCCACTGACCTCGCTGCCGGACAAGGTAGATGGCGTGATCATGCTGGGCGGCGCCGTCAGCACGGTGCTGACCGAGGCCCGCGGACAGCCCCAGGTGAACGAGCATGCGGAACGCTTCATTGCTTTTGCCGATCTCGCCCGCCGATACCCGAACGCCAAGCTCGTCTTCGCCGGCGGCGGCCCGAAGCTGCGTGGCGGGACCTTTCGCGAGGCGGATGCCTCGCGCGAGGTGATGGTCTGGCTGGGCATGGATGTCAGCCGCGTGACCTTCGAGCGGGAGTCGCGCAATACATTTGAGAATGTCATCAACGCCAAGGCCCTTGTTCATCCTGCACCGGGCGAAACCTGGCTGCTGGTGACCTCTGCCTTTCACATGCCCCGCGCCGTGGGGATTTTTCGAGCGCAGGGCTGGCCTGTCGTGCCATATCCGGTCGATTACCTGAGCGGGGCCGGCGCGGACGATCCGGCCTATAGCGCCGACTTCCTCGAAAACCTTGGGCGATTCACCCTGGCGCTGAAGGAATGGATCGGACTTTTGGCCAATCACTGGCTTGGCCATAGCGACAGTCTGTTTCCCGCGCCTCAACCTTAACGCGGTTCGATCGCGCAAATCGCGCCGCGCCGGCCATGCCAGCGGGTTAATGCCTTGGCGCCTGCTTGGGCTTGTGGCACAAGGGCCGCGGATCGCTCTTGGAGATTCGAAGGCCCATGTCCCGTCAACCGAGCCGCTGGCTTTTCCTGATCCTGGTTGCCGCGCTGCTTGTCATGGGCGTCGCCCGCGTAGCCGCCGCGGATTCTTTTGCCGATTGGCTGGTCGCCCTGCGCAAGCAGGCGGCGGCCGAGGGCATCTCGCAGCCGACTCTCGATGCGGCTTTCGGAAAATTGCAGCCGATCCCGAAAGTCCTCGATCTGGACAAGAACCAGCCGGAGTTCACCCTGACTTATGCCCAATACCTGGCCAAGGTGGTGACCGACGAGCGCGTGGCGCGCGGGCGGGCGCTGATGGCTGAGTATGGCCCGAGCCTTGCAAAGGCCGGTGCCGAATTCGGCGTCCAACCGCGGTTCATCGTGGCGCTCTGGGCGGTCGAGTCCGACTTCGGCCGCGTCACCGGGGGCTATTCCGTGATCGCCGCCCTGGCGACCCTTGCCTATGACAGCGGCCGCAAGGATTTCTTCCGCAAGGAATTGATCGACGCGCTGCATATCGTCGACCAGCACAACATCACGGTCAATCTCATGACCGGCTCCTGGGCGGGGGCCATGGGTCAGTGTCAATTCATGCCCTCCAGCTTCCGCCGCTACGCCGTCGATTTCGATGGCGACGGGCGGCGTGACATCTGGACGAGCCAACCCGATGTCTTCGCCTCCATTGCCAACTACCTGGCGAGTTTTCACTGGCGGCACGACCAGACCTGGGGTCGCGCGGTGCGTCTGCCGGCCAAGTTCGATGCCCGGCTCATCGACCTCAAGCGCGAGAGGCCGCTCGGCGAGTGGCAGCGCCTGGGAATTCGCAATCCCGACGGCAGCGACCTGCCGAAACCCAATCTGGCGGCCTCGCTGGTGGCCCCCGATGGGCTGGCGGGGCCCGCCTATCTCGTCTATTCGAACTACAAGATCGTCATGCGGTGGAATCGCTCGACCTATTTTGCCACCTCGGTGGGCTTGCTTGCGGATCGCCTCGCCGGCGGATAACCTACTAGTTAGAGTAGTTACCGGGGATTTGGACCACAAAATGATGCGTTTTGCCCGCTTGGCCATGCTTTCGCTCGGGCTGATGGTCTCGGCCTGTGCCGAAACCACATTCATGGTCGATCAAACCAAGATGATGAACCAGGGCGCGCAGGTCCAACCCGGCTATAAGATCGGCAAGCCCTATCAGGTCGGGGGCGTCTGGTACTACCCGGCGGTCAACTACGATTATGACGAGACGGGTGTTGCCTCCTGGTACGGTCCCGGCTTCGTCGGCCATTCGACGGCAAGCGGCGAGACCTACGACGAAAACGCGATGACCGCCGCCCATAGTCGCGCCGGGCAGCACAGCTTCTGGGCGTGGAGCAGCAGGGCACAGCGAAGGTGCGAGTCCAGGTGATGGCGGAGGAGAGCCGGGCCCTGGCGCTGAGCGCCGGGGCGGGCGAAGAGGCCCAAGGCCCCCAGCCGACCGCCGCACCCACGACCAAAGTCACCACCGAGGCCTTGCCCGGCTCCACAAAGTCGGCCGTGTCGCCGGCGGGCACGCCGCCCAAGGCCATCGTGTTGGGCTACGCTCCGGTCCCGCAGCCGAGCCCGGTGGTGGTGCAGCAGCCGGTTCATGCGACCAACCTGTTCATCCAGGCTGGTGCCTTCTTGCAACTGGACAACGCAGATCGCCTGCGCGCCAAATTATCCGGCGTGGGATCGGCACGCGTCGTGCCGGTTCAATTGGGCGCTCAAAGATTCTATCGTGTGCGTCTGGGGCCGATCGCTACGGTGGCGCAGGCCGACGCCATGCTCGGCCGTGTGATCGCCATGGGTAACAAGGACGCGCGGTTGGTCGTCGAGTAGCCGCTGACGTCGCAAGCGAGATCGGCATGACGCCGATCTGCGAGAGGAACAATGAAACACCGCATCGCCTGTCTACTGCTCGTTCTCGCCTTCGTCGCCCGCGCCGCGGCGGCGGAGCAAATCGACACCACGGCAAACGTCGCCTACATCGTCGATTATCAAACCGGCGCGGTTCTTTTGGACAAGAACGGCGATCAGCAAATCGAGCCTGCCTCGATGAGCAAGCTGATGACGGTCTATCTACTGTTCGAGGCGCTGAAGAGCGGCAAAGTCAAGATGACCGACAGCTTTCCCGTCTCCGAACGCGCTTGGCGAACCCAAGGCTCCAAGATGTTCGTCGAACTGCACAATCAGATCAAGGTCGAGGACCTGCTCCAGGGCATCGTCGTGCAGTCGGGCAACGATGCCTGCGTGGTCGTCGCCGAGGCCATGGCAGGCAGCGTGGAATCCTTCGCCGAACAGGAGAACGCCACGGCCAAGCGGATGGGACTGACCCATAGTCATTTCATGAACTCCGACGGCTGGCCCGATCCGCAGCATTATTCGACGGCCCATGATCTGGCCATCCTCGCCCATCATCTGATCAACGAGTTTCCCGAGTACTATCACTACTTCTCCGAGATCGATTACACCTACCACGGCATCAAGCAGGGCAACCGCAACCCGCTGCTTTACAAGAATGTCGGCGTTGACGGGCTGAAGACCGGGCATGCGGAAGGGCCGGGCTACGGCCTGGTGGCCTCCGGCCAGCGCGAGGGGCGCCGGATCATCATGGTGGTTCAAGGAACCGACAGTAAGCAGAGCCGCTCGGACGAGACGTTGCGGCTATGGGAATGGGCCTTCCGGAATTTCGACAATTACAAGATCGTCAAAGCGAACGCGCCGCTGGTCGACGCCCCGGTCTGGCTCGGCGCCCAGGCGACGGTGCCCTTGGCCGCGCAATCGGATGTCGTGGTGACCCTGCCGCGCGGTGCGCGCGACAAGGTCAAGGCGACGGCGGTGTTCGACGGTCCGCTTCCCGCGCCAGTGGCAGCGGGCCAGGCGGTGGGCAAGCTTCGTATCGAAGTCCCCGGCATGTCGCCCATGGAAGTGCCGTTGATCACCGCTGGCACGGCCGAACGGCTGGGCACCTTCGCGCGTATCATGGCGGCGGCACGCCATCTGATTCTCGGCTGAGGCAGGATATTGCCCCCCGCGGCCCGTTTCATCACGCTGGAAGGCGGCGAGGGCGCCGGCAAGTCGACCCAGGCCCGGCGCCTTGCGGCGGCGTTGCGCGGTGCGGGACTCGATATCATCGAGACCCGCGAGCCTGGTGGCTCGCCCGGCGCCGAGGAAATTCGCCGGCTGCTGACCGCGGGCGAACCGGCCCGCTGGTCGCCCATGGCCGAGACCCTGCTTCATTTCGCCGCCCGCGCGGACCACGTGCGACGCACGATCCGCCCGGCGCTCGCCGCTGGCCGCTGGGTCTGCTGCGACCGCTTCGCCGATTCCACCATGGCCTATCAAGGCTATGGTCACGGCATCGACCGTGACTTCATCGCCCGGCTGGCCGGCGCGGTGCTGGGCGATTTGCGACCCGATCTGACCTTGATCTTCGATCTGCCCGTCGAACAGGGATTGGCCCGTGCCGCCGCCCGGTCCGGCCATGAAGACCGCTACGAGAAGATGGACCGCAGTTTCCACGAAGCGCTGCGCCGGGGTTTTCTCGATATTGCCGGCCAGGATCCGCAGCGTTGCGTGGTGATCGACGCCGGCGGCGACGAAGCCATGACCTGGCAACAGGTGGGCGCCGCGCTCCGCGATCGCCTCGGAGTGCCCTAGGCCATGGACCCGCAGCAGAACCCCGAATTGCTGGGCCAGGCGAACCCCGAGCAGGCCCTGCTCGATGGCGCCCTTTCGGGCCGGCTCGCCCATGCCTGGCTGCTGACCGGATCGCGGGGGGTGGGCAAGGCGACGCTCGCCTATCGTTTCGCGCGATTTCTGCTGGCCGGAGAGGATGCCACCCGGGGCGGTTTGTTCGGGGAGGCTCCATCCAGTCTGGCCCTCGATCCGGCCCATCCTGTCTTTCGTCGCGTAGCCAGCGGCGGCCATCCCGATCTGCGTACGATTGCGCGCACCATTAATCCCAAGACCGGAAAACTGCGCAGCGAAATCGTCATCGACGATGTTCGCGATGCCGTTGCCTTCATGCGGTTGACGCCGGCCGAAGGGGGCTGGCGCGTCATCGTCGTCGATGGCGCCGAGGATATGAACCGCAACGCCGCCAACGCCCTGCTCAAGGTGCTGGAGGAACCGCCGCCACGCGCCATACTCCTGCTGGTCAGCCATGCCCCGGGCCGGCTTCTGGCCACGATCCGCTCGCGCTGCCGGCGGCTGGACGTGAAGCCCCTGCCGGCGGCAATGGTCCTCGAGTTACTTTCCCGGCGAATGCCGGAATTGAACGCGGCCGATCGCGACATGGTGGCGGGCCTCGCGGAGGGCAGTATCGGGCGAGCGCTGGCCTTGGCGGAAGCCGGGGGCGTCGACCTCTATCGCGATCTCTCGGAGCTGCTGCTCCCGTTGCCCAAGCTTGATGCGGGCGCGCTCCATCGTCTTGCCGATAAATTGGCGCGCGGGTCCGCCGATAACGCCTTTCGCACCGCGAGCGAGCTTCTCAGCGCCTGGCTCGTGCGCATGCTTCGGCTGGGGACGACGAATGCTGATCCCGGGATCGAGTTCATGCCAGGCGAGGCGGCCTGCATGCGGCGGCTCGCCGGGGCCGAGCCCGCCGGCCGGTGGATTGAATTCATGGAAAGCATGCAGCGGCAGTTCGCCCTGGTCGACGGCCTCAACCTCGATCGCCGGCAGATCTGGATCGCCACGGTGCTGGGCCTGCAACGGATGGCGGCCGGGTAATGGATCGCACGGAGCGGGCTTTCATCGCCGTCTTGGCGCTGATCACGATCGTCTACCTCGTCCTGTTCGGCTATTATCTCGGTGCCACGGGCCTTCGCGTACCCGTGGTCGACGTGATTTATTGGGTGCTGCACTACATCGATCACTGGATGACGGGGGATTGGTGGGGCTATCTATGGATACCCCACAACGAGCATCGCTTGGTCTGGTCGCGCCTGCTGTTGGTTGTTGATCTGGCATGGTTTGGGGGCAATGGGGTGTCCTTCATGCTCTTCGGCATCGCCTGCATGGTGGTGCTCGTGGGTGCGATCCTGCGGGAGGTGATGGCAAGCGAGCTGGCCCCTGGGCCGCGCGCGGCCGTCGCTCTGATGGTGGTTCTGCTGCTGGCCACCAGCTTCAACGGCATCGATTGCAGCGTGCCGCAACTGGGCCTCTATCTGCACACTTGCGCCTTTCTGGTCCTTGCTCTGGTGCTTCTGGATGCGAAGGGCGAGGGCGGCGCGCATGCGACGGCGCGACGATTTGGGGCAATCGCCGCCGCGGTTGCTTCGACCTTCGGCGTCAGCGGCGGTCTGTTGGCTTTTCCCGTGCTCCATTGGGCGGCTTGGCGCGGCGGCCTTGGCCTGCGCTGGATCGCGATCATCTGGCTGGTGGGCGCTCTGCTGATCCCGGCTTATGTGATTGGCTTGGGCAAGAATGATGTGGCGCCCTCGCTCGATGCGATGACCCTGCTGCGCCTTGGCGACTACGTCATCCGATTTCTCGGTCTGCCCTGGTCCCATTCCCCATCCCTGGTGAATTTCGGTCGCGCGATCGGCTTGGCGACCGCCGGCTTCGGCGGCTACGTCCTCCTGCGCTTCGGAATATTCCAGCGGCCGCGCAGCCGCCTGGAGCGCATCGCCATCGGCATGTTGCTGTTCAGCTTCATGACGGCGGCTCTAATCGCAGCCAGCCGGGTGAATACGGCGCCGGATCGCGAAATGCCGATCCGCTATGCCCTGTTTACATCGCTGGCTCAGGTGTCGCTGCTGCTGATCGCGGCACCATGGCTTGGACGGATCTGGGCAGGAAGCCGGCGGTGGGTGGCGCAAGCCGTAGTCTTGCTCGGGGCGGTTCTCTTCCTCGGCCAGCAAATTCTTGGCGGACGCGCCGGGGCAGAGGGCGCGGCGCAATACACGGCGGCCTACCGGGCCATGGAGGCGGGCAAGTGGTCGCCCGATCAAGAGGGGATGGTGGGCAATCCGGCAAATGTCGGGCGGGTTCTGCGCTTTGTTCACGCTCATGGGCTCTATCGCGCGGATCGCTGAGGTGAAGCGAACTTGCGCCGCCCGGCGGCCTATGAGACAAGGGCCGCCGACCGGAGTGCTCCATGGCAGATCGCCGCTATTACCTGACGACCCCCATCTATTACGTGAACGACTCGCCGCATATCGGCCACGCGTACACCACGCTCGCCTGCGACGTGCTGGCGCGCTTCATGCGTTTGGATGGCCGCGACGTCATGTTCCTGACTGGTACCGACGAGCACGGCCAGAAGGTGGAAAAATCCGCCGCCGTGGCCGGCATGGGGCCGAAGGAGTTCACCGATAAGGTATCGCAGAACTTCCGCGATCTGGCTCGCGCGATGAATTTCAGCAACAACGATTTCATTCGCACGACGGAGCCGCGGCATATCCGGGCTTGTCAGGCCCTGTGGCAGCGCTTGCTCGATCGCGATCAGATCTACCTTGGCAAATACGCCGGCTGGTATGCCGTGCGCGACGAGGCCTATTACGCCGAGGATGAGCTGACGAACGGCCCCAGCGGCAAGAAGATTGCACCCTCGGGCGCGGAAGCGGAATGGGTCGAGGAGCCAAGCTATTTCTTTCGGCTCTCCGCCTGGCAGGATCGGCTGCTGAAATTCTACGATGACCATCCCGACTTCATCGCGCCGGAGGTGCGGCGCAACGAGGTGACGAGTTTCGTGCGCAGCGGCCTGCGCGATCTGTCGGTGTCGCGCACCAGCTTCAAATGGGGCGTACCCGTTCCTAACGATCCCGCCCATATCATGTATGTCTGGCTGGACGCGCTGACCAACTACATCACGGCCGCCGGATTTCCCGACGTCGATAGCCCCACCTATCGAAAATTCTGGCCCGCCGACCTGCATATGGTGGGCAAGGACATCCTGCGCTTTCACGCTGTCTATTGGCCGGCCTTTCTGATGGCGGCCGATCTGGCGCCGCCGCGCCGGGTTTTCGCCCATGGCTGGTGGACGAACGAGGGCCAGAAGATATCGAAGTCGACGGGCAATGTGATCGACCCTCTGGCGCTGATCGAGCGCTACGGTCTGGATCCGGTGCGCTATTTCCTGATGCGCGAGATCCCCTTCGGCAACGACGGTGATTTTTCGCACCGGGCCATGGTCAATCGCATGAACGGCGATCTGGCGAACGATTTTGGCAATCTGGCGCAGCGCGTGCTGTCGATGATCAACAAGAACTGCGCCGCCACCGTGCCATCGCCTGGGTCATTCTCCGCCGCCGATCAGGCGCTGCTCGGCGCCGCCGAAGGCCTCTATGAGCGTCTCGTTGGCGAAATCGGACGGCAGGCCTTTCATGCGAGCCTCGAATCAATGTGGCAGGTCATCGCCATGTCCAATCGTTACGTCGACGAACAGGCGCCATGGGCGCTCAACAAGAGCGATCAACCCCGCATGGCCACGGTGCTCTATGCCGTCGCCGATGTGGTTCGCCGCCTGGCCATCCTGGCGCAGCCCTTCATGCCGGATTCTTGCGGCCGATTGTTGGACCAGCTTGCGGTCCCGGCCGATCAACGCCGGTTCGCGGCCCTCGATATGCGCCTGTCGGCCGGCACGGCCTTGCCCAAACCGGTCGGCGTGTTCCCGCGCTTTGTCGACCCGGCAGGCTGATGCCCGGGCCATCGGCTAAGCCCTTTGCAACGGAATAAACCCTGCCATGCTGATCGATAGCCATTGCCATTTGGACTTCGATGCCTTCGGGCCTGAGCTCGACGCGGTCGTCAAACGCGCGCGCCGCGCCGGGGTCGGAGGATTCCTCACCATCTGCACCCGGCTGACGGAGTTTGACCGCGTGCGGACGATCGCCGAACGGTTCGATGATGTCTGGTGCTCCGTGGGCATTCATCCCCATGAAGCGGCGAGCGAGCCGGAAACCAGCACCGCCCGGCTGGTCGAGCTCACCCATCATCCCAAGGTGATCGGGATCGGCGAGGCGGGCCTCGACTACTACTACGAACATAGTCCCCGTGATCGGCAGCGGGACGTCTTTCGCCATCATATCGCGGCGGCCCGCGGGTCGGGCCTGCCTTTGATCGTTCACAGCCGCGACGCCGACGAGGAAACCGTGGCAATGCTGGAAGAAGGGACGGCAGCCGGTAGGCTTACCGGCGTCATCCATTGTTTCAGTTCCACCGCCTACCTGGCCGAGCGCGCCTTGGCCATGGGCTTCTATATCTCGCTCTCCGGCATCGTGACGTTCCGCAATGCGGAGACACTGCGGGATATCGCCAAGACGATCCCGGCCGATCGCCTGCTGGTCGAAACCGATGCACCTTATCTGGCTCCGGTGCCCCATCGCGGCAAACGCAACGAACCGGCCTTCGTGGCGCATACGGCCGCCTTCCTGGCCGCCCTGCGGGGCGTCGAGCCCGCGCGCCTGGCGGCGGAATCGACCATGAATTTCCTTCGACTATTCGCCAAGGCGGCTACGTGATGCGGGTCACGGTGCTGGGCTGCGGGGGATCGGGCGGCGTGCCGCTGATCGGCGACATCTGGGGCAGCTGCAATCCCGCCAATCCCAAGAACCGCCGCCGCCGGGTCTCGATCCATGTGGAAACCGGCGGCCAATCCATTCTGGTGGATGCTTCCCCGGACCTGCGTCAGCAGTTGCTCGACGCCAACATAAAGGATCTCGATGCGGTGCTGTTTACCCATGAGCATGCCGACCACTGCCATGGCATCGACGATCTTCGGTTCCTGCGGGCGGATAACAAGAAGCCGCCGCTGGAGGCCTGGGCGACGCCCCAGACGCTAGGCGTTTTGCAGAAGCGTTTCGAATACATATTTCGCCAGAATGAGGTTGCCTCCGGCGTTCTCTACCGCCCGTTTCTCGCCGCCCGGCTCGTCACGGGTCCCTTCGCCGTCGGCTCGGTTCCCGTCGTGCCCTTCGAGCAACAGCATGGCCTCGGCAGCGTGACCACCGGTTATCGCATCGGACGGATGGCTTATTCCACCGATGTGGTAGTGCTCGACGAAAGGGCGTTTGCCGTTTTGGCCGACCTCGACCTCTGGATCGTCGATTGCCTGCGTTTCGAGCCGCATCCGACCCATGCCCATTTCGATCTGACCATGTCCTGGATCGAGCGGCTGCGGCCCAAGCGAGCGCTGCTGACGCATCTGAATCATACGATCGATTACGACGAATTGGCTCGACGTTGCCCGCCGGGCGTGGAGCCGGCCTATGATGGGCTCGCGGTCGAACTGCCCGATTGAAAACCCAGCGACGTCAGAACCAGATCCCCACGTCCAGAGCCTTCAGAATGCAGTCTGTCACCGACAGATAGTCGGAGTTCGGCAGGCTGAACAACCGGCGGAACTCCTCGAGCGGCAACCGCCCATCCAGGAAAAGGTCCAGGATCTGCATGCTGATGGGGTGCAGTTTGGGCGGCAGGCAAGCAATGACCGCGGGCGCCATGGCATGCAGTTTATGCCGAGAGCGCCTTCCGATCAGCTTGAATCATGGAGATCGGTGAACCAGATTTCGGTTCGCTGGCTTAAATCTTGATACAGGTTTGAATCGATCGAACGCCGTCCGACGACCCCTGGCTTCGCCAGTCTGCCAGTGCTACTAGGCGCGGTTCGTCACCTGGCCACGTGCAAGGTGAATCCCTTTTCGGGCAGGAACCGATCGAGCGCGGGGCCGATTCCGCGCACGTCGACGCCGATCTGCCAGCCGGCGCCGTCTCTGGTGATGCGATAGAGATGATAGCGGGCATGGTCCTTGCCATGGCTTTGCCGTGCCGAGGCCGACGGCACACCGATCACTGGCACGCTGCCTTTGGGTGCGGGAAGTTCGGCAAGTCCGGAGCGGTGCGTATGACCATGCAGGATGAGTTCGGCACCTTCGGCCGCAATGACGGCGCGAAATGGCGCGCTATCCAGCAGCTGCTTGCGGTCGGCCGCGGGTCCGGGGAGCGGCGGATGATGGATCAGGACAACGCGACAGGAGCCTTCCCGGCGGGTGCGCGCAAGTAAACCAGCAAGCCGCGCCAACTGTTCCGCGCCGATGCGGCCGGCGGCACTATGGGGCGGCATGGGCGCGGCCGTGGTGACTCCGATAATGGCCAGCGGCCCACGCCGCCGCAGGAACGGAAAGTCGCCGGGTCCGGCGGCCGAGCGTTCTCGTCCATCGACCCCTTCGCCCGCCATGTAATCGGCCCACAGGCCCAGCGAACGATCCCAAGCGATCGGCACATAGGCATCGTGGTTTCCCGGTATCACGCTGACGTCCCGCGGGGAGCCCAGGTCCTCGAGCCAGGCCGCGGCACGGGTGAATTCTTCGGGCAATGAAATATTCACGAGGTCGCCGGTGACGACGGTATGATCCGGCCGCGCAGCGTGAAGGTCGGCCACCAGGGCGCCCAACACGGGGCCTTCATGGATTGCCTTGCGTCGCAGATGCCAGGAGAGGAACCCCAGAACCCGTTTCGACAACAAGAAATCCAATCGCGGAAGGCGAAGTCTGCCGAGATGGGTATCCGATAGATGTGCCAAGGTGAACACGCAGAGGTACTTGTGCCGGATCGTCCGCCGGGTCAAGGGTTTTGCCGGTGAGGGGACAGTCTTGCGATTGCCGCCCTGTCGGTCGCATGATGTCGAGCCGCAGCCTAGGTGAAACATTAGCCCGGACAATGCGGTGTTGCAGCCGTAGTTCTTGATTGAGGGACGCAATTGCCCAAGGCATCGCTACCCGCAGGCTGGGAGCGCAACCTGAGATTGGCCTGGCGCGATCTGAGCGCGGCTGCCCGGCGTTGGCCTCTGATCGTTCATCTCAGCTGGCACGACATTCGGCAGCGCTATCGGCGCTCCACCCTGGGGCCGCTGTGGCTCACCATCAGCGTGGCCGTGCAGATTGGGGCGATGGGCTTTCTCTATGGCGGGCTGTTCAACCTAGATGTCGCGACATATCTGCCTCACCTAGCCGCCGGCATGACGATTTGGGCCTTGATTGCCGGCATGATCAACGAAGGTTGCAATTGTTTCATCGCCGCGGAGGCCTATCTGAAGCAGGCGCCACTGCCGAAGTCGATGTTTCCGGCGCGCGTCGTCCTGCGTTGCCTTTTTAATTTCGGCCATGACTTCCTAATCGTCGTGGTGGTTTTGCTGATCTACCCGCCCGCTCTGGATTGGGGCATCGCGCTGGTCATCCCCGGACTTTTCATTCTCGCCTTGAACGGTTTGTGGACGGGCCTGCTCATGGGCCTGCTCTGCGCGCGTTTTCGCGACCTGTCACCCATCGTCACCAGCGTGATGCAGGTCGCGTTTTTCATCACGCCGGTCATCTGGATACCCAAATCGCTGCCCGGGTACGCAGCCAGCCTGCTGACCTTCAACCCCTTCGCGGTCTTTTTATCGCTGGTGCGCGATCCACTGATGGGGCAGCCGGTTCCGCTCACCTATTGGTTGATTGCCTTGGCCATCACCGTCGGCGGCTGGACCGTGGCCTTTTTTGCCTTTGCCCGGTTTCGGGCTCGAATCACCTATTGGCTCTGATGACCGCCATCGAGATCAATAACATCGACGTGCTGTTCCCGATCTACGACGCGCGGGCGCGTTCGTTCCGGCACCAGCTTCTGGGGATCGGTGCCGGCCGCATCGGCGAGACGGATGCCCATCATGTGGTCGTTCGCGCACTCAGCGACATATCGCTATCGCTCAATCATGGTGATCGCCTTGGTCTGGTCGGGCGCAATGGCGCGGGCAAATCGACGCTGCTGCGCGTAATGTCGGGGATTTACGAGCCGAGTACGGGCAGCGTGCGCGTGAGCGGCCGCCTGGCGGCGTTGACGGATATTACCATGGGCATGGACATGGAAGGCACGGGCTATGAGAACATCCTGATCCGCGGTTTCATGCTGGGCTTGACCCGGCGCCAATCGTTGGATCGCATCGACGAGATCGAGGCCTTCACCGAGCTGGGCGATTACCTCAACCTACCCTTGCGCACCTATTCGCAGGGCATGCTGTTGCGTCTGGCCTTCGCCATATCTACCAGCATCAAGCCGGAAATATTGATTCTCGACGAGATGATCGGCGCCGGGGACAAGCAGTTTGCCGAGAAGGCGAGCCAACGCCTCACCTTGTTGACCGAGGCCGCCAGCATTCTGGTCATTGCCTCCCACGCGCTCGACACGCTGCGCCAGCTTTGCAACAAGGCGGCCTTGCTGCGGGAAGGCCGCCTGATCGATATCGGCCCGGTCGAGCGGATTCTCGGCCGCTACGAGGCGGAAGGCTAAGCGGCGTTGCCAGCCCGGCACGCTCGGGCTCATAATCGGTTGAGCCAAGGGAGGCCCCGCATGCAGCTCGTCATCGACCAAAGCGATTTCACCCGCCTTTCCGCGACCGCCCGCAGCGAGCTCTTGCGCCTGTTGGGCGGGGGAGGCCCGCTGACGGCAGGCCCCGCCGGGCCGGTGGCTTCGCGGCGCAATTTCCGCTGGCGCCAGCCCCATGACGTCAATCAGGTCCTGTTGCGAAAATTGCTGAAAGGCGCCGATGCCGCCACGCGCGAACGCCTGGCGATCTTCGCCCGCAACAATGGCCGGGCCAGCATGAAACAGCTTCTGTCGGTGACGAAGGACAAGGATTGGCATGCCCTGACCCCGTGGGAGGGGGCGATCACCCGCAAGCTGCGCCGCCTGGTGGGCGACGACAATCGGATCGTCTCATTGATGCAATGGGATTATGAGGCCGAGGTCTGGGACCCCGATCACAGCCATTTGCTGGACGGCGTCTACTACGTCTCGGCGGCGACGACCAAGGCGCTCCGCAAGGAATTGGGCCTGGATTAGCACGGCAGAAGTGACAGGCCGGTTCTCGGGAGAGAGCCGACCTGGGTTTCAGGCGATTGCGTGGAGGTCAGCTTTTCTTCTGGCGGAATTTCGTATGGCAGCCTCCGCAGCCTTTTTCGCCGGTGGCGTCGAGCTGTGCGGCGAAAGCCGCCATATCACCGCTCTTCGCGGCGTCAGACAGTCTCCCGGCTTCCGTGCCAAGAACGGCCGCGGCCGCCTTGAAATCATCCAAATTGACCCAGATATCCGGCTTGGCGAATGTCTTGTCGGGGAAGTCCGTCATGCTGCTCCCGGCCGGGAACAAGCCAGGGATCTTGGCGGCATTTGCCTGAAGTCCCTCGGCTAATTGCTGCATGGCCGCCATGTCGCCCGTCTTCGCTTCGACCACCGCACCCATGGCCTTCATTTTTGCCCCATTATCTTTCATCAAGGCGCGGCGCGCATCGATGGTGGCCCGGACGTCGTCCGCGGAGGCGGTCGCGGTGGAGGCACGGACGCCGAAATAACTCGCCGCAACAATTGCGATGATGCCAATCGCAACCGCGATCGTTTTCTTTTCCATCAAGCCGAACTCCCTCCAATTCCCGCGCTTCCCTTGCGTCCGGAAAAGCCTCGCCCAGGGTCGACAGCCTGTAAAGTAGTCACGGCGGCGTAACCCGACCTTTACACGAAATTGTGACCGACATGGTTCTCAGGGTCCGCATCTTGCCGCTTGAGAGAGACATCCCAACAACCGTCTGCATGAAGAAGGCAGTACGCCGGCGCCACCTATTGATCGGCGGGCCGACGGGCCGCCAGCGCGCCGTTCTCGACCCGGATGCGCCACCACAGCATGGCGGCATTGGCCAGGCCAAAGGCGAGCGCCAGCAGAGGCGCGCCGAAAGCCAGGGGCAGGCTGACGATCTCCAGTTCCACGATCACGTAGTTGGGATGACGAATGAAGCGATAGGGGCCCCGGCGCACCAGCGCGGCGCTGGGCAAGGTGACGACGCGCGTCGTCCAGAAGCGCCCGAGACTGCCCAATACCCAGATTCGCCCCAATTGAAGGGCGAGGAACAAGGCAAGCCAGGGCCAATTCGGCGGCGCATCGCGGGGAATCGTGGCCAGCATGGCGAGAAACCAGACGACGTGCAGTGCCACGATCAATGGGTAATGGCCACGCCCGGCCTCGACGGCCCCTTCTTCCAGCAGACGTCGGGTATTGCGCTGACTATAGATCAGCTCCAGGACACGAGCACACGCCACCAATATCAGAACCAGATGGAACAGGCTCACGCGGCCTCGATCAATTGAAGTCCGACGCTGAATCCCGGGCCCAGCGCCGACATCAGGTATGGTCCGGCAGTTGCTTGCGCCAGGGTCTTCTCGAGCACGAACAAGACCGTCACCGCGGACATATTGCCATAATCGCGCAGAACCTCGCGCGCGATAGTCATGCCGCCGGGCTGCATGTCGAACGCTTCTTCCAACGCGTCCAGCACCTTGGCGCCGCCGGGATGGCAGACGACCCCGGTCAGATCGCCGACCGCAGCACCGTGATTGGCAAGAAAAGCATCAGCGATGGGACGGATCTCGGCGCGCACCAAAGTCGGAATATCGCGAGAGAACAGAACGCCCAGCCCATCCTCCTGCACCCGCCATCCCATGATGTCGAGCGATTGGGCCCAGGTGTGTTCGCCCGCTGGGCCGAAGGTGGGGCCAGGCCCGTCGGTGGAGATAATCGCCGCGGCCGCGCCATCACCGAACAGGGCCGAGGCGACGACGTTGCTCTTGGAGTTGTCGCCGTGGCGGAACGTCAGCGTGCAAAGCTCGACCACGAGATAGAGCACTCGCGAGCCGGGAAGTGCCCGGGCCTGATCGACGGCGCGCGCCAAGCCGATGACTCCGCCGGCGCAACCCAGGCCGAAGATCGGCAATCGCCGCGTATCGCGCCGCAAGCCCAGGCGCTCGATCACCAGGGCGTCGAGACTTGGCGTCACCACGCCGGTGGTGGAAACGGCAACGACCGTATCGATATTCTCCGGTTTTAGATCGGCAAGCGCTAGGCTCTTGCGCGCCGCCTCGCACAGAAGGTCGACCGCGTGCTCCCGATAGAGCCGGGTGCGTTCGATCCAGCCGTGAGGCTTCATATACCATTCCAGCGGCATGCAGGAATAACGGCGGTCGATACCGGCGTTGTCGTAGATCGGCATCAAACGCGCCAGGTCGGCGGTCCCGCGGTCGAACAGCCGATCGGCCGCGTTGCGTACGGCCGCCTGTTCGGAGCTGAATCGGGGGACGGCCGTCGCCAAGGACATGAGATGAGGTCTGGTCATAGGGGCCTGCTTATATATCGGTTCGATGGCGAACGAGTGCCACGGTGCTTCACTTGATTGTGTACGCTTTTGAACAGTTTCGCGTTGTTGAGGGGCGTTGTTGGGACTTGGCCGAGCCTCGGCTTTGATCGCCGCCGGCCTTCGCCTATCATCACGCCATGACCGATCCAGCCGAATCGCCGAACTTGCCGCCGCCGCCGAAGACCACGCGAATTGGCCTCTGGCCACGGATGCGCGGGTACTTCTTCGCCGGCATGCTGGTGACCGCGCCAATCGCCATCACTGTCTATGTCGCCTTGCTGCTGATCTCTTTTGTCGACGAGCGGGTCTTCTCCGTGATTCCGCCCGTCTACAATCCTGAAACCTACCTGCCGTTCTCGGTGCCGGGCATCGGCGTCCTGCTGATGCTCGTAATCCTGACCCTCATCGGCGCCATCGCTGCGGGTTACCTCGGCAAGATGCTGCTGCGGCTCAGCGACCGCCTGCTCAATCGAATGCCGGTGGTGCGAAGCATCTATGGGGTGGCCAAGCAGATCGTTGAGACGGTCGTCAGCAACAAATCGGTCGCTTTTCGCGAAGTCGTCTTGATCGAATACCCGCGCAGCGGCGTCTGGACCGTCGGCTTTCTGACGGGCCGGTCGATCGATCAGATAGGTCAGACCGTCGGCCAGAGCCTGGTGAACGTCTTCGTCCCGACAACGCCGAATCCGACGTCCGGGTTTCTTCTGTTCTTGCCGGAGAGTGATGTGCATCGCCTGCCGATGACCGTGGAGGAAGGGATCAAGCTGGTGATTTCCGCCGGAATCGTCTTGCCGCCGGCGAATCGTCGCCCGGGGCTGGGCGCCAAACGCCTGGAGTAAGACCCGATCAGCGTGAATCGAACTGATCGGTGAATCCGGCACTAGCCGGCGGTCTCGATCTAGGAACCGCCCGGCGAGTTCCAGAAATCGATGTTGGTGTGGGTCACCAGCACGTCGTGGCTGTCCGCGAGGCAGTCGCGCATGCCGTCCACTTGGTGGGTGGCGCCAGCCTGAGGTTGGCCAACCCGGCCGAGAACTTGGGGCGCTGCCTGGGCACCCGCCACAGTCAGTAGCAGCCCGCCAGCCGGAGCGACGTGGGTTGCCGCATATCCCATTCCTCGGGTCCTCCGTTCCGCCTTCCCCACCCGATTTTACATCACAGGTTTGTTCTATATATATTTTAGAAACAGTAAGTTATTATAGTTTGTTAATGCTGTTTAGCTGCCACCCGTGTTGTTCCAGAAGTCCCGGTTGGTCTGGGCCATAAGGTCGGCATGATGCAGTTCCATGCAACTTCGCAGGCTGAAGCTGGATTTCGACGCCAGCGAGATTTCACAATCGGAATAAATGCGTTGAGCCGCCTCCACGCCGCGTGAGGTCAGGTTGCGTTTGGCGCTGGCCAGAGCCACGACCTGGTTCCACAACGCGTCGCGGCTGGCGGCGGTCTGCGGTTCATCATCGGGCAGAAGATTGATCATCAGGCTGGAGAGCCGTGCCGCGTCGGCGGCCTCCCCGGGTTTCTCGAACGGCTGCTGGGCGGCCCGACGCATGGGCCCAGTGGCCAGATCGATTTCTAGCGCCGATAGGGGATCGGGGTCGCCGGCCACGGGCCGAGGCAGGATGGAAGTCATCGGCGCCACCTCGACCGCAATTGAGACAGCGCCCAGCGATTTCAGCGCCGCCTCCGGCAGGCTCATCCTGACCGAGGTGAAGCCGATCCGGGTGCGGATGGTCAGCAGATCATTGGCCGGCAGACGCAAGGTATGGCCGTCCGCCAAGGAGGCGATCAGCGTCAAACTGCCCCCGGACGCCAGCAGATACTCGCTGTTCGCCGAGGGGGCGGGGCGCTGTTCCTGCAGGCAGAAGGCGCTGACATGGCCAGTGCAGGTTCCGTCCTGGCAATGCAGGGGCGTTGGCAGGCCATTGCTGGCAACCAACCCCAGAACCTGACTGGCGGCGCCGGCCGGACCGGCGGAAAAGATGATCCATGCTGCGGCGGCAATGACGATCCTAAAGGCGAACTTCGGCATCGCGTCACACTCCCCTCTGCTACGGAAACGAGGGACGATCAGGCGATGCCGCGGTTGGCTGGTCCAGAGGCGCCCGCAGTCAGGCGAAACCGTCCCGCTCCAGTTCCTTTGGGCGCCGAACCTAGAAACGGCGCCGTTATGGAAAGTTTCGCACCCGGCGCCAGAGTGGTCAACAGGCCGCGGGGCACGCCCACGGCCCACCTCCGAGCCGGAGCATGGCGCGGAAACGGCAGGGCTTGTCGCGGTTCGGCAAGATGCAATAGAGAGCGGCTGCCGATAATCCGACCATCAGCGCCATCACCGTTCAGATGTCCGGAGTTGCCATGACAACGACCGATACCCCGCCCGATGCCGCCGTGCAGGCCCCTTCGGGTCGCCGCGCCCGCGGCGGCGCCGATGCCCGGCGCGCCGTACGCAGCCGCCCCAAGCTGGTCCAGCTGCCCTTCATCACCCGCAAGATTCCACTGGTGACGGTGCTGGACGAGGAGGGGCTGCAGATCATCGAGCGCAACGCCGACATCATCCTGGAAGAAACCGGGATCGAATTTCGCGATGACGAGGAGGCGCTCCAGCTCTGGCGCAACGTCGGCGCCGATGTAAAGGGCACTCGAGTGCATTTCCCACGCGGCTTGCCGCGTTCGCTGATTCAGAAGTCCGCGCCGAAGCAGTACACCCAATATGCCCGCAACCCAGACCGCAACGTCGTAATCGGCGCCGATAACACGGTCTTCGCCCCGGTCTATGGGCCGCCCTTCATCCGGTCGCTGGACGACGGCCGGCGCTATGCCACCATCGAGGATTTCCGCAATTTCGTGAAACTGGCCTATATGTCGCCAGCGATCCATCACTCGGGCGGCACGGTCTGCGAGCCGGTCGATCTGCCGGTGAACAAACGCCACCTCGATATGGTCTACAGCCATATCAGCCTGTCGGATAAGCCCTTTATGGGCTCGGTCACTCACCCCGATCGGGCCCGCGACACGGTGGAGATGGCGCGTCTTGTCTTCGGCGCCGAATTCGTCGAGAAGAACACGGTCATCACCAGCCTGATCAACGCCAATTCGCCTATGGTTTGGGACGGCACCATGCTGGGGGCGATGAAGGTCTATGCCCGCGCCAATCAGGCCTGCATCGTAACGCCCTTCATTCTCGCCGGGGCCATGAGCCCGGTGACCGCCGCGGGCACGCTGGCCCAGGTTCTGGCCGAGGTTCTGGCAGGCGCGGGGACCACACAGCTCCTGCGGGCTGGCGCACCGGTCGTTTTCGGCGTCTTCGCCAGTTCGATTTCCATGCAGTCGGGCGCGCCCACCTTCGGCACGCCGGAACCCACATTGGTCTCACTGGCCGCGGGCCAGCTTGCGCGCCGCCTGGGCATTCCCTTCCGCACCGGCGGCTCGCTCTGCGCCTCCAAGATTCCCGACGCCCAGGCGGCTTACGAAAGCGCCCAGACCCTGTTGCCGACACTCCAGGCTGGGACGAATTTCGTGCTGCACGGCGCCGGCTGGCTCGAAGGCGGGCTTGCCTCCGGCTATGAGAAATTCGTCATGGATGCCGACCAGCTCGGCATGATGCAGGTGCTGGCCAAGGGCATCGATCTCTCGGAGAACGGCCAGGCCATGGATGCCATCCGCGAAGTCGGCCCGGGTAGCCATTTCCTTGGCTGCGCCCATACCCAGGCGAATTTTGAGACGGCCTTCTATCGCTCCAACATCGCCGACAACAACAGCTACGAGCAGTGGGAAGCCGAGGGCGGTCTGGATGCGGCTCAGCGCGCCAACAAGGTCTGGAAGCGCATGCTTCAGGAATACGAGCCGCCGGCGATCGATCCGGGGGTGGACGAATCCCTTAAGGAATTCATCGCCAAGAAGAAGGCGGCGGCACCGGATTCGAACGTCTAGGGACTAGCCTGCCAGCAACCGCAGGTTCCACAACAGCCTGATTCCGAACAGCGCCAGGAAGGCGCCGAAGGCGCGGTCGATCCAGCGCTTGGCTCGGCCATAGGCGGTTTGCGCCGGCCGGCTGGAGAAGGCGAGCGCCACCAACGAATACCAGACCACCTCGTCGATGGCGATGACGCCCAATACCGCGAGGTTGATCCACTCCGGCATGCCCGCCCCATAGACTGAGGCAAAGACGCTGGCGAAGAAAACCGCGACCTTGGGATTGGTCATATTGGTCAAAAAGCCGCGCCGGAAAGCGGCGAGATTGCCCGCCGGTCCATGTTCGGCCAGTGCTGGCGGCAGCGGTTCGGCGGCGTGGCGAATGGCCTGCCAGCCTAGATAGATTAGATAAGCCGCGCCTGCTGCCTGCATGATGCGAAACAGCCAGGCGGCCCCGGCGATCAGCAAGGCGAGACCATGGATCGTCCCGAAAGCCCAGATCACGGTGGCCAGCGAGACGCCGAGTCCCGTCGCCAGACCGGCGCGCCGGCTCTGCCCGACCGCCGTGCGCGAGACGACGAAGAATGCGGGCCCCGGGCTCGCCGCGCCCAGCAGATTCACCGCCGCCACGCTCCCCAGCAGCAGCCAGAAGGATGTGCTCGTCATGGAGCGGTAATTCCCCAGCCAGTGGAAAGTCCAGGATTATGCCGCCGCAATATGCCACCTGGCAACGCGCGCCTCGGTCAATCCGGAGCTTTGGCCTTCTCGAACAGCCCGGCGATCATGGTTTGTGCGTCCTGCTGTATTTGCAGCAAATGCTCCCGGCTGCGAAAGCTTTCGGCATAGATCTTGTAGACCTCTTCCGTGCCGGAGGGGCGCGCAGCAAACCAGCCTTTGTCAGTCACGACCTTGATCCCGCCGAAAGGCTGATCATTGCCCGGCGCGTTGGAAAGCGTCGCATGCACGCGATCGCCGGCCAATTGTTTGGTTGTCACCTGTGCGGGCGAGAGCTTCTTCAGAATATCCTTCTGCTCTGCCGGCGCCGGCGCATCGATCCGTTCGTAGAAGAATTCACCCAGTTCATGGGTGAGGTCGTCGTGAATCTGGCTGGGATCGCGACCGGTCCGTGCGGTCATCTCGGCGGCCAGCAGGCCGAGGATCAGCCCGTCCTTGTCCGTCGTCCAGACCGACCCATCGAGGCGCAGGAACGATGCACCGGCGCTTTCCTCGCCGCCGAAGCCGAGCGAGCCGTTGAGCAGACCATCGACGAACCATTTGAAGCCGACCGGCACCTCGATCAGTTTGCGGCCCAGGCTGGCGCTGACCCGATCGATGATGGCGCTGCTGACGATGGTCTTGCCGATGGCGCAATTCTCGTTCCAGCCCGGGCGATGGTTACAAAGATAGGAGATGGCGGCGGCGAGGTAGTGGTTGGGATTCATCAACCCGCCGGAGCGCGTCACGATGCCATGGCGATCGGCGTCCGTATCGTTGGCGAAGGCGACGTCGAAGTCTTGCCTGAGCCCAACAAGGCGCGTCATGGCATAGGGCGACGAGCAATCCATCCGAATGCGCCCATCCCAATCGGCGGTCATGAAGGCGAATGTCGGATCCACCTTGTCGTTGACGACTGTTGCGGCGAACCCGTAGCGCTCAATGATCGCCGGCCAGTAATGCACCGCGGCGCCACCGAGCGGGTCGATGCCGATTTTTAGACGGGAGCCGCGGATTGCCTCCATATCGACGACGCTGGCCAAATCGCCGACATAGGGGTCGATATAGTTTCGCCGATGGGTGTGAGGCGATTTGAGCGCTTGCTCGTGGGACATCCGGTTCAGGCCGTCGAGGTTCTTCTCCAGGAATTCATTGGCCTTGCGCTCAATCCAACCGGTTACCTCGGCATCGGCAGGACCCCCGTTGGGCGGGTTGTATTTGAAGCCGCCGTCTTCGGGTGGATTGTGAGAGGGGGTGATCACCACTCCGTCGGCCAGCCCGCGCTTTCGATCCCGGTTATAGGTCAGGATCGCATGGGAAATAACAGGCGTGGGCGTGTATCCGTCATGCTCGTCAATCATGCTGTCGACGCCATTGGCGGCGAATACTTCAAGGGCGCTGGCGAGCGCGGGTTGGGAAAGCGCATGGGTATCGATCCCGATGAACAGGGGTCCCTCGATGCCCTTCCGTTTGCGGTAAAGGCAGATCGCCTGGCTGATGGCCAGGATATGGGCTTCGTTGAAGGTGTTGTCGAAGGCCGAACCGCGATGACCGGAGGTGCCGAAAGCCACCCGTTGCGCGACAATCGCCGGATCGGGCTCGCCGGAATAATACGCCGCCGTCAGCCGGTCCACATCCACCAGCATCGCCTGGGTCACCGGCTTTCCCGGCAAGGGGCTTATCTTGCCAGCCATGACATTTTAACCCAGGGTTACGCGAATCTGATGGGAAGCGCCGTCATCCTTGAGCATAACCTGACCCTTGCATTCTTCCAGCGCCACGCCGTCGAACTCGAGGTGGGCGATGCCACGGCTGGCGCCACTGGGATTCTCGACCGTGATCTCATATCGCGTGGAGCGATAACGGAAGACGACTTCGAATCCGGGCCATGCCCGCGGCACGCAGGGGTCGAGATGGAGCCTATCGCCGCGCAATCGGAAACCCAGGATCGATTCAAGCCCTGCCCGGTACATCCAGCCGGCGGAGCCCGTGTACCAGGTCCAGCCGCCGCGTCCGATATGCGGATGCACGGAATAGACATCGGCGGCGATCGCATAGGGCTCGACCTTGTAGCGATGAATGGACACTCGCGTACTGGCGTGGTTGATCGGATTCAAAAGCGAGAATAATTCCGCGGCTTTGTTCCCGTCGCCCAGCATGGCGAAGGCGATCACCGACCAGATGGCGCCGTGGGTGTACTGCCCGCCATTCTCCCGCAGGCCCGGCGGATAACCTTTGATCCGCCCGGGATCGGCGGCGGAATGGTCGAAGGGTGGCGTGAAGAGAAGCGCCACGCCATCGTCGCGGTGTATAAGATATTTGTCCACCGCCGCCATGGCGCGGGCGGCGCGCACCGGATCGGCCGCCTGGGAGATCACGGCCCAGGATTGGGCGATGGAATCGATGCGGCATTCGCTGTTCGACACGGAGCCTAGCGGCGTGCCGTCGTCGAAATATCCCCGCCGGTACCAGTCGCCATCCCAGGCTTCATGTTCGAGCGACTTGCGCAGGGTTGCGGCATGCTGGCGCCAGTTTGCGAGGCGGGTGGAATCGCCGCGCATTTCCGCGGTTTGAGAGAACGCGGCAATGGTGGCGCAGAGAAACCAGCCCAGCCAGACGCTTTCGCCTTTGCCCTCGGCGCCGACCCGGTT
>WNFS01001822.1_pt1 | contig 27658 bp, 21 predicted proteins | sample 5400141 | NCBI WGS metagenome assembly WNFS01 (sample SAMN13153358, study PRJNA577476) | soil metagenome | isolation source: 60 cm saprolite under Madrone tree | place: USA:California | collected 2016-06-14
CCGTGCAGAATCTTGTCCGCGAACACCGGCATGAGCACGGTATAGGGCATCGCCACCAGACTGACCAGTCCGAGCAGAAGTAGCAGTGCCCGAATGGGCGCGGTGTGGCGGGCGAAAAGGAAGCCTTCGACGATGTGCGCCAGCGCTGGGCCGGACGGCGCCCGGCGCGCGGGCCGCGCCACCCGCATCATCAGCAGCCCTACGATCACTGCGATATAGCTGACCGCATTGGCGAAGAAGCACCAGCCTTCACCGATTTTCGCCACCAGGATTCCGGCGATTGCGGGGCCGATGATGCGCGCGCCATTGAACATTGAGGAGTTCAGCGCTATGGCATTCATCAGGTCTTCCTTACCCACCATCTCCACCAAAAAAGACTGCCGCGCAGGGATGTCGAAGGCATTTACCACACCCAGAAGCGCCGCCAGCACGAAGATGTGCCACACCTGCACCGTTCGGGTAAGCGTGAGCACGGCCAGAATAAATGCCAGTACCATGGATGAAATTTGGGTTCCGATAACAACCCGCTGACGATTGAACCGATCAGCCGCAATGCCGCCCAGTGGCGCCACCAGGAACACGGGGATCTGGCTGGCGAATCCCGCCGCTCCCAGTAGCAGCGAAGAACCGGTCAGGCGATAGACCAGCCACGACTGTGCAACGCTTTGCATCCAAGTGCCGATCAGGGAGACGAGCTGCCCGCTGAAGAAAATCTGGAAGTTGCGGTGACGCAAGGCACGCAGGGTTGCGGGCAACCAGCCGGTTTTGGGGGACGGTTGACCAGAGTTTTCCGGCAATTGCCCGATATTTCGGCGAGAACTGACTGAATCGGTCACTTTCAGTTTGCTGTCTTCCCCGGCCTCATGCCGTTTTCTGACACGGCCTTCGCCCGCGTGCCCAAAACTGAATTTCCACGCGGCGTTTGACAACTTCCAGCTTCCGCCCGGCCACAGGCTAGAGTAGAGTATTCGAAGTTCGACTTCGGACTCGGGTGCAATTTCGCCAGGTACCGTTAGTATAGAGGCCACGCAGCCGTAATTCCTGGGACGCGCGGAGAGAAGATGCAGCGCAGAAATAATTTTCCCTGACGTCGTCCTGCGAGGCATCCGCCGTTGAAACGCCGGCTATCGGAGAGCGCATGAACACAGATCAACTTCACCTTGAGCGCCGGGCAGCACAACGCTTTGACTTCCAGCTTCCGGTTGGAGTTCGTTTGGCGGGCACCGACCGCGAAGGCTACGGTTTTACCCAAGACTTGAGCGGTCGCGGTGTATTTTTCTACACCGATTTTCAGGTCGCTGAAGGTGATGCGGTGGAACTGACGCTGGTTATGCCCTCCGAGATCACGCTGACCGAGAACGCGCGGGTTCGTTGCCGGGGCAGAGTCGTACGAGTTCTGCCAGTGGAGCGGAAGTTTGGCGTGGCGGCTCGGCTGGAGGAATATGAATATCTGCCCAAAGCGGAGACGGCTGCGCAAGTTTCGGCTAACTTCCCCCGAATTTCCGCCGCACACGGCGCCAACCAAACGCACCAGAGCCCGCCCCTGCCAGCCTCCAGCGCCACCATAGGTCGGGTCGCGGTGGCCAGAGTCGCGCTAGAAGGCCCCGAAAGCGATCGGTTAGGAAACGGCTGAGCCCGAGCTGTAAACTTCAGCGCGACACCGGTGTCTGGGCCGCGGGTCCAGTTCCCAAGTGGCACATGCCCTGCGGGGCGCGGTTTTCCCCGAGTTTTCCTCCTTCCCAAGCCAGCTCGTTTTGCATAAAATGCTTGCTACAGATGGAACGCTTGGTTTTGGATTCCTCCTGGTTTATTTGTCCCCCGGTTGTTTATCAAAAGAGGCACCACAAGTGTGCGATTTGAGTTTGGGAGCGGGATTTTCTCCCGGCAGTGGCGAACAGTTACGGAAGTCATTTGGCGTAGCCCTTTTATTTCAATAACATGCTGATTCTAGCCACAGAGTGATGCCATGCAAGGTGTAGCGGTAACTCTTCTGACCGAAGACAGAGAGCGGCTACCGGTCCTCCAGCACCGTCTGGAGGGAACCGGAATGGGCCGAAATGTCTTCAGCCACGTGGGATTTCCGGCTAGCCCCACCGACCCGGTGCTACGCCAGATGCAGGATGTCCGCACCGAAGTTGTTGTCGTTGATATTGACGCGCGCAACCCGCAGCCAGCCATCGCCGCCATCGAACTGATTCAGGCCAACACCAGCGAAATTGCGATTTTTGCCGTCGGCGAAATGAATAACCCGCCCACCATCGTGGCCGCCATGCGTGCCGGGGCTGGCGAGTTTCTGGAACGCAATGCGACTTCGGAAGCTTTGATCGAGGCACTTACCCGCTTTGCCGCATCGCGCGGCAAAGGCCGCACTTCCTCGGGCCGGGCACGCATCTTCACGGTAATGAATTCTAAAGGAGGAGCGGGCGGTACCACGGTTGCGGTCAACACGGCCATCGCGCTCCAGGAATCCCAGGGCGGCGTTTTGCTGGTGGATTTTGCTCCCCTCGGACATTGCTCTCTCCATCTCAACGTGCGGCCCACGTTCGGAGTAGTTGACGCGCTGAAAAACTTGCACCGGCTGGATGCGTCACTGCTTGAGGGTTTGATGACCCAGTGCCAAGGCGGCTTGCAGTTGCTCGCCGGTCCGCAACAGCCTCAGAGCGTGACGCCCGCCGTAGCAGAACTGGCTCGCCTGTTCGATCTGCTGGTGGCACACTTCCGTTATGTGGTGGTGGACTGCTCCGGCCGCTTGGATCAGACGGCGCGGCTGCTTTGTGATCTCTCTAACGCAGTCCTCTTGGTCGCCCAAGCAGACGTGGTTTCGCTATGGAGCGCCAGCCGGATACGCACGTTTCTGGAAGAGGGCGCGGCTCGAGATCGGGTTCGAATCGTGCTCAACCGCTACAAAAAAATTCCCGGATTCACCGACGAAGACGTGGAGAAAGCCACCAACTGCAAGCTTCTGTGGAAGGTTCCCAACAACTTCCAATCGATCGCGCCCGCCATTGACAAAGGCATTCCTGTGGCGCTGGAAAATAATGAGATCGGCCGCTCGTTTCAATCGTTGGCGGCCGCTCTGGCGCAGGCCTCGCCGGCTGGCGAGGGCTCTCTCGATCTGTCCTACCAGAACGACCGCGGCGATCTCTCCAAAAAAGCGACCGGCCGACTATTGATCTCGCCCTTGCGCGCGGGCCAGTAGCCTGTTTCTGGTTTGGTCAGTAATGCCGACCTCAATCCTGTTCAACCTCGTCAGCTGAACACCCAACTCATTTATCTTCGATCCTGCACATGGAAAACGTAGAGTGCGTGATCGAGAATCTCTGTCCGTTCCTGATGCAGCAGCCAGGAGTAACTCTGCGGATTGGCCAAAAACTGCCCGGACAGATTGGTCACACTTACAATCACCGTGCCGGAGACGCGCTCATTTTCTCCGAGAGGATGAGCCCGAATTCCATAAATCGCCGGGTCCACGCTGCCAAAGTACGAGAGAGAGATTTGCTCATGGGGATGGTCGCGTTGATACTGGCGCAGCGCCAGCAGGCCCTGTCCCCAATCGAGGTTGCTATCGGTCAGCAGGCGGTAACTTTCCGCCGGCCGCACGAATACATTGAAATAGGAAAGATATCCGGGCGCATAGCGCAAAGCATCGGCGGCATTCACCACCACCAGCAAGGTGAGAACAGCCAGGCCAGCGCGCCTTTGCCGGGCCCATTCCCACACGCCTCCCGCAAAAAGCAAGGCAAACGGGTACAACGGCAACACGTGCCTCTCTCCGATGTTGAAGCGAGCGAACACCGCCAGCCCCAGGTAGATAACGGGAAACGATGCCATGATCCACAAATCAGCCGGAACGTGGAGTCTTCTTCCCACAGCAAGCGCCACGCCGGTCAAGGACAAGACAAGCATGACTGTCGGCCACTTCAGCAGTATCACAACCGGGTAGTACGTCTTCCAACCACCCTGACTCGAAGCCTGCCCCAGAAAGAATGCGGCTTGACCGTGCCGATTGTGCCTGATGAGCTCGCGGAAGCCTTCAACGTATTCGCCAGCTGCCACGAACAGGCTGTAGTTTCTCTGTCCGCGCACTGGCTTTACAATGGGCTCGCTCCAGTTGGGGAAAGTCGCGGTCAAAGTGCCGTCGTGGACGGTGAGCCGCGAGACGTGAAAGAAATACCCCGCCCATACGACGAAAAACGCGAGCACGATCGCCGCGGCGGTTCTGCTCCAGTTCCAACGCACGGGGTCGCGGATTATTTTGTCCGGGCCTAAGAGCAGCATCAAGAGCAGAGCGAGCACCAACATGGGCGCGGTAGAAAATTTGGCTAGGAGCATCAGCCCCAGCAGCAATCCGAGTCCGAACGTGCGTTTCCAGGTTGGCTCGCGGCGCCAACGCACCAAGCCCCATGCGGTGGCAAAGATAAACAGTGTGGCGGCACCGTCGGTTGCGGCGATCGAGAAATGAGCGATCAGCGATGGCGAGAACACGAACAGGGCAAGTGCGAGATTCGCGGCGCCACGGGAGAGTAACTGGTCTGCCGCTCGCCAAACCAGCCAGGCCAGCAGCAGGCCCAGCAGAACGTTCATGGCGCGAGCCCGCCAGGCTAGTGCTTCCGGATCGGGCGCAATGCGGGTGACGTGAAAAGAATCCGGCAGCTTTTCCACATCCACCTGCCACTTCGGGTTGAGCAGCGGGAGTGCGAACCATAGGCGGGCTAACGGAGGGTGATCGTTGTACTGTTCGAATCGTCCGTACCGCCAGGCGTTCAGGCCTTCCGCAATGTGTACGGGCTCATCGTAGGTAAGCGATTGGGTGCGGATGAAGCAGGCGCATTGGATCCCATAGAGGAACGCCAGCAGCGCCGGAAGAAACCATCCCACCGTCGCTGCCGGAGAATTGTTCGGCGCGAATGCAGTGGATGTCGGTTGAGCACTTACCGGCCAAGCCATTCTGGGTCCGCTGTTTTCGCGGAAGTTCACTTTACTTCAGCGTGCAAGAAAGTTCCACTAAGGCCCGGCTGCTAGACTGTAACCGCCATTGCGCTTGGGCTGACTATCCGAACCATATCGTGAGCATTGATTACAAGAACCAACCCTCCGTAGCGCTTCCGTCGAGCGCAGGCGGGCTCCTACTTCCGGTTGGCCTGGCCTGGGGAATTGCCACCGGCCTGGTCGAAGCTGCTGGCCTGCTTCTGTTTCAAAGGCTCAATTGGGCCCGATGGGGTCCGATGATGCATGTCTCCAAAGAGATTTTCTGGATTTCGCCGGTAGTGAATGCCATTTTCTTTTTGTCGCTGGCGCTAATCTGCAGCCTGGTTGCTCGCTTCGTGCCGCGCTTTCCGGCCGTTCGAGTGATTGTCTTGCTACTGGGCTTCCTGAGCTTCTATGACTGGCTCACGCTCACCAACCGGCTCTACCACCGGGCTTGTCTTTTGCTGGCTCTCGGTGCCGCCGTGGCGTTCGCTCGTTGGTGCGGCAAGCGGGAAGGGGCCTTTTTGCAGTTTGGTGCGGGGACCGCGCCCTGGATGGTGGGTACTTGGGTACTAGTGTTCGCCGGAATCCAGGGCGGCCAGCGGCTGCACGAGCGGAGCGCTGTAGCCGAGCTGCCTCCGGCCGCATCCGGTGCGCCCAACGTGCTGGTGATCGTCGTGGACACGTTGCGCGCCGACCATGTCTCTTCTTATGGCTACGCCCGGCCGACCACGCCGAATCTCGATCGCATCGCGCAACAGGGAACATTGTTTGAGAACGCAGTTTCCACCACCTCGTGGAGTCTCCCTTCACATGTTTCGCTGCTGACCGGACGTTACCAGTTCGAGCACGGGGTCGGAAATGTGCAGCCGGCGCCGTGGTTGGGATGGGGGAACAAGGGCCTGGGCGGCTTCCCCACCCTGGGAGAGGCGCTGGAACAGAAGGGATATCGTACGGGCGCGTTCTCAGCCAATCGCACCTACTTTACCGCGAGTCTAGGTTTGGGCCGGGGCTTCCAGCATTTCGAGGACTATTTTCATTCCCCTGCGGACATGTTCGTTCGCACTCTGTTCGGGAGAGAGTTCGCGCGCATCTATCTCAACCGCAGCGACAAGAGCAAGGTCAAGCGGGCGCTCCGTTTCTTGCGAATGGATTCCATGTTAGACAAAGACTCGGAAGGATCGGGAAACTACGGAGGAGCACAGGGAGTACGGAAACGAGCCGCTGTGGTGAACCAGGAAGTGTCGCAATGGATCGACCGCGACAGAACACGTCCCTTCCTTGCCTTCCTTAACTACTTCGACTTGCACTATCCCTATGGAGTGCCGCCAAGCCACCCCAGGCCAGCCTGGGACCATGGCGGAAGCATCGACGAGTACGATGCCGGCTTAAAGTACGTCGACGATGCCCTGGGGCGTCTGATGCAGGCGCTGGATCAGCGCGGGCTCTCGAAAAGTACCCTAGTAATATTAACCTCTGACCACGGGGAATCGCTCGGCCAACACGGTTTGACCTATCATGCCCAGGCGCTTTACCGGGAGCTGATTCATGTGCCCCTGGTGATTTGGTATCCCGGCCACGTGCCAGCGGGCGTGCGGCTGGCGACGCCGGTCACTAACGCTGCGATTCCAGCTACCATCATGGATCTTCTGGAAGCAAGCGAGCAGGAAAGGTTTCCAGAGCATCCCTTGAGTGCCCTGTGGGGGACCGATCGCAGGGCGAACTGGCCCGACCCCTTATCCGAGCTTGCGCAAAATGACATTATCGATAAAGAGGACAAGGTTGCGGGAAAGCTGGTGCCGATTGCGAGCACAGGCTCCATGAAATCAGTGCTAACACCGCAGTGGCACCTGATCACCCATGAAACCATGGGCGACCAAATCTACGATTGGGTGCGCGATCCTGGAGAGTTCACCAATCTCATCAACACGCCGGAAGGGCGAGCTACCGCTCTGGACCTGAAATCGCGCATGGAGGCTGTAGTCAGAGCGCAGTGATGACTTGGCGGTTAGCTCGAGCAGAAAACGGCCAATACCGAATCTTGGGGCCGGGGCTATGCGAAGAAGTTTCATCGCTCTAGCTTCCCGCAGAATCGAATCCACGCCATCCCTAAGACTGTTAAACAAGAAAAAGAGGCAGGCTGCGTTGCCTACCTCTTCGTGGGGTGAACTCCTCAAAACTGCGACCGGGGAAAGCCACGTCATGAGGATAGTAAAGTTGCCCCAAGTTAACTGCCGGGAGCATAGGGCGCAATACTGGAAAAATACTAGAAGCCGGCGAGCGCTTTGATCCCCTTGGATTCCACACATTCGTAGGCACGGCCTGCGGCGAGGTTCTTGTACTCCTCGGTACCGCCGTTGGGCCAATCGATCACTAGGCGATCGATGGGATCGCGCTTTCCCAGGCCAAAGCTTAGAGGAAGCTCCGACTGCGACAGGTAGCTCGATCCGCCTTTTACCAGACGCCACTGACTGGATTCGCCCTGGAAAATTCGTACTCTGGCTCCAATCGCGTCCCGGTTTGATTTTGTGCCCGCCAGGCGAATGCGGACACTCCTGTTTCCGACGAGCTGGTCGTTGCGATAAAGGTAGGCTGGGCCATTGTTGGTGGTCATCAACAGATCGAGATCGCCGTCGCGGTCAAAATCGGCGAAAGCAAGTCCCCGCCCGACCTTGGGCTGACTGAAACCACCGCCAATTTCGCCGGCGACATCACGAAATTTGCCACGCCCATCGTTGAGGAACAATTGTGGAGACTGCGCGTAGCCGACCCCGCGAACGTCGCGCACCGTGTCATCAATGTGCCCGTTCACGACGGCCAGATCGAGCGATCCGTCGAGATCGGCATCCAGGAACACGCACCCGAAGCCCAATCTGTCTTTGGAGGCAAGCCCCACCCCGCTCTGTGTCGCCACATCCGCGTAATTTCCACCGCTGGCCAGGTACAGGCCGATCATTTCGTTATCGAAATTGGTGATGGCTACACCGGAGGTTCCCGAGTTACTGAAGTCGGCCACGTCCACGCCCATGCCGGCGCGCGCCTTGCCCTCGGCGCTGAAAGCGATGCCGGCTTCCACGGCGACATCTTTGAATGACCCGTTGCGCTGATTGCGGTAGAGCTTGTTGGGCTGCGTATCGTTGGCCACTAGCAGATCCGGCCAGCCATCCTGATCGTAGTCGAGCATGGCCACACCCAGCGACTTCGAACTGCTGTCAAAAATCCCGCTGGTCGGCGTAACGTCCTCAAATTTTCCGTTGCCCAGATTGTGAAACAGCCAGCAGGTCTCGCCCCGGTAGGCCTCAGGCGTGCAATAGGATTTCCTCTTTCCGTCGGGGCTACAAAACACGTCATGCTCGGGAGACCACTTCACGTAGTTGCAGACAAACAAATCCAGCAACCCGTCGCGATCGAAATCGAACCACAGCGCGGATGTGCTGAACGCTTGCCGGCCGCCCAGCCCACTGGCCTTGGTGACATCCAGGAACGTGCCCTTACCGCTATTCTTGAACAAACGGTTTTGTCCAACGCAAGTCACCAGAAGGTCAGGATAGCCGTCGTTGTCGTAGTCTCCGACGGCAACGCCCATGCCATACATCTCGACATCGAGACCGGCACTGCGCGTGACCTCCGAGAACGTGCCGTTACGATTGTTGCGATAGAGCTTTAGCGTACTGCGTTCGCGTTTGTGTCCCGGCCAGTCCATCCCGTTGATGAGAAGAATATCCTGCCATCCATCGCCGTCGTAGTCCAGAAAGGCACAACCTGCGCCCAGCGTCTCGGGAAGCAGCTTGCCCCCATAGGCGCCACTGTTGTGACGGAATTGCAGGCCAGCCCCGGCAGTTACATCGACCAAGCGGAAGTCTGGAGAGGATGGTGGCGCGGCCAGCGCGGGCATTGCGTCCGTCCAGAGACCGGAAGCGGATGCCAGGCCCGCCATGCCGAATAGAAATCGGCGCCGGTTCACGGAAGATTTACCAGCCCGTTGCGGATGGCGTAAACGACCAGTTCGGCGGTCTTGTGGATGCCCAACGCATCCATGATGTTGGCACGATGAACCGCCACGGTGTTCGCGCTAAGATCGAGCACCGTCGCAATCTCCTTGTTGGATTTCCCATCCACGATCATCTGCAGGATTTCGAGTTCGCGGGGCGTGAGATGTTCGTCCCTCTCCCCCTTTAGCGCGGCCGGACGAGGGAGCTGCGAATCCAGCACCGTTTCTCCCGCCGCCACCCGCCGGATCGCCGCACCCAATTCCAGGTCCACAGCATTCTTGAGAACGTATCCGCGCGCGCCCGCGTCCAGCGCCTGACGCACCAGGGTTTCCTCCGGATGCATGCTGAGCATGAGCACCAGAGTTTGCGGTTTCTCTGCCAGAATCTTCCGCGTAGCTTCCAGGCCGTTCATTTTCGGCATGGCGCAGTCCATCACCACCACCTGCGGCTGAAGCTCCTTGGCCAGCCGAACCGCTTCTGCGCCATCGCCGGCTTCGCCCGCCACTACGATGTCAGGTTCGTCTTCCAGAATGCGCCGGAACCCGCGCCGCACCAGGCTATGGTCATCCACCAACAAGACAGAAATTTTATCCGCCATGTGAATCCAGTTTCTCCCCCAGGTTTTCCCTCGGCACCGTAAGGCGAATCAGCGTGCCCCCCTCCGCCGGCTGAGCAAATTCGAGGGCGCCCCCCAACAGCTCCGCTCGCTCTCGCATCGCCACCAGCCCAATTCCCTGTTTCCTTGGCTGAGCCATGAAACCACTCCCATGATCTTCCACTTGCAGCTCCAGCGTCTTCGGCAGAAATCGCAAACGCACCCAGGCCTCCTTCGCTCCGGAATGTCGCGTCACATTATTCAACGCTTCCTGCACCACTCGATACACATGGATCGCCGCATCGCCGTCCACGGGAAAGACCGTTCCTGACTTCTCATAGGAGAGGTGAATGCCCGCCTGCCGTTCCACCACCGGCAAATACCAGTCGAGAGTACTCTCGAGGCCGGATTCGTCAAGCATCACAGGATGCAGCGCCTGAGATAGACTGCGAACCTTGTCCAAAGTCCTTTGGGCGATCTCGGCCACCTCACGCAGATCAGCCCGCAACCGCGAACCTTCCGGCACCTGGTTACCGGCCCGCGAGAGCATGGCCCCAACAGCGGTCAAAATCTGGCCAAACTCGTCGTGCAGCTCGCGGGAAATGTGACGCAAGGTAGATTCCTGGGTCGAAATCAGTTTCTGTGCCAGTTCACTGCGCTGTGCGGAAAGGGTCGCGAGTTGCGCAAACAACCGCCGGTTGGAACGGATCGAGTACAGCCCGGTCAGCAGAATCGCAACCAGCGTGAGGGCTAGAAACAGATAGACCTGCCGCTGCACCCGATCGTAAATCTGTCCGATGCGCAACGCCGCCTGCTCCTCGCTTTCGTTATTCTGGACCAGCAGCCGCGCCACTGCCGTGCTCAGCGCTGCCTGGCGTGCCTGCAGCGAAAGCTGGATCTGGCTCCGCGCTTCGTCATGTTTACCGTTCGCGGCCAGGGCAAATGTGCGATCGACCGCATCCCAGAACTGGGCCATCGAGTTTCCCAGATACTGACGCTGCTCCGGAGTACGGTCCGCCACTGCGACTTGTTCCTCCTTACGGAGTGCGTCGTCCAGATCCGCTCGTATCCGCTGAAATTGTGCCGTCCACGCGGTCAGGGGATAGGGTTCGTTATTGTCCAGCATGTCGCGCATAGCCAGCGCCAGCGTGTTGAGATCGTTTTGAATGCGAAGAAGCTGCAAAGAGTCTTTGCGGTTGCGATCCACCAAATTGTTCTGCAATTCGCGCAGGCCGGAGATCTGCCAAGTGATGTATCCGGAACAGGCCACCACGGCGCCTAAAGTAATGATCAGTCCCAAGAACAGTCCCGGAGTCGGAGACCGACGAGGCGTTTGCGATGGCGGCACGTCCCGAGGATACAACGCGATGATCTGAAGTTCCACCCGGCCGCTTCTCTCCGCGCTTGTTTATACTTGGGACGTTATCGGGAGATGACATGAGAAGGCTGCTTGTAGTCGGCATCAGCGCGCTCTGCTTACTGGCGTGTGTGACTGCGACCAACGCCCCGGCGCAAATATCCGCTTCTAATTCCGCAGCAGCCACCGAAATCATTTACGCCGACTTGCTGGACGCTTACGGCGCATTCAGCGCGATCGATTCCGGCCTCATAAAAAGCTACGACGGCAAAGACCGTCAGGCCTGGGAAGCGATTTACCACGAAAAACGCGATGCCCTGGTGGCGCAGTTGTCAAGACTGCCCGCTAACGGACTCTCCAAGAACGACGCGCGTGCGGCCGTTCTCATGCGCGCCAGTCTCTCTGATTTCCCCGCGGATGCTTCGACTCTCTCTCCCGCCAGCAGATGTAAGAATGCGCAGAACACAGACCTTGCGTACGACGCGCTGCGGGCCGCCTTGTATTCGTGCTTCGACGAGCTAGCCAACAATCTCCAATTCGAGGGCGCGACGGTCAATCGTGTGTCCGCTTTCAGCTTGCTGGAACAGATCAAGGAGCCGGAGAGACGTAAAAGCCTGTTTCTGGCATTCAATCCGCTATGGGAGGCGGTAAACGCGAAAGATCAGCCCGACAGCCCATACCGCCGCATGATCAGGATGGCGTCGGCCGAGGCCGCAAAACACCAGGCTACGAAACAGGGTTCGGCAATCACTGCCGCAGCCGACAGCCTCGGAGTTCAGTCACTGGACGTCGAAACCTGGCTCGAACAAATTCTCGACACTTGGCGTCAGGTGAGCGGTGACACTCCCGTCGAGCCCTGGGATTATCGTTACATTGGAGGCGAAACGGGCCGGTTGGTTGATGGGGCCATTCCGCGGGAGTCGCTGCAGAGAATCAGTGAACGCTACTACCACGATCTTGGCGCCGACCTTACAGATCTCGGAGTTTTGTATGATCTCGATCCTCGTCCGGGCAAGGCGCCGCTGGCGTACACCGACTTGTTGCGATGTGGCCGGATGATAAACGGTGTTTGGCGGCCGGCCATTGCTCGCGTTTCCGCGAACTACGGACGTGGCGGCTTTTCCAACCTGAGTGAACTGGTACATGAACAGGGCCACGCCGTTCACTTTGTAGCCGTCAGAGCCCGTCCCGCCTTCACTTATCCGGACAGTCTTCTATTCATCGAGGCCTTCGCCGATGTGCCATCGTGGAGTGTCTACGAGCCGGCCTGGCAGCAGAAATACCTGGGCACTTCCGCGTCACCGTCCGCCTCGTTGCGGAATCTCTACTCGGGAGTCATGCTGGATGTTGCCTGGGCCCTGTTTGAAATCAGAATGCTGCACAACCCGGCGGCAGACCCCAGCGCGGTGTGGACCGAAATCACCAGTCGTTATCTGCACGTTGTACCGCATCCCGAGTATTCATGGTGGGCCGTGCGAGTGCAGTTGATGGATTCTCCCGGCTACATGGTGAACTACGGCTTGGGTGCTGTGATTACAGCCGATATCAGGCAGCGTATCCGCCAGTCTCTCGGACCATTTGAGACCGGCGATCCGCGCTGGTATTCCTGGATTTCGCAGCGTCTCCTCCGGGTTGGCGGAGAATTTGAAACCGCGGCGCTGCTGCGCCAGTTCCTGGGCCGCGCAGTATCGCCGCAAGCCTTGATTGACGATATGCGGAGGCTAGCCCGCCGCAGTGAGGCGCCTGCAGGGTTTCAGTTCGGCTTCGCTGGGGCCGTTTCCATATCCTGGGGGAACGACTTGAAGGCGACTTCGCGTGATTTCGATGACGTCTTCTTGCTTGGGTCCGTGCCGTATTGAATAAGCGTGCCCTTCAGCAGGTAGTAAGCCTCGTCCCCCGGACTCTTCCCGGGCCCGCGTTCGATGGTGCCCTTGAATTCGTACCACACGCCGTGCACCGTCTCGGTGGTGAAGCTCAACTTCCTGCCATCGAGTGTGCCCGGCTTTAAGAAATGATCGAGAAACTGGCCGTGATCGCTCTCCAGATCGCCATAACGGGAAATAAACCCGGTCACCCGGTTTGCACCTTCGATCGTAAGTTGTACGAATTCCCCATCCTGCAGGAAGGAATACATACCGGAGTAGTCTTCGGCCGGCTTGGTGGCGGGTGCACTTGGGGTTGTACTCTGCGCGCTCGACAAAGTACAGAACAGCAAGATCACGGGAATCAGTCTACCCACTCTGTCCATGTGAGTATTAAAGCATGGAAGCTGCCATCCCGACCCACGTAAGGGCGGGTGCCCCCAGCTGGCCCAGAGGAGCGAAGCTCCGCAGCTCTTCTCCGCGTTCCCGAAACGAATCATCCTCGGCGAGCTTCGCTCGCCCGCCTAGCCGCGGGCGCCTGGGCCTACCCGCTTTGTTCCGATGACCCGCCATCCCGTGAACTCGTGGGTGTGTAGGGCCCTAGCGCGGGGGCTATAATCGATGTTTTGCTCCTGCGGCTTACTAGATGAAACCAGCCTCCGTGCTTTTGGAATCCACGCCCGAACCTGTGCCAAAAGCCGCGTCTGCGCCCGCATTCCTCGTGGACTTGCCCGCCTGGCACACGGTCTTTTTCCGCAACCTGTTCGACCTGTTTCGTCCCGGCCAGCGGGCTCCTTTTAAGCCATCCTCCCCGCCCGGCTCGTTTTGGCCAGACGTTTTCGTTACGTCTCGTTTGCCCTGGAGCCGGTTTGCCTTGTCGGTACTCGGTCACGTCGCAGCGATCGCGGCGATATGGGGATTCGTTCAGTTCCGGCCACAAAACCCAAAGATTCTGGACACTCCGACTCTTAGTCGCGCCGAGGTGATCTACTACTCGCCGTCGGAATATCTTCCACCGCTCGATACCGGAGGCCCCCGGAAAACGCTCCCTCAAAAGGGAGAACCGGAATACGCGCCGCAGGCAATCATTTCAGTGCCACCCGAGGCCGACAATCGCAGCCAGACCATCGTGACGCCCTCCGACGTGAAGCTGAATCACGATGTGCAGCTCCCGAATATCGTGGCCTGGTCGCAGACCCTGGCCCAGCCTGCCGTGCCCCTGGCTTCCACGACAACGGCTGCGCAGAATCTAAGACTGCCAGCGCTCCCCGTCGCTGTGGTCGCGCCTGCGCCGGAGGCAATCCCAGCCAACCGTCAACGGGCTCCCACGCTGTCGCAAGCAGTGGTGGCGCCGGCGCCGGAAGTGAACTTACATTCCTCTGCGCGTACTCTTCAGGGCCCGCAGGCCTCGATTGTCGAGCCTGCACCGCGGATAGACGCCGCTTCGGAGCGCCGGTTAGGAGACATCAACATTGGTCACTCCGCAGTAGTTGCGCCTACGCCGGAATTGCCGATGGCGGAGCAATACGCGGATCGCTACGCAGCGACCAGCAGGGCGCAAGCCGCGATGGGCAGCGCTGGCCCGGCGGTCGTACCGCCGCCACCCTCGATCGCGGGCAATGCCGGTTCGAGCCCGGGGGGAAGACTCATCTCCCTCGGCGTTCATCCGCTCGCATTCCAGGAGCCGATGGAAATGCCAAATGGAAATCGACGCGGCACTTTTGCCGCGACTCCGGCCGGAAAGACCGGTGCAGCGGGCACCCCAGACATTTCGGCGAGCACGAATTCCGGCAGCGGGAGCGGTTCAGCCACCGACAAGAATATCGGTGCTCCTGCTGGCCTGAGCGTCGGCGCAGCGCCCAACCCTCAGACCACCGCTACGGTGGCGGGGCAAGGACAGGGCAACAGAACCGGAGGTGGCAGGGCGTCGTCCCAAAATTCAGACAGCTCACGCCTGATCGCAGATGCCACCCCACCACGGGTTACCTCGACTCCGACCCCTCCGGCTTCGGAGGTCTCCCAAGATAAAGTCACGGACGTCGATCACTGGATCTTTGGCGATCGGAAGTTTTATGCCATGACCCTGAACATGCCGAACCTCAACTCCGCGGGCGGAAGCTGGGTGATTCGTTTTGCTGAACTCGATGGGAATGAGGGCAAGGGAAATGAAAGCAAGGGCGAGCTGACCGCTCCCGTAGCCACGCAGAAAGTTGATCCCGCCTACCCCCTGGAGTTAATGCGCCGCAATGTGCATGGCACAGTCACTCTTTACGCCGTCATCCGCAACGATGGGTCGGTAACGGATGTGAAGGTTCTGCGTGGAGTTGACGATCGTCTCGATCAGTATGCCCGCGCCGCCCTAGCCCATTGGCGCTTTCGTCCGGCAACCAAGAACGGCAACCCAGTTGACCTCGAAGCCGTTGTGATGATCCCGTTCCGGCCAGCGCGGGGCAAGTCGGGTTTCTAGCTCTGTCATTTCTGCGCGGCGCGTCACCACCACCAGCGGCCACAGTTAAGGCCTTACCCCGGGTTCTTAGTGCAAGTTAAAGTTCTCACTGCACTACCAGCACAATCTGTTGGGTCCGAGTGGCTGTACCCGACGTTGCCGTCACAGTTAGGTTGTAGGTGCCGGCGGGAGTTCCCGTCGTCGTAGTGGTCGAACTACTGGAACCGCAATTTGTCTGGAACAGGAGCAGCGAGAAGAAACCGCCCAGCATAACCGTTAACAACAGGCGCCGCCGTCGCGACTTCTTTCCTGCAATTCCAAAACCCAGCAGCGCCAATCCCGAAACCGGGAACAACCCGGCGTAGAAAGGCTTGCCCACGGGGAAAAGACTGGCTGGGGTAGTCACGCGGGCCGTGGTATTGACCACCAACTGGCGGCTTTGCGGTCCGCTGCTCAGGTTGGTAAAGGTTGCGCCGTTGGGGAACGTCGCGGTACCTCCAGTGGGCGCACCTGAGGCGGACAGGGTAACAGTTTCCGGGATGTTTCCGGTGGGAGTGACAGTCACCGTATAGCTTGCGGGTATACCGGCCAACTCCGTTGCCGTTGCTGGAGCCACAGCGATGCCGAAATCATTCACGATTGCGACCGCAGGCGGGGGACTCGGGGTTACGACCACGTTGGTGCCGAACACGGTAACCCTGCCGCCATCGCTCAGCGATCCGGCCTGGGTTGGGGTGCCGGTGATCAGATCGCCCTGATTGGAAATGGTGTAAGTGAAAGTGACGTTGTTGCCCGCGCCCACGGGGTTAGGCGTGACCGTCTCGGTAACCACCAAGCCGATGGTCGGACCAAGCTTGCTGAGGAAAGCATCCGTACCCCCGTTCAAAGCGGCTTGCAGAGGATTCACCGTGGGAAAATTCGTCGAGGAAGTCTCGCCGGCGACGTAGCTGTTGCCCTGCGCATCAGTCGCGATGCTGGTGGCAAAATCGCCGCCGCTGCCGCCCAGATAGGTGGCGTAATGACCCAGAGAGACCGAGGAAGCAGCCGTCGTATCAACGCGGGCTACAAATCCATCAACCGGCCCGCTCAAAGCAGCTTGGACGGGATTGTTGAGATGGGGGAAGTTGGCCGAATTGGTCCAACCGGCTACGCGTGCGCCCTGAAGGGTATCCACAGCAATGCCCAAACCGACATCGGTGCCTGAGCCACCTAGATAGGAGAAATAGTTCAGAGGCACGGTGGTGGTGGTGCAAGTAGAACCCGTACACGGGTTTCCCAGTTTGCCTACGAAAGCGTCAGTGCCGCCGCCGCTAAGGCCCTGGAACGCAGTGGTTCCGGTGGGGAGGATGAAATCGGTCGAACTCGTTGAACCCGTGACGTAGGCGCTGAGGCCGGAATCAACTGCGATTCCGTATCCCACGTCATCGCCGGCGCCGCCCAGATAAGTGGAGTAGAGCAACTGTGATCCCGACGCCGCTGAAGGATTGAGCTTGGCAACAAAGGCGTCGGTAGCGGTGAAGGCGGTGTTGCAATTTGGCGTTGTGGTCGTGGTGGTCGTGGGAGGCGGCGTGTCCAGACAACCTTGGTACGCGTTGACGATGGGGAAATCAGTGGTCGCGCTGCCGGTGTGCTGAAAGTTGGTGCCGCCGGTTATGTAAACATTCGCGTTCGCATCCACGGCGATTCCGCCGCCCACCGTGACCCCGTTGAGCGGGCTGCCCCCGCCAAAGTAGGTGGAATACACCAGGCTGGGAAATCCAATCAGACCAGGATCAAGCTTGCTCACGAAAAACTGCGACGTGCCCAGCGAGGCGACCTGAAGCGCGCCGAGGGTGGCCGGAAATGAATGGGTTGCGTCCGGCTGGTTAGTAGAAGTAGTAGTACCAATTACGTAAATCCTGTTCTTAAAATCCACCGCCAGACCGCGCGCAGCTTCCACGCCGTTGCCGGAAAGATAAGTCGAGTAGGGGAGAGTGTGTCCAGTCGCATCCAACTTGCTCACGAATGCGTGCGCCCCAGCACTGGCGGGAGTGCCCTGAAAGGCCGACCCGCTGACGGGGAAATTGGTGGAAGTGGTGGTTCCCGCCAGCACCACGTTGAAAGCGGAATCCACCGCGACTCCGGCGCTGGTATCCGCGCCATCTCCACCGAGGTAGGTTGAGAACACAACGGCTGTGCCGGCGGAGTTCAACTTGGTCACAAAAACATCAGGGGCCGAAGCCAGCACGGTCTGAAACGCCGCTGGCGGAGGATTGGTCGTGGGCTGCGGGGTGAGAGGAAAGACGACCGACGTAGTAGAACCCGCGAGGTAAATGTTGGAGGAGGAGTCAACCGCTACTGCGGGACATCCTGAAGGTGGTGTGGCAACTCCCATAATGACGGAACAGGCTTCGTCCCCGTTGCCGCCAAAGTAAGTCGAATAGCTCAGAACTGGATCAATCACCAGGGCTCGGCGGCGATCATACGCTGCGACCGCAAAACCAACCTTGCCATCGTGGCGTACGACGAAGCGTCCTGCGACGGGCTGTTGCCCGGCTCCGTCGGATTGATAAATACGTGGGGCTTTAAACTGGACTTCCCCGCTGCCCGTGGCCAGGATCAGGTCGCCGTTGCTATCAAGTCCCGGTCTTTGCGACCCCTCGAACTGAAACGCTATCGTCGTCGGGTCTGGTGCCACTTGGCCGGATTGTTGCCGATAAAATAGTTGCTCTTGCCCGGAAGCTGATCGTTTCCGCGGACGGCCGCAATTGGGTTCGCCCCGGCCAGCCTCATGCGTACGACTGCACTCTTGGGACGCGCCTCGAGAGTCAGCACTGCCTGGTCGGGGGTGAGGAATAGTCCGTAGCCCGCGCCGCGCGCCAAAAACTTGACCCGTGGATCGGTCTGGCCCTGATTCGGCTCGAATCTTAAAGGGAGTTGGCCGAGAGCAAGCTGGCCCGGTGCGAGATGGATGTTCTCGCGTTGTGAAGCGGGCTCGGAAGGAACCAACGAGGCCGATAGCAACTGATTCAAGCCGGAGACGGGCAATTTCGGCACCCGACCGCCGGGCGCCAGCGTCAGAGCACCTAACAGCAACAGCGTCGCGAACGTCAGCAAAACAGGGCGATAGCCTGTTCCCAACCCACGGAAATTCAATGTCACCAGCTCCTCCGGATGTTCCGATTCATGGAGAGGAAGTAAGGACGGCACGCAAACCGCAGTCGGCTCGCGTCCGCGTAGCGGCACGCGTACTTGTCACCAGAATATTGGCGAAAAATAAGTAACTACTTAAACATCTGACGGATAGACTGTCAAGCTGCGCACACCTTCGCTACATCCTGGGTGGTTCAGATGCGCGGAGCGAGGGCCCGAGATGCCGCGCGCAAATGCAAAACCTGACTTCCCGCGCTGAAGACGGCGGCAGGTTCTTCCCTGAACCAGTTCATGTGCAAACTGTTTCACTTGTCTCTTCAAAGGGAAACCCGAATTGCTTCTCAACTCCCTTTGTTTGCCCTCGAAACGGCACCGTCGTAGTTGACGGGCCATGGTATTGCGCGTGCAACCATCCGTACTTCACCTTTGGTGTGCGTTCTGAGACTCCTCCCCAATGGGCTCTCTCCCGGCGCCAAGAGGCGTTAACCGAATCAGTTCCCGATTATTTTGCGCTTGCAAACTGTTGGTAAATAAGTAAATCTGGCGCGAGGGTATCTTCCAGGTTCTGGATGGTGCCGCTTTGGGGTGAAATTTGGCTGGGTCTGGATTCATGGGTCTGCAAAGAGAAAGTTCGATACCACAAGCCGGGCAGGAGCGACGCACGATGCGCCGCTTTGATATGCGTTTGCCGGCCACCGTCCGAGTGGCTGGGCAGGGCCTTCGCGATCTTTCGACGGAGACCCAGAACGTGAGCGCTCGCGGCGTCTTTTTCTATCTTGATCGTCCTCTGGCCGAGGGCATGCGCATCGAAGTGACCATGACGTTTCCGCCCCACGTGACCCTGACCGAGCCAGTGCGGGTGCGCTTCACGGCCCGTGTGGTGCGCGTCGAAACGTCGCAGGCTTATTCCGGCATTGGCGTAGCCGCAATGATCGAAGAATATGAGTTCTTGCGCTCCAATCCCGCTTCGGACCTTGGAAATTAGTTCGGAACTTGGCGACTAGCAAAAACCCGTCAACTTAGCGGCCGACTAATTGCTTATGCCAGCTTCCCCTTCTTCAGCTCGTCGATTTCGCTGCGCAGGCGCTGGTAGCGGCGCACCAGAATTCCCAGGTAGGTGATGTGGATGATCCAAGTGGCGGCATAGGCGGCGTAGAGGAAATTCATCGTGCGCTCCGCGGGTCGTGCAGCGCTTCCAATGCCTGAACTTCTTCGACCTCTCTCTGCAAAATCTCCAGGCGATACCGCGACCGGCAAATCAGACCGGCAAAGCACAGGAATGCCAGCCAATTAATCAGCAATACGTGCAACATGCGGGGATCAATCGAACCTCCACCGCCGATCACTGGTTGGGGATGCTGGGTGCGAAATATCCAGATCGAGAAGTAGACCAGCGGGACATCGAGCGCGCCGAAAATCGCCAAAGCGGCGGCCAGCACTGGAGTTTGAGCGCTGGTCGAAAACCGGCGCAGCATCAGGTAGCTGATGTAAATAAGCCAGAGCACCAGAGTTGAGGTCAGACGAACATCCCAGGTCCACCAAATGCCCCAAACCGGACGCGCCCACAGCGGCCCGGTCACCAGCACCACGGTGCAGAACACGACTCCCACTTCGGCTGTGACTACGGCCAGCGCATCGGTTCTCTTTTCCGAGAAATATTTCTTTATCAGAAAATACAGGGCTGTGGCCGCGAGCCCGGTTGTGGCCACGGATGACGGCTCTACGCCAGCCGGCAAGGGGCGGATCACGGCCGCAGCCACGCAGGCTGCGACGCCCAGCAGGATTGCGACCCAGTTTGCCATTGTGTCGGCGACCTTGTCCCGGCGCACCAGGTACTGGATCGAGCAGACAAAGTTAATAAAGAAAAGCAGGAATGCGGTCCACGCCGAAGGCACGTGATAGTAAAAAATGCGCTGCACGTTGCCCATGGTCTGCTCGGTCGGAGCAGCCACCAAGGCCTCATAAAGGGCGTAGCTCAGGAGGGCCGCCGTGAGCACGGCAAAAATGGGGAAGGCGCGCTTCATTTTCCTTTCATGCGGACTCGCTTTATGCGGATTTCGTTGCCAATTCTCATTTCACTCAGCAGGTCACTCATTCCGCGTGCAACACAAGTTCGAACAACAGCAGACAAGCGATAGTAAACACCACGTCGTAAGTGGTAAGCAACACAATCCAGAACTTCAGCGAAAGTTCCCCAGTCAAAATCGCTGTGGTGGCGTTCACCATGGCAAGCAGAGCGGGGATGGAGACCGGGAACAGAAGCAGCGGCAGCATGATCTCGCGGCTACGGGTGCGCAGCGACATGGCGGCAAAAAACGTGCCGTTCACCACGATGGCCCATGTACCCAGCCCAGCAATGGGGATCAACGGCCACGCCGGACCGAGCGGTCGCAGCTTGTAGAACATGATGAACAGCGGCGTCATCAGCATTTCCAATACCGCGACGAAAATGAAGTTGCCCAGCGCCTTGGCCAGAAAAAGAGAATTCGCGGGAGCTGGCGAAACGCGATAAGCGTCGAGAACCTGATTGCGCAGCTCGCGAGCCCAGGTCTGGTTGAGCGCCACCACCGCGGCAAAGAGAAACGCAACCCATACCAGTCCCCCGGCAATCTGGCGCGATTCTTCGGCATTGGGATCAAAGGAAAAACTGAAGACCACAACCACCAGAAGGGAAAAGAAAAGCATGGAGTTGATCGCGTCTTTTGATCGCCACTCGAGGCGCAGGTCTTTGGCCAAGGTGGCTCGGGTGACGCCGGCTATAGCACCTGAGGGTTCGCTCATTGCGTTTGGCTTGTCGTTTCTTCGCTCATTGGGTTTCGGCGAGCGTGTTTTTCTCATCTTGGTTCGAGCGGACGGAGCTCGCGAGTACGAGCGGTGATCTGCCCTGCGTCCATCCAGACAAACTCGTCAGCCACAGCCTCAAGCAAGGGCGCCTGATGGGTCACCACGAAGATGGTCTTGCCGGCAGTGCGCATCTGCGCCAGAAGTGAGACCATGGCGCGCGCCGAACGAACATCCACGTTGGAGAAAGGCTCGTCCAGCAAAAGGATTTTGGGATCGTTGAGCAACGCCCGCGCCAGCGACAATCTCTGCCGCATGCCCTGCGAATACTGCGAAACCGGACGCGGAAGCGCAGGGTCGAGGTCAACCGCGGTCATGGTGGCGGCGCAGCGACGGTCCTTGCCGGTCCCACCGTTGCTAATTCCATCCCTGATCCCATACAGGCGCGCGAAATAGCGCAGGTTCTCCATACCGCTCATCTCGTCGTAAAGCAACGACGGATGGGCCATGTAACCCATTTCATGGCATACCGCTCGCAAGTTTGTCGTTCCCAGAATCAGGATGCTGCCCCGCGTAGGCTGTGCCAGCCCTGCGAGCACTCGCAGCAGCGTGGTCTTCCCCGCTCCGTTGTCACCCAGGATTGCGTACAGCCGCCCAGCCGCAAACTCGGCACTCACGCCGCGGAGTGCGGCAAAACGGCCGAACTGCTTGACCAACGCGGTAATGATGATGGTGGGAGAAGAATGCAAGCGAAGTACCCAACACTGGAAGATAGCCGAAGGCAGAAGTGAAGTCGAGAGCAACGCGGACTGGGACCAAGTAGAGGCAGGTGTCCCCGCCCGGCGGAGCAAGCCTCGCAAGCTTCTGACCGGCGGAAATTCGCCAAACTAACGCTCGCCTCAGTTGGTGGCGTTAGCGGAGCTGCCACCCTCGACTTGCGTCATGCTCTTCGTAGGTGCAGCCTGACCAGCACCATTCGCTGGCGCTCCGGGTTGCTGGGGCGCGTACTTCGATGCGCACTTCGCCTGCAGTTGTTTGGCGTGAAAGACGCCATCGCGTCCAAAGCTGCCATCGGCCAGCGCCTGAGAGTCGTCCTTGAAAGTATCCGGCGGCGCTTCCGTTCCGCTGTAGACCACGGGCAGAAGCTGATCGTTTTCTATCAGCACAAAGTTGACGCTGGTGCCGGACCGCTTGATCGAACCGGGCTGCACATTCCCAGCCACGCGCAGATGCTTGGTATAAGCGCCGTCGCCCATGCCACGCAGTTCCTTGATGGTGACGTAGTAGCTCTTGCTCTCCTGCACCCCGGTGTAGGCCAGAAAGCCCAGGGAAACCAGGATCACCGCCACCGCCCCACCGAATTTTAGGTATTTGCCCGTTTCGCTTGACATGCAAGTCTTTTCGCTTACGACTGTATTCCGGCTGTGCGGACAGGTCAAGATGTCCGAAAGGCCGATCTATAATGCACCCAGTCCCTCTATCTACCCGAGGCCGGAATGATCCATCCCTGGCATGACGTAACACCTGGCGATAAATTGCCGCAGGAGTTTTCCAGCATTATCGAGATCCCTTTCGGATCAAGCGTGAAGTACGAACTCGACAAGACCAGCGGGCTGATCAAGCTGGATCGTGTGCTTTACTCCGCGGTATATTATCCCGCCAACTATGGCTTCATTCCGCAGACCCTCGCCGAAGATGATGATCCGCTCGACGTCCTGGTGCTGTGTCAGGAGACGGTTGTTCCGCTGACTCTGATTCATGCGCGAACCATTGGGTTGATGACCATGATTGATACCGGAAAGAAAGACCACAAGATTATCGCGGTTGCAACCCAGGATCCTGAATTCAATACCTACCGCGAAGCCCAGGAGATGCCGCCGCACCGGCTTCTCATGCTGCGCCGTTTCTTCCAGGATTACAAACTACTGGAAGGCAAAGCGGTGGAAGTGGACAAGATCCAGCCCGCTGCGGAGGCCTATCCCATCATCAACGATGCCCTGTCCCGCTACAGTGACCAGCGGCGGAAAGGCTTCTGACCTAGCAGGCTGAGTCGGTGCCGGGATAAGTGGTGTGGAGCGGACACTCTGGTCCGCCGCCTCTGACTCTGGCTTGGAAGTCTTGCCTGCTCGGTTCAGAGCACGAATCAGGCTTTGAACAGTAGCGTCAAAGTCAAAGGCGGCGGACAACAGTGTCTGCCCCACACTTGGCTTTACCACACCCGGCAGGCGTTTTCCGGCACCATGGGCTGCCCGGCCTTGCAGCTAAACGCCTTTTGGAATTCAGGCATGTTCCGCACTACGCCGTTGATCCGGTATTTGCCCGGGGAATGGGGATCCACGCTGACCAGCATGCGTGAGTATTCCGGACGCCGCTTTTCGCACCAGGCGCGCCCAGCGCCGAGAAAGAAACGCTGTTGCGGAGTGTAGCCGTCGATGGTTTGCGCGACAGTGCCGGCCGGGTTGCTGGCAATCATCTGCTCCAGCGCCATGAGTGCGATGCGCGCGCCGCCATTGTCGGCCGTGTTTTCCCCCAGGGTCAGCTTGCCGTTGAGTTTCAGGTCATCCACGGCTACGAAGTCGCTGTACTCATCGGCGACACAACTGGCACGCTTCTCAAATTCGGTGCCATCCTGCGCCGTCCACCAGTCGCGGAGATTACCTTCGGGGTCGAACTTGCGGCCTTGATCGTCGAAGCCGTGAGTCAGTTCGTGGCCAATCACCATCCCGATGCCCCCGAAATTCACGGCGTCGTCGGCCTGCTTGTCGAAGAAAGGCGGCTGCAGAATTCCTGCCGGGAAAACAATTTCATTCCTTGACGAACTGTAATACGCGTTGACCGTGGGCGGCGTCATCTGCCACTCCTTGCGGTCCACCGGCTTGCCGATCTTGGCAATCTGGCGGCGGGCTTCAAATTCGTTTGCCCGCAAGAAATTTCCCAAGAGATCGCCGCGCAGGATCTTGAGCGAACTGTAATCGCGCCACACGTCGGGATAGCCGATCTTGTTGCGAATTGCATCCAGTTTTACTTTGGCCTGCTTTTTCGTCTCTTCCGTCATCCAGGGCAGGTTGCGGATGTCCTGGTCCAGACTCTTTTCCAGCGCCTCAACCATCTTCAGCATTCGCTGCTTGCCGTCAGCACCAAAGGTTTGCTCCACGTAGCGCTGGCCCAGCGCCTCGCCCAACGCGTTATCGGTGGAACTGACGCAGCGTTTCCAGCGCGGCTTGATTTCCGATTGCCCAGTCAAGGCCTGCTGCATCTTGAAATTGGCATCCACGAATGGCTGAGAAAGCCAGGGAGCGGCACCGTCCAGCAAATGCCAGCTCACGTAGGTTCGCAAGGCGTCCAGAGATTCTGATTCCAGAACGCCGTTCACCTGCCTAAAGAAATCCGGGTTGGTCACGTTCAGGCTGGAAAAACTGGGCACGGCGGCGGCGGCAAAATAACGATTCAAATAGAAATTGGGCGCCAAGCCAACCGCTTCATCGCGGCTCATTTTGTGATCGCGATTCTTGGGATCGCGCCGCGCGGTGCGGTCCATGGAAGCCTTGGCCAGAGCGCTCTCGATGCGCAACACCGTCTGCGCCGCATCTCCCGCCTGCGGCGAAGATTGACCTGCCAGCGTGAACAGCTGAGTCGCGTACTGGACCAGGCTCTTCCGCGCCTCCGCCATCTTGGCATCGTCTTTGAGGTAGTAGTCCCGGTCCGGCAGCGACAGGCCGCCCTGGTCAATATAGGCGATCACGTCATTGGCACTGTGCAGGTCGGGCGATGAATAAAAATTGAACAGCGGACTGGGCCCAATCAGGTGGATCCGGGCAATCGCTTCGATCAGCGCCGCCTTATCCTTCGCGCCCGCGACGCGATCGAGTTCCGCTTGCAGCGGCTTCAATCCCTTGGCTTCGACCGCTTTTTCGTCTACGCAGGAACCGTAGTAGTCGCCGATCTTCTGGGTGATGCTATCGCGTCCAGGATTCTCAGCCGCCGCTTTCTCCAGGATTTCCCGCATGATGGCTGCATTTTTCTCACGGATTTCGACAAAGCTCGCCCATGACGTTTGATCCGCCGGGATTTCCGCTCTCTTCAGCCAGCTGCCGCAAGCGTACTGGTAGAAATCGACGCAGGGATCGATGGCCTTATCGATCGCGTCGGGATTGAAAGCCAGCTGAGATGGAGTGGACTGGGCGAAACTGCTGACGACCAGAAACAAGGAGAACGCCGGCAAGAAGCGGAATACACGCATGAGGACCTCGCTGGACTGAACCGTCGATTCTAGGGCCTCCGGCTTAGACGGACAAGGCGGGAAATTGTTATGTTGCCGCCCTGCGATCGAGGAATTCGAACCGCCACCTCTGCGGCCTTAACATTTTCCCGCCTGATTAACTCGCGCAATGCAGCGTATAATCTTCAACAGATACTTCAAAAGGATAATTTGGTAATGACTCCTGCAAACGGCACTCCTGGCAATGGCAGCAACGGAAGCGGCGTTCCCCAGTCTCGGGCAGAGTGGATCGCAAACCGCAGGGCTAAGAATACCGACGGCAATTTCTCCCAGATGCGCTACGCCCGCAACGGAGTTGTCACCGAGGAAATGGGATACGTCGCCCACCGCGAAAAACTTTCGCCCGAGCTGGTTCGCGACGAAGTATCCCGCGGACGCATGATTATCCCCGCCAATATCAATCATCCCGAGCTCGAACCGATGTGCATCGGCGTGGCCTCGCTGTGCAAGATCAATTCCAACATAGGAAACTCGGCAGTGACGTCGGAGATTAACGAAGAACTCAAGAAGCTGCACACGTCCGTACACTACGGCGCCGACACGGTGATGGATCTCTCCACTGGCGGCAATATTCACGAAATTCGAGAAGCGATTCTGCGTCATTCGCCTGTGCCCATCGGCACCGTGCCGATTTACGAAGCCATCTCGAGGGTGAAGCGGATTGAAGACCTGAACAAACAAGTCATGCTGGAAGTGATCGAAGAACAGGCGGAGCAGGGCGTGGACTACATGACCATCCATGCCGGCGTGCTCATTCAATATCTGCCGATGGTTTCAAAACGCATTACCGGGATCGTCAGCCGTGGCGGCGCAATTCTGGCGCAGTGGATGGCGCATCATCACAAACAGAATTTTCTCTACGAGTGCTTTGACGATATCTGCAAGATTTTCATCAAACACGATGTTTCATTTTCTCTCGGCGATGGCTTGCGACCCGGCTGCATCGCCGATGCCAGCGACGAGGCCCAGTTCGCGGAACTCAAGACTCTCGGTGAACTCACGAAAAAAGCTTGGGAACATGACGTGCAAGTCATGATCGAAGGTCCGGGACACGTCCCGCTGGACAAGATCAAAGAGCAGGTGGACAAAGAAACAGAACTCTGCCACGAAGCGCCGTTCTATACCCTGGGCCCGCTGGTGACTGACATCGCTCCCGGCTACGACCACATCACCTCGGCGATCGGGGCGGCCATGATCGGCTGGCATGGTGCCGCCATGCTCTGCTACGTCACGCCCAAGGAACACCTGGGTCTGCCCAACGACAAAGATGTCAAAGACGGCATCATTGCCTATAAGATTGCCGCCCACGCCGCAGATCTCGCGCGGCATCGCCCGGGCGCGCAGGATCGCGACGATGCGCTCAGTTATGCTCGCTACACATTCGACTGGGAAAAACAGTTTGCGCTGTCACTCGATCCCGAGACGGCGCGCTCGATGCACGATGAAACCCTGCCTGACGATTACTACAAAGAGGCGGCCTTCTGCTCCATGTGCGGTCCCAAATTCTGCTCGATGAATTATTCCTCGAAGGTGGATGAGTACAATAAGCAGGTCCACGGGCTGGAAAAGAAAGATTACTCCGAGCTGGTCGAAAAACTGGTCAGCCTCAAATAGAGTTGGTTGTATGGGAGCGCCCGGAGCTCCCTGAGCGAAGTTCGGAGGCACCCCGCCTCTACCGAGCAAGGGCTCGTTTCGACAGTACGACCCACTGAAATATGGCCAACTGAGGCGCAGCCGGTCCCAGGCGATGACTACCTTTCGGCGCCGGTTGCCACCCTAATCAGATGCATAGCGCTGGCAATATCTTGAAGCTATAAATGTATGTACAAAATGTTCCATCTGGAACATTGGGTCGAATTTCAGGGACGCCGAGCTTTGCTCAGCCGAGAGCCCTCCTAAGAGAAAGCGAAGGGGGCGACTCTCCCACATGGTTCGATATCGCGCAGGCTATTTCGGAGCTCGTCCGACCGCACCGTTGCCGTCGTGGGTTACGGTGTCCTTGGCCACGAAGTCCGTTTCGCTACTGGATTTCGAGTGCGGAGATGACAGGCGCTGCTGAGAGGAAGCGAGACTAACTTTGCCGATCGCGACCTTCGCTCTTGAGGAGGGCACTAGCGATTTAACTTCAGCGGCCATCTTTGCCGTGACCTGCGATTTCGCCAGGTGGTGTCTATCTACGGCCTGAGCCATTCGCTTTCGCCGAGCTTTGGTTAGTTGAGGTTTGGATGAAGGCACTTCCTGCCCTA
>WNFS01001349.1_pt1 | contig 27635 bp, 22 predicted proteins | sample 5400141 | NCBI WGS metagenome assembly WNFS01 (sample SAMN13153358, study PRJNA577476) | soil metagenome | isolation source: 60 cm saprolite under Madrone tree | place: USA:California | collected 2016-06-14
GCTCGTTTTCGAAGCAAGGCTGCGGCTTAATTCTGACCACTGGCGGCACGGGAATTGGACCGCGCGACGTTACGCCGGAAGCGATCCGCGCAATCATGCGAGTCGAGTTACCGGGCTTCGGCGAAGTGATGCGCGCCGAATCGATGAAGATCACGCCTAATTCAATCCTGTCGCGTAGCCTGGCGGCAATTGTCGATAACGCTCTGGTGATCGCGCTCCCGGGCAAACCGAGAGGTGCTGTGGAATGTCTCGGTTTCGTGGAAGGCGCAATTCCGCATGGCGTCGCGCTCGCGCAACGGACACCGACGTCGTGCTGACGAGACGACAAAAACGTCAGTCTGGATAAGTCAGCAGCCGCATTAATTGCCCGCCATAGTTTGTGAGATGCGCGTTTCCTTCGTGCCCCGAAACGATGTCACGCGTCAAGTGGGAGTAATCAATCGGGCTCTTTTTGACATAGCTTAGCTCGGGCTGCGTCACTCGTCTGTCGCTGGATTCAATTTTCAGCGGAACACCCGAACGCGCGAAAGAGACCTCCCACGATGATTTCTCATTTCGTTTTCCACCGAGCATCCACGGATAGAGCTTTAGCAAGTCGAAGTGCCGCGAGTTCGGCAAGGTAACCTTGTAGAAGATCTCTTCATCGTTGAGAAATTCTGGAATCGTGAGCGCTGGATTTTTGCGGAGCGCCAGATAAAGGTGCGCGACATCAAGACCCGCGAGGTTCATCCCGTTGTAGATGCCGTTGTGATTGGGATCGTTTCTGAAGAACGTGTTGTACCATGCCTCGAATTGACGGCTGAACATCAGGTCCAATTCCAAATGGAGATGCGCCCGCTCCTGGTTTAACCCCGTTCCCGTGTAGCCCATCACTGCAATGCGCTGACCGCGTCTCACCGTATCGCCGGGGTGCACCGCGATCGAACTAAGATGTCCATACAGGCTGTAATAGCTAGAGCCGTCCCAGCGGTGTTCGATCACGACGTATTTCCCATAATTGGAGTAGCCGGGAACAAGATTGGCGTGCACGACTTTGCCCTCGGCGATGGCATGTACTTCATCGAGCGGCTCGCCGCGCGCGTCGCGGTGTAGGGAGCGAATGTCGATTCCTTCGTGAAAACGGGTGAACACGACGCCACCTGCTGTGTCGGTAGGATCGCGCACAAAGCCGTACTGGCCGCCTTCCCACGGCGTCGATTTCGTGCCTTTGTAATTGCGTTCCACGTATTGGTAAAACTCGGTGCCGTCGCCTGCGAACAGAGCGTCATTGTCCGTGGGCAGAACAAGATTCAATGCCTGACTTTGCGCGGTCTGAGCCGCCATGGAGATTGATAAAAGAAAAGCAAGGACAGCTGCGGCAGCGAATAATCGCATATTCGATTAACGCGATTGACGTTTTCGTTGACCGATTAAGCGCCAGTCTTTTTTCATCAAGTCAATGTCGGCTGCGGTCAATCCCGAGGGAATATAGATTTTTCCGTCGGAGACGCGCTTGTCGACTTGGAGTTCTGTGATCAGCCGTCCATTAATGAACACAAAAAGGAAACTGCCGCGGCGCTCAACGCTTAGCGTGTCGAGCACCACGCGTCCGTGCTCGTCTAGTTCAATGAGCGCGCCATAGGTTCCATTCTGCGCCGGATAAGGCGAAAATGCCGTGACATCTTGCTCCGAAATCCACGGCATCTTTTCGATGGCCACATTTTTTCCCGATATCTGGGCGCGAACAGATGTTGCGAATACCTCCGTATCCCGAGGGTTCGCTTGTGCGTGGACCCGGAACGTGCAATGTCGTTGTTTCGCCACGCCCTCGGCCAGCGCAAAAGCCAGGCATAGCGCGAATACACTGAGTGTCTTCATGCCGCTTGATAAAGGGTTTGACACGAATTTTGCAACCCCGAAAACTTTCGGGGCTGTTTAGGCCGCTTATGAAGCGCCGCATCATATGGCTTCTTTTGATTCTTTTTATGGCCCAAAGCCTCTTTGGCCAGGATCTTGCGCCGACATCCACTCCGGGGCGGAGACGCGGTTGGTTGAGCCGAATTCTTCATCCGTTTTCTCCGGAGGTGGTTCCGCAATACAAAGATCCAAGACTGCGCGGACTCGCTCTCGATCTCCAACTCACACCGCAGACGGTAAAGCTATCTGAGGTCCGTCAGCTTGGAGTGAAGGTAACGCTGGCAAATCTCTCCAAACGCCCTGTTGCGCTCGACTTTCCCACGAACCAGCGGATTGAAATTTATCTAATGGATTCTGCAGGAGACATCCTGGCAAAGTGGTCCGACAATCACGCTATTGCCGAAAAGCCCGCCACGATTTTAATCAATCCGCAAGAGCGAGTCGAATACAGCGAAACCATCGCAACGCGCGAACTTACCCCCAACAAGGTCTTCATCGCCGAAGTCTTCTTTCCGCAATACCCGGAGTTGCGGATCCGGCAAAAATTCCTCGCGGTGCCTTGAGAGAGTTGAAGGTTGAGAGAGCCAAACGTGACTGCCGATCAACTCTCAACTACAAACTATCGACTGTTTTCCGATTACCACACGCATCCACAGGGACATCGGGTGCAACGGTACACCCAGACATTACTTCAGCCGTGGGCGGATTCAGCACGCAGCCTAGGTTTAACCGATATCGCTTTTACCGATCACGATCGTTATCACGCTGGAATCGACTTTGATGAAATCGATCGTTTGCGGGAAAAAAATCCCGATTTGCAAATCCGCGCCGGGATCGAGTTCGATAACGATCCCATTCACTCACAGGTAGGCCGGAACTGGATTGAGAAGCATTGGGAGAAGCTGGATTTTGTCCTGGGCTCGATTCACTTTCTTGATCGCCCCGATCAGATGTTCGACAGCGTGCCCGATGGCGCCGCCCAATTCGAAGGCCGGAATATTGATGCGATTTACACCAATTATTTTCGTCATGTCCGGGAAATAGCAGCTACCGGGTTGGTCGATTGCCTTGCCCATCTCGACCTCATCAAAATCCATGGGCATCGGCCGAGTGCAGAGATCGGCAGTTTGGTCAATGAAACACTTGGTTTTATTCACGCACAGAATCTCGCGATAGAACTTTCCACCGCCGGATGGCGCAAGCCGGTAAATGAAGCTTACCCAGGGGATCCGATCGTTGTGCTCGCAGTAAAAAAGGGGATTCCTTTCACGACTGCCTCAGACGCGCACTCACACGCTCAACTTGGCGACAATTTTGTGACGCTGGCACAAAGAATGGTGAATTTTGGGATTCGCCAAGTCTGCATTTTCGAAAAGCACAATCGCACACAGCTGTCACTATAGCTGAAGGTCAAGCTGTGATCGTCTCTCGTTCGAAAACGCCTCTTCTGTTTCCGAAGGCAGCGGTAACATGAAGCCCAGACGTTCCGCGAGACGTTGGCAGGTTTCGGGTGCGAATCCTTCGAAGTGATTACTGGCAAATGCCCAGACACTACGCACCTGAGGAAGATGCCGCTCGATTTTAAGCGACCAGCTTTCCAGGGCAGCTTCGCGTTTCCAGAGCAATTTTTCGTAACGATGGACGTGCCCACCGTCGACGTCGTATTTCGTTGCGTAATCACCGAGCAAACGCAGATACAGAAAATCCGTGGTGCACGGCAGAAATTCAAACGGGGCAAGATTTCGTTCGTTAAGCGGAGTGGTATCGCCCCAGGCCCAACAAATACGATATTTTTCCAATAGCCGGATAAAATGCGGCCGATGCCAGCCGGCATGACGAAATTCAATCGCAAAACGGAAATCCCGTGGCAGTTGTGGAAGAAATTTTCGCAGCGCCGGCTTGCCGTCTCTTGGCGCTAAAGAAGGCGGGAGCTGGATGAGGATGACCTGGAGCTTTGGCCCAAGTGGCTCGATGGCGCGAAGAAACGAGGTTAACTCGGCGGTACAATCACGCAGCCGACAGATGTGCGTGATCTGGCGGGGAAGCTTGCAGGTGAACCGAAAGGCGGCGGGGGTCATTTCGACCCACCGACGGACGGTATCTTCTGCCGGAGCAGCATGAAACGTAGAGTCCACTTCAACCGCTGGGAAATAGTTGGCGTAAAATTCCAGCCAGCGAGATTCCGGCCGATCCGGGGGATAAAAAACACCACGCCAGTCTTGAAAGCTCCATGCGCACGAGCCGATGCGAATTTTCTGCTGATCAGTCAGATTCAAATGAAGTCAGAAAAGTAGCCAGTTTTGTCCGCTAGGGAAAGTTTTCGCGCTGCAATCAGTGATGCGTACACGGGTATGCCAGCTGCCTGGTGGCGCTGCTGAAACTTGACTGGCCAGATAACTTAACTAGGCTGCCCCACCCGAATGCAATTCGTTATTCGCGCCTTTTTAGTTTTGGCTGCCGCGGTGTTTCTTTTGCCCGAATCGACCGTGGCCTCTGTGATCTTCCAGCCTGGGAAAAAGCCGAAGTACGTGGCGCCTGGAGAGGAAGAGATGAGCGGCGACGCCGCGGAGCTGTTTCAGATCGGACAGACTGCCGAAAGAGAAGGCAACACCAAACGCGCGATCAGAGCTTACAAAAGTCTCGTTAAACGTCACCCCAGAGATAAGCTGGCACCCACTGCGCTTTATCGCGCCGGCCAGTTGCAGGAACAGCTTCACCAATTAACACCGGCGGCCGATTCATTTCGCGAGTTGGTGGAGAGATATCCCAGCAGTCCTAATTTCGAGGAAGCAATCGAGGGGCAGTTTCGCGCCGGCGAACTTTATCTTAACGGCAAGAAGCTGAAGGTTCTCGGAATTCCAATTGCATCGGCGTTGGATCGCGCGGTGACTATTTTCGCCAACGTTGTTCGCACTGCGCCGTACGGAAAGTACACAGCCCGTGCGCAGTTTGATATTGGTCTTGCGCGTGAGAAACAAGGCGCGAACGATGCAGCTATCCAAGCGTACCAAGCCGTCGTGGACAAATTTCCCAATGAGCCTGTGGCCGTGGATGCGCAATACCAGATCGGTTACATCTGGTTTACGGCCGCGCAACGAGGCACAAAGGACGCCGCTGCCGCAGACAACGCCAAAACTGCGTTCCAAGATTTCCTGTTCCACTATCCAAAGAGCGAGAAAGCAGCGCAGGCGCGCGCTAATCTAGACATTCTCGAGCACAAGCAAACCGCCAACTCGTACAAGGTCGCGAAATTCTACGATAAACAAAAATACTATCGCGCTGCCGTCATCTACTACAACGAGGTCATTCGTCAGCAGCCAGGATCAGAGGAAAGCAATGAGGCGAAGAAACGGATTGATCAGTTGCGCGCAAAGTTCGGTGACGCTGCGCTTCAGCCGGCTTTGTCCGTCGGACAAAGTGGCAAGAAAAAGGGTGAAGCGCGTGGAGCGCGGACTGCCGGAACCGGGTCCGCCAAGCCGGGTGCGGCAAATAACGAAGCGCCGTTACCTGCACCGGAGACTGATTCTTCACTTCCGCCGCCGGCTTCGCTTGCGCCGGATACTACCACTGCGCCTGAACCGCTGCTGCCTCTGCCGGGCACGAGTACAAGTTCGGATACATCTCCCGATGCCGGCGCCTCGGCCTCTCCCGATGCGTCCGCCTCACCGGCGCCTTGAAAGCCTCACTCGCGACAGTATTCTGCCTCGCCTTAACTGGTTGTCTTGGCTATCACGTCGGGCCGGCAAAGCCATATTATCTGCGTGACGTTCACACTATCGCAGTCCCGACTTTTAAAAACCGCACCCTCGTCCCACGCATCGAAGTTTTAATCACTGATACCGTAATCAAGCAGCTGCAACAGGATGGGACGTTTCAGATTGCCAACGGGGACAAAGCGGACGCCACTCTTAATGGTGAAGTATCTCGCATCATCCGCCTACCTGCGCGCTCGGTACGTGGTAATGTCTTGGCCACAACTGAATTTGCTCTGACACTAGGCGTAAGGTACTCATTAACCGGAAAAAATGGCGAACAGCTGGCGCCGTCGAGTGAAGCAATCGGAACGACGAGCTTCTTCGTGAGTAGCGATGTGACGACTGATGAACGGCAAGCCTTGCCGCTGGCTACCGAGGATCTCGCCACCCGACTGGTTAGCCAAATAAGCGAGGGCTGGTGATGGGCAATGAAGGGAGAAGAAAGGCTTTGGACCATCCTCAATGATAAACTTGACACTCTGCGTGCCACAAATCAGTTGCCCGAAGCGATTCGCGTTGCCGAAACTGCCCTTGAAATCGCCAAGCGCGCTTTCAAAGGGAACGAGACTCCACTCGCCACCAGCTTCGAGAAGCTAGGCCAGCTACTCGAGCAAAAGGGAGATTATACTGCCGCCGCGGCAAACTTGCTGAAGGCGCATGCAATCCTGGAAAAGGGGAAATCACCCGACCAGCGTGCCATCTATCGCTCGGCGCGGCGGCTGGCATCCTTATGCGATAGCCTCGGCCAATCTGAGGAGGCGATCAATTTTTATCAGAAGGCAATTGCCGCCGGTACGCAAATCGATGACATTCCTTACTCGGATATCGGAACGATGTTAAACAACATTGCGCTGATTCTGCGCAAATCGGGTCGGCAAAAGGCAGCTGAGCCATGCTATGTGCGCGCTTTGGAGATTTATGAGAAACAACTTGGGCCTGACCACCCCGATGTAGCGTCGGTGCTAAACAACCTGGCGGTGTTCTACACGAACGAACGCCGGTACACTGAAGCCGAGAAGATACATCTTCGCGCACTGGCCATCCGGCAGAAATTGGATCCACTTCCGCTCGCCGACATTGCGCAATCAAAATGCAACCTGGCGGTGGTCTATCATTCGCGCGGTGATTACGCAAAAGCAGCAGAACTCTACCAATCTTCGCTAAAAACGTGGGAGGAGGTGCAGGAGAAGCCCTCCAAGGATTACGACATCGTTGTTTCGAATTATGCCGACCTTTTGCGTTCTATTGGTCAGGTACGCAAAGCGCACCAGTTAGAAGTTCGCGCGCGCAAGAAGCGTTCGGGCTGATTTAAACAGCCGTCGCTCGCTCAGTGCGATTGTAAATACACTCGATTTAGCCTTGCGGGCCGTCTAGTGTACGCGGATTGTACGTCGCTGCCTTAGCTCGCGTGGCGGAATTGGCAGACGCGTACGGCTCAGGACCGTATGGGGAAACCCGTGGAGGTTCGAGTCCTCTCGCGAGCAGTAAGCCCATCCTGGCTTCAGCCAGAGGGCAAATACACACCCTACAATGCCAGCTTGGAAGGCTGGTTACTTTGCTGAAGCTCTCCTTCTGGCTGCCCAACGCGCTTTCATCAGCTCGGAGAGCCTTTTTCGTCCGGCAGGAGTGAGTGCGCCTTTTTTCCTGGCAGGAGCTGCCTTCTTCCCCGCCCCTTTCCTCCTTGCCGCCCAGCGAGCCTTCATTAATAGGGAGAGCTTTCTCCTTCCGGCAGGCGTGAGCTGACCTTTTTTCCTGGCAGGAGTCGCCGTAGTTGTGCCTCCCCTTAGTCTTGCCCAACGAGCTTTGGCGGCAGCCGCAAGCTTCGCTCGAGTCGTGGGCGAAAAGTAACGGCCGCCCGCTGGGCGTGTCGTCGCGGGACGCGTTGTCTTGGGAGGCGCAGCTCCTCCCAAGATTGAGGAAAGGCGTCTTTCCAGATTATCAATTTGTCGGCGAATCGAAATCGCTTCTTCTAGAGCTTTAACAGATGTATCCATATGTTGTTAGATAGCTGGAGTTAGCCCGACTGGCAAATGCCAATTTTGCAATGACTTAATAGTGTTCCTCGACTGGGCTTGCCTGCTAGTTATGCCTACGCGATAACGAATAAAATTAAAATTGCCAGCCAGTGTTCTATCAAATCCTGAAGTGACTACGCAAGCTGCACGGGTTCGAGAAATGTTCGGCTCCATTGCTGGACGTTACGATACCGCAAATCACTTGCTTAGCTGCGGGATGGATTTCTATTGGCGACGACGCGCGGCTGAATTGGTTTCCGATTGGCGTCCGCACAGGATTGCAGATCTTGCGACTGGTACCGGAGATCTGGCGCTCGCGCTGCAAAAGAAATTGCCACAGGCGGAAATTATGGGTGTCGATTTCCTGCCGGAAATGCTGGAACTTGCGCGGCGAAAAGGTGTGCGGCAAATCGTACTTGCCGATGCCACGAGCCTGCCGTTTGGCGATGCTTCATTTGACTGCGTGACGATCGCATTTGGGTTGCGCAATCTAGAAAACTGGGGAGCCGGCCTTGCCGAGATGTCGCGCGTGCTTAAGAGCAACGGGCACTTGCTCGTACTTGAGTTCTCACTGCCCACAACGCCAACCTTGCGTGCAGTGTACCGTTTCTATTTGCATTGTTGCGTGCCCTTAGTTGGCTCTTTCTTAACAGGCAAGAAGAACGCCTACGACTATCTTGGCGATTCGATCGAGGACTTTCCAAGCAACAGTGCGATGTGTCATTTGATGGCTGGGAACGGCTTCACGTGCCCGACGTTCGAACCACTGACTGGTGGAATCGTCACGATCTACACGGCTACGAAGCGGTAACTGCAAAAACGAGACTGGCAATTCTAGTGTTCCCAGTGATTGCGAAACCATTCAACGTTGGTACGCATTTTCGACCCTTTATTATTTGTGAATAGGAGATGTAGTTCCGCTTGGTGAGGGACTCGGCGTTGCAGTAGCTTGCGCAGCCAGCGGCAATTTTAAGATGTTCAAATCCGGATTGCTGATTCCGAAGGCGCCTTCGCGCCCATCCACACGCGCGCACCATATGCCGTCATTGTTTTGAGCACCGATAGTCAGCTTATGCGATACCTTGTTATCGGGTGAAGTTGTGAAGGCGAGAACAAGCTGCGGTTTTTCGAAGCCGTGTTGCTGCGTCGTTGCCCCGAGCCAGCGCACTGCACGCAAATTCGACAACGTGTTGAGCAGCGATTGCAGATTGGCTTGGTTGATCTGGTCGCTCCCTTTTAGCCAATGCCATTGTTTCGTTTGGTCGCGCTCAAGTGACAGCTCCCTGTCAGTCGTGACGCTTAAGCGATGAATTTGCTCGGGTTTAAACTTAAAGATCGCCAACTCCTGCCATTGCAGCGGATCAGGTGAAATCTGATCCAGCAAACCGCGACGTACTGCCACGACGAATGGCTCATCGCTCAGCCGCGTGTAAACGTTATCCCCTTCTCCTTTTCCAAATGCGATTGCCGCAAATGGCTGCTCACCCGCTTTGGTTTCAGCGGTATTTTCCGAAGCAAATGAACTGAACGTCAATTGCAGCTGCGGCTTGTCGAGACCGTATTTTGGCAAACTGGACGCGATGTCTTCGACGAATCTTGTTACCCGCTCATTTTGCAGCGTGTCGATCAAGCGCCGAACCGCACCTGAATCCGCCGGTGCATTGTTTCGTGTGGCGACTGTCCAATTTCCATCCTTGCGGGCGAGAACGGTTTTGCCTTTGCCTGGAGTGTCGATCGTGATCCGATCGAGAATGTTTGTATCGAGCCGAACCAAATGATAGTCGCGCAAATCGGCAGGCTTCGTGTTAAGTATCTCTTCGATCTTTTTCGGCAGCGTGTAAACGGATCCGCGAGGAGCGAACCGTACATAAATCTGGTCTTTTTCTTTTTCGGGCACGCTGCCGATCTGCAGCGTCTGACCCTTGTCCTCCCGTCCAAAGACCTTGATCGAATCACCTAGCTCAACCTTCTGGTCTTTTTTCTGCTCCTGATCATATAACGTGATCGATCCGCGCGGCTCGGCCAACCCATAAGGACGCAGGTCACCACGATCATCGGCCACGAATTGTTGAATGCGCGCCGCCGTAATTTGTGAAATCAAGTCGCCTACTTTCCCGTCATCGGCCCGGGCACGCAGCGGTTTGAGGATGTCCCAGTGCTCACCTTTCTTTTCCAGCTCCACCTCACCGGCAGGCGTTTTCAATGTGATACGGCGCACCTGCGCAGTCGTCAGATCGGTTAATTTTCTGTCGCGAAACTCCTCCGGTTTTTTGTCGATATCTTTTTTGACCGACTGCGTGGCGAGAGATGTTTCCTTTGAATTCTGAAAGCGCACATACATTCTGCCTTCCAACGCGGCGTCTTTGCCAAACAAGATTTCGGGCGGTTTATCCCGGCCGAGCAGCTTGAGCTTTAGCTTGGGATTGTTCAGGCCATACTCGGTCAGTTTGCTCTTATCAGTCTCAATCTCCTTGGCCGGGATAGTCCCCTCCTTCTGCCACGTCTCCAAATCCGACAACAAACTCTCGACTAGAGCGCCATCTGCTTGATCCTTAAAGGGAGTTTCTATCCGCCATTTGTTGTCGCGGCGCCGTATTTCAATTTTTTGATCGCCATTTTGAATGACGATGCCGTCGATCTTGTTTCGGTCGAAATTGACTACGTTCTGGGCCTGTCGCCGGACTTCCTCCGTGCTCGGCCGCTTCATTTCAAAGAACCTGAAGTAAGCGAAGACAGCGAGCGCGATGACCGCCAGGATGAGGGTATTCCTCCACTTCATACTAAACGCGCCGCTGCCACCAGACCATGGTTCCGATCAAGGCGGGAACCAACGGTATGAACACCAAAACAATCCAGCGCAGCCGGCGCAAAGCCTCTTCGTTGAGACTGAAGGTGAGCGGCTTCGGGACCTTTGGCGCGATACCGATAAGCTGTTCGCGACTAAGCAACCAGTTCACACTGCCCGAGATGAAATCGAGCCCCTGCTGATCTTGCGTGATCGCATTGTCCTGAACGAAGCTTGCGTTGCTAACTAGTACCAGACGCGACGAATTCACCTGGACCCGCTGATCTGCACTGCCCCCTTTTTCTACTATTGCGCCGATTGTTAGCGGCATATTACTTTGCTGCGCGTCAGCCTGTAGTTTTACCTGGTCATCCGTGTTGTAATCTTTTTCGGCAAACCAACCCTTTTCTGCCTGGATCAGCGGTTCCAAGCGTATGTTGGCAGCACGGACGCGGTCCGGCTCAAGAGTGAGTGAAGATGTGCCTCCGAGAAAGAGCGTCCGCACATCGGCCAGCCGTTTTGTGATTGGACTGTCGCCTAGGAAACGCGCTTGCACATCTCGCGTCAACGCCAGCTCTTGAATACCGGTGCGCAGGAAAACCATGAGTCTATCGTCATTCGCTTTGATGCCCAGTTCATCGACAAAGCCGCGGAGCTTCGGCGTTTTCGCCGCTGGATCGAGGAGAAGCAGTATCCTGCCCTGCTTGTCCCAAAAATCGCGCATTAGTTTCATTTCGCGATCGGACAAATCGTATTGCGCTCCGATAATCATCACCGCTTTCACGTCGGCCGGAATCGCATCAAGATCGAGCAGGTTCAGCTCTTGAAACTTGATGTTTTCGTTTTCAATAAACGTCTTCAGCACGGTGATCGGGCTGTTTTGTGAAAGCGGCGGTTCCTTGTGACCGGTGACGTAACCAAGGGTCTTCTTTTTGCCTTCCACAAGGTCCATCATCGCGCTGGTGATGGCTTGCTCGCCTTTGAAAGCCGCCACACGCGGGCCTTCGCCGAAGGCCATTCCGCTCTGGTCAATATCGGCCATCTCGGATGCCTTAACCGTTTTGTTGCGACCGTCGTAATCGAGCACCAAAAGACTCTCGTCCGTGACGACTTTGTATTTGTCGAATAGCTCTTTGGCGCGGGAAAGATTTCGCTCGGGATCGATGTGCTCAACGTCGATTTTTCCCTTACCGGCGTATTGATATTCCGTTAGCAAATTCTGAACGTCCGCAGTGATCGGCGTATTAGGCGCAAAGAAAACCGTGACGCGCATCTTACCCTTCAGCGAATCGAGGAAACGCTTCGTTTTATCTGAGAGTGCATACTTTTGGTCCCGGGAAAAATCCCAACGCGCGTAATGCTTAAAGGCGAAGGAATTCACCATCGCGACCAGAAATAAAATCAGAAGGATTTGAGCGAGAACATTGAGACCGATCCGGAATCGACCAATTCGTTTCAGTGTTCGGGAACGCTTTGCCGTATCAGCCATTTATCAGAGCCTCCATTTACGGGATTGGAATGCTTGATAAGTAAGCGTCAGCATCACAATGGTCATGCTCACATAGAGGACGATGGGCCGTGTATCAATCACGCCCCGCGAGAATTCGCCCATATGTTCAATCGCGGAGAAATAGCCCAGCAAATCGCGCGTTGTGGAAGTAACATCCAGAAGTATGAACTGAACGAGGCCGAGAAAAAATAGCAGCGTGATTGCGCAGAAAGAAATTACCGCGGCGATGATTTGGTTCCTGGTCAGAACCGACGTGAGGCAACCAATCGAGAGATAAAACATTCCCAGTAACAAAAGCATCAGATACGAACCAAAGTATGCTCCGGCAGAATGCGCGGCCGGCTGGTTTGTTAGTGTCAGAAAAATCCAGAAATAAAGCAGCGTCGGGATCCAGAGGACCAGATAGAAGACCAGCGCACCAAAGAATTTTGAGAGCACTACCTGCCAGTCGCGTACAGGCACAGTGGTCAGCGGCTCAATGGTGCCGAGCTTAAATTCTTCGGCGAACAGGCGCATCGTGATCAGGGGAAAGATCAGAACGAATGCAAACCAAAAGAAGACCGAATTGAAAAATGCCTCCTGCACCGTGTATTGCACTTGGCGCTGGTTCATGAACGAGACCTGAAAATAAAAATCGATCCCGCTGACGATGAGGAAAAAGATCAGCACGATGTAGGCGATCGGGGAGTAGAAATAGCCGCGCACTTCGCGCGAGAGCAGGGTGTAAAACTTACGCATGGATCGATCTCGCTGTTACCATTAATCTCAAACTAGGTCGGGATGCGTGAGCTCAACGAATACATCCTCGAGCGTCGCTCGACGCTGAGTCAATTCGCGCACCACCCAGTGGCGATCAGCGGCCAGCCGAAAGACTTCTTCGCGGACGTCGATGCCCGACTCTACGCGCATGGAAAATCTCTTCCATTCATCCTCCCCGTCGGTAACCACGTCTCGCACACCCGAAATCTTTTTCAGTTCCTCTGCGCCGTTATCGTTCCCGACTTTTGCTTCAAGCACTACGCCGCCAGCTTGCCTGATTTTTCCGAGCAAATTATCCGGCGTATCGCACGCCTCGATTCGTCCCTTGTGAATGATGATCACTCGGCTGCACGTCATCTCCACCTCGGGCAAAATGTGCGTCGAAAGCAAAATTGTGTGGTGTCTGCCCAAGTTCTTGATTAGCTCGCGCACCTGCCGGATTTGATTCGGATCGAGACCGATCGTCGGCTCATCGAGAATGAGAAGGTCAGGCTCCGCTAACAGTGCGTCCGCCAGACCGACGCGTTGTCGATAGCCTTTGGACAGAGTGCCAATAAGCTTCTTTTTGACGTCCTTCAGACCACAAAGTTCCTCCACATCACCGACACGCTCCGCAACGCGACGATGGTGAACTCCCTTTAGCGCCGCGCGATAGTTAAGGTATTCCGTCACGCGCATGTCGCTGTAGAGCGGCACATTTTCCGGCATGTAGCCAAGGTGGGCCCGTGCCTGAAGCGACTGTTCAAAAACGTCGAACCCGGCAACCGTAGCGCGACCTGAAGTAGGCGGCATAAAGCCGGCCAAAATGCGCATGGTCGTGGTTTTGCCGGCGCCGTTTGGCCCGAGAAATCCCATGATTTCGCCCTGACTAACTTCGAAATTCAAATCCTGGATCGCTGGCTGGCCAGCGTACCGTTTTGTCAGATTTTCAACCTTAATCATTGTGCGACATTTCGATGAGACAACTGAGGTGCAATTGCGTTGGCAAATTTTTTTAGCGCGCCTTCAGGCTCACATTCGCAACCTGTCTGTTTTGGCCATTGGCGCGGATTACGCCGACCGTAAATTCTACGTCCGCTCCGCTGTCCGCGGACCGCAGCAGCTCCTCAACCTGTTTGACAGAACTGACCTCAGATTTGCCTATGCCATAAATCACCAGCCCACGCTCAATACCCGCTTCATCTGCCGGGCTGCCTGGTTCAACCGCAGTAATTAGAACCCCACGTGCTCGCGCGTAGCCGAGCGCATCACCTAATTCCTGGCTCAAATCTTGCAGCTGCATTCCAAATAACTTTTCCGCTCTCGAAACCGATGTTTCGCTGGTAAGAGGCGGGCTTTTCGTTGTGGGCTGTATCCGCGCCGTCTTCTTGAATCGATTCACACTATCACGCACGACCTGCGCCGGAATGGCGAAACCGAGCCCCTGCGTAGGGACACCTTGAGGCGTGAACGCCATCTTTGCGGAAGCGATGCCAACTAGCCGGCCGGAGATATCGATCACCGGGCCGCCACTGTTACCGGGATTAATCGCCGCATCGGTTTGCACCAGATCTTTGTATTCTGTCTCGTCCACTGTGATATTGCGCTTCACAGCGCTAAGGACCCCTCGGCTGATGGAGCTGCCGTAGCCGACCGCGTTGCCTACTACAATCACTGTCTGGCCCAGCAAGTTCGGCGAGATATTGTCGAGATTGATGAAGGGAAATGCAGTTTGCGCGTCGATCTTAATGAATGCCAGATCGGTCTTGTCGTCGCCGGCAATGTAGTGAGCGCTGTACGTTTTACCGTCGTTCGTTGTCGCGTGAATTTTTAAATCCGCGGCGCGCTCTACCACGTGCTTGTTGGTCACGATGTAACCGGCCGGATCGATAATGAAACCAGAGCCGAGACTTTGCAAAGTCTGGCGAATTTGGCGCGGCCGGACGCGGTTGTAGCCGAAGAATTGCGCGTAAACATCCTCAAACGGATCGCGCACCGTCCGGCGAACGACGCGCTCGGTATTGATGTTCACGACCGTAGGCAAGACTTTCGCCACAGCTAAAACGGCAGGCTCAGAAGCCGGGTCCGCTTGTGCAAGCAACGATGCGCCCATTGAAATTGAAAGAATGAAAGTCAGCGCAGGGCCAAGCGATTGGCGGATCATGCGATGCCAAATGCGGAACCTTATCCTAAAAGTAGTCTTTCCTGATGTCTTTCCCACGGCTGAATCCATCGTTAATCGTTGTGACGGGCTTGCAAGTAACGAAACTGCCTTCGAACTGTCAACTTGCTGCGCCTGCCCTGTAGCCACGGCCCTGTGGGCCGTCGTGGGTCGCATTTATCGCGCGTAATACCGGCCACAGGCCGGTGGCTACAGCACTTGCCGGGCCGCACAATCGTCGGACATTAACTTCGCTATGCGCACATCAATTGACGCTCGCGCAAATCTCGACCTGATCGAGGAGAATTACCGGCGCTGGCAGCAAAATTCTCAGTCAGTTGATTCTGGATGGTCTGCCTTCTTCGAAGGCTTCGAGCTCGGGAATCTGCCACAGCGCGATGGCGCGACCGTCGCGGAGGCCGAGGCTCGCGAGGCAGCGTTGCAAACACGCGTCGACAGCCTGGTTTACGCATATTGCTCGCTCGGCCACACCATTGCGCGCGTCGATCCGCTGGCAGAGACACGACCACAAAATCCGTTGCTGAGTTTGCGCGAGTTCGGCTTCAGTGAATCAGACCTCGACCTTCGCGTTTCATCGAAGTTTTTCGTCGACAATCGGCCGATGACCTTGCGCGAAATGGTCGCGGGCCTCGAGAGAATTTATGCCGACTCGATAGGCTCGGAATTCATGCACATCCAGGACCCGCGGATTCGCGAATGGGTGCGGCGGCGGCTGGAGACGCGACCGCAAAAGCATTCGACGCCGCCTGCAGTTCAGGTGGCACTGTTGCGGGCGCTGCTCGAAGCCGAATCGTTCGAGATTTTCCTGCATACGCGCTACGTGGGGCAAAAGCGCTTTTCCCTTCAGGGCTCGGAATCGCTCATGGTGATTCTTGATACGATCCTGCACAGATGCCCCGACGGTGGGGTCGAGGAAATTTGCATGGGCATGGCGCATCGCGGCCGCCTAAACGTGCTCGCGAATTTTTTGCGCAAATCGCTGAAGGTCATCTTCACGGAGTTTAGCGAGAATTACGTTCCCGATTTGGTGGCCGGCGATGGCGACGTGAAATACCATCTCGGTTATCGCGCGGTGCGCAGACTTGCTTCAGGAGCCGCGGTCGAGATTCGTCTTTCGTCAAACCCGAGCCACTTGGAAGCCGTCGATCCTGTGGTCGAAGGAAAAGCGCGTGCGCGGCAACGGATTCGTGGAGATGTCGAGCATCGGCGAAAAGTTTTGCCGCTGCTCGTGCACGGCGACGCGGCTTTCATTGCGCAGGGCATCGTGGCCGAGACGCTCAATCTGTCTCAACTCCCCGGTTACAGCACCGGCGGCACCATTCACATTGTGGTGAATAATCAAATCGGCTTCACCACGCTTCCTAAAGATGCGCGGTCATCTTGGTACGCCACGGATGTAGCGAAGATGATCGAGGCGCCGATTTTCCATGTGAACGGCGACGATCCACTGGCGGTTAAGTTTGTCAGCGATCTGGCGTTCGACTTTCGCCAGCGGTTCGGACGCGACGTAGTGGTCGACATGTATTCCTATCGCCGCTATGGCCACAACGAAGGCGACGAGCCTTCGTTTACGCAGCCCGATCTTTACGCCAAGATCGAGAAACGGCCATCGGTCACGCAGCTTTATAAACACGAGCTGGTCGAAGCAGGAACATTAAGCGAAGACGACGCCGCGTCGCTGGAAACCGAGTTCGCTTTGCGGCTGGAGATGACGCGAGATGAAGTCAGCGCGATCGAAAAGCAGAAGGCCAGCGAAAAAGCCAGGTTCCGCGAATCGACAGCAATTTTTCAGCCGGAATACACAAGCACATCGGAGCCGACGGCGATCAGTGAGCAAACGCTCAAGACCATTGTCGATGGTCTAACTCGCGTCCCGGAGGGTTTCGAGGTTCAACCGAAGATCAAACGCATTGTCCTCGATCACCAGCGCAAAATCTTTGAAGAGGGCGGCCCTTATGAATGGCATTACGCCGAAGCGCTCGCCTTCGGATCATTGCTGTTGGATGGGATCCCGGTTCGATTGTCTGGCCAGGATAGTTCCCGCGGCACGTTCAGCACGCGGCACTCGGTCCTCTACGACGCGAAGACGGGCAAACCCTACGTGCCACTTATGCACCTGGCTGAAAAACAGGCGCGCATTTGCATTTACAATAGCCCGCTTTCAGAAGCTGCAGTGCTTGGGTTTGATTACGGCTACTCGCTGGATTACCCAAAAATGCTCTGCTTGTGGGAAGCGCAATTCGGCGATTTTTCCAATGCCGCGCAAACGATCGTCGATCAGTTCATCGTCTCAGCCGAATCGAAGTGGCAACAGCCGAGCGGGATTGTGTTATTGCTCCCGCACGGCTATGAAGGCCAAGGCCCGGAACATTCCAGCGCGCGACTTGAGCGTTTCCTGCAAGCGTGCGCCGAGGACAACATTCAGGTCTGCAATCCCACTACTTCTGCGCAGTATTTTCATGTGCTACGGCGCCAGATGAAGCGCGAGTTTATTAAGCCGCTCATCATCGCGACACCGAAAAGTTTGCTCCGCGCCAAGTTTGCTTCCTCGCCAGCCGAAGAATTCATCCATGGCCGGTTCGAGGAAATTCTTGCCGCACCCGAGGCTGGCCCCGCCGACAAAGTGAAACGGATCATTTTTTGCTCCGGCAAAGTGTATTACGATCTGTTGAAGTATCGCACCGAGCGCAAGATCGACGATGCGGCGATCATTCGCATCGAGCAACTTTACCCACTCGCGGAAAAAAGGCTGCGCGAAATGCTTAAGCCGTTTCCAAAAACCGCGAAGCTCGTGTGGTGCCAGGAAGAACCGCAAAACATGGGCGCATGGACTTTCATCGAACCGCGATTGCGTACGGCTTTTTGTAGCGAAATCGCCTACGCGGGACGCGACGCCAGCGCCAGCCCCGCTGTCGGCGCACTCGCTCGCCACAAACGCGAGCAAGCCCGGCTCGTCGCCGACGCCTTCTCGGTCTGACCTAAATGCTCCCCAACGTTCTATTTTGGGCGCACTGTCGTGTCAGATGATCAAGGCCCACAAGATACGTTGCCTACGACCGTGTACGTGGCGGCCGGGTGGCCGTTGTCGCGTTGGCCTTTAACAAACGTGTGATCTACCAGCAGAGTTGAGCGCTCGAGGTTTTGCGTCTCTGGCGTGTCGGCGGTGAACGTCCTTCCGTTAACGGCGCCAAGCAAATCACCGGGAGCCGGACTGCCAACGGCCGCTTTTGGCACGATCAGTGTAACGGTTCCGTCCGCGTTGAAACTGCTTCCGGGCAGCGGTCCGATTGAAGTTTCTGTCGGAACGCCAATAACCAGACCCACGACTTGGGTAGCAATCGTCCCATGGTGACCTTCATCTTGAACATGAGGTTGCTTGTCCCCGGCGGCTCAGCAACGGCGACCCAGTCGATAGCAAGTGAGGCAGGCGCTAGCCCTTGCAGTTGCTGTTCCGGGTGACCCGGCGGTGTCTTTTGAACGATCAAGCCGTTACAGGTATCGCCGACATATGGTGCAGCGACTTCGTTATTGCCACAGGACGTGCCGGCGCCATTTACTGCCAGCACCTTGTAATAGTAGGTCTTCGTCGGATCAGTGGCGGTAGTATCGTCAAACGTTGTCTGATTTCCGGAAACGCTTCTCAATAGCGTCTCAGCTCCGGTGGCTATCCCTCTCATGACCCGATAGCTGGTGATGTTGGCATTACCGGTGTCGGCCTCGGACCAGGCTAGATGAACAACTGAGTTGACGCGCCGCACCGTCAATGATGGCATTCCGGGTGCCGATCTGGCGTGCAGCGGATTTGGCGGATCGAAGTTGGCGATAAGCCTGCGTCCACTCGACTGTCGCGCGATTACGCCTCTGGCCGTGTAGGCGTTGCCCTTCGCTGTAGCGGCTGCCTGAGCACAGGGGCCGTCGGTGCATCCGTCGACGTAGCCCACCTCTACTCGGCCTTGCTTGTCAACAGTCATATCAAAGAAGTCGAGCAGATTCCGACAAATGTCGGCCTGGCCGTGCATCCAGATGCAACCACGCTGCATTGGGTCCTTTGGTGTGACGTCAGTTGTCGTCCAATGGAGCCCTCCATCGAATGTGCTGGCAACGTAAAGGTGCCAGATACCGTTGAAGCTGTTCGCCGACTCGTCTCCCGAGGTCGTTGAGCCATAGAACGCCACTGCCGAGCGTCCGCCATCCGCTGCTACTGCCGCGGGATAAGCAATGTTCTTTAGACCGTAAACTGCGCCTACATCGTAGATGTTCTGCCAGGTCTGGCCGCGGTCGGTGGATGTCGCCACAATTGCGTTGGAGCCCCCCGTAGCGCTGCCAGCCACTGTGCTGCTGGACATGGCGAAATAGACTTTGCCGTTGTTATCGATTGCTATGGCCGGGTCCTGAATATTCGCACTAGCGCGCGTCTGGTTGTTCGCGTTTTGGACGGGACGTACGCTCCACGTTAGCCCGTTGTCTTCCGAAACAATGACGGCGCCCGTGCCGCCGCAGCTGTTGTTGGGAAAGTAAACAGTTCCGTCGGGCGCAACTTTTACGTGCCCGTGTATTCCACCGCACTGTGACGTGTAAGTGGGTACCGGCGGACCATAGGTTGCGCCTCCGTCATCACTGCGCAGGCAAAAGGCAGTGACCAGGTCTTGTGAGCAATAGTAAACAGCGTTCGGGTATGGGCCGTGAGGCGGAGCAGGCGCGTGATACGGCCCGCCGCCGATCGTCTCATGATCGATGCCAGAGCCGAGCGGTCCGGAACTAGGCGACCAGCCAGCGTAGGAAGGCTGACCTAGTTGATCGAGACCGTCAGTATCGGTGAATGAAACTTTGCAGGTCGGGCTTGTGAGTGTGAGTTCTCCCGCAAACACACGCCCAGTCTGGCGGTCCGTGAATCCGATGGGATCGGAATCAACAAACTGCGACGTTGTCGCCGGACTGTTATACCAGGTTGCACTCTGGCCATTGGCCGGGCAGTTATCGTCGAACTTGATGAAGAGCGTTTGCAGATCTGATTGAAAATTAGTTACACCGCTCGCGGAGTTTGGGGAATTCCAATTAACTCCGATGGACGGTTCGCCCGCGTCGTGTCCTATGTATTCAACGGTGTGCAGCGCGGGCCCCTGGCTACTGTCCGTAACCTGCACCAATGTTCCGGGGGCCTCGAAATTCTGAAATCCGATCTTCGGACCGCGATCGGCGGGCGCCGAGGGAGCGAATGCGGTTCCTGCTGATGCTGACACCGCACTGGCGCTTCCGAAATACTGAAAGCCGGCAAAGGCGCTAAAATAAACTACGTGCACCGAAAACTGTCCCGTACCGACATCCGGATTGCTCGGATCAAGATCAACAACTTCCGGAGGCGTTCCGCCGTGGGCCGAAGTGCCGCCTGGTACGATTGGTCCCGAATTGTCACCTTTGTGAACATAAACATCGTAGTCGCTAACGCCGGAAGGATCGGCGCAACTGATAACAACCCGCGCCTTAAGCCCAGACCAGTTACTTGGCGTACCAGATAACGTCAGGGTGAAGGTGTCGCAGTTTACGCCTTCTACACAGGTGCTTTCGTCGAGCGAACCGCCGCCAACCGCCGTGCCCGCCCAATTCACAGCTGGGCCGCCGGAATTCAGTGTTGCGGAACTCGGCATCGCTGAGTGTAAGCGGGCCGTGAAGAGTCCGAATACAATCAGGAAAACACCGGTAACAAAAAAAAGCGCGCCGATAGTGGCGCGCGCCGTCATGGAAGTGGAGGAAATCTTTTTCATAGGCAGAAGTGGATCAATTCTGCCTAAGATTCGGGAAAACAGGCAGTTGTGGTCGCCTGATGGGCCCGGTTTTCTCTTAAGGCGCTACAGGCGCTGAAGCGCCTTTTGGGCCAGAACTTTGGACTTCTTGAGTTTGACGTCTTCGTCATCCGTTCCGCCGAGGCCGATCGAGATGAAGGCGTCTCCTTTTAACACGTAAAGCACGCCGCCAAATCGATTGCTGACCCAATAAGCATCGTCTCCAAGGCCGGCGACTTTTTTCGGCGCAGGTCCCTGTTCTTTTTCCACGCTCTTTGCCTCCGCTTTTCTGTCGCGCTCCTGCTCATTTCCGCTATACGAGCCAAACTTCTCTTTCCAGAAATCTTTTGGACTGCGCTTATTCTCCTGATCTGTCCGCTCCTGTACGAGTGCCAGATTCACCGACTTGTTGGATTCCGCTGTTGCATAGAAACATTGTGAAACGCGGAAAAGATCGTCCGAACGTTCGCTGCTTTTCGTCTCATTTACCGGCGATGCTTGAACCGCTCCGACTTCCTCTTTGGAGACGAGGCTGCAGGCGTCGTGTGTGACTGACACGCTTCGGCGCTCCCTGCATCCGCCGAGAACCAACAACAAAAACGTGGCCAGACACACAAACAGCAGCCTGCGCATGGAAGAACTTTTACTAACGAACAGCCGCGAACAACATCCCGATTTTGTCGGTCTCACGTAACGTCCACTACGTTGCTTCGTCAGTTCACGGATGTTAGCGTCGCGTGCCTACAATGAGCCAGAACTACAAAGATACTCTGAATCTGCCGCGGACAGACTTCCCGATGAAGGCGAACCTTGCCGCGCGCGAGCCGGAGATGCTCAAGGGTTGGGAGGAGACGCGCCTTTATCAGCAAATTCAGAAATCGAGAGAGAGTCGAGAGCTGTTTGTTCTGCACGATGGGCCGCCATTTGCCAACGGCGACGTGCACATGGGCACCGCGCTAAACAAGATCCTTAAAGACTTCGTGGTGAAATCGCAGACCATGCTCGGCAAACGCGCGCCGTACGTGCCTGGCTGGGACTGTCACGGGCTGCCGATCGAATACAAAGTGGTAAAGGAATCACGCGCTCTTTCTCCACTGGAGGTCCGGGAAAAATCCGAGGCGTTTGCGCGAAAATTCATCAACATTCAGCGCGAGCAATTCAAACGGCTCGGCGTCTTCGGCGACTGGGAACATCCATATCTAACAATGGATCCCAAATATGAAGCGGAAATCCTCCGTGCGTTCGCCGTATTCGTAGAGAAGAGCCTCGTTTACCAGGCGAAGAAGCCGGTCTTTTGGAGCACCGGCGCGCAAACTGCGCTGGCCGAGGCCGAGGTGGAATATCAGGAGCGCGACGACACCGCCGTTTACGTCAAGTTTCCGATCGCGAGTGGCGATTGGAAAGACAAGGCGAGCATCGTGATCTGGACCACAACACCGTGGACGTTGCCGGCGAACCTGGCTATCGCTGTCGATCCTGACGAAAGCTACGTCGTTCAGAAATTTTCGCACAACGGTGCGTCGGAGACTTTGCTTCTCGCGGAGAAATTAGTTCCGCAATTTTCCGCAAACACACACTTCCAGCCTGCGGGTGAACCGCTCGCATCATTTCCCGGTGCCAAGATCGAGAACATCAAAGCGCGCCATCCGTTTCTCGATCGTGACGCTATCGTGCTGACTGCCGATTTCGTGACGATGGACAGCGGCACCGGCGCGGTGCACATCGCGCCCGGGCATGGCGAAGACGATTACAATCTCGGGCGCGCTCGCGGTCTGCCGATTTTATCGCCGGTGGACGATCACGGCCGGCTCACTAACGAATCGGGTCTGCCGAATCTTACCGGCAAGTACGTTTTCGATGCCAATGCCGATATTGTGAACTTTCTGCGCGAACGCGGAATGCTGTTAAGCGCGCAAAATTTTCATCACTCCTATCCCTATTGCTGGCGATCGAAGACGCCGATCATTTTCCGCAACGTCGAGCAGTTCTTCATCCGGATTGACGAGCTCCGCGGTAGGGCATTGGAAGCAATTCACAAGGAAGTAAAATGGATTCCAGCGTGGGGCGAGAACCGCATTGCCGGCACGGTTGAATCGCGTCCCGACTGGGTCATTTCGCGGCAACGAAGCTGGGGTGTGCCCCTGCCGGTTTTTTATTCGAAGGACGGCGAAGCGATTCTCGATGCAAAAACCGTCCGAAAGCTCGCTGATCTGGTCGCCGAGCACGGCTCAAACATCTGGTTTGAATTGAGCGATACCGATCTTGCGCAAAAACTTGGACTTCCGCCAGGTACGACAAAACGCAATGACACGATCGACGTATGGATCGACAGCGGCGTGTCGCATCGCGCCGTTTGCGCGTTGCATCCGGAGCTGCGCGATCCAGCCGACATGTATCTCGAAGCTACCGATCAACACCGCGGCTGGTTTCAATCATCCCTGCTAACCAGCATTGCGCTGAACAATCGCGCGCCGTACAAAATCTGCGTCACGCATGGGTTCGTTGTTGATCTCGACGGAAAGAAGATTTCTAAGTCCGGAACCTATGCGAAACCAACGGCCGCCGATCATTTCGTCGGACGATATGGCGCCGATCTTCTGAGGCTTTGGGCGAGCAGTATTGATTACACCGATGACGTTCCTTTCTCCGAGGAAATGTTCACGCGTCTTGGCGACACGTATCGGCGAGTCCGGAACACGCTGCGCATATTGCTCGGCAATCTTTGCGATTTTCCTGTAGCCGGGGTCGCTGACCCCGCCCCGCGGTCAACGCCCGCGGCTACAACACTGATCGATCGCTGGATTCTGGAGCGACTCGATCATGTCATCGCTGATTGTCGATCGGCGTACGAGGCATACGAGTTTCACAAGGTCTACCACACACTCAACCAGTTTTGCGCTGTCGATTTGAGCAGCCTCTACATCGACATCACGAAGGATCGGATGTACTGCGACGCGCCGGATTCGCCGCGTCGGCGCGCGACACAAATGGTCATGCATGAGATCTTCGGCGCGCTGTGCCGGTTGCTCGCGCCGATTCTTGCCTTTACCGCCGAGGAAGCGTGGCGCCATTTAGTTCCGACACGTCGCGATTCGGTTCATATGCAGGAATTGCCTCAACCGCGAGATCGACATGATATGGCCAGTGCTCAGGTCGCGGAGTTGTTGAGATTACGCGGCGTGATCGCGCAGGCGATTGAGAGCACGCGTCAGGAAAAACTGATTGGCAACACGCTGGAGGCGAGGGTTGTTTTACATTCGGATTCCGATGTTACCCAGAAAGTCCCTCAGGAGGAACTGGAAGAATTTTTTATCGTGAGTGATCTGACGATCCATCAGGCGAAAGAAGCGAGCGCTTCCGTAACCAAAACGTCGTACGCAAAATGCGCGCGCTGCTGGCGTCATCGGCCCACAGTCGGCGCGAGTACCGCGCATCCGGATTTGTGCGATCGATGCGAAAGCGTGGTTTCAGCTCTGGAAAAGACGGCTCGATGAAATCCGCTGAGGACAGCGGACACTACAGCATCATAAGTTTTAGTTCTCACCGCGCGGCTTGGTAGATCACCCCGATGAAATTGATCTTTTTTGTTTCGCTGCCGCTCTACGCTCTTGACCAATTGACGAAACAGTTGGTCCTGCGACTGATCAGCCCTTATGAAGCGCGCATTATCGTGCCGGATTTCTTTAGTCTTGTGAACGTTACCAACACCGGCGCGGCCTTTGGATCTTTCAGGGGCAACAATACGTTCTTCATTGTGATTTCCATCGTCGCGTTAGTGGTCGTGATGGGTCTGCTCGTGCGACCGCGACACCCGGATAGCTTGCGCGATCTCTCGCTTGCATTGCTGCTTGCTGGCATTCTGGGCAATCTAACAGATCGCCTCCTCTATGGGCACGTGATCGATTTTCTCCTTTTCAATCTGCACGTTCGATACGCCGATCCGTGGCCTGCCTTTAACGTAGCCGACTCGTGCATCTCAGTCGCAGTAGTGCTTTTCATCATTCACTCTTTTTGGAAGCAGAAAAGCGCTGCATAGGACGCCGCGCTGCCCCGAAAGCGCCGATGCTGATTACGCGCGCGTTGCGCTTCGCACATCGAAGCGGCTACAGTGATCCTGTGAAATCCTCACCCATGGAAAAGGTCGCGCGCGAAGTCGCTGCGCGCTTGCGCGAGAGCGGTCATGTCGCGTACTTCGCGGGCGGTTGCGTGCGCGACATGGTGCGCGGTTTGGCCCCGAAGGATTACGACATTGTTACTGACGCGCGACCAGAAGCCGTGCAGAAGCTTTTCCCGCGCACGTACGCAGTCGGCGCGCATTTTGGCGTCATCATCGTGCTGGAGAACGGTTTTCAATTCGAGGTGGCGACCTTTCGTTCTGATGACGCTTACATCGACGGAAGGCATCCCAGTGCCGTACATTTTTCTTCGCCGGAAGAGGACGCTCAGCGCCGCGATTTTACCGTCAACGGAATGTTTTATGATCCGGTCGCGGACAAGTTGATCGATCTTGTCGGCGGCTGCGCCGATATCGACGCGAAACTGGTGCGCGCCATTGGCGATCCGGCGCGGCGCTTCGCGGAAGACCGGCTGCGGATGCTGCGCGCCGTGCGGTTTGCCACGGTGCTCGATTACCAGATCGACAAAAAAACCTGGGACGCACTCGTGGCCGGTGCGTCGTCAATCAACCAAATCAGCGCCGAACGAATTCGCGACGAATTAGTGCGCATTTTTCTCTCTCCGAATCGGGTCCACGGCTGGGACCTGCTTGATTCCAGCGGCCTGATGGCTGCAATTCTGCCCGAGCTGGAAGCGATGAAAGGTGTGTTGCAGCCGGAACAGTTTCATCCCGAAGGCGACGTGTTCGTGCACACCCGGCTGATGTTGCAGTTGCTGCCGGAAAGCGTTTCTGTTCCGCTGGTTTTCGCCGTCTTGTTTCACGACGTGGCCAAACCTGTCACGGCGACGGTAGATAAAACCGGTCGCATCCGTTTTAACGAACACGACCGCATCGGAGCTGAGATGACGGAAGCGATCTTGCGGCGCTTGCGATTTTCCGGCGCTGAAATCGAGTCGACGGTCGAAATGGTGAGGCAGCATATGGTTTTCAAGGACGTCCCGAACATGCGAGTCGCAAAGCTTAAACGCTTCATGGCGCGACCGACCTTTGACGACGAGCTAGAATTGCACCGGGTCGATTGCGAAAGCAGCCATCGGATGCTCGACAATTACGAATTCCTTTTGCGCAAGCGCGAAGAATTCGCCAATGAACCGATCATTCCGCCGCCTCTGGTGCGCGGTGACGATCTGATCGCGCTGGGGTTAAAGCCTGGCCCGAAGTTTGGCGAGATTCTTGAAGCAGTTGAGACACGACAGCTGGAGGGGACGCTACGGACAAGGGACGAAGCGCTGGAATGGATTAAGCGGGAGTATTCGCCAGCCAGCAATCATTGAAGAAACGCCGAACGCCCAACATCGAACGTCCAACATCGAATGAAGATCTTGATGATTAGCGCCGAAGGACCGCCGTTGCAGCGAACGGGCGCGTTGATCGATGTGATGGACTCGTTGCCAAGCGCGCTGCGTGCGCGCGGGCATGAAGTAAGCGTAGCCTTGCTCTTGTATCGCGAAATTAAAGAGAATCGCACGTTCAAGAAAAAGGACACCGGCATAACTGTCGATGTGCAGGTGGGCGATAAAGTTTACGTTGCTCGGTACCTTGAGGGGCGAAGCGCCAGTGGCGTGCAGTTGTTCCTGATTCGCTGCGATGAGTTTTTCGACCGCGATGGAATTTACGGCGAACGCGGTAAGCAGTACGAAGATAATGCCGCGCGATTTATTTTTTTGTGCAAAGCGGCGATCGAATTAGCCCGGCGATTGACGCCGCAATTGCAGATTTTGCATGTGCACGATTGGGCCGCGGCGTTGGTCCCGGTATTTGTGTATGCGCAGTGGCTGCCATTCAAAACTGTGTTGACCATCCATCACGTGGCTGACCAGGGCAGTTTTTGGGGACTCGATTTTAGACTTACAAATTTGCCACAACAGTTTTTCACCCTGCATGGAGTCGAATTTTTTGGGCGACTGAATTTTCTTAAAGGCGGAATCCTTTACGCCGACAGGATTACGACCGTTAGCGAACATTACCGGCGCGAAATACTCACGCCATCTGGCGGCTGCGGCCTGGATGGGGTGTTGCGCGAAAATGCGTATCGGCTTAGCGCCATTTTGCATGGCGCGGATTACACGCGCTGGAATCCGGCATCGGATCGTTTGATCCCGGCTCGGTACGATGCGAGACGGCTTCGCGGAAAACAGGTCTGCCGCGAAGCGCTCCTAAAGGAAATGAAACTTGAGACCGCGCCACAGGGTCCGGTCTTCGGGATGGTGACTCGCGTCATTCAGGAAAAAGGGTTCGAAATTCTCGTGCCGCTTCTCGATCGGCTTCTTTGGGATGATGTGCGTTTGATCATTCTGGGAGAAGGCGATCCCGCCTATGAGACCGCTCTCGCCGTCGCGGCCAGAAAATTTCCAACCAAGTTTGCCTACCAGAAAAGTTACGACGAAAAATTGGCGCACCTCATTGAGGCAGGCATGGACATCAGTCTGATTCCATCGCGTTTCGAACCAGCGAGCCTAAGCGCGATGTATAATCTGAAGTATGGCGCGCTTCCGGTGGCGCGTGTGACCGGCGGAATCCAGGAGATCATCGAAGATTACGATCCGACAGCCGACAGCGGCTACGGTTTTCTCTGTTACGAATATTCGAGCGAGGCGTTCTGGGACGCGATCAAACGCGCGCGACAAATCTACTGCGACCGGCGGCTTTGGACCAAGTTGATGAAACGCGCGATGGCGCAAAATTTTTCGTGGGACGTGTCCGCGCAGCGCTACGAAGCGCTGTACCGAGAACTCGTTACCACGAGTGGCGAAGCAGCTGCGTAGCTCAGTGGGGCTTCTTTCGCCTCTCCCCTTAG
>WNFS01000528.1_pt1 | contig 27612 bp, 22 predicted proteins | sample 5400141 | NCBI WGS metagenome assembly WNFS01 (sample SAMN13153358, study PRJNA577476) | soil metagenome | isolation source: 60 cm saprolite under Madrone tree | place: USA:California | collected 2016-06-14
TTGGACGGATGGTGGGTGGAGGGACACATCGAAGGAATCACTGGCTGGTCCATCGGTGAGCCGCACCTGTCGGGCTCGGCCCCGGTCGCTACGGACAATGCCAGCGAGGCGCAGTCGCTGTACGCCAAGCTGGAAAATATAATTTTGCCGATGTACTACAAAGAGCTGGCGCGCTATTTGACCGTCATGCAACACGCCATTGCCATCAACGGATCGTTTTTCAATACCCAACGGATGGTGCAGCAGTATGTCACCGACGCGTATCTCCGCTAAACTCCAGTCGCTTTATTTTCTTCAGTAACATTTGCATTTCCGCTCGCGTGCCGATGCTGATGCGCACGAACCCTGGTCCGAGCTCCTTAGTGCGCTCGCGCAGCAGAATCCCGTCGCGCTCCAAGCGTTGAAACAATCGTGGGCCGCCCGGTCCAAAATTAGCCAGCAGAAAATTCCCCGCGCTGGGGAAAGTCTTGACGCCCAAACCATGCAGTTCCGTTTCAAACCAGGCGCGGAGGCGACGAACTTCGCGCACATAGCTGCCGATCGTGCCGACGTCACGGATTGCGGCCTGTGCCGCCACCAGCGCGGCCAGATTCACTGGAAAGGGCGGCATCGCGCGCCGCAAATAAGAAAGCGATTCAGTATCCGCGATGACCGCACCGAGCCGCAGAGCGGCGAGCCCCGCAGCCTTCGAGAATGTCCGCGCGATGAACAGATTTGCGTATTTCCCGATGTATGGGACGAGCGTCACTCTCGAAAATTCCGCGTAGGCCTCGTCAATCACCACCGCGGTATTCGTCGCGGCCCGCAAAATCTTCTCGATCTCGGCAATTTGCAACAGGGTTCCCGTTGGATTGTTTGGATTGGCGATGAACAGCACGCGAGGTTCCTTACGCAGCGCGCCGAGAATGCCGGAGACTGGGAATTCCATGTTCGGGCCGTAGCGTAGCGCCTCTACCCTGGCTCCCGCGATTTCCCCGTAATACCGATACATCGGGAAAGTAGGCTCGCAGATAAGAATGCTGGACCCTGATTCCACAAACGTATCGAAAAATACGCGCAGCGCGTCATCACCTCCGTTGGTCAGCAGGAGTTCGCCGGACTGGACGCCAAAATAGCGCGCAAGCCGCGCAGTGCTCGGCTGATATTCGGGATACATCGCAATCTGTTTGGGAGACATTCTTCCGAGAGCGCGGATGACGGCCGGCGAGCAGCCAGACGTATTTTCGTTGAAGTCCAGCCGCACTTTAGTTTCGCGCCCCTCGGCGGGAGCCTCGTACGTCCGGTGTTCGAGAATGGCCTTGCGTACGGGAAGGCGAGCGGTCATGCAGGAAACGTTAGCACAGCCGCCGTTCGCATAGGCGACGAACCGGCCCGCGCAAGCGAGCCATGGCTAGACAAAATGCGTGAAGAGATTGTTTAAGGATTCTGCCAGGGTCGGATGAGCGAAGGTGGCCTCGCGGAGCGCAGTGAATGGCAGATGGCCCATCATCGCCAATTGTAGGACGCTCATGATTTCTCCGCCCTCAATCCCCAGGACGGATGCTCCGAGAATCTGATTGCTCTCGGCACCCACGATGGCCTTCATGAATCCGCGGGTTTCATCGACCTCGAGCGCGCGGGCCACATAGTTCATGGGCATTTTGGCGACGCGAATTTTCTTGTTTTGCGCGCGCGCCTGCTCTTCTGTTATGCCCACGCGCCCAAGCTGTGGATCGATGAAAAGCGTGTAGGGGACGAAGCGATTCTCGGTCGTGGCGCTTCCCTTCTCGATCAGATTCGTCCGCAAAATGCGGAAATCGTCGTAGGAAATGTGCGTGAACGCCGGTCCCCCGTTTATGTCGCCCAGCGCGTAGATGCCCTCGACATTAGTCTCCAGTTTTCCGTTCACCGTAATGAAGCCGCGCTCGTCTGTAGCAATTCCAGCAGCGCCTACATTCAGGCTGTCCGTGTTGGGTGTGCGGCCGGTAGCCGTCAGCAGATGAGAGCCTTCCACCACGCGCGGGTGTTGCTTGTCAGCATGTACCGTAAGCTGAACGTGTCCGCCCGATTTCGCGACGCGTTCGGCTCTGCTCCTCAGCAACACCTCAACTCCATCTTGCTTTAGGATCGCCAGCACCTCTTCGGCAACGTCCTTGTCTTCGCCGACTAGCAATTGCTCCCGGGAGTGCACGATGGTCACGCGGCTGCCGAACCGCCGGAGCAGTTGCCCGAATTCCAGGCCGACGTAACCGCCGCCGAGCACGAGCAAATGTTCGGGAACAGAGTCCAGCTCCATGATCGACGTGCTATCGAGAAATGGCACGTCCTTGAGGCCCTCCAGCTTCGGCACCGATGGACGAGCACCGGCATTGATGAAAATTCGATCCGCGGAGAGCATGCGTTGTGCACCGTCTTTCAAGCGGACGCTAACGCTCTTGGAGCCGGCGAAGCTCGCTTCCCCAAAGATCAGGTCGAGATTGGCCGTCTTTTCCAGGCGCTTCTGGCTGCCGTTGCGAAAACTATCGACAATGTCGCGCTTGCGCTGCCGCACCCGCTGCATGTCAACGCGAATGTCGCCGGTCTGGACGCCGTAGTCCTTACCCCGACGGGCAAGATACGCGACGCGCCCGCTCGCCAGCATCGTCTTCGTCGGGGTGCAGCCTTCATTGACGCAAGTTCCGCCTACGTGGCTTCGCTCAATAAGCGCCGTCCGCAGCCCCGCCTGCGCCAGGGCGTCACACAAAGGGTTGCCGCCCTGTCCTGAGCCAATCACGATTGCCTGGTAGTGGTTAGGTGTGGGCATAGACCTCCTCGAGCGCGATGACTCGTAAAACTCGCAGATTGGATGCGCAGGCTGTAATTGGGAACTCAGTGAAGGCTGCCGATTAGCTCGCAGCCGCGGGCTTGTGCCGCCGGTCAAGTCAGAATCGCGTGACTGTCAGGAGGGCGCCCGCAACGGCAACCAGGTCCTCGAGCACCGCAATGACAGAGTCCGGAACCTTGAGTACCCGTACCAGCCCGGTGCGTACCTGATACCCTGCAAACGCTCCCACGACGCCACCGATGGCACCCAGGGCACATCCGACGACAGCCGATTGCCGCCCCGCTAACGCCACGGCCGCGCCCGAAAGCCCACCCAGGAGAATTCGCGCGATCAAGCCCGGAGGCTTCGTGCGTGCTGGCGTTGACGGAAGTTGATCCGCCACAAGTTCGACTACCGCAAGAATCGTAAAGATCGCTACGGCAGCCGTCGACCCCAGGAACGACAGCGAGGTGCCCTGAAGGCCGAGCCAGCCACGATGCGCCGCCCAAGCCGCCACCGCCGGGGCGGTCAGCGAGCGCAGGCCCGCGATAATGCCAATACCGAATGCAAGAAGCAGCACATGCGAGGGAGTCATGCCGGAGAGCCTCTACCCGCACTGCGCGTTTGTCAATGACAGGGCTTGCATATTCGCTTTTTGTTCGCTATAATCTACAACCGGTAGAGGAAACGGGAAACGGCTGGCGGCTCCATTGCCTTTGGGCTCTCCCGGGCCGCCGGCCGTTTGAAAATCACATCTCTTGCCTTAGTCTTCAGTCAGGCCTTCGCGGGCAGCCAAAAAACCACGTAATAGGGCGGACACACGCCCGCACGGCCAGTTGCAGCGACCAGCAGCCAAGGCACATACTGGCATTATGGGCGTCCCTTTCAACCGCGTTGTGCGATTGGCTCTTCTTTGCGCACTCTGTCTGGCCCGCGCCCTGCCCGTCTTCCCCGACGAAATCCGCCTGAAAGACGGTAAGAAGCTCTACGGCGTGATCGTCGCCTACGAAGAAAACATGTTCAAGGTCAAAACCGACTTTGGATTCGTCCTAGTCGAGAAGGACAAGATCGCTTCGATCATACCCACGACCCCGGTGTCCCCGGAAGCGCAGCCCGCCGCCAAAAATGGCGCGGAGCCAGCGCCCAAGAGCGCACCAAATTCAACGCCGAAGGCGGAAACCGCCGTCGCTTCTGCGGATGCCACGCCGTCCACGACCAACACCAGCACGAAGGCAATCATCCTGAGCGCCGCCAAGCAGAACAAGCCGGGGCTTCCCGCAGGCGCGCCACCGGGCGACCCGGTCGCGCCGGCGCTAAGAGGTTCCCCTGCCGCGGCCAGCGTGGCACTTCCATCAGCTGCCGCGCAGCTTGCTCCGCCGAAGGAGCCCGCGGTTCCCGCTATCCGCGAAGACGTGCAGAGCAATGTCTACACCAACTACACGCACGGATTCCGCATGTACAAAGCGCCGAGCTGGCAGCTTCTCGACGACGCGCGCAACGCCCTGCCGAACGCAATTGTCGCCATGGGCACCTCCAATGAATCTTCGCTGATGGTGGTGGGCCGCGAGAAAACGAAGGAACCGCTGGACTCGGCGGCGGTAGCAGTCGAAAGCCGGCTGCACGACGTATACGAGAATTATCGGCGCGTTTCGCAACGCAAGACGGTTGTCGGCGGCTCGCCGGCCGTGGAATTTCACTATCTCGGCAAAGCCGATGAGCACGACTGGTCGGGCACGCTGGTGGTGATTAGCCGCGGCGGCGACATCTTCACCGTGCTCGGCATGACCTATGCGGACAGCGATTTGATCCAGATCCAGGAAAATGTGATCGCCAAAGCCATTGGCAGCCTCAGCTTCGACCCTCCTGATGTAAAAAAGTAAATTCCAGGAATGCACCTCAATAGCTAAACGCGCGCCCCTAGTCGGCGCCGGCCGCCGCCGAGTGTTCAGGCGACTTGCGGTATTCGCGAATCAGCGCGATAAGCGCCTGCGCAGCCCGCGGCAGGCTGCGGTCTCGCCGGTACACAAGCCCCAGCTCGCGAAACAAATCGACGCCTTCCACGTTCAGCAATTTCACTTCGCCGGCCTTCACCTGGTCGCGCGCAAAACTCTCGCTGATGAACGAAACGCCCGCATCCGCGGCGACAAAGCGCTTGATCATCCCGATGCTGGGCAGCTCCATGGTGACCTGAATCCGCGAGCGATACGGCCTGAACAATTTGTCCAGCACCTGCCGCGTGAACCCGGTGCGCGGAAAAATCAGCGGTTGCGAAGCTACTTCCTCAAGCGTCAACTTCGACCGCTGCGCCAGCGGATTGCGCGTGCTGACCATGAACCGCAACCGGTCGCGATGAATGTGGTGCACTTTCAGGTTCGGCGATTTCGTCGGCAAAGTAACTATGCCGACGTCGATTGAGCCATCCTCCACGCGCTGCAAAATCTTATGGCTGAAATTTCGGTAGATGCTGATGTGCACTAGCGGAAATCGTCTCTGAAACTCCGCAAAAATATCCGGCAGCAGGTACAAGCAAGTCGCTTCGTTGGCCCCAAACACCACCGGCCCCTGCACGACGTTGCCGCGATCGGCAACCACTTGAATGGACTCATCTCGCATCCGCAGCAACTTCTCCGCGTATTCGAAAAGCACTTCGCCCGCCGGAGTCAACTCCACGGATTTCGCCGAGCGATCCAGCAACCGCGCGTGATAAGCCTGCTCCAACTGCCGAATCTGCGCGCTCACCGCGGACTGCGAGCGAAACACTTTTTGACCCGCGCGCGAGAAACTCTTCAGCTTGGCAACGTAGACAAATGTAGCGAGTTGGTCGAAGTCCATAAGCGAATCGCTCGACGTGGATTATAGCGGAATCGATGCGTCGTGCGCGGTGGTACTTCTCTTTCTAGGCATGCAGCGCTGCCTGTGAAATTGGCGGAAGCTCCGGAGCAACGAGCACCGGCTCGCGCTGTGGTAAACGCCTCAAACGTTCCAGCACTGGCGCCCACGTGCCCGCGATTGTGCCCTGGAAATGCACGGGCTGCACCCGAACAAGCGGCAGCGCCCCTCTCCTCGACAACAAACGCGCCGCGCGCGGGCTCGCCGTCAAATGTTGATGCGCTTCCAGCACGCGTCGGAGCCACAACTCTTCGTCGGGTTCAATATTTGCTAGGGCCACGAATTCGCGGTGCAGAACATCCTCGGCCTCTGCGTGCATCCCATATGCCAATCCGCCCGTCATCCCGGATCCAAAATTCAACCCGAGCGGTCCCAGCACCAGAACCACTCCGCCGGTCATGTATTCGCAGCCATGCTGCCCAACACCTTCTACAACCGCCAGCGCCCCGCTGTTTCTAACGGCAAATCGCTCGCCAGCTCGCCCCGCAATGTACAGTTGCCCGGAAGTCGCGCCGTAAAGGACGGTGTTCCCAGCAAGCACATCGCCCCGCCGCGAAGCCGCCGAACCCGCGGAAATCGCAATCGTTCCTCCGGACAGCCCTTTGCCAACGTAGTCGTTCGCTTCACCCGATAATTTCAGTGTCACGCCATCGGCCAGGAAAGCTCCGAAGCTCTGCCCCGCCGACCCGGTAAACTCCTGCGTGAACTCTTGGTTGAGCCAGCTGCCGTGCGCCCTCCGCCGCATCAATTCCCCGCTCAAGCTCGTCCCCACGCTGCGATCCGAATTGTGAATCGGCTGCGGCTCCGCTTGCGGCACGATCGCATTGCTAAAGTGCAGGGAATCCTCCAGCGCTGCGGAGTGATCCGTCGGAACCTGCTGCGGCGCCACTCGCCCTGTCGCCGAAATCGGGACCACCAAGAACGCATCCATTCCCGACCGCGTTCCCAACCGGTCATACCATCCTCGAAGCTCTCCGAGTGATCGAACGCCCAGTTGCGCCATTTTCTTGCGCACTTCTTCGGCCAGTGCACGGAAATACGCCACCACCATCTCCGGCTTGCCGTTGAAACGCAGCCGCAATTTCTCATCTTGCGTGGCAATTCCCACCGGGCACGTGTTCAAGTGGCACTGCCGCGCCATGACGCAGCCAATCGCCAACAGCGATGCCGTGCCAAACCCAAACTCATCCGCACCGAGAATCGCCGCAATCAAAATATCCCGTGAAAATTTCAGGCCTCCGTCCACGCGGAGAGAGAGACGTGAACGGAGGCCCGCGCGAACCAATGTGTCATGTGTTTCGCGCAAACCGATTTCCCACGGCAAGCCGGTGTTCTTGATCGAAGTCAGCGGCGAAGATCCCGTCCCGCCGTTGTGCCCGCTGATCGTGATGACGTCCGCGCCCGCTTTCGCCACCCCCGCGGCGATGATACCCACGCCCGAGCCGGACACCAGCTTCACTCCGATGCGCGCCCGCGGATTCACCGTGCGTAAATCGTGAATCAACTGCGCCAAGTCCTCGATGCTGTAAATATCATGATGCGGAGGCGGAGAAATCAGCGGCGTACCCGGCGTGGCGTGCCGGATCCGCGCGATATATTCCGTGACTTTGCGCGCCGGGAGCTGCCCGCCTTCCCCGGGCTTCGACCCCTGCGCCATTTTGATCTCGAGTTCCTGAGCGTGGACCAGATAGTCCGTCGTCACTCCAAACCGCGCCGAAGCCACTTGCTTGATCTTGTTGGCCGCGTGCGGTTCGTTCCGATACACCGAAGGATCCTCGCCGCCCTCGCCTGTGTTGCTGCGTCCACCAAGCGAGTTCATCGCCATCGCAAGTGTCCGGTGCGCCTCAAGGCTTAGCGACCCCAGCGACATCGCCTGCGTGCTGAATCGCCTCACAATCGAGTCGACCGGTTCAACTTCCTCCACCGCAACGGGTGGTGCCGGCACCGTTTCCAGCAAATCGCGCAGAAAAACCGTCCCTTGGCCCTCCGCCAGTTCCTCGAAGGCGGAAAATTTCCCAGCCTCCGGGGCCCGCACGTGCGCATGCATGCGCCGCACAATTTCCGGCGAATTGGCGTGCAGCTCCGCGCCCTTGCGGAACCGGTACAAACCCGCATCCGCCAGTTCGTGAGCCGCTCCGGAAAACGCCGCGCGGTGCATGCGCAAATAATCGCCAAGCAAATCGTCCAGGCTCTTCTGCCCCGGAAAATCGGCGGCGTCCTCGAAAAATTCCGCGCACAAATCTTCCGACAATCCGACAATCTCAAAGAGATGGCTGTTGCGATAGCTAGCCAGCGTCGAAACACCCATCCGCGCCAGGACTTTTCGCAGTCCCGCATTGATCGCCGCGCGCATGCGCTCCGTCCCGCCAGCCTCCAGTGATTCCGCGAACTGCTCCGCAAGATACGGCACCACCGCGCTCGCGCCCGCGGCCACCAGCAGCGCCACATGGTGCGTATCGAAAACCTGCGCCGATTCCACAATCAGCGGTACGTCCCACAATCCGTCGCGAACCATCGCCTTCCACACCGCCGCGGTCGCTAGCAACGCCGGAAGCGCCGCGCGTTCGCCGTTGATTGCGCGATCCGAGAGGAGGAGAAGCCCCGGACGCACGCTGCCACTCAGAGGGGTAGTCAACTGAGTCAAACAGCAGCGCGCGCCCGGGACTTCTTTGGGGGCGGAAAAAGTAAAGTCAATGTCCTGCACAGGACCGAAAGTCGTGGCAAGTTCGGCAAGCTGCGCCGCGCCAATCAGCGGGCTCGGCAGCACGATCCCATTTGTGAGATGCACTGCCAGAGACATCACGTGCGATTCGCGCAGCGGATCGATCGGCGGATTGGTCACCTGCGCGAAACGCTGTTTGCAGTAGTCCCACAGCGCGCGTGGCAAATTCGAGAGGAACGCCGGGGGTGCATCGTCCCCCATGCTCCAATTCGCTTCGTGCCCTTGAACGAGCGCCGAGAACAGAATCTTGAATTGGTCTTCGCTCCAACCTGCCGCCGCGGCCATCCGCTCCGGACGCTCTACGCTCGCAGCCGCCGCTGGACTCTCGACGCTGACCTGCCTCACGACCGGCAACGCACTGCGCGATTGCAACGTTGCCAGCCGCTTGAGGATTTCGCGATAGCGAAAAACAGCCCCCGTCGCCGGATTCGCCAGAATCATTTCGCCCGGTCCGAGCCGCTGGCGCTCCGCGATGCGAGACTCCTCCAGGTCTATAATTCCAACCTCGGACCCCGCAACAAGCAGCCCATCATGCGTCAGCGTATAGCGCAGCGGCCGCAACCCATTACGATCCAGCTTCGCGCCCACGAACTGCCCATCGGAGAAAACCAGCGCCGCTGGGCCGTCCCACGGCTCGCCGTGCTGCGACAACGACGCCAGCGCCGCCCGCACATCGCGCGAGAGCAGCGGATCATTCTCAAACGCCGGCGGCACCATCGCCAGCATCGCCGCGTCCGCCGAAAACCCTTCCAGTAATTTCAGCTCGAAGCCATTGTCGAAGCTGGCCGAATCGCTGACGTTCTCCTCAAGAAGCCGCAGCCACGGCCCGGCTGTCAGCTTCGACCGAACCTCGTTTTCCTTCGCGCGCAGCCATCGTCGATTGGAAACAATCGTGTTGATCTCACCGTTGTGTGCCACATACCGGAACGGCTGCGCCAGGTGCCAGGAGGGCTGTGTATTGGTCGAATATCGCTGGTGAAAGATGGCAAAGGTAGTGGCAAAAGCCGGGTCCCGCAGGTCCTCATAAAACTGCGGAAATTGCCACGGTGTCAGCAGCCCTTTGTACACCACCGTCTGCGAGGAAAGTGAGCAGACGTAACAATGCTCAGGTAAAAGTGACTCCGCGCGCTTGCGCAACAGCGCCAGCCTCCACTCAAACCGCGCGGTGCCTCGCGCCGGATGAAATGGCTCCACGAAAAATTGCCAGGTTTCCGGCATCGTCTCGAGCGCTAGCCGTCCCAGCGAATTAGTGTTCACCGGAACACGCCGCCAACCCAGCACTCGCAGTCGCTCCACGTCCGCAGCGGCCTCAACAGCGGCGCGCGCGTCAGCCACCGAGCCTGCGGGGAAAAACGCAAAACCCAGCCCAAACACCTCCGGAAGAGTGAATCCCTGCTCCTGCGCCCGCGCGCGGAAGAAAGCCTCCGGTATCGACGTCAGCAGCCCCGCACCATCGCCACTCGCGCCATCCGCATCCACACCACCACGGTGCGTCAGCCGCTCCAGAGCGGTCAGCGCATGCTCAACAATGTCGTGATTGGGTGCTCCGCCCAGACGCGCGATAAAGCCTGTTCCGCAGGCGTCGTGATCCGGGTGTCCCCAATGGGGGTGAGGGCACATGATCGTTTATCGAACGCGGAGGGCCTGCTTGTACAACGCAGAATTTGCATTCGACAAATCGAATTTTGTGCGGCGGATGTGAAAGGCAATGCCAGTACCTTTAGGCGAGGCGGGGCCTTGCGGCCGGGCTCGGCGCACGAGTAACCTTTCGGAACGATTGGGGCCGACGGATGTATACGACGCTAGTTTGCGGGGACGATTATTGTAATAGGCGGCCCAATCAAACTGAACAGTGCGAGCAGTGCGCGAGGCAGCCCGCGCGCAAAGGATCGAAATGTTCTCGGTAGTTGGTTTGACTCTAGATGACGTTTCGTCAGGCTCGCTGCCCCATGTTCATCTAGTCAAAACGCTCGATAGCCGCATGACAAAGAGCAACTTTCGATACGCAGAAAGAATCTTGGTCTATACAACTATCGAGACAGACACCCAAGGCTTAGTAGCCCGAACTAAGTACAGACAGCAGGGTCAGTTTCTTGTGTTTCTGTACTTCAATGACGCCGCGGTTGAGGCTTGCAAGGAAATTGGCATCCCACTTCGGGTCTTGGATCGCATCAACGAACGCGACCTTCCGTCCCGGCGAGCAACGGTCGTGGAACGCCCCTATCTGGCCCCCGTGTCGAAGTAACTGGCCTCTTCCCTGCTACAGCACGAAAGCCTCAGAACTTTGTAACTTCGGAAAAGTGAAAGTCGCGGATTCTCATTGCCGGCACAACCATCTCAAAGGCCTCTTCGCCGGTCGCCCGGACCGCGTGCCCCATCATCTCCACATTCCGCAACATCTCCAAAATCGACTGGTTAAACCGGAAATTGCGCACCGCTGAGCTGACTCGCCCTTTTTCCACCAAAAACAGCCCATCTCTCGTCATCCCGGTCATGATCTTCTCGTAGGGGTCGACCTCGCGGATGTACCAAAGCCGTGTCACCAGCAGCCCCCGCTCCGTCACAGCAATCATTTCCTCCAGCGATGCTTTGCCGCCCGAAAAAACCAGGTTCATCGGCGCTTCCCCGTATTCGTTTGGCAGCATGAAACCGTGCCCAGTGGGCTTCTTCTTCGCCACTTTCGCCGAAGCCCGCGAGTACACAAGGTTCCTGGGAATTCCGCGGTCCACCAGCAGTACCCGTTGCCGCGGCACCCCTTCTCCATCGAAAGGGGCGCCAAGCTGCATGGGATGGTAGGCGTCGTCCACTATGCTGATGTTCTTGCCGAATACCTGTTTGCCCATGCGCTCGTTGAAGCAAGATCGCTTGTCCTGCAGCGCCGTTGCCGCAAAGTCATAAAAGAGAAACCCCACCAGGTCGAGCACTGCGGCTGGTTCCAGAATCACCGTGTACCGGCCCGGCGCAAGTTCGCGTGCATCGACCGCCCGATGTGCCTTATCGCTCGCGCGTTCCGCCAATCGTTGCGGGTCGATGTCATCGACGTCCGCCGCGTTTTCCTTGGCCCAGCTTGCCGCCGAGCCTTCCTGCATGGTGATCGAAAACACCGCGTGGGTATCGCGATACGCTGCAAACAGGCCGCGCGAATTCCCCGTCGCGCTTTGGGATTGCGCGCTTGAAAAAATCCCCGCAGCGGTCTGCCCATTCTTGATCGCCAAATCGCAGGCCCGCCGCACCGCTCGCGCGCGGTCTTCCGGCGACAGCGCCGCAGTCTGCTTGATGAAGCGATCGACTCCGCGATAGCGCTGCTTTCCAGGCAACGGCAGCAAGTGTGGATTTTTCGGCTGGCTATGCGCCAAAGAAAGTGATGCCTCGATGGCCGCGCGCAGGGAGTCTTCATCCGTGCGATTCGTCGTGGCCCGCGCCGTGCGCCGGTCCACCTGCGTTCGCACCGACACATTCACCGTGTGCTCCGCCACGTTCTGGTGAATGGCGTTGTTGGCGAAGCGCGTCAGCGCGCTAATGGTCTCATCGACGTGTACTTCTGTCTCCGCAACGCCAATGGACTTGGCCAGCCGCAGCACAGTATCAACGATGCTGCGAAGCTCGCGCTCGGTAGCGGCAATCTTCAGGCTGCGAGCCGCGCCAGATTTTCGCGCCACACTCATTGTTCGGAGAACGCCGTCCCCATCCGCACGTTGCGAAACCGCGAAGGCGACGCCCCGTGGCCGGTTCCCATGGTCTGCATCGGCTGGCCCTTCCCGCAATTTGGCGTGCCCCACAGCGTCCAATGTTCGCGCTTGCAAATCGCGTCGCACGAATTCCAGAACTCCGTCGTAATTCCGCTATAGCTCGGATTCTTGAGCATCCGCCCGCGCTTCCCGCCCTTGATCTCCCAGCCAATCTCCGTCGAAAACTGAAAGTGATACCGCCGGTCATCGATGGACCATGACCGGTTCGTCTCCATCAAAATTCCGTCATCCGTGTCAGCTACCAGGTCGTCGAATGACCACGTTCCCGGAAGCAAACTCACGTTGGTCATGCGGATAATCGGCAAACGATTCCAGCTTTCCGTCCGCATCGTTCCGGAAGAGCGCTGCAACCCGATCAGGTGCGCCGTCTCGCGATTCGAAAGATACCCGCGAAACTGCCCGGCCTTGATGATGTCCGTGCACTGCGCCGGCACGCCCTCGTCATCGTAAGCAAACGTCCCCAGCCCCTGTCCGTGCTCCAGTCGCGCATCGGCAACGACGTTGACGATATCGGACGCGTAGCGAAGTTTGTTGAGCTGATCGAGCGTCAGGAAACTCGTCCCCGCGAAGTTTGCTTCCTGCCCCAGCACGCGGTCCAGCTCGATCGGATGCCCCACCGATTCATGAATCTGCAAACCCAACTGGCTCCCGCCCAAAATCAGCGTCCCCGTTTTTTGCGGGCATTGCGCCGCCGCATGCAGCGCCACCGCTTCTTCCGCAATGACCGGAGCGTGTTTCAGCAAATCCAGCGACTCCACGAGCTCATATCCTTGCAGGGCATGCTGCCCGCCAAAACTGTTCGGATACGACCGCTTCTGAATTTCGTCGCCCTGAAACGAAGTGGCCACAATGCCGCAGCCGGTAATCACTTTTCTCTGGTGAATCCGCGACCCGATGCTCGATGCAAACCACGAATCAATCTTGCGAAACTGCATGTCCGTTTCGGTGAGCGTCACGCCCTTGACACGCCGCATCTCCGCATCCGCCGCAAGCAGCAGCGCCAATTGCGTTTCCAGCGGCAATTCAAACGGGTCCTTTCGAAACGGACTCTGCCAGCTATCCACGTACGCATTTTCCGGAGCCATCGCCACGTCTCCGCGCTTCGCCAGCGCTGAAGCTTTCGCGATCGACACCGCCTGCGCCGCGCACGCCGCCACACCTTCCCGTGTCATCCGATCCGTCGACGCAAATCCCCAAGCGCCATTCGCCAGCACGCGAATCCCAATCCCAATCGACTCCGACTGCGCCAGCGTCCCCACGTGCCCGTTCTTCGTGGTTAAATCGCGCTGCCGCAAGTGCATCACGCGCACGTCGGCGTAAGAAGCTCCTCGGATTTTTGCAGTGTCGAGCGCTGCGGTGGCCAGATCGTACATGCGTGTGGGATGCGACTCCGCTTAGTGGAGAATACGAAAACTCATAGCGCGTGAAAAGTTACTCTGATTCGTGAAGCCTACGTGCCTTCTTGCCAGGACGCGAGGTAATGCTCTTGCTCGGGCGTGAGCTTATCCAGTTTGTGGCCCATGGATTCGAGTTTCAGGCGCGCGATTTCGCGGTCGAGATGTTCGGGCACAACGTAGACTTGCGGCTTCAGTGTTTTGTAATTCTTCAGCAGGTATTCCGCCGAAAGCGCCTGGTTCGCAAAGCTCATGTCCATCACCGCAGCGGGATGCCCCTCCGCGGTCGCCAGGTTCACCAGACGGCCCTCGCCCAGCAAATAGACTTTGCGTCCGCCTTTCAGCACATATTCATCCACCAGCGGCCGCACTTCGCGTTTGCCGTTGGACAATTTCTCAAGCGCGGGAATATCAATCTCCACGTTGAAGTGCCCAGAGTTGCAGACCACTGCGCCATTCTTCATGACTTCAAAATGCTCGGTGCGAATCACGCTCTTGTTTCCTGTAACGGTGATGAAAACGTCGCCTTCTTTCGCAGCGTCAGCCATCGGCATCACGCGGAAACCGTCCATCACCGCCTCAATGCCCTTGGTAGGATCAATTTCCGTGATGATCACGTCGGCGCCGTGCCCTTTCGCGCGCATCGCGATCCCGCGCCCGCACCAACCGTAGCCGGCAATCACTACTCTTAATCCGGCGAGCAGAAGATTCGTCGCACGGATTACGCCATCTAGTGTCGATTGCCCGGTTCCGTAGCGATTGTCGAAGAAATGCTTGGTCTGCGCGTCGTTCACCGCAATGATCGGATACTTCAGCGTGCCATCCTTGGCCATGGCGCGCAGGCGAATTACGCCCGTGGTTGTCTCTTCCGTGCCGGCAATCACATTGGGCACGAGGTCCGTGCGCTTGGTCAGCAGCATGGTCACCAAGTCCGCGCCGTCGTCCATGGTGAATTGCGGCTTGTGCTCCAGCGCCGCGCCGAGGTGCGAGTAATACGTCTGGTTATCCTCGCCCTTGATGGCATAAGTGGGAATATTAAAGTCGCGGTTCAGCGAAGCCGCCACTTCATCCTGCGTCGAAAGCGGATTCGAGGCGCACAACACTACCTGCGCGCCGCCGTCCCGCAGGGTGATCGCCAGGTTCGCTGTTTCGCTGGTGACGTGCAGGCAAGCCGAGGCGCGCAATCCCTTCAGCGGCTGCTCTTTCGCAAAGCGTTTGCGTATGATTTCGAGCACCGGCATCTGCTGCGCCGACCACTCGATTTTGCGCTTGCCGGCGTCCGCCAGCGAAATATCCTTCACATCCCCTTTTTTCATTTCCGCGATAGCCAAAGTGGTGCTCCTCGAATTTTGAAATCCTAGATCCCAAGATTAAACGGCGATTTATTTCGACGCGCGAAAGTGGCGTGAGGCGTTAAGCTCGCGCGCCCACTTCGATGCCCGCGCTGGAGTTCGCACTTAAGCCCGCGGCCTTGCGCAGCGCTGCAGCGCGATCCGTGCGCTCCCAAGTGAAGCCCGGGCCGCTGCGCCCGAAGTGCCCGTACGCCGCGGTCGGCTTGTAAATTGGCCGGCGCAAATCCAGCGCCTCGATAATTCCCTTCGGCGTCAACGCAAAATTCTCGCGCACCAGCGAGGTGATGCGCTCCTCCGATACGTTCTCCGTGCCGAAGGCATCGACCATAACGGAAACCGGATCGGCTACGCCAATCGCATATGCCAATTGCACTTCCGCCTTGCGCGCCAGGCCGGCGGAAACGATGTTCTTCGCGATGTACCGCGCCATGTAGCACGCGGAGCGATCCACCTTCGACGGGTCCTTGCCGGAAAACGCGCCGCCACCGTGACGGCTGTAGCCACCGTAGCTATCCACGATGATTTTGCGCCCAGTTACGCCGGCGTCGCCCATCGGCCCGCCAATCACAAAGCGGCCGGTCGGATTAATGTGGTACTTGGTGTTGCGATCGAGCATAGACGCAGGCACGATTGGCCGAATCACCTGCTCCATCACCGCGTCGTGCAGATTCTTTGTGGAAACTTTCTCATCATGTTGCGTGGAAATCACCACGGTGTGCACCCGGAAAGGGCGTCCATTGCGGTATTCGACGGTGACTTGGGATTTTCCGTCCGGGCGAAGGAAATCAACTTTCTTGGATTTGCGAACTTCGGCGAGGCGCTGCGTGAGGTGGTGAGCCAGTTGGATGGGCATGGGCATCAGCTCGTCGGTTTCGTCGCAAGCAAAGCCAAACATGAGGCCCTGGTCGCCCGCGCCGCCGGTATCCACACCCATGGCAATATCCGGCGACTGACGCTTTACGGTACACATAACCGCACAGGTCCGGCCATCGTAGCCGTAGGTCGCGTCGTCATAGCCCACGCCGCGAATCGTGTCGCGCACGAGGCTATCGTAATCCACGTGCGCGCTGGTGGTAATTTCTCCGGCGACCACGGCCAAGCCGGTGGTCACCAGCGTTTCGCACGCCACGCGGCCCATCGGATCCTGCCGCATCACTTCATCGAGGACGGCGTCGGAAATCTGATCAGCGATCTTGTCGGGATGGCCTTCGGTGACAGATTCGGAGGTAAATACAAAATTGCGTAATCCTTCGCTCAAAAGAGGATCTCCTTTTTCAAGACTTCAAAACTTGGACGCAAAGCGGCAACCACAGATGTGCAGGGGGACACAGCCCGCGTCAGGCCTAATTTCATGTCATCTGCTTGTCTTCAGTAAGCTACCATCCCGACCCGCAAGAAGCAACGAATTGAAACTGAAGGTAGTGGGCTACTTTGAAAGCAGTTCAAGAAATTTGGGTTCGATCCAAATCTTTTCGCCCGAACTCCCGGTCACAGACTCAATGTGGATTTCGGCCATGCCGACTTCATTGAAGCCCGCTACAATAAATTCGCGGCCAACGCACTTCAAGAAGGTGGATTTCGTGGGGAAGTCGGGATAGTCCTCTAAACCGTCAGGTATGCCAATCAAGCGAACTTTGGAGCCTACCTTCATTTAAGCCGCTCTTTTCGCTTCCGCGTCTAGCAATCTCGCGACTTCCTCAAGACTCCAAACATGGTCTGTAATTCCGGCTTCCATCGCCGGAGTGACCCGCAACGTTTGATGGACTCGGCAGAAATTGTAGTACATGTAATGGAGTGCGACAGCCGCCGCATGATTCTCAACCTTCTTACTAAAGGCATTTGTTAGACGAGTGAAGCGCCGCATGTTCATCCGCATCGTGAGATTCTGCCGCTCAACAAAGCTGGTAGAAATATGTTTTACTTTTGGGTTTCCGGAGATAGGAATAGCTCGGCACCCGATGCATTCGGCTGGACTGTAGCGAGCTTCGCTTTCCTCGCGGTCTGAGCCATAGAGTTTGACAAGCATCGCGTAGTCAATTTCCGAGCCAAACGCACTCTCTACCGCATCCACATAAACCCGATGACCGTCTGTAGTGAGTTGCACGCGATGCGCTAGACGCTCCGCCAAATCGTGCATGAACTCATAGGCCGTTCCCGCACCCCGAGTTCCGATGCGCCAGCTTGGGACTAGTTTCGTATCAGCGCACATCGCAGTCCATGTCCACACGTCACCATATCCAAATTGCCCCTGTTTGTCAGCGGGAACGTTCTTCTGCTTTGCGTAGCAAAAACTCCAAATCTCATCACACTGGATTCGCTTGCAAGGCAGATGACGAAGCGTGCGCATCTGGTATTCCTCGCACGCACGCCCGATGCTGACGAGCAGCTTGAGGACGGTATCTTTTGCCACCCCGGTCATGCGAACCGTAGCTCGGATGGAATTGCCTTCGACCAATGAAGCTATGACCGCCGCGCGGCGCTGATTTGAAAGTGTGTTCATGTCCGTATTATGCTTGAGCGGTATAGCTATGTCAAGCGCAAAGTTTTTTTATTTCGCGCTTTACTTTGTTCACGTCTTGCGGTACAAATAATAAAGCCGGTGCTCCTGGCGGGAACACCGGCTGAAAGGAAGTGGTGCTTATGAGAAGTTGCCCGCCCCTCGAAAGGGCGAAGGGTTAAGGAAACTCCCTAGGAACCGTCTGGTGGGCGCGGGCTTTTAACGAGACGCGCCTTACCAGATGTAAGGCCAGAATAGCATCAAATCGCTGGCTTTTCCAGCGGAAAGTGAGAATTGCGATGGCGAACGAATCAATCAACTACAAGGCGGTTTTAGCGGACATCGAGAGCCGGATAGTCAAATTGCAAGCTGCCGCTGAAGGTGTCCGCATGATTATCGCCCAAGGTTCCGCTGGACCAATGATTCCGGGACCGGGCGGGAAAATCGCTCCTGACGCCTTCCTGAAGATGAGCATTCCAGATGCGACCAAGAAGCTGCTTGAAACAACACGACAAAAGCATTCAACGCAAGCTGTCATTGACGCATTGGTTGCTGGCGGACTCCCTCAAAGCAAATACACGACGGTATACAGTATTTTGCGACGACGAGAGAAGGAAGTCGGCGACCTAATGAACATGAAGGGTGACTGGGGACTTACCGAGTGGTATCCCAATTACAAGAATAAAGGGAAAGCAAGCAAAGAGGATACACCGCAAACCAGTCAGGGCATGCCGAAGGGAAAGCGCGGTAGGCCCAAGGGGTCAAAGAACAAGCAAAGGGAATCGGCTGCCCCGATAACGAGTGTCGCGGCATCAGCGTGACTCTTTGGCCCACCTAGCTCTAGCGGCGTCGCTGGCGATCTGGCGACGCCGTTCAGGCGTTAGTTTCTCCATACGTGCTTTACCGCCTTTCAATCCGCCGAGGCGTCCTAGTGCAACCGCTGCTGGGTTCTTGCGCGGCGGCGTTTCTCGCGTGGATATTTCAACAATCTTGGCCGCTAATTGATTCACGTCTTTTGGCATTCTCTTTCTAGAACGCTTTGGCATGGATTCAGTATGCCATGCCTGCTAGAGCGGTCAAGCCTGTGGAAATTCAAACTGGCCCACTACCAAACTGAACTGCGAGATAGCGCATTAAACGGCAAAAATCGCGAGTCGAACGGCGCCGTCCGTCCGGTGGACCAACTTGCCGCTTGCCTCGTCATGACCTGGTCGTCGATGACCACGGCAGTCACCCGCCCCCACCCGGGTGTTTTGCAAAAGAGGCTGCAAGCCATGATTCTGCGGGAGATGACTTTTCGGGAGTTGCCAAAGAGGCTGTAAATAACTGCAAACAAATGGCTTAGCCTCGAAATACCGGCAAATTTGTATATCGGCGCTGGTAGACGTTGCAGGCCCGCAGCGCGGCGTTCTTGTAAGAGCCGATTCTAAAGGACTTAGCGAGGAACTGAACGACGAGCGGTCGGCGGAGGTTATGCGCGAGTGGAAACTGCCCGCAAGAGGCTGTTGCGACTTGACCTCGAGACCAAGGGTCCATCGCATGGCGAATGGTAGCGCGGAATTAATTCATGGGTAAAGGAGAAAGCAGCGAACGTTCGAAATTGGGGGTCGAACGGCGATTTTGAGGGGTCGAATGGTTTCGCTGGATGCCATCTCTTTGCCGTCTCGCACGCGGTTACGCGGCGGCGGTGTCGTCGTCGTCGGGCTGGACTTCGAGCTTGCCCTTGGTTTTCTTGGCCATCAGATAGGAGCGCATGAAGGGGTCGAGGTCGCCGTCGAGGACGCGGTCGACGTCGCCGACCACGAACTTGGTGCGATGGTCCTTGATCTGGCGGTAGGGCTGCATGACGTAGGAACGGATCTGGCTACCGAAGGAAATGTCCATCTTGGTTTCGTCGAGCCGGTCGGTTTCCGCCTGGCGTTTCTGGATCTCAAGATCGTAGAGACGGGAGCGAAGCATCTTCATGGCCAGCTCGCGATTTTTGTGCTGGCTGCGCTCGACCTGGCAGCCGACCACGATGCCGGTGGGAATGTGCGTGATGCGCACGGCGGTTTCCACTTTGTTGACGTTTTGGCCGCCCTTGCCGCCGGAGCGGAAGGTATCGACGCGTAAGTCTTCCGGCCGGATGTTGATTTCGATTTTGTCGTCGACCTCGGGAATGACGAAGACGGACGCGAAGGAAGTGTGGCGGCGCGCGGCCTGGTCAAATGGCGAGATGCGTACGAGGCGATGCACGCCAGCTTCACCGACGAGCATGCCATAGGCGTTTTCACCGGCGAACTGGATGGTGGCGTTCTTGATGCCGGCTTCTTCGCCGGGCGTTTCATCGAGAACGACAGCGCTCATGCCTTTGCGCTCGGCCCACCGGAGATACATGCGCAGCAGGATGGAGGCCCAATCCTGCGACTCGGTGCCGCCGGCACCGGGCTTGATGGTCATGATGGCGTTGAGGTGATCGCTTTCGCCCGAGAGCAGCGTTATGGTTTCCAAGTCGGCGATGTAATTCTCCGCGTTGCTTAGCTCGCGGTCCAGCTCTTTGAGCAGATCGTTGCGCTGTTCGGCGTTGGTTTCTTCCTGAGCGAGGTGAATATAGGTGTCGAGGTCGCCGGAAAGCGAAGCGAGCTTTTCGTCGGCGGTGATTTGATCTTCGGAGCGCTTGCGATCGCGCAAGACGGATTGCGCGACTTCCTGATTGTTCCAGAAATCGGGCTGCGCGATGCGGGCTTCCAGAGATTTCAGGCGTTCGCGATGTGGCGCGGCGTCAAAGATAGCTCCGGATCATCGCCATGCGAGGCTTGAGGAGTTCGTAGCGGTGCTGGAGGTCTTCGAGAATCATTAGATGTAGGCGCGCGTTAGAAGCTAAGAAGCCGGCGGGGCGGGGCCTAGAGTCCCTTACAGCAGCGGCTTAAGCCGCTGGGACGCGCTGAAGCGCGCCCCCACAAGTGACGGGGGAATCTCCGTTATTGGCATCAAGAGTTCTTCGCGCGCTGTATTTCCTTTCCGAAACGTTAGAGCTAACAGAATAACGGAAACGAGGACGCAGAGCCAAGCGAACCAATCGCCGAAGCGCGTGTAGATGGTTTCGCCGGTGCGAAAGTCGTAGGGCAAATCGACGGCGGCGCGGACGTCGGGAGGAAGCGGGCTGAAGACGCGGCCGTAGGGATCGACGCTGACGGTGAAGCCATTGTTGGTGACGCGAAGGAGCCAGCGGCGATTTTCGACGGCGCGCACGCGGGCCATACGGAGATGTTGTTCGGGCGCGGCGGAACGGCCAAACCAGCCGTCGTTGGAGATGTTGACCAAGAGATCCGCGCCAGCGGCGGCGAAGCGACGAACCTCTCCGGGGAAGATAGCTTCGTAACAAATGAAGGCGCCGAAGGTGTAGCCGCCAGGGAGAAGCGCGACGGAATATCTGCTGCCCTTGCGGAAGCCGCCGACTTCGTCAGAGACACTGGCGACGACGCGATGGATCAGCGGAAAGGGCTCGTATTCGCCGAAGGGCACGAGGTGAATTTTATCGTAGGTGAAAACCCTTTGACCTTGCTGGTCCAACAGAATGGCGCTGTTGTACGGAGCGGGCGCAGTGTGCGCGTTGGCGGATGATTCGGGCGCGGGCTTCCACTCGATAACTCCGGCGAGGAAGGGATGCTGAAAATGAATGGCGAGCAGCGAAGCGTGGCGCGCGAACTGCGGATCTTCGAAGGAAAAGGGCGCGGGGGCTTCCGGCCAAACGAGAAGGTCGGTGGAGTGATTGGAAGCGGCGAGGCTTAGTTGCTCGATTTCCTCGAGATCGCGGGCGTGCATCTTGAACCAGTCCGCAGGGTACTCCATGGCTTCCGGAAAGTTGGGCTGGACGGCGCGCGCGAAATGATTGGCGGAAGTCCGCGGGACGAAACGCGGACCGATAGTCATCACCGCGATAATGAACACAGCGGCAGCGGAAAGAAACGTAGCGCGCATTTGAGCAGGCGGCGCGGGAGCCAGAGTGGTCCACGCGAGTAACGCGTTGTAGCCAGCCACGACGAAGGAGAGCCCCCAGATGCCGGTGATCGTGCCGAGCTGGAGAAGAGCGAGATTCGCGGAGGCGGGGTAGCCCAGCAAATTCCAAGGAAAACTGATTTCAGGAAGATGTGCGAGGGCGAATTCGAAAGTGACCCAGAAAAACGGCGCGCCGACGCAGGCCAGCACGAGGCCGCGCTGTGCGAGACAGCGAACGCACCAGGCGAACGCGCCGGTTAGAACGCCCATCACAGAAGCGATGAGAAACAGAATTGCCCACCCGCCGAGGCGGGAAAGGCCGCCGTGAATGGCGAGCACAGTGGCAATCCAGGGCACAGAAGTAAACACGAAAAAGAGCGTGTGGACGAAGCCACAAGCGAAGGCGATGCGCGGGCGTGCGTCCAGAATGACGACGAGGAGAAGCCCAATGCAAAACCAGGAGTAGATGCCAAAATAAAATCCGGTATAGGATAGCGACAGCGCCGCCCCAGAGACGGCGGCGCAGACCAAGCGAAATGCCGCGGGTGTCGCCGGTCCCGGGTACGGCGGGAAAAAATGAGTCCAGGAACGCAACGGCATCAATGCTTCACGATAGCTTTGAAGCCGGCGCCCTCGAGGCCTTTCCTGGCGGCGTCCGCGGATTTTTGATCGGCGTAGGGGCCAACTTGCACACGGTAATATTTGTCGCCTTGCGGAGAAACTACGAAGGCCGGGAATTTTTTCTTTTGCAGGTGAGAGGCGAGGCTCATGGCGTCGGATTCACTGCGCGTCGCGGCGACTTGCAACGTGTAGGAATTCGCGGGGATCGCGGGTACGGAGGCGGTTTTTCCGCGCTTGCCCTTTGCGGCGGCCGAAACAGTGCGCGGAGTTGGCGCAGGGACGGACCATGCAGGCTTCAGATTGTCGTCGGGCGAAGAAGACTTGCCGGAGTTGTAGAAGCTCCAGTCGGAGTTGGGCTGGGCGTTTACGTCGTTGGCGGGATCGGAATCGCGGCGCGCTTCATTCGAACGCTTTGCGGAGGGATCGGATTTGGGAGCGACAGGGGCGGGCCGAAGCGTGCGCGGATTCGAAGCGGCCCGCACCTGGCCGTCGTACTGATTGCGGCCCATGACATAGCCGAGGGTGAAGAAAACGCCGGAGAAGAGAAGCATCAACATGAACAGGCCGATGACGTGCCTGCTCTCCAGCACGCGCTCGCCAGCTCCCCCGCGTCTACTCCCAGATGCCATTCTTACTTGTTTTGTCCCCCTAACGACTGCACCCAGCTGTTAATGATATCGATGGGCAGCGGAAACACAACCGTTGTGTTCTTCTCTACACCTATCTCGGTAAGCGTCTGCAGATAGCGAAGCTGGATGGCGGAGCGTTGCGTCTCGAGAACCTTGGCAGCTTCGGCCAATTTCGCGGACGCTTGGAACTCGCCATCGGCGTGAATAATTTTTGCGCGGCGTTCGCGCTCGGCTTCAGCCTGGCGGGCGATGGCGCGCTGCATCTGTTCGGGGATGTCGACTTGCTTCACCTCGACTTTGCTGACCTTGATCCCCCAGGGCTCGGTTTCCGTGTCGAGAATGAGTTGCAGCTTGGCGTTCACTTTGTCGCGCTGGGCAAGGATTTCATCGAGTTCGAACTGCCCGACGACGCTGCGGATGGTGGTTTGCGCGAGCTGCGAAGTCGCATACTGATAATTTTGCACCTGGGAGAGCGCGAGATTGGCGTCGACGATGCGGAAATAACAGACGGCGTTCACTTTCACGGAGATGTTGTCGCGCGTGATGATGTCTTGCGGCGGGACATCGAGCGTTTCGATACGCATGCTCATGCGCGTAAGCGTTTCGATGGGCCAGAAGACGAGGTTGAGACCGGCGCCCTTCGCTTGCGGCATCATCCGGCCGAGGCGGAGGACCACGCCGCGCTCCCACTCTTTGATGACGTAGAGGGAATTCCAGAACCAGATGAGCACGAAGCCGATGATGACCAGCGTACCTACACCGAAGAACTCGAACATTTGTCCTCCTAACTCGAGCGAATCAATCTAACTCATTGCCGGCAGTTCGGTCTTGAAAATCGCAAAGGGCTTGGCGATGGCACGCTTCTACGCCAGCGGCTCCACATAAAGCTTCAGGCCTTCCATTTTTACCACACGCACGGATTTGCCCTCGGGCACCGGCTGATTGGATATGGCGCGCCAGAGTTCGCCATGAACGCGGATCATGCCTTCGGCGCCGTCCGCCAACGGGGTGACGACAATTCCCTGCGCATTGATCATTTCCTCGCGGCCGGTCTGCGCTTTCCAGCTGCGGGAACGCAAGACAAGGCGCATCAAAAAAACGGTAAGCGCGGCAAAGGGCAGCGTCACGGCAACGGCCACGCCCAGGCTGACGCCACCGGCGGTTAGCGGCGAGCGAATCAGAAACATGGCGCCGAGCAACATGGACACTACACCGCCGGCAAGAAGCACGCCATGGCTGGTGTATTTCGCCTCCAGAATAAACAGCGCCAGGGCCAGCAAGATGAGAAGGACTCCCGCGATGTTAACGGGAAGAAGTTGCATCGCATAGAGGGCCAGCAAGGTGCAGATACCGCCGATGACTCCCGGCGCAATCACGCCGGGATGAGTGAACTCCGTGTAGAGGCCGAGCACGCCGACGATCAGAAGCACGAAAAAGACGTCCGGCTCGACGATGCGCGCGAGGAATTTCTGCCGGCCGGACAATTCAAAGGGCGTGAGCCTGGCGTTTGCAAGCGAAAGTTTCGTCTTGCTGCCGTCGAAACGCGTAATCTCCCGGCCATCGAGCTGCCGAATTAGGTCGTCGGTCGTAGGGGCGACGAGATCAATCATCTTGCCATCCAGAGCCTCTTTGTCGGTAAACGCCTTGGCATCGGTGACCGCGGTTTCCGCCAGCTTCGGGTTGCGCCCGCGTTTGTCGGCGTAGCTGCGCAAGAAGGCCAAGGCGTCGTTGAGAATCTTGCGCTTCATGGTTTCGTCGATTTGCAGCTGCCACCCGGCGATCGCAATGACTGGAGAAGCGGCTCCGGTGTGCGTGCCGGGAGCCATGGCGGCAATATCCGCGGAGAGAAGAATAAAAAAACCGGCGGAAGCGCCGCGAGCTCCGGTGGGCGTGATATACACGGCGACGGGAACACGCGAGGCCAGGATGTGCTTGATGATGTCCTGCATGGAGGCACTGAGGCCGCCCGGGGTGTCCATAGTGATGAGAATAAGCGAGGCGTCTCGCTTTGCGGCGTCGGCGATGCCCTCATCGATGTAAGTGGCGAGAATGGGCTCGACTTCGCCGTCGACTTTTAGTTCAAGGATGACGGCATTGGACGCATGCTCGTCAGCAGATGCGGAAGGAAAAAGCCAAAAAAGAGCAAAGCTGCATAGACCGGTGAGAAGAAGTCTGCGCCGCGAAAACGAGTTGCCATCGAAGACAACACTGTGCTTCATTGCGCGCCTCCCTTGGGCTTGGAGTTTTGGAGGTGTTCGAGCAATTGTTTGGCTTCCGTGTAGCTAGGCGCAAGTTGCAAGGCGCGCTGCACCTCGGTTCGCGCCAGATCGGTTTTTTTCTGTTCGAGGTAGATGCGGGCGAGCATCGTGCGAACCAACGCGGAGTCGCGAGCCGCAAGCGAGGCCTGGAGTTCCTTGACAGCGTCATCGAGCTTGCCGCGCCGATGATTGATTTCCGCCAGGCCGCGGTGCGCGGCGGCGTTGGCGGGTTCGTTGCGCAAAACGCCGCGAAATTCATTTTCGGCGGAATCGAGTCGCCCTGCGGCAAGCTCCTGGCGCCCGCGGCGGATATGCGAGGCGGAGGTGTCGACCGCGGTACTCGCGGCAGTGGAATTCGCTGCGCTCCCGGAGGCTGCAATTTCCAGGCGCAGCGCTGTGGTGTCCAGCTCGGTTCGTATGCGCGCGAGGCGGAAGCCCGCATCCGGTTTCGCGTCCACATGGGCGGACTGCAGCGCATTGGGGCCGAGAGCCTCCGCAGCGGATTCGCGCTCCTGATCGGCCTCGGCTTTCTTTCCAGCCTTCTCCAAGGACTGAACAAGCAGCACACGATCTTCGGGATTATCCGGCTTGCGCTCGGAGGCTTCGCGGAAGGCGGCAACAGCCCCAGCCAAGTCACCGGTCTGCATGGCGAGCAGGCCGAGATTAAAAGGATAGTCGTCCTCGTCGGGGTCAATATCGGTGGCCCGGCGAAGATCGGCCTGAGCAGCAGCGGTCTTGCCCTGGCGGGCGCGCGCAACGGCTAGATTGTTCAGAATTTCCGGGGGTTCCGCGCCCGTTGCGTCGGCTTGCGGTTCGTTCTTGCCATCACCGCGCACGGCTGTCTGAAGGGACGTAAAGACTTCCTCAGCGCGCTCCGGCTGATTCATTTGCAAGCGGCAAACGCCAGTGGAGAAGAGCGCTTCGATATAGCGATCGTGAGCAGGCGGAACATGAGCCAAGAAGGAGAGCGCGGTGGCGCAGTCGTTGCGAGTGAAATAAGTCTCAGCGAGAGCGAAATACGGATCGGGCCATGACGGCTCCAGCCGAGAAGCTTCGCGCAATTCACGCAGCCGCGGCTCGTCTTCATTGGCCATCAGCCCGCGAATATAGTGCTCAAAAGCGTCGAGACGCAACGGACGCTGGGCTTTGGAAAACTCCGCGAGCGTGGGGCGGTAGGCTTTGTCGCTCCAGGAAAGCAGGCGCCAGACCACCTTGGATTGCACCTCCATGAGCGAATCGAGAGGACCGGTTTCGCGTACGGAAGGAAACAGAGTCAACGGATCGGTGCGAAGGACGCGTGAATCGATCGTCAAAGTTTTGCCGTCGGAAGTGAAGGAGCCGAACACCACGAAATCGGCGTCGAGGTCCTGAGCGACACGCAGCATGCTGGCGCGGCTAAGCTTGCCGGAGAAAGGAAGGCCGTTGCGTTCCATTTCGGTGGTGCGACCGGCGTGGGAATAGACCTGTTGGCCGCCCGCGGAGAGCGCCTGGATGGCGAGCTCTTCAAGGCCTTCGCTGAGCCAGGCGAGTCGCGGTGAAGCGCCGGCGCTCGCGAAGGGGAAAACAAGATAGACGCCTCGATTGCCCGGCGGTTGCTGGGCACACAGGGAGGTGGTAAAGAAGAGCGCGGCGCAGAGAACAATCAAAGCTCGCGAATTCAAATTGCGTGGGGACATGTTCAATTGAATTGTAACAGAGAGAAGCGAGCAGCGATTCAGGGATTGCTGCGTGAAAAGCGCGCGACTAATTGAAAATTGAAAAGAGAAGTTCTCAGCCGTTCATCGCACTGAATACGTAGGTTGAGATCCTTGGCTAGGCAGATCAGGGCTGCGCGGATTCAACCGTCTTAGGAGCCAAAAGATCGATGACGACCGGATCTTTCACCACGGCGGCGAAGGCCGGGTCCCTCTTCACTTCATTGAACTGTGCGTAGCCCTCTTCTTTTGCCTTGCGCAAATAGAAGACGGCGCGCTCGACATTGCCCGCTTCCGCAAAAGATTTGGCAAGCAGGAAATAGAAGCGGCCGCGGTCCGGCACGGAACGATCCTGCAGGATGGAGCCGGTGCGCGAAGAACCGCGCTCGAAGAATTGCGGGTCCATCGCCAAAGCGGTACGGAAGGCGGCGATGGAGTCATCGTACTTGCCCTGGCTGAAATACGCATAGCCGAGATTGCTGTAGAGCACGGGCATGTCGCGACGCATTTTGATCGCCTTTTGATAGGCGCGAACGGCTTTGCCGTATTTTTTGCGCTGGTACCAGATCGTGCCGATGTTATTTTCAGCGTCGGCGTATTGCGGGTCGGCCTTTACAGCGCGCTCGTAACACTTCAGCGCGGCTCCCAAAACGGTTTGCTGGTGCAGCGCGATGCCAAGTTTGTTTAGGTAAACCGCGTTGTGAGGATTTTGCTCGCTGAGAATTCGGTATTGCTCCATGGCCTCGTGATACTGCTTGCGAGCCATGTACAAATCTCCCAATTCCTCCCCGCTAACCTGGCGGTCGGCAGGGTTTACCGCCGCGTTAGAAACCTGAGACTGCGTCTGCATGGGAGGAACGAATAATTTCTTGGCGGAGTCGTCGCTGGTCCGACCTATAGAGGGAAGCGTCAGGCTAACGAGGAAAAAACTAGCGGAAAACGCCATTCGAAGACGAGTCATGGCGAGTCTCCTTTGTTATCCGGCTTAGTCTTGTCCGGCTGCGATGTGTCGTCCGGCTTAGGCTTGTCGGAGTCCTTCTTCTTACC
>WNFS01000914.1_pt1 | contig 27531 bp, 26 predicted proteins | sample 5400141 | NCBI WGS metagenome assembly WNFS01 (sample SAMN13153358, study PRJNA577476) | soil metagenome | isolation source: 60 cm saprolite under Madrone tree | place: USA:California | collected 2016-06-14
GTGCGGCGGGCGCGAGGTTAACTCGCGTCCCTACCGCGACTGTGGCAGGGGAGAGTGGGCAACCACTCCCCCTATGCCGATTTCGTCTCCCGCTGGGCGCTAGAGTAACCTTGAACAGAGGAATGCCATCCTACCTCACTGGGCTTTGGGGAGGTCATCGTGAGCATCCCCGGGTTGAAATGGAAGACTCTCAGGGGAAACACTGGTCGAGAGTTCCGGGCGCGCCGAGTGCATCGCGGCCTGGCGGCTGGCCTCTTCCTGGGCCTGTCCTTGCTTTTGGTTCCTGACGCGCCGGCCCAACGAACGCAACTCAAACAGGGTTGGAACAAGTTTTCTCCGCAAGACGACATAAACCTCGGCAAGCGAGCAGCCACGGATGCTGAAAAGCTGTTGCCGTCTTGCAATGCGCCGAAGGTTGATGCCTACCTGACACAACTTGGCACGCGACTGGCGCAAAAGCTGCCGACGGGTGGTGTGCAGTATCCTTTCGAATTTCATTGTGTGAACGACAAAGCCATCAATGCCTTTGCTTTGCCCGGCGGATATGTGTTTGTGAACCGCGGCGCGATCGAAGCAGCGGACAATGAGGCGCAGCTAGCTGGAGTGATCGCCCACGAATTGTCGCACGTCGCTCTGCGCCATGGCACCAACCAGGCAACCAAGGCGATGCTGGCCGAGACTGGTTTGGGAATCTTCGGCGCAGTTTTCGGAGACACCACCGGCGGCGCGCTCCTGACGCAACTGGGCACTTTCACGGCCGGCGGTGTGCTCCTGCGCTATTCGCGAACTGCTGAGTCGCAAGCCGACGTGATGGGCACTCAGGTCCTTTACGATGCGGGCTATGACCCGCGCGCCCTAGCGCAGTTTTTCGAAAAGCTCGAAGCGGAAACGAAGGGGAAGAATCCTCCGGAGTTTTTCTCCGACCACCCGAATCCGGAGCACCGCGTCGGGCGCGTCGATGAAGAAGTCGAGAAGCTTGGGGGCGTTCCGCCAAACGCCAAGCGGGACTCCGCTGAATTCGAAGCCATCAAGCGAGAAGTCCTGGCTCTGCCGGTGGTCAAAAAGCCGGTCGCCGGGGCGCCCGGCGCCGTCGCTGTCCCCGCGCCGCCTTCCCGCAACTTCTCGGAGTATCAGGCGAGTTCGTACACCCTCAAGTATCCGGACAATTGGAAGAAGTATCCCGATAGCAACAGAGGCGGGGTTTCCTTTGCGCCCGAAGGCGGGGTCTTAGATGACGGCAGCGGCCATAGCGCCCTCGCGTATGGGCTGATCGTCGGCGTGGCGCAGGCTAAGGGCGATACCAACGATGGGAAAGCACTGAATAGTGCGACACGCCAGGTGATTCAGGACCTTCAAAAGTCGAATCCGAGCCTGAAAATCACACGGCAAGGCGAGGGTTTGCGCCTGGACGGGCAACCTGGGATTTCGACATTTCTAAGCAATGTTTCGCCGGCGGGCGGCCAGGAAACGGATTGGCTCGTCACCGTTCTGCGCCCGGAGGGTCTGGTCTATTTCGTCTGCCTCGCTCCGCAATCCGCCTACGACAATTACGACAAGACGTTTTCCTCGATCCTGGACACGGTCCGGTTTACAAGATAGGTAGAGGATTCAACGCACAGAACGCAGAGAAGAGAAGGACTTAAAGAATCCTGAAATACAATAAGGGCGTCCCGGTTGGGACGCCCTGTGGTTTAGACTTGCTCGAAGCCAGCTATTTTCCGTCGCCGCCAAAGAGGAACGGCAGAACTTCTGTGCCTTCCTTCTGCACTGCCTGGAGTTCGCTGGGATCGATGCCTAGCGCCTTCAAAAGCGACGCCGCAACTTGAGAGGTGGCCACCGGAGTTTTGACCACGCGAGAATGCAGAGCGGGGTTGGAGACGATCAGCCCGGCGTTGGTGTCGCCAAAGCTGAAACCGCCGTGCTCGGCGTTTTTGGCTGTCGAGTGGGTGTAGACCGTGCCGTAGATGGGTTGCACGATGATATCGGGCGTGGCGTTGTCGGTCAGCGGGCTGTTGAACTTGAGATTGATCTCATTGCCCGCCATAACCTCATCTATGAACAAAGCGTTCGCATTGGCATTCAGATAAGCGGCAGCCGCCGCGGTCTGGCTCTGGTCTCCCAGCCAGATCAGCGCGATATCGTCGTCCTGAACGAAGCCACAAGCTTGCTGGGCCGGGGGACTGCAAGCGTTGGCGTTGGCGATGGCAATGGCGCCGCCGTTGGTGGCGGCATCCGGCAATGCGGCAACGATATCCGCGAAGTGGCCCGGCTTGTTGATCTTGGTTGGATTGATGGGCGACTGGCCATGTTTGGCGCTGACGATGAACAGGGTCGAATCGTAAATGTGCCGCACTTTGAGCCCCTGAATCATGCTGGCCAGAGCAGCATCGGTCTGTTCCAGCGCGTATTCTAGAACGTCAGTCGGCGTGCCCAAGCCGTCCTTGTACCCGCCAGGCTTTCCGGTAAACATGGTGTCGTCGCCGCAGCCACCCGCGGCGTTGTCCGTCGACAGCTTCTGTCCCACGCTCACACCCTGAAAGTTCATGCCGAACACCGTCGGAGTGCCCGTTCCGGGCGTCCCATCGTGCCTCAGGCCTTTAATTTCGTTGAGGATTCCGACAACCTTCTTTTGGTCATTCTCGACGGAGCAAACCACGCTGACAGTGTTGTCGAATCCGCCGAAGTTGGTAATCTCCGGAGTGTAGAGATCATCCACGCCCTTGCCGGACGGCCCGTTGGCGATGTCGTAAGCGGGATGCTTGTCTGCCCAAGCCGTGTGACCGCCATTGGCCTTCACCACTTCGAAGATGGTGTTGCTCTTCATCGCGTTGTGAGGAAAGAGCCGGACACAGTTGCCGTTTTCATCGAGGTGATTCGGCAATGCGTTAGGGTCGATGACATTCAGCGAAACTGGCGGCGCGCCTGAGTACTTATCAATGCTTTCGTCAAACACTTGCATGTTGCCCACTTGGCCGGAGCAGGTGGTGTTCGTGGGGTCGAAAATCCCGCGATTGTAGCTCACGTCGTAAAACAGGCCGTGGCTGACGGGAGACCCGCCGGTGATCAGCGCCAGCAGGCCGGGGAAGGAATCCGAGTTCGCTGGAGTGCGCGCGTTCGAATAGGTGATGCCGTGGCCAGCCAACTCAGCCAAGGCAGAATGGGAGTGGGCGGCTACATAGTTGGCAACATCCAGCGCGTGCAAACCGTCCACGCTGATGAGAAGTACGTGCTTAATCTTCTGTCCGCCGCCAAGCTCATCGTTGGCGCGGGCTGGTACAGGAAGAGTGGTGCCGATCAGTCCCAGAGACAGTGCCACGGCTAGCAATCTTTGTTTCAAGTGAATCTCCTTTGTGGGGAAAAGGGATGGATACGCCTAATCCGGGGGTTGAGATTAATGGCAACGTATTACAGGATGGAGAACGAGATATGTCCGCCGTGTAAATCAAGGGCAAAAGGCTGTAGCAAGGGTGGAATTTAATGCGACGGCAGAGAGTAGTACCGGCAGTCCTGGCAGGCAGCGGAAGGACAATCTGCCGGCGGATTTATTTAGCCCGTGTCAGTTCTCCACTTTTCTTGTTTACGTGATGTAAGAGATAAACCTCTGCGGCGCGCTGCAGCGCATCGACGGTTGTCCTCTTCGCTCAGTCCGCGGCTTCGCTGCGCGGGGCAGCCGGCTTCCAACGCAAAATCGGTTTGCGAGCGGCACCGACTTCGTCGAGACGCCGGACGCGCGTGGTGTGCGGCGCAGTCTTCACAATCTCCGGCTTCGTCGCGGCTTCCTCCGCGATGGCCTTCATCGCATCGATGAAGAGGTCGCATTCTTCCTTGGACTCGGATTCCGTCGGCTCGATCATCATGGCCCCCGCCACAATCAGCGGAAACGCCGTGGTGTACGGGTGAAAGCCGTAGTCGATCAGCCGCTTTGCGATATCCATGGTGTTCACGCCGTTTTTCTTTTGAATCGCGTCGCTGAACACCACTTCGTGCATCGAGGGCAGGGAATAGGGCAATTCGTACACGCCCTCAAGTTGTTTTCGAATGTAATTCGCGTTCAGCACGGCGTCTTCCGTGGCCTGCCGCACTCCTGGGCCGTAGGCCAGGATGTACGCCAGCGCGCGAACCAGCACGCCGAAATTGCCGGCGAACGCTTTCACTCTGCCGATGGAATCGGGACGCACCGGCTCCAGCGCCAGCCGCCCGCCTTCTTTTTCCACCAGGATGGGCACCGGCCGGAAGGGCTCGAGAATTTTCTTCATCGCCACCGGACCTGCGCCGGGACCTCCGCCGCCGTGTGGCGTCGAAAACGTCTTGTGCAGGTTCAAGTGCATCACATCGACGCCCAGATCGCCCGGACGCGTCACGCCCGTAAGCGCGTTCATGTTCGCGCCGTCCATATACAGCAGCGCGCCTTTGGCGTGCAGGATTTCCGCGATCTCCGGAATTCGCTGCTCAAAAATTCCCAGCGTCGATGGATTGGTGATCATCAGCGCCGCGACGTCGCCGGTCACCAGGTCGCGCAGCTTATCAACATCAATCTGCCCGTGCGACTCGGACTTGATGTTTTCCACCTCGTAGCCCGCGATCACCGCCGTTGCTGGATTCGTTCCGTGCGCGGAGTCTGGAATCAGCACTTTCTTCCGCGGATTCCCCTGCTTCTCCAGGTACGCGCGAATCAGCAGCAGGCCGGTCAATTCGCCATGCGCCCCCGCTGCGGGCTGCAGTGTGATGGCATCCATGCCGGTAATTTCCAGCAGGCACTTTTCGAGCAGCCGCAAAATCTTGAGGCAGCCTTGCGAAAGCTCTTGCGGCTGATAAGGATGCTCGGTAGCAATGCCTTCGAGCCGGGCCACGAATTCATTTACGCGCGGGTTGTATTTCATCGTGCAGGAGCCCAGCGGATACATGCCCAGGTCGATGGCATAGTTCCACGTTGAAAGACGCGTGAAGTGGCGGAGAACTTCGATCTCGCTCACCTCGGGAAAGCCTTCGATGCCCGCGCGCCGGTGATTCGCGCCCAGAGCCTTGGCAGGATCGGCGGCGGGCACATCGAGCGGCGGCAATTCGAATGCGCGCTTTCCCGGCGACGACTTCTCAAAGATGAGTCCTTCGCTTTGATTCGTGTGTCTTGACGCCTTCTTGATTCTGTCGTTCATTCTCGGCTTTCTACTTGTATGGGCGCAGCATTCTGCGCCACCGCGAAGGATTCGTTTCCTTAAATGGGCCGCTCGAGCGCGCGCTTCAACGCGCCCGCGAATCGTTCAATTTCCGCGCGCGTCGTCGTTTCCGTAACGCATACCAGCGCGCGCTTGGTCAGTTCCGGATAGGCAGTACCCAACGCCAACGGCCCGATGATTTTTTCGCGCAGGAGCTCGGCATTGACTATCTTTACAGAACGCGGCAGCTCGACCGTGAATTCGTTGAAGAACGGCGCGTCGAATGTGCGCCGGACTCCGGGAATCTTCAGCAACTCCGAAAGCGCAAAGTGCGCCTTGGACAGGTTCTGTTCCGCCATCTCGCGCAAGCCTTCTTTGCCGAGCAGTGTAAGGTGCACCGTGGCCGCGAGCGCGCAGAGCGCCTGGTTCGTGCAAATGTTGGAGGTGGCCTTCTCGCGGCGGATGTGCTGCTCGCGCGTGGCGAGCGTCAGCACGAATCCGCGCTGGCCATCGGAATCCGTCGTTTGTCCCGCAAGGCGCCCGGGCATTTGTCGCACAAACTTATCCCGCGAAGCAATTACGCCGGCGAATGGCCCGCCGTAACTCGGAGGCAGTCCGAAACTTTGGCCTTCCATCGCCACGATGTCCGCTTCCGCAGGAGGCTTGACCAGCCCGAGGGAGACACCTTCGGCAATCGCGATTACGAACATGGCACCGGCTGCGTGCGTAGCATCCGCGAGCGGCGCGTATGATTCGATCGCTCCGAAAAAGTTCGGCGATTGCACGACGACCGCCGCGACGTCATCTTTCAGGGCCGCCCGCAACGCCTTTGCGTCCACCGTTCCGTTCGCTGTAAACGGAATCTCCTCCACGCGCAAACCTGAATTTTTCGCGTAGGTCTTCAGTACGTCGCGGTACTCCGGATGCACGGACCGCGCCACCAGCACGCGCCGGCGGCCCGTCACGCGCTCCGCCATCAGCACTGCCTCAGTCGTCGCGGTCGATCCGTCGTACATCGACGCGTTCGCCACTTCCTGCCCCGTGAGCTGGCACATCAGCGTCTGAAACTCGAAAATCGCCTGCAGCGTGCCTTGCGTGATTTCCGCCTGATACGGCGTGTAGGAAGTGAGGAACTCTCCGCGCTGGATGATGGCGTCGGTCACCACGGAGCGCAGATGATTGTAGACGCCTGCCCCGAGAAATCTCGTGTACCCGTTCGAATTCTCCGCGGCGCGGTCCTTAAAATACTGGATGATCTCGGCTTCCGAATACGGTCCGGGAATGTTTAGTGCTTTGCGCAGTCGAAAGCGTTCGGGAATGCTGGAAAACAGTTCGTCGATGGATTTTGCGCCGATGGCGGCGAGCATCTCTTGCCGCTCGGCGGGGCTCTTCGGGAGGTAGCGCATCAGGCCGAGGCTTCCTTACCTTTGGCCGCGATGTAGGCCTCGTAGGCGGCCGCGTCCATCAGCCCGCTGAGCTCAGCGGCGTTCGTGAGCCGCACTTTGATCAGCCACGCCGCGCCGTGCGGATCGCTATTGATTTTCTCGGGCGTATTCTGGAGTTCGCCATTGGCTTCGATCACCTCTCCCGCGGCGGGCGCGTAAATCTCGCTGACGGCCTTTACGGACTCCACAGTGCCAAAAGACTTTCCGGGTTCGATTTTCGCTCCGGGGTTGGGCAGTTCGACGAAGACCACGTCGCCCAGTTCGTGTTGCGCGTAGTCGGTGATGCCAATCGTGGCGAGTCCACCTGCCATGCTGATCCATTCATGTTCTTTGGTGTAGCGGTAATTCTTCGGATAGGCCATTTGGTCACTCCTTGGATTCTTTTGCGTCCGATCAGAATTCGCGCGGCGCCGCTGCTTTCTTCGGCCGCTTGTAAAACGGCGTCGGGGCCACCTGCGCCTTGCATTTCTGCCCTCGAATCTCCACGTACAAAACCGTGCCCACCGCAGAATACGCCGGCGGCACATAAGCCAGCGCAATGTTTTTCCCGAGGGTCGGCGAAGGCGAGCCGCTCGTCACCACGCCGATAGCATCGCCTGCTTCATTGCAGCAACAATATTGGTCGCGCGCAATTCCGCGATCCACCATCTCAATCCCCACCAGCGTGCGCCGCAATCCCGCCGCTTTCGCATGCTCCAGTGCCGCGCGCCCCACGAAATCGCCTTTTTCCATCTTGCAGTAGCGATCCAGCCCGGCTTCCCACACATCGATCTTGTCGCTGATTTCGTGCCCGTACAGCGCCATCTTCGATTCCAGCCGCAGCGTATTCCGGCATCCCAGCCCGCAGGGAGCGACGGCGAATTCGCGCCCCGCATCCATCACCTGGTTCCAGACCTTTTCGCTGGTCGCTACGTCGGAGGGCACATAAATCTCAAAACCATCCTCGCCTGTGTATCCCGTGCGCGCGATGAGTGTGTTTTTCAAACCGCAGACCGCTCCATGCGTGAACCAGTAATTCTTGATGCCATTCAACTCCAGGTCGGTCAGTTTCCGCAGCAGATCGACGGCCCGCGGTCCCTGAATCGCCAATTGCGTGTAAGCGTCGCTCAAGTTCTCGACAACGCAATCGAAACTCTTCGTGTTCTCACGCACCCAGTTGATGTCTTTCTCCCGCGTGCCGGCATTGATCACCAGCAGAAAATCTTCTTCGCCCAGCCGGTGCACGATGACGTCATCCACAAACGTGCCTTCGGGATAGAGCATCGCCGAATAGTGCGCCTGGCCGATGGCCAGCTTCGACGCATCGTTCATGCTGATGTGTTGCACCGCCGCCAGCGCCCCGCCGGGCTTCCCGCTGCTGCGGATTCGAATGTCCCCCATGTGGCTGACGTCGAAAACTCCGACGCTGGCCCGCACCGACTTGTGTTCCGCTATCAGTCCGCCGCTCGACGGGTATTCGACTGGCATATCCCAGCCGTCGAAATTGACCATCTTTGCGCCAAGACGGCGGTGCAATGCATTCAGCGGCGTCTTACGAAGCTCGCCCTTGTGAGGAGTTGCGGCGGATTCCATTCCAATGGCTCAAGCAGAAATCGATACTAACACGCGCTCTCAAACGGGTCAAAGAACCCGCCAAGAAGGTAGTGTCCTAATTTGAAAAGCCGCGCGGTCGCTTACGTTGTACAAGCAACCGCCGCGCCCGCTTCAACGTGGCAATCGCCGCCTTCATCACTGGGCGCATCCTCTTGCGTAGATATCGTTTTGAAGCGGCTCGCAGAGCTGGTTTGCTCTGAAGGAATGCCTCCAACTCCTGTTCAAATCGCTTGCGTCTTCGTCCGCCTAGCTTTTCCTCGAGACGCTTTCGAAATGTATGCAGGGCGGCCCTGGTTTTGGTCGGGATCATGGAGCCGAGCTCTCCCTGAACTCCGTCAATCAGTTCCTCCATGGTAGCCTTCCATTGCGAGAGTGGGAGTGTCATCGATACCTGCGCTTTAGTGACAGAGGGTAAGTAAACACCGGCGCGACAGAAACCTTGTTTTCGGCTTCAAATTAGGACACTACCCGCCAAGAAGGTGGCAGGTCAACTTCTGATTACCGTGTCAATGAGGAGTCAGCCCGCTACGTGGAGTGTTGATCAGGGCAAACGCGACGGTGCCGCTGAATGTCGTGGATCAGGCAGGACCCAACTCTGCCACAGCCTTCATACTTGAGGGCGTACGCCGGCATTCGATTCTGGGTTGAGCCAATCAGGCATCACGGCAGGGGTCGGGAATAGTCCCGGCGCAAAAACTCGTAGTTCGGGGACGTGGCCGCCTGGGGCACGCTCTAAGTTCTCTCTTAGATTCATCAGCGATAGAAAAGTGCAGAGGATGCGTCTTTTCAGGTCGTCCGATAAGCACAGATTGCTGCTTACGCGGGCGAGGAGCAAGGCGCATTCCCTTACGTAGATGGCCATCTCCGCACGGCGCTCAACGGTTGCCTTGCGCAATGCCACTTGGCGGTGCATCTCAGCGCAAGCCTCCTCGACGCTCCATGTGAAGTGGTGGACACACAGACCCACCGAATCGAGCTCCGTAGGTACAGGAAGCTTGCAACGGGGAATACAAGCGCGATGCTCGTTCGGCGTAGCCATCCATACCCCCTCTCCCGTTTTTGTGCAAAAGGAATGCCAATGCTCACTAGTACTAGGGTGGATTGACCAGCAGGGAAGGTGAGATCGCATGAATCTTTCCGTTGGCGCGCACGTAAGCGGTGCGAGCTCACCTACCGGTGACTCCAAAAAAGGCCCACCTAGGGTCATTTGTTGTCATGCGACAATTGAGCCCCTAAGCGTATTGACGCTAAGTCTCTAAGATACAAGGTATTAGCCGCCAAAGTGTCCGCTGTTTGGCGCGTCCAGTCCGTGACCCTTCCCTGCATTTCGGGCCCGGTCAGGCTCCTCTGTTGTCCTCCTAGTTTCCTCAAGTTAATAAGCCGAAGTGTGTCTTGCAGTCCGCTGAGAACGATTCGAAGTGTAAGATTTGCAAGCGGTTGGGAAACGCGCCCGGTTCAAACGATTTAGTACTCCCATGAGCTAATACTAGTACTCTTATAAGCTGCCCATAATATGAAATGGAATTCCCACACTGGTACTCCCAGAGTACTGGTGGTCGGCGAGTGCCCAGAGCCAGGGTTCTTCCGTTCTTCGAGAGCTCCTTCTAGAGGCAGCGGTAATCCCATAGGCTACGGCCCACGAGTCAACTCCTCGGGTGAGTGCATTTATCAGGATTTTGTGGCTTTTCGCAGCAGCTCCCGAAAAATGGCCCATAGGTCAACTCAGGAGACAGTCTAGCTCACGCTGGATTACTCGAATAGCGAGGCGTAGTCTCTGCCCATGGCTCTATCGGTCTGGAATCGCCCCGTCCGACGGAAGCACTCTTGAAGAGCACTTTCTATGAAAGCAATTGTACGCACTCGATACGGGCCACCGGACGTGCTGCGGTTCACGGAGGTAGAAAAACCTGCGCCCCAGGCCAATGAGGTCTTGATAAAGCTTTACGCGGCATCGGTAAATCCACTGGACTTATTCTCGCTGAGAGGTGCGCCGTTGGTTCGCCTGATCCCGGGGCTGCGCACACCCAAACAGCCGGTCCTCGGCTGTGATATCGCAGGGCGAGTGGAAGCGATTGGCGGACACGTAAAGCAGTTTCAGCCGGGCGACGAGGTCTTCGGCGTAACAGGTTTCGCAGGGGGAGGGTTTGCCGAGTATGCGTGCGCTATTGAAAATAAGTTGGCGCTGAAGCCAGCCAACTGTTCCTTTGAGGACGCAGCCGCCGTGCCAATCGCGGCAATCACCGCCCTTCAGGGCCTTCGTGATAAGGGACGAATCCAGCCAGGCCAGAAGGTTCTGGTTGATGGCGCGTCTGGCGGCGTTGGCACATTTGCGGTCCAGATTGCCAAATCGTTCGGAGCTGAGGTCACTGCCGTGTGCAGCACGAGGAATGTGGACACGGCGCGATCGATTGGCGCCGACCATGTCATTGATTACACTCGAGAAGATTTCACGCTGAGCTGGCAACGCTACGACCTGATCTTGGGTGCGAATGCCCATCATTCGATTTTCGATTACCGGCGTGCGCTGAGTCAGGACGGAATTTATGTCATCGCCGGAGGTGCTTTGCCTCAAATTTTCCAAGCTATGTTACTGGCGCCGTTGCTGTCACGGATTGGGAGCAAGAAGACGTGTTTTTTCATAGCAAATATCAACCAGAAGGATTTAGTTTCTCTGAAAGTTCTTCTTGAAGCTGGAAAAATTGTGCCTGTCATCGATAGACGTTACCCGTTAAGCGACGCAGCTGAAGCTCTCCGTTATCTGGAAGAACGGCATGCGCAAGGGAAAATCGTATTAACCGTTGAACATGGTAACGCCACTTGAGAAGGCGCTGCGCCAGGCCGCTATATATTCATAACGGCAGGTCAGCTTGGTGGTTCGCGGTCCGAAGTCTTCGAGGCTGGAAACTGTGCTGCAAAGCGCACCGAGCAACCGCGAGATCCAGCCTGTGTCCATTGTTCGCTTCGGAAGCCTTGACTTGAACTGACTTGCGCACTAAATTTGCGGCTGAGGCCTTTCCTCCCTAGGAATAGATCTATGAACCCCCGCATGCGCACCTTCGTCGAGCTGGCGCTAGCAATGGGACTTCTGGTGCCAGTCGCATTGGCGCAGAAGCCCCCGGCTCCCGCACCTCCGCCTTCCACTCCGCCGAGCCATCCTGCGACTCCCGCTCCCTCGAGTACGCCGTCGGGTCAACCGAGAGAGGATCTCGTGATGTTTCTCCTAGGCCGCGTTGCAACCGATGACGGGACACCTGTTCCACATGATGCGTTGGTCGAGCGGGTGTGCAACGACAGGGTACGTCAGCAGGTGTACGCAACTTCCCGCGGCGACTTCAGCATGGAACTGGGATCGATGAGCGATTCTTACCTTGACGCTACCGGGGACAGGTCTCCGCAATATGGCCAGGCTAGCAAGGTTCCGGGTACGGGAATTTCACGGCTCGAGTTAACAAATTGTGAGCTACGGGCCACGGTTTCTGGTTTTCATTCCAGTGTCATCAGCCTTGTGGAGCTTACTCCCGTCAGCAGCAGCATGAACGTCGGCGCCATTGTGGTGCACAGAGCTGCAAAGATTGAAGGCATGACGCTGAGCGCCACCCCCTACATGGCACCCAAAGATGCCAGACGAGCTTATGAGAAAGGCCTCAAGGCCGAGAGGAACGGCAGACTTGCCGATGCACGCCGATACTTTGAAAAAGCAGTAGAGATCTACCCCAAGTACGCGAACGCCTGGTTTCAGTTGGGGACCGTTTTACAGAAGGAAAACCAGAACGATACGGCTCGCGCGGCGTATACCCACGCGACGACGATCGACAGCAAGTTCCTGCCGCCTTATCTGTCGCTGGCGTCAATGGCCTACGAGGAGGAAGATTGGACCCGGGTCCTTAACCTTACGAATCAGCTCTTGGATCTCGATCCGTTGAAATATGCCAAGGTCACCGGTTACATCCTGGATCTCGATGCGCTGGATTATGCCGAAGCTTATTTCTATAACTCGGCCGCAAATTACAAACTCAACAAGATCGAAGAGGCTGAAAAGAGCGGACTCAAGGCGGAGCTCCTGGACGTGCGCCCGCGTTTTCCGCAACTGCATCTCTTACTGGCTGAAATATTTGCTCGAAAAAACTACTATGCCGCTGCAATCTCAGAGACAAAAATTTATTTGGAGTTGGCTCCTCATGCGAAAGACGCGGATCAGGTACGGGACCGCTTGGCAGAATTGCAGAAGCTGAACGGTGCAGGGCCAAGCAGCGAAAAAACCGTTCAGAAGTGAGTATCGGCATTGGCTCGCCTCTCCCTGGCTCGCGAGCGCGCACGTGCAAACCAGTCCCCTGGCGGGGGGAATTCGCCGGTCATCAGTGTGCGACAAAATGATAAGAAGTCGCGTTTTCACGGGCAGCAAAAAACCCTGAAAGGATTAACTTTCAGGGTTTGCGTTTGCTTCCCACAATTGCGTTCTTGCCGATCAGGAGATTTTGCGGGTACCTCTACTCCTTCGCAGGTATGGTATCGAACTTCCCTGACGCTTCCTCATAAAAGAGCGCGCCTTCCGTTTTGTCACCGCCGCTCCAATGCTTGTGGCCACCCGGAACTCGGAGGAAATCTCCCGGCCCGACCCGCTTTTCGCCCGCTTCATCTTTATACAGGTAAGCGCCTTTGATGCCGACGATCCAGACATCGCTCGTGTGCGTGTGCATTCCCGCATCGAACCCCGGGTCGAATTTCGTGAACGTTCCATGGACGCCCTTGTCCGGGTCACCCCAAAGGACCGCCATGGAGGCCTTTTCCGTTGGCATCTGCTTGTACGTCGCGCCACCCGCAGCGACATAGATGACTTTCTTCCTGTTGCTGCTTGTCGCCGTTTTCTGAGCGTGCACCACGCCCGACGCCACGACGATGAGCAACGCCCCGAGACCCGTCACGACCAGTGATTTTTTCATTTCGTTTTCCTCCGTATGTTCCTCAGCCGGGATTTCCATTTTCCTCGCCCAGCCGGCAACCCTTATACACTACGTCCTCTGATTGCGAGAAAGAATTCCAGTCACCACATGCGTCCGACTCGCGTCTCCGTGCCGGGTAAGCCGGAAAACGGAAACTGAGGCGTACCCCAAATAGGAGTTGAGCGACTAGCGCACTTCACTCACCTTCGACTTGCCGCATCCTCCCATGCTCAGGTAGAGTTTTGCGGAGAGGCCCTTATGCAAGGTCCGACCGTTTGCGCGCAATGTGACTTACCGGAAGATCGCTGCGCCTGTGAAAAATACTGCACTATCTGCAAGGGGCAGGTAAACGTGCGCCTTTGCTCCGACGGTCTCTACTATTGCCCCGACTGCCGGGAAGCCTGCGAAGTCTCTCTGGCCACCAGCCGTGGCCACTGAACTCCAAAGCCTCCTCCTGCTCATCGAGGCCGACGCGCGCCTGGCGGCCGCGGCCGGAGGCGTGGTCCGCTATCTCGCCGATGCCGCGGGATTCCAGAACGACGCCATCGCTCGGTTGCAATCCGCGGTCGTCGCTGCCTGCTTGGAGGCTTTCGAACATCTGCCGGCAGATCATCCTCAATTGCAAATCACTTTCACTCGCTTTTCCGACCGCATGGAAGTTGCGCTGTCCCATCTAGGCGAAGACTCCCCGGCGGTTGGCCTCGACACCATCGCAGGGTTTGCCGCGCAGGTTGGCGGCACGGGATCCATCCAGGTAGTTCTAGCCGGTTTCGACCGCGTCCAGTACGAAACGCACGGCGGAGAAGCCGTCACTCGCCTGACGAAATATATCGGCCAAGTCGCCCGCGACATTTGAGCGTTGTTCGAAACGAAAAAAAGCCAGACAGCGCGGCTGCCCGACTCATTTTCTATTGCGCCTGTTATTTTCGGAGCCTTACATCTTCAGCGCGAAGGTGTTTTTGCGAATGAGCGACGTCATCTGGTCGTCGCTGAGCGACATCCGCAGCGTAACTCGATCGCCCCCGGGCGTCACGCGCGCCTGATCGAGCAATTGCGCCAGGTCCGGATTGTCCTTCTGCGCTTGATACCGTTTGTAGAGGAACCCCGCCTGGAGCAACTGGCCGAGCGTGTTCGCATCTTCGGTCGATCCGCACACCGCCTGGAACTTTCCTTCGATGCCGCTGCTGGCGTCCACGTTGATAATCATGTTCTGCATCCGTGCGACGAGTTTCGCCGCTTCGGGGAACTGTCCTACTTCCGGCGCCAGTTGCTGCATCGCCAAGCGCGTGTAGGCGGGATTCAGCACCGCCCAGACCACGCCGCTGCCGTTCGCTTCGTTAATCAGCGGGTAGAGCCTGTCGTTGCGCAGCAGTCCTTCCTCACCGCCAAAACGCACCTCGATCATCTTTTCCAGAACGGCGCGATGGCCAAACGCCGCGGTATTCGAATCAATGAAAAAGAAGAACAGATCGCTCGCTCCCGAACCGGTCCCGAACGCATACAGCGTGTAACCCCGCGCTTTGAAGGTGGCGAGCTTTTGCTGTTTGAAGAAAGCCTCCGTCGAATTTGGATTGTAAGTGCCCAGCGCCACGCCGACGATTTCTTCTCCTGTGGGAACGTCCGTCGATCCCGCGCCTTCGGTCTTTGCGCTTATCCCCTCCGCGACCAGCCCCCAGGCAAGTTCATCGACTTGCGAGTTCGGATCGACCCCCGCTGAGGCCAGGAATTTTTCGAATTGCCGGAAGCGGTCAGGGAGCATCTGCTCCTGCAGTTGCGGAAACCATTTCAGAGTGCGCGCTTTTTTTAGGTCGGCGTAGGCAAATTCTCCAATCTCTTTGGGGAAGAGTGCGATGATGTCCGCGCCAAGGCGGCCGGCCCGCGCAGGTTTCGGCATCGCCAGGGACATTGCCACCAGAATGCCGGCAGCCATAAGTCTGCGGATCGTTGACCCCCGCCTGGTCGGTGTCACACCTGAATTCATGGTCAATCTCATCTCGTGCTCCTTTCGAATGGGGCAAGGGGGAACTCTTAGTTTACGCTCTTGTCGCTCGGGCTGCATTGCCCAGACGCTCCCGCAGTGCTGCAATCTTCATGCGCGTTGAGGCGACATACGCCGCGTCCGTCAAACCCTCGAGGTTGATCTCCACGTTGGCCACTGCTCCGCGAGCGCCTGCTTCGGCCATCAACCGGGCTACTTGTAAGTCTGACCTCATGGATGCGGCAACGATAGTATCCAGTTGTCCGAGGCGTTCGAAAAGCGCAACGGCGCGCTCGGCCACCTGCAACGGAACCTCCGACGCGCCTTTCGTCGCGTTCTGTATCGCTTCCTCGCGCTGCCGCGTTTCCTCAGCATCCCCCTGCGGTAATTTGAACGCAGCCATTACCGCGTCGTAGGAAGCCGCGTCACGGTCGATGGCCTCGGCAAGTTCATCGGCAATTCTCCGCATTTCGTCCAGCGCCGCCGAAAGCTGATCGGCAAATCCGGCTTGCGATTTCTTTTTCCGCGAAAGCCCCGCAACCATCTGCCCCAGGGCCGCCGCCACCGCTCCCGCAAACGCCGAGACGCTCCCTCCTCCCGGCGTTGCTGAAGGTGTCGCTACCGCGTCCAGAAACGGGCGCGCCAATCCCGCCAGCTTTCCGTCCTTCGCCACGTCCAGCGGCGCGCCCCTCAGCGCGGCCTCCAGCTTATTCTCAAATACCTGAGCGGGAGAAAAGTTCTCGAGTTGCAGGAAAAAGTCCGCGGCCATCTCGATCGCTTTTTTCGGGACCAGCCCCACGATTTCGCTGCCCACCGGCATCACGCCGTAGCGCTCCGCTTCGCGCTTCACCATTTCATACACGCGGTGCATCGGCGTCTGTTCGAAATCCGTGAGGTTGATGGACACCTGCGCCAGGTTGCGCGCTTTCAGCTCGACCCCCATCGACTTCACGTACCGCAGTCCACCCGACGAAAAGCGGATCGCTTTCGCGATTTTGTTTGCAATGCCGATATCGGAGGTATTGAGATTCACGTTGTAGGCAATCAGGAATTTCCGCGCGCCCACCACGGTCACCCCGGCAGTGGGGTGCAGCTTCGGTTCGCCAACGTCCGGCTGCCGGTCCAGGTTTTTCTTCATCTCTTCGCGCAGCCCTTCGAATTGCCCGCGCCGCACGTTTTCAAGATTTACGCGCTCCGGCCGTGTCGCCGCGGCTTCATAAAAAAACACCGGTATCCGGTAACGTTTCCAGATTTCGTTGCCCACCCGCCGCGCCAGCGCAACGCAATCCTCGATGGTCACGCCGTCGATGGGAATAAACGGAAGCACGTCCGTCGCGCCCACTCGCGGATGCGCACCTTTGTGTTTCGTCAGGTCGATCAGTTCCATGGCCTTGCCGGTGCCCAGAAGCGCCGCTTCCGCCACCGCGTCTGGTTCGCCCGCCAGCGTGACCACCGAGCGGTTATGGTCGGCGTCCATCTCTCGATCCAGCACGTACACACCCGGCACGCTGCTCATCGCCGCCACGATGGCATCGACCTTCGCGGCGTCGCGCCCTTCGGAAAAATTTGGCACGCACTCAATCAGTCGTTTCATCGTTTTGGCTTTTTGTCCGGTCGTCCCGGCCAGTTATTCGGCAGCTTCGGCTTTCTGTCCGGCAGCGTGGGCCGTTCGTACACGAACGCTGGCTTATTCGGATTGCTTGGTGCCCCTGGGGCTTGTCCGGCCGGAGCCGGGGTTTGTGCCGGCTTCATTGGCCCTTTTGCAGGCTTCACGGGCCTTTTTACGGACTTCGCCGCACCTGGCAAAGTTTTCAGCGGCCACTGCGGCCCGATCATCGGCTTCATGTTCGGAGGCAGCGGCTGCCTCATCACTTGCGGCGGCGCTTGGACGGCTGGCCTGGACTTTTCCGTCGAGCCAGGACTCGCTCGCTCTTTCCGGTAACGCCTTACCTGCCAGGCGAACCACGTGAATCCTCCCGCCCACATTCCCGTAACGATTGCATCGTAGCCGCTCAAGCCCGCTGCTTTTCCCAAAATCATAACGGCCAGCGAGATCGTCACCGCAAAGCCGTAGAAATATTCTTCGAACAGGCTCTTTGTCGTCCGCGGCCCGATCTTGAGGAGGCGCACCCTTACCGGCCTCTTCGAATAATTAGATTGAGGTTTGTTCGGCGGCATGGATTACGCGACCACGCTTCACGGTCATCCAGCAAACGTTCACACCAAAATAATAGGGAATTTCCCGGTAGTCGGCCACTTCGAATACGGCTATGTCCGCCTGTTTGCCAACCTCCAGCGACCCGATGCTTTTTTCCCGCCGCAGCGCATAAGCCGCGTTGATCGTCGCCGCCGTAATCGCCTCCGCCGGCGTCATGCGCAGTTGCGTGCATGCCAGCGAGAGAATCATCGGCATGCTCACCGTCGGACTCGTTCCCGGATTGTAGTCCGTCGCCAGCGCAACAATCGCTTTTGCTTCAATCAGCGCCCGGGCCGGCGCATATTTTTTCAGCCCCAGGTGAAAATCGCATCCCGGCAGCAGCGTCGCCACGGTTTCCGATTTTCCCAGCGCCTGGACGTCGCTCTTGTTTACCTGTTCCAGGTGATCGCAGCTTGCCGCCCGCATCAGGATTGCCAGTCGGGCCGCGCCCGTCCGAGAAAGCTGCTCGGCGTGCAATCGGGGAGCCAGTCCCCATTGGCGGCCCGCCTGCAAAACGCGTTTCGACTGCGCGACCGAAAACGCGCCGCGATCGCAGAACACATCGCAAAACTCCGCCAGTTTCCGCTCTCCGATCTCCGGCAGCAGATTTTGTTCGATCAACTGGATGTACCGCTCTGCTCCGCCCGTCTTTCCCCGATACTCTGCCGGAACCACGTGGGCGCCAAGAAAGGTGGACACGATCTCCAGCGGCTGCTCCGCCGCCAGCTCTTTGTGCAATCGCAAAATCTTCAATTCGCTCGCAACGTCCAGCCCGTACCCGCTCTTCGCTTCGACCGTCGTCGTGCCGTACGCCGCGAACTGTTTCAGCGCGGCATGCGCCCGTTTCTTCAAAGCCTCGCTCGTCGCCGCGCGCAGTTTATTCACCGAATTGAGAATCCCGCCGCCTTTGCGCGCGATCTCTTCGTAACTCGCCCCGGCAATTTTTAATTCATACTCTTCCGCCCGGCTCGCCGCATGTATCAAATGCGTATGCGAATCGACAAACCCCGGCAGCGCCATGCGCCCGCCCAGATCGAGCTTCTCCGCCGCGCGTGCCTCCGGCAGCGCCTCGACCTCCGCCCGGGTTCCCACGGCCGCGATCAAGCCATCGCGCACCACCAGCGCGCCATCTTCGATCACTCCCAAATTGGAAAGGGAATTGCCTCGCCGCGGAACGCGTCCACGCAAGGTCAAGAGCTGCGATGCTCCGGTGATGAGAAGCGAATCGGCCAAAGCTCAGGTTAGTATGCCGGAGGTCCAGCAATCCTGCACGTCCGGAAGTAGGACAGGCATTCCCGCGTGTCTATTTCTTTTCACACCATCGGCACTTTGACGCCACTCTTTTTCGCAAAAGCAATCGCCTCGGGATACCCGGCATCCACGTGCCGCGCCACGCCCATCCCCGGATCATTCGTCAACACGCGCTCGATGCGCTTCGCCATTTCTTTGGTTCCATCCGCCACACACACTTGCCCCGAGTGCTGCGAATAGCCGATCCCCACGCCGCCGCCATTGTGAATCGACACCCACGACGCGCCACTCGCCGTATTGATGAGCGCATTCAACAAAGGCCAGTCTGCAATCGCGTCCGATCCATCCAGCATCGACTCCGTCTCGCGATACGGCGACGCCACCGAACCGCAATCCAGATGATCGCGCCCCATCACCACGGGAGCCTTTATTTCGCCTTTAGCCACAAGCTCGTTCAACGCCAGCCCGAATTTGTCCCGCTCCCCATAGCCCAGCCAGCAGATGCGCGACGGCAGCCCCTGAAACTTCACGCGCTTCTGCACCAATTTAATCCACCGGTTCAAATGCTCGTCGTGCGGAAACATTTCCAGAACCAGCTGATCCGTCCGCGCGATATCCGAAGCCTCTCCCGAAAGCGCCGCCCATCGGAACGGCCCTTTCCCCTCGCAAAACAGCGGCCGGATATACGCCGGCACGAAACCGGGGAAGTCGTAAGCGTTCTTCACGCCCTGTTCGAACGCAAACGTTCGAATGTTATTGCCGTAATCAAACGTCACCGCGCCCAGCTTCTGCAAATCCAACATCCCCCGGACGTGCCGCGCCATGGCCGCCATCGAATGTTTCTTGTATTCCTCAGGATTTTTCTTCCGCAGCTGCAGCGCCGCTTCCAGCGTCATGCCATTCGGCACGTACCCGTCGATGGGATCGTGCGCGCTTGTCTGGTCCGTCAATAAATCCGGCACCACGCCGCGCTTCGCCAGCTCCGGAATCAGGTCCGCGCAATTGCCCACCAATCCCACCGAAGTCGCCTCGCCCTTGCGCACCGCATTCTTCAAAATCCGCAGCGCCTCATCCACCGAAGTCACCATCACGTCGCAATAGCCCGTCTTCACGCGCCGCTTAATCCGTTCCGGGTCCACATCGATCCCCAGAAACGCCGCGTCATTCATCGTCGCGGCCAGCGGCTGCGCCCCGCCCATGCCGCCCATCCCGCCGGAAACAACCAATTTCCCCTTCAAATCGCCGCCGAAATGTTTCTTCGCCGCCGCCGCAAACGTTTCGTACGTCCCCTGCAAAATCCCCTGCGTCCCGATGTAAATCCAGCTTCCCGCCGTCATCTGCCCGTACATCATCAATCCCGCGCGATCCAGCTCATGAAAGCGGTCCCAATTGTTCCAGTGCCCCACTAGGTTTGAATTGCACAGCAGCACCCGCGGCGCATATTCATGCGTCCGGAAAATTCCCACCGGCTTCCCCGATTGCACCAGCAGCGTCTCGTCCGCCTCCAGCGTCTTCAGCGATCGCACAATCGCATGAAAACATTCCCAATTCCGCGCCACCTTCCCCGTCCCGCCGTACACCACCAGCTCTTCCGGCTTCTCCGCCACCTCCGGATCGAGGTTGTTCAGCAGCATCCGCAGCGCCGCCTCCTGCTGCCACCCCTTGCAAGAAATCTGCGTCCCCCGTGGCGCGCGAAAAGGTCCCTTCGCCATTCCCGCTTCTTTCACTGTTCCTGGCACAGTCACGCTCCTGAATTTCCCTCTCCGACGCCGATCTGAACCATCTCTCCGGGCTTGATTTTCTCGAGGGCCAAAACGCACGCCGGGAAGTGTTGCCGGAGATACTCCAGACGTTTGGAGGACGATTGGAGAACTACAATAGCGATTCTGCGGCCTGCAAGGTTTTGTTGGTAGCGGAGATTTGTATCCATCGTAACCAGGGCATCAAAAGCAGCTTCTGCTAGCCTCAAAGGTTCGCCGTTCTGCTTCCCAGACCAGCCCGCCCCTTGAACGGTTCGACATTCGTGGCCGTGATTCATGAGGTGCTTCTTGAGCGCTCGCGGTGCGCACTCGTCAATCAGAATTCTCATTTCAGCTGCGCGATGAGACTCAGCCTTGCTTTCTCGATGGCAGCAATGGCAAGTTCGCGGCTGACGCTAGGATACTCTTCCAAAAACTGATCCAGCCAAGACTTGAAAGGAACGCGGGTTCCTCGGAAGACAGGTTCGCCGCCAAGAATATTCGGGTCCTTGATGATCACATTTTCAGGGACAGCAGCCATGGCGGCCCTCCTGCGCGCATTCCAATTATCTCATCCAGCTACAAGAACTGCCCTGAAAAGTGTAAATCGGCGGGCATAAGGTTGACTCTAAATCCGCCCTGTGTTCTCCCTCTGGGCACGGGGGCCACAAACTCCCGCCGACCGTGCCGCCGAGCAGCGCTAGAATGGTCAGCGAAGTTTGTCGCCATCCCAGAAAAGACGCGGCCCACGGAGGCGGTCATGTTATTGCTGTTTTTCTTCTCGCTGGTGCTTCGCTATCCCGCCCCGCCTGCCGGCGAAATGGCGTGGCAGGCTGCAGCGCACGGCGCGTCGCGCTACATTCCGGTAACTCGGTACGATCCCAAGCGTAATCCCAGCTCGGATCTGGCCAAAGCTCTCGCCGAAGCCAAGCGCACGGGACGCAACGTTCTTCTGGTAGTTGGCGGCGATTGGTGCGACTGGTGCCACGTCATGGACAAGTTTTTCGACGACCACGCTGACGTTCGGGCGCTGCGTGACCGAAACTTCGTGACCCTGAAAATCAACAAGAGTCCCGCGAACGAGAACCGGACATTTCTTTCTCGTTACCCAGAGATGCCGGGTTATCCGTACCTGTTCGTGCTCGACGCGCATGGCAAACTCCTGCACCCGCAGCGCGCCAACGTTTTTCAGGACGGCGACACCTACAACGTCCCGCGCTTTGCGAGTTTCCTGACGGCCTACGGCCCCACGCACCCCTCCCCGTAAACGGAAGCCGTCCTCACTCGCAACCGCTCGCAAGCACACGAAAAGGGAGTGGCGTGCGTTAGCATGAGCGGCAGAGAGCGAAATTCATGAGTTTGATCCCGCGCATGAATGCTTGGCTCACTGTTTTGACTTCGGCAGCCATAGGCGCGCTCGTTTCTAGCGCAGTCACGCTGATCGTCCGGGCGCCGCATCCCTTGTGACTTTGAGGGTGCGGTCGTTGACATTTCCAGATCCTTTTTCGTCGGCCCGCAGTGCGTTGTAGTTACGAGGTCTTCCGCTTCCGACTCTCTTGCCCCGCGGCCGCACGTAGTGGAACCGCACCAAATAAATCTTCTCGCTTCGACCGTGCTTCGCCACCTTCAGCAGATCCAGCACGCCCAGAAATCCCGACTCGCGTGCCAACTCCGGCGTAATGTCCGGAAACCCGATCGGCTCGATCGAATCGATCTCGATTGCGCCTTCTCCCATCGGGTATCGCGCGCCAACTCGCGCGTGCGGATGCATCCAGAACCGCACGCTGCACGTGATCTCTCCTCGTCGAACGCCCTCGCGCAGCCGCTTCGTGAACACCATGGCATGAGTTTACTCCGCCTGACAGGTGGCCGACAGACCATGCTTAAAATGCCCTTCCTAGCTTCTTTGTTTTTACGGATTTAATTCGGGCCCGCCATTCAACCTGTCCCATCCGTTTCTGCTTTCTGCCTTCTAGTTTCCCTGACGCCTCCTAATTTATTACACATCACTCAATTAACGTACAATCTATAATTTCTGTTGACAAGTACCCTGTAATAAGAATATGATTCGCTTTGATAGTCAGTCGCCACGCTCGCCGATTTGCTCCAACCTCTCAGCGAAACCTCTGTGTTCTCAGCGTCGGAGTTTACCCTGAGCGAAGTCGAAGGGCGTTAGATTCTTCTTTCTCCTTTCTTTTCTTAGACTTTCACCTTTTAGCCGTCCACTTTCAACATTCCCTCTCCCCTAACTAGCACCTCCGTCAGCACCACCGTCGATTCCCATTGCCAGCACATCAGCCCCAAGGGAAACCGCTGTCACATGCTGATCGACCAGAATCATCGCCTCGCGAACGGACCCCAGCGCCCAACGCTCTGCGCCTACCACGCCGAACGTCTCCGCGCCGCCGCTCCCATCGCGGATCCCGAGGTCCTCGCCGCCGAGCTTCTCGACGACATCAACAGTTTCACCATCGCCGATGAGGTCAATCTCTTCCTTGGCAATCTCGTCAGGCAACTCGCTCGCAAGCGCATCGCCCGCCGTGACGCTATCGCTCTCGCCTACATCTCGCAGCTCATCCTCACCAGCCAAACCGCCATGGCCAGACAACGAGCAGACGAACCGAAGGCCGCCAACGAAGCGGAGTTCGTTCGCCTCATCGCTGGCCTTCGCCAAAAGAGTAGCGAACTTGCCTCGCTCGGCAATCAACAACCTCGCGGCGCCGCGCCGGAGCCCGTCACCAATGATCCGCAGCGTGCAGCGTAGAACGAATGCCAGGCGCGGCGTTGCGCCGTCCAATTGGGTAGAGTAAAGTGACCTTGGACCATGAACTACGGCACGCTTCCCTCACGCTTCTTGAATGCCATCGATAATCTTCCGAACCCCCGCGCGCAGATGGTCCGTCGGGACGGTCGTTGGGAGGCCATCCCTTCCCAGGAATTTCTCCGTCGCGTCGCTGGCCTGTCTACCGCCCTTGTTGAACTCGGCGTAAAGCCCGGCGACCGCGTAGGTCTCTTTTCCGCCAACCGCCCCGAATGGCATACCGCGGACTTCGCCACCACCGGCGCCGGCGCTATCACCGTGCCGGTGTACTTCAACGAATCGCCCGACCGCATGACCTACATCTTGAATCACTGCGGCGCCAAGGTTGTCTTCGTCGTTGGCGTGCCCCAGTTGCAGAAGCTTCTCGCCGTCCGTGCCAATCTTCCTGAGCTCGAACAAATTGTTGTCGCCGACGGCGGTTCCGACGTTCCCAGCGAATGTCTCCGCTACGAAACCCTTATCGCCGGCGCAAGCGCGGCGGACGTCTCTTCTTACCGTATGCGCGCTTCGCAAGTTCTTCCGGGCCAACTTGCTTCTCTCATCTACACCTCCGGCACAACTGGCGAGCCCAAGGGCGTCATGCTCACGCACACGAATTTCTGCTCCAACGTCACCGACGTCGGCCAGGACTTCCAGCTCAATCCGGCCGAAGACGTCGCGATCTCTTTCCTTCCACTCGCTCACGTATACGGCCGCACCATGGATTACATCTACGTCTTTCAAGGTGCCGCGCTGGCCTACGTCGAGTCTGTCGATGCCGTCGCCCAGGCTCTTCTCGAAGTCCACCCAACGATTACCGCCGCGGTACCCCGGTTTTTTGAAAAAATCTACGCCCGCCTTGTTGAGCAAGGCTCGAAAAACACCGGCGTGAAGAGAATGCTTTTTGATTGGGCCATGAGAGTGGCCGAGATGTCCGCGCAGTGGCGCGCCAGCCAGAGCCATCCGAATCTCGCCGTTACGCTCCAGCAGAAGCTCGCCGACGCCCTGGTCTATCGGAAAATCCGCCTCGGGATGGGTGGCCGTCTCCGCCTCATCAGTTCCGGCGGCGCTCCACTTTCCAAGGAGCTCGCGGAGTTTTTCTGGGCTGTCGGAATTCCCATCTATCAGGGCTACGGTCTGACGGAAACTTCTCCTATTGTTTCGAGCAACTACCCCCAAAACCGCATGGGCAGTTCCGGCAAACCGATTCCCAACGTCCAAGTCCGCACCGCCGAGGATGGAGAAATCCTCGTCAAGGGCCCTTGCATCATGCAGGGCTACTACAAAAACCCCGAAGCCACTCGTGAAGTCCTCAGCGAGGACGGCTGGTTCCGCACCGGCGACATCGGCCACGTGGACAAAGACAACTATCTCTTCATCACCGACCGCAAGAAAGACTTGATCAAGACCGCGGCGGGAAAATTTGTCGCGCCGCAACCCATCGAAAACGCGCTCAAGACCAGCCCCTACGTCCTGAACGCCATGGTGGTCGGCGACAAACGCAAATTCATCGTCGCACTTATCGTCCCCAATCCCACCACCGTTGCCGCCAAGGCCGCCGACCAGGGAATCAAGTTCGCTTCCAACACCAAGCTGGCCGCCCACCCCTGGGTGCACGCTTTGATCGATTCCGAGGTCAAGCGCCTCACCGTCCATCTCGCGCAGTACGAAACCATCAAGCGCTTTGCTCTTCTCCCTGAAGATTTCACTTTCGACAACGGCAGCCTCACGTTCACCCTCAAGCTCAAGCGCCGCGTCGTCGAACAGCAGTATGCCGCCGTCATCGAATCGCTCTACGCCGGCGTCGCCGAGCCCCGCCCCATTCTTCAGCACTAGTTCATGGTATCAGCGTCGAATTTCTTCTTGTGACCTCTGTGTTAAATCGTTTTTCCCGATTCGTCCCCGCGCCCGCTGCTGGCTGTTCTTTCGTACAGGTACACGAGGCGAAACAATTCCAGCTCCCCCCGTGTCCTCGGACATCTTCTCTTCGTACACTGGAATCGAACCAAACACCGCGCGCCTCAATTCCCAGCCCCAGCTATCGGCGGTCATTTGATAGCTGCATGAAACATCCGGCACATCGTGCGAGAAGCGAACCAAAAATCGGAGGGGAACGGTGATCTTCGACGAAAACTTAAACAAGAAAAATCTCGATTCCAACGGGAGCTGGCTATTTCGCGCAGCACTCTTAGGCGCGCTTTTTATTGTGGCTCTTTGTCCCGCGTCCTTCGGACAATCCCCGAACCCCGCCGCAAGCGGGCCGGCGAAAAATAACTCCGGAGGCTTCACTCCTGGAATGACGCTGGGAGCCAAGTTTGAAGGAAGCGACAGCAGCGATGGGTTTGTCTACGGTCTCGGGTCCGCTGTCGGCTACAACTTTTCCCGCCATTTTGGCGTGGATGCGGGCGTGCCGTTTTATTTTGTGAGCACACCAACTTCCATCAAGAGAAACAATCCCGGCGCAGTCTCCGGCATTGGCGTGGGTTCTCTCTTCACGGACTTCCGGTTGAATTACCCTAACCCGTCTCTGAACTTCAGTTCGGGCCTGCATCTTACCGCTCCCACGGGCGACACGAAGAAGGGCCTCAGCACCGGTCATGCAACTTGGAATGCGGCGAACCATTTCGACCACGCCTTCGGCGATTTCTCTCCGTTCATCGACGCTGGAGTGGGTAACAGCGTCATGGACACAAAATTTTTTCATCGCCCTTTCATCACCTTTGGCTATAACGCTCAATTTAACGGCGGCGTTGAGTACGATCCTGGCAAGTTCAGTTTCTCAGCCTCCGCCTACGACGTCGCACCCTGGGGGAATCAGACGGTGATCAGCCGCGTTTTCCGCTGCGGTTCTGCGGCGAAGTGTTCAGCTGGTGGCAAGACGACAAACCGCAAGAACTTCACCAGCGCCAGTGTTTCCACCGGTGGCGCGGATCTCGTGCGTGACAACGGCTTCAACGCCGGTATCGATTACAAGCCGGTCGGCTACCTGGATCTCGAATTCGACTTTAGCCGCAGCGTCCCATTGCAACTCAACAGCTACTCTTTCGGCATCGGCGTGGATTTAAGCTGGCTTCTGCGTCCGCACGCCCACTGATCGCACCACCGGTTGGCTAAATTAAAGGAGAGTCTTGCGCGGGCTGGTATCCGTCGGGTCACCAGCCCTGCTCCTCTTGCTCGAACAGCCAACGATTTGTCCGCGAGCCTCGGAAGGTCTAAAATCCTGGGGAGGTTTCCCATGCCGGACAATTTAGTCATTGCAGGCCGCGCTTTCAAATCCCGCCTTATCGTCGGAACAGGGAAGTACCGCAGCTTTCAGGAAATGGCGCGGGCGCACGCCGCCTCCGGCGCGGACATGGTAACCGTCGCCGTCCGCCGCGTGAACCTCACCGACAAATCGAAGGAATCACTTCTGGATTACATCGACCGCGAAAAAATTTTCATCTTGCCGAATACCGCTGCCTGCTACACCGCTGACGAAGCCATTCGCACCGCGCGCCTCGGCCGCGAAGTCGGCCTTTCGAATTGGGTCAAGCTCGAAGTCATCGGCGACCAGCAAACACTTTTCCCGGACACCGAGCAGCTCATCGAAGCCACGCGTGTTCTCGTCAAGGAAGGCTTCGTCGTTCTCCCTTACACCAACGACGACCTCATCGCCGCCCGCAAGCTGATCGACGCCGGCGCCTCCGCCGTCATGCCGCTCGCCGCGCCCATCGGCTCCGGCCTCGGCGTGCAGAATCCCGCCAACCTCCGCATCCTCCGCGAACGCATCACTGAAGTTCCCATGATCGTCGATGCCGGCGTGGGCACGGCTTCCGACGCCGCTGTTACCATGGAGCTTGGCGCCGATGGCGTCCTCATGAACACCGCCATTGCCGAAGCCCAGGACGCCGTCCTCATGGCCGAAGCCATGCGCGATGCCGTCATCGCCGGCCGCAAATCCTACCTCGCCGGCCGCATGCCCAAGCGCCTCTACGCTTCCGCCTCCAGCCCACTGAGCGGTGTGGTTCGCTGAGGATTTTTCGCTAGAAATCTTTTACGCTTGGGCAGCTTTGCGGGCCTGCGCGTCGTCGTAGCTCTCGCCATAAATCGACGGCACTTTTGCGCCCATGCATCGCAGGTACGAAGAGAGCTGGCCGCGATGATGAATCGTGTGGTGCAGTCCCATCAACACGAAGGTCACCGCGGGCCGCTGCATCATTCCGCGAAAATCCACGATCTTGATCAACTGCTCGCCGGAAATTTTCGTCAGCGCTTCGTAATTTTTGGCGAAGCGCTGCTCATACCAGGACGCAATTTCAGCGGGTGTCTTGACGTTTTCCGGAATCATCGCGGGGCTCGTGTCGAATACGCCGTTGATCACGGTCTCGACAAACAGGTTATCCGCAGCCGCGATGTGCCGCACCAGCTCGATCGCGCTTCTTGCAGCGGGCTCCGG
>WNFS01000739.1_pt1 | contig 27516 bp, 25 predicted proteins | sample 5400141 | NCBI WGS metagenome assembly WNFS01 (sample SAMN13153358, study PRJNA577476) | soil metagenome | isolation source: 60 cm saprolite under Madrone tree | place: USA:California | collected 2016-06-14
TCGACCAAAACAAATCTTACAGAGCCCGCGGAGCGGCCGATAGCTGTTGCGATTACAAACGTCAATCATGATGATTCGTCTGTCGGCCGCTTCGCGGACTTCGGTGGTTTTTAACCGCATGTTCCTTGGGGTTCCGCTGCGCTCCACCCCGGGCTTTATGCTATCGGCCGCTTCGCGGGCTTCGGTGATTTTTAACCGCATGTTCGCGGGGTTCCGCTGCGCTCCACCCCGGGCTTTATGCTGGCGGCCGCTTCGCGGACTCAACCGCCCAACCGTTTAATCCGATTGATTATCGATTGCCTGGCCTTGGGATTCGCTGGGCTTCACCCCAGGAACTCAGTACAAGAAAATTTGTAAAGCCGCGAAACGGCCGACAGAGGCCAGACAGTGCTGATCGATTCGAGATGCTCGATAATTTCGGCATCAATCATCGAAGAGGCCAATATGTCTGACTCTTATACCAACCTTCTTTACCACATTGTCTTTTCAACAAAGGAACGCCGACCGCTGATCACGCCCGAATATGAGCCGCGACTTTATGAATACATTGGCGGTACTATTCGTGGATTAGGAGGCGTTTCACTAGAGCTCAACGGAACTGCAGATCATGTTCACCTTTTAGCCAAGCTGCGCCCAGATCGCGCTTTGTCTGACGTGCTGCGAAAACTCAAGGCCAATGCAACTGGATGGATGCATGATGTTTTCCGGCAGTCAAAGATTTCTCATGGCAGCGTGGTTATGGCGCATTTACGGTGAGTCAGTCAAACGTTGAGGAAGTAAGAAATTATCTAAGACGACAAAAAGAGCATCACGCGAAGATTTCATTTCGGGATGAATTCATTCAGTTCCTGAAAGCAAACGGCATCGAGTACGACGAACGATACGTTTGAGGAACGTCTGTCGCCCGCCGCGAGCTGGGACGTTGAGTCCGCGAAGCGGCCGCCAGCATAAAGCCTGGGGTGAAGCGTAGCGAAACCCCAGGATCAAGAACAAAAAGAAAACGTTGAGCCCGCGAAGCGGCCGATAGCGGTTGCGATTACAAACCTCAATCATGATGATTCGACTGTCGGCCGCTTCGCGGGCTTCGGTGATTTTTAAGCGCATGTTCCCGGGGTTCCGCTGCGCTCCACCCCGGGCTTTATGCTATCGACCGCTCCGCGGGCTTTGAATAATTTCAACGGCGGGTTCCCCGGGGTTCCGCTGCGCTCCACCCCGGGCTTTATGCTGGCGGCCGCTTCGCGAGCTGGGACGTGTGCTTGATTCAACTTCGCGGCGCGAAGTAGCCGATGCGGGTGTGAGTTTCGTAGGACGGATTTGTAGCTTCAACGCGAACGCGACGGAAACCGCCGTCACGCGTCCGGTTCAGTGGCGTGTAGTAGAGCGCATACTGGTGCCGTAGCTCCTCGGACACCTCTGCATAGGTGGCCTCGAGGTCGTCAAAGCTGCGTGGCTTGTAGAGCCGTCCACCAGTGGCCGCGGTTAGTTGTTCCAGCGTTTGTTCACTCTCGTCCAACGCGCGCAATCCGGCACGCAAGTCATCAATCTGCAACTTATTAAAACGCTGCGAGGCATCGGTGCCTTTCATAAGCGAATCAAGAGCTGCAAGCTTTTCCGCACGCGAAATTTCGGTGTTGCTGACAACGTAGACCGTTACTTGTGCTTCCAGCAATGCCCTGGCAGCGCTTTCGAGTGTCGTGCCCCGGCCGCTGTCGATGCCATCAGTTAGCACGATCACCGCACGTCGCGATTGAGAAGAGCCATACTGTTCGCGAGCCGCCAGCAACAAGGCGTCGTTGAAACGCGTAAACATGCCCGGTGAAATTCTTGTCAAAGCGCGCTGCAATTGGAAGCGGCTCTTGGTCCAGTCCTGGAGTAATTGGACTGAGTCGTCAAACTTGATCAGGCTGATACGGTCGTCCGGGCTGAGACGTTCGGCAAAACCCTCGGCGGCGCGACGAAAGTCATCCAGGTTGCGGGCCGTGGAAGACGAGGAATCGACCATTAGGATCGCATCAACCGGTACTTGTCTCAGCGCCAGATCACGCAGCGGTTGCTCGCGATTGTCTTCGAAGACGTGAAAGTCGTCACGAGTTAGCGCCGTCACCAAACGTCCGTTCGAATCACGAACAGTAACCGGCAACATCACCTCAGTTGTTTCTACAGAGATCACGTCACCCGGACTGATTTGCTGTTCACTCGTTGGGGATGGACGCGGTGGTGGAGGCGGAGGTTCGCCCAGTCGATCAAGCCATGAAGGCGTGGGAGAGGGCGAAGGCGAAGCCGCCGAATTCTTGCGTTGCGCAGAAGGGCCAGGAGACTTCTTGCGTGAATTGGTTTGTGCCCCGGCACGCGAGCGGCTTTGACCGTACGCAAGTGGCAGCAGAATAGCCACTAGCAAACAGAGCAATACTCTGGCGACTGGAAATTGTTTATTGCCGAGGGGTGCCATTTGAAACAGGCGCAGTTTTTGAATCGCTGGTGTCACCTGTCGCTGCTCTCATTGCCGACAGGATTTTCTCACTAACGCGGTGCTTGCGTAGTTCGGCAAGCTTGTCCGGGGAGAGATCAAACTCAACTGGCGACTGTTCAATGCGCCTGATGATGGTGCCTTCGGAAAATCCGGCTTCGATCAATTCCACTATCGAGTCGTTGGTGAGCGTGGCGACCTTTTCCAGTTTAGGAGGAGCGCCTGATTCAGAAGGTGGGCGGAGAATGCGGACGGTTGCAGTACCGGTAGTTACAGTATCTCCGGATGCGGAAGAGTTACGCCCGCGACTCCGCGTGCTCCCGCGTGACCCTCCACTCGATCCGAATATGTCGGCGCTGTTGCCCGGGTTAGAGGAATTTCGTGAGGGGTCTTCTTGCTTGTCGATTTTCAGATTGTCGTTGCCTGGAGTGAAAAAAGAGTCGTCATTCCAGGCAGCGTCGAAATCCATCCCTTGCTGACGCGCGAGCATGGCCAGAATAATTCGCTCAGTAACGCCGGTTCGTTTCAGCTCAATCATCCGCTCGGTTGATAGATCAAAGTGAGTAGCACGCGCACCAATAATTGCGATGATAGTTTTTTCTTTGAAGTTCGCCTTAACGAGCTTGATGACGGCGGTATTGGTGAGCGGAGGGTCGCCGACTGTTTGCGCCGGCGCAATGGCCCAGCACAGACCCAGACAAAAAAAGATGAGGAGAGTTCGGTTAAGAATAAACACTCTCATGGTCGTTCCTCTGCCAACGCCGGTTGCGCGGCGCGCGCGGCCGGCGCTTTGCGCATATCCTTTTGCGAACTGCCACCCTTTTTGTACCGCTGCCCGATGCGCTTCACGTAATTCTGCGTCTCCTGGAAGGGTGGCACCTTGTTGCCATAACTAATGACGCGTCCTTCACCGGCATTATAACTCGCCAGGGCAAGATCAACGCGCCCATTGAACATCGTCAACAAATCTTTCAAGTATTGCGTGCCGCCACGAATATTTTCCGCCGCATCAAAGGAATCTCTTACGGCAAAGCGCCGAGCCGTCCCCGGCATCAACTGCATCAGACCGCGCGCGCCTTTGGGGCTGACTATGCGGGTATGAAAATGAGACTCCTGTTCGATGACCAGAAACACCAGATAGGGGTCTCAATCGCGGCGTTGCCCGAAGTCCAGCCGCCTTCTGTCCAATCTGACGGCGAAGTACCCGGCAGTTCTCGCTCAATCCGCGCAATGCGGCTGCGGTCCAGGAAACTCACCAGGTTTTCGCGCTGGTACCAGGCGCCATCAGAGCTCTCTTTTACCTCATCCACTTTGAATTTTGCGCCACCAACGAGGTAAATCCAGATGGAAGTTTGAGCTGCGGGTGACTTTTCGGACACTGGAATCGGCGACGGGGTTTCCGCATTATTTCTATGTTCGACCTGGGCGACAAACACCGGCTCGATCGATTTCACTTTTCGCGCGGACATTTCAGTAAGTTTTCCACGCCGGTACCAAACTTCTTCGCCCTTCCACCATGCTTCGTCCACGTGCAAGCTGCTGCCGTCGACAAACTTGATTAGCTGACCATTGGGTGTGCGTGCGCTCTCAGGCGTTTCCGGCTGGGAGGTTAGTGAAGCCGGAACAATTATTCGCTGTCCGGGTTTTAATTTGCTGTTCAAAGCGAGGCCATTCAATCGAGCCAGCTGGGTGGCATTGACACCGGTGCGCTCAGCAATGGATTTCAACGAATCGCCGGCGCGTGCGAGAACGATCGAATCTTTCTGAGGTACAGAAGCTTTCGTGGTCCGAGATTTGGTGCGCCGAGATTTCTGGGCCTGCAAATGAATAAAGCTGCCGCTAAGCAGGGCAAGCCCGATTGCAAGAACGAGAGATTTGTTGGGTTGTCTAATCATCCAGCCTTGCACAAAAAGTTAAATTGATCTTACGACAAAACTTTTAATGATTGTCACTCATTCCCAGCCCGCGATAGCGGGCGGCAGCATAAAGTCTCGCACCCCAGCCGAGCTGCTCGGCTGGGGACCCCGCCCTGGGGTGGAGCGCAGCGAAACCCCAGGATCGTCAACCAAAAAAATCTTGCAGAGCCCGCGGAGCGGCCGATAGCTGCAATCACGAAACGTAACTCGTAATGATTCCGCTGTCGACCGCTCCGCGGGCTCGGATGTTTTCAACGGCGGGTTCCCGGGGTTCCGCTGCGGCTCCACCCCGGGCTTTATGCTATCGGCCGCTTCGCGGGCTTCGGTCATTTTTAACCGCATGTTCCTGGGGTTCCGCTGCGCTTCACCCCAGGGCGGGGTTCCCAGCCGAGCAGCTCGGCTGGGGTGCGAGACTTTACGCTATCGCCTGCTCCGCAGGCTGAGTTCGTATTCGTCGCTGCGTGACTTTTTGTGCAAAGCGCATCGAGGGCACAAAATCGGTCCTCTGGTCGAAACCCGCGGATTGCACAGCGTCGCAAAATTTCAACGTAACCACTCGGCCGGAATCGTCTTAATCTTTGGACTTACTATATCGCCGCCAACTTAAGACGCTATCACAGCTCCGGCATGTCTGGCCGCTGCCACTTCCACCGGCTGCGGATCAAAATGGTGCGCGGCTCCAAAGTAATTTCTCCAGGCAATGTCTACCAGCTCGGGTGTGAGCCGGAAGGGACGTCCCTCAAACCGGCAGACATCGTTCACGCGACTCAAAAGATCGCGCGGTTCACACGGTTTCATAGGCCGCTCTTCAACCACATACTTGTCGAGAACGTGATTCAAGCTGACGTCGTCCAGCGTAATGTTGGTGGCGTTGGCGGCGCGCTTGAAAATTTCCAGATAAGCAGTCTGCGTAGGCATCTCAATTCGGGCCCGGTAACCCAGGCGTCTCAGAAAAGCCTCGTCGACGATCTCATTTTCATCAAAGCTGGTTGAGAAGACCACCAGTTGCTCGAAGGGCACCTCGATTTTGTGCCCGTTATTGAGAGTCAGAAAATCGACTCGTCTTTCGAGTGGCTGAATCCAACGATTGAGCAACGAGTGGGGCGGCACAGACTGCCTGCCAAAATCGTCGATGATCAGTGTCCCACCATTGGCCTTTATATGAAACGGAGCCTCGTAAAACTTCGAAGTTTCCGACCAGACCAGCGCGGTGTTGTCGAGGGTGAGCTCGACGCCAAGTCTAATCACCGGTCGCTCAATTTCTACCCAGCGCCGGTCATGCTCGAGGCTTGCGGTCTTTTTCTTAATCGGGCGATGGCAGCGAGCGTCGAATATGCGAATGATGTCACCGTCGATCTCAACCGCATAAGGGATCCAAACAGAACCATGAAGAGCAGCGTTGATTCGCTCAGAAACAGCCGTCTTGCCGGTCCCCGGAAGTCCGCTAAGAAAGAGTGACGAGCGTGAGTTGATCACGCAGCCAAGTGTTTGCAGCAGCGATTCCGGAAGCACCAGGTCGCTAAAAGCGGCCCGCACAGTTTCGATCGAAGCGGGCTGTGATGGCCCTGCTTGTAGCCGCGTCATGTGCGAATAGTCAGCGAGTGATACCGGAGCCGGTCCGCGATAACGGTTCTGCGGTTCGATACGCACCAGACGTTCCCAACCTTGATCGAGCATCGCGTAGCGCGTGGCGCCGGCGCTGCTCTGCAGCCGCATCTCAATCAACTTCTCTCTGTAAAGACGGTAGAGTATGTCCTCGGTCAGCGCGCACGGGAGGTGCAGCCGCTCGGCAACGGCGGCGGAGGTCACTTCCGGTAGTTCAGCGACATTTTTGAGGGCAAGGTCGCGCAGGAACGCTTCAGAAACGCCTGCTTCTTCGAGGTCCTCCGGGATAGGAGGACCGAGGCTTTCAATTTCCGCACTTGTTAGAAAGCTCAGATGTCCCATGGCTGCTCCAGGTTTTGGCGTCGGGAGGGGCTGCACCCGCGCAGGCGTTATTTGTCGACTGTACTAGCCAGCGTGCGCAGCGTCTCCAGCGAACGGCGCGCACTCACGGCCTCCTTCTCATCTCCCGTACTGTCGTAAAGATCTATCAACCGCGCCAGCACGTCTGGGGAGTTTGGTTTCAGGGTAAGCGCTTTCTCGAGATGTTTGATTGCCTTTTTACTTGAACCATTGTGCTCCAGGCGAGCAGCAACATTTAGATGGCCTTTATACTCTCCCTGTGCACGGGCAAAACTCTCAAAGGCGTCGTCAAAATGTCCCCGTTCTGACTGGGCTAACCCCAGGTTGTTCCAGAAAAGCGGATCCTTGGGCGCCAACTTTGCCGCGCGTTTAAAATACTTCGTGGCATTTTCATAATCGCCATTTTCATAGAGGAGGTAGCCAAGGTTGTTGAGGTTCTGCGGATCTTCTTTATTGATGCGCACCGCAGTCTCAAACGACCTTTGCGCCACATCGCGCAGTCCCTTGCGCCAGTAAGCGACGCCCAACAGACTGCTGGCTTCGCTCAGTTTCGGATTTGCCGAAGCGGCCATGGACAATTCGCCAATGGCGCCATTTAAGTCATGGCTGTTGAGCAACGCGCGGCCTTTCTCGAGGTGGTCCAGCGCAATTGTCTCGAGTGCATCCACCGCAGTTTTCTGCCCGGTAGTTGTCATGCCGGAAACATCTGTTCCATTGCCTTGCGAGCTTACGGCCGGCACCGGTGTGTTGTTAGTGGTTTGCACACCTGGTGCACTTTCAAACTTCTTCGCATCTTTTTCTGAGATGCGTTCGAGCTTCACTTTATTTTTCTTGCCGCCGCCGAAGAGCTTGCCGATGGCCTTGAATGGCGCCTTGAGCGCGCCGAGGAAGCCATTGCCGCTCCCTTCTTGTACCTGATTCGGAAGCATCGAATTATCCGATGTATTCATCATCAGCCACTGCGATGGAGTCATGATGATGCCGTGCACCGTTTGCAGCGGCTGAATGGCAATAACCATGGCGATGGTTAGCGATAGAATTATTAGTGTGCGTTTCAACATAAGAAGTCTCCCTCTATAGCGATGCTTCCTTACTTCGAGAACAGATCGATCAAATTGAGAGCGGACGGTGCAAGAATCATGGCAATGATGACTGGGAACAAGAAAACCGTTAAGGGAATGAGCAGCTTTAACGCTGCTTTCGCCGATGCCTGTTCGGCGCGCTGGCGCCGCTTAGTTCGCAGAGAATCAGCAAAGATCCTTACCGCCTTGCCAATTGATGAGCCGAAACGGTCGGCCTGAATCAACAACGCCACAAAGCTACGAATATCGTCAACACCGGTCCTTTCGGTCAGGTTACGCAGGGCTTCTTCGCGGCTCCGCCCGAGCCGGATTTCCAGATTGACCAGGTCAAACTCGTGATGCATGTCGGGGTGCACCGTCTTCAACTCTTCACCGACCCGATTGAGCGCAGCGTTTAATCCCAACCCCGCTTCCACGGCAATGACCATCAAATCCAGCGCGTCGGCAAGCCCCCAGGTGATACGCTGCTTGCGGCTAGTGATCATGCTGCGCAGCACAAGCCGAGGCACGTAAAAGCCGATCGCAGCTGCCAGCACTCCCCAGATCAGAAAACTGTTTAGTGAGCGATCGAGCATCAAGCAAATCGTAATCACGACGCTGGGAAGGGCCACGATTAACAACAACTGAATGGCACGAAAGGCCATCGCCGCGTCGGGCGAAGGGAATCCTGCGTGGAGTAGCTGCTTTTGCAGTTTAGCTGCTTCAACTGCCGATATTGGTACGATCCGGTTGATCGGCTCCGCAGCGCGCGTCGTCATCGTGGTTAAGGGATTATTTTCTAAGAGCGCCAGTGAGGGATCTGCACTCTCCAACTGAGCATTGACCACACTGGTTGGACGCACAAATAACCAGTAAATGCTCATCACCCCAAGAGTGATGCAACTAAACATTAGGAGGACAATCAAGATCATCATGATGACTTTCCTTCTTGCGGAGCAAGTAATTCTTTACTAAATAGACTTAAACCTTGATGCTCAGAAATTTCTTAATTAACAACATGCCAAACATCTGCCACACACCCGCGAAGGCAAGCACATAGTGGCCTCGTTTGTCATGAATCAACACGCCCATATAGTCGGGATTGAAAATTGTCAGTACAAAAACAAGGGCGAACGGCAAGCCACAGAGAATCCAACCGGAAAGCCGAGAGGCTGTGGTCATGGTGCGAAAATCCTCCATGATGCGGTAGCGTTCGCGAATGGTTTGCGCAACCTTTTCGAGAATTTCCGCGAGGTTGCCGCCCGTTTCTCGCTGGATGTGCATGGCCGTCACGCAGAGCCGCAGGTCGAGCAGCGGAACGCGTTCACTCAACCTGTCGAGCGCCATCTTGATCGAAAGGCCCAGTTTCTGCTCCTCGAAAGCGATGCGAAATTCGGCGGCAATTGGATCGGGCATTTCGGAGCCCACCTGATTAAGCGACTCTGAGAAAGCATGGCCCACCGAGAGGGAGCGGCTCAATAGATCGAGTGTGTCGGGGAGCTGCGAATTGAACATACGAAGTCGTTTCCTGCGCTGCCTGGCAACATGCAAAATCGGAACAGCTGCCGCCGCGATAGCCAGCACGAAAGCAGAAACTGAATTCACAACGGTGGATGCCGCGAGTCCTGCCATGAGGCCAGCAACCGCACTGAATCCAAGGAGCCGGCTGACTGTGGTATGCACGTCCGCCTGTTTGATCATCAGATCGAGTCGCTTCACGAAATCGAGTGAAGACAGGAGACGGTTGATCGTAGGGTTGCCCCCAATCGAGTCTTCGCGCGTGATCCGGATTTCGCCGTCGAATGAACCGAGGTCCGATTCTCGCAACGCTTGAGCAACACGCTCTTCCAAACGCTGATCGCGAGCGTCAGACTTGCGTGAGATCAGCAGAAAGACTGCATAGGTAACAAACAAGAAGAAGAGAAATATGATGGTGGAAATCAGCATCTTTCGTACTCCTAAAAGAACGCAGGAAGTTGCATGCCATATTGCTTTAACCGCTCCGCGAAACGCGGCCGAATACCGGTGGTGCGGAAGCGACCGATGACTTTACCCGAAGCGTCGACGCCGGTGCGCTCGAATTGGAAGATTTCCTGCATAGTGATTGTTTCACCCTCCATGCCGGTGATCTCCGAGATCGAAACGATGCGGCGCGTGCCGTCAGTGAGCCGGGCCACCTGGATGACAAGATTAATCGCCGAAGCGATCTGTTGGCGCATGGCCCGATCGGAGAGTCTCATCCCCGTCATCTGGACCATCGTCTCGAGACGGCCGAGGGCATCCCGGGTTGTGTTGGCGTGGATCGTAGTCAGCGATCCGTCGTGACCGGTATTCATCGCCTGTAGCATGTCGATGGCCTCGCCGCTACGGACCTCGCCAATAACAATGCGATCGGGGCGCATGCGCAGCGAGTTCCGAACCAGGTCGCGCTGCGTAACCTCGCCTTTGCCTTCAATATTCGGCGGCCGAGTTTCCAGACGCACGACATGAGGCTGTTGCATTTGCAACTCTGCCGAGTCTTCAATCGTCACTATGCGCTCATCAACCGGAATAAAGGCAGACAGAGCGTTCAAAAGGGTAGTTTTGCCTGCTCCTGTGCCTCCTGAGATGATGATGTTCAAGCGAGCCCGCACACACATTTCAAAGAGGATGGCGATCTCTTTCGTAAGCGCACCGTTCTCGATCAGTGCCGGCATCCGCAAAGGGTCGGTGCCGAAACGGCGGATGGAAAGGACCGGTCCGTCGAGGGCCAGTGGCGGAATGATGGCATTGACACGCGAGCCATCAGGCAGGCGGGCGTCAACCATTGGTTGCGCCTCGTCAATGCGACGGCCAACTGTCGAGACAATCCGCTCGATAACGCGCCTTAGGTGCTCGTCGTCTTTAAAACTAATGGCGGTTTTCTCCAGCTTCCCGCGCCGCTCAATGTAGATACTGGAATAGGAGTTAACCAGAATGTCAGAAATCGTCGGATCGGCGAGCAACAGCTCCAGCGGCCCAAGCCCGAAAAGCTCGTGATGAACTTCACCGACCAGGCGATCGCGCTCCGCAGTTGAAAGCGGCACACTCTCAGCTAAGAGAAGCCCCTCAGCTAGGCGCGACACCTCGGCATGAACGCGGTCCGGCGCTAACGCGCTAAGCTTGGTCAAATCCAGGCGAGTGACAATCGCGCGATGAAGGCGTGCCTTCATATCCTGAAAGATTTGGTTTCCGTCCTCAGCCGCAGCGGCCGCGCCAGTTCCGTTACCGTCTTTTATGTATCTCTCTCGAAGTGCCATGCATGTTCCTTTGTGTATGTCTACGTCTCACTTGATACTTGCCGAATTGTCTTTGCCAGGAAACCCACTTGTTGAAACTCTCTAACAATTGATGCGTTCGCCCGTTCACTATGACGACTCCTCAAGCAACTTCGAAAGATCCAGAGGTCCAGTCGGGGATGGGCGAGTAAACATCGTTCCGAACAATTTCTTGCGAGCTGGTCCAGACGGGGAATGGCTATTACCAGAAACCAGCGCCGCGATGCGCTTAATCTCCGCTGTTATTTTTGAAGAAGGCTCCGCTCGCACCAACGGGTTACCGAGATTGATTGATTCCATTACCTTGCGGTAATCGTTCGGCACCAACCCGATGAGGCGCTCTCCCAGGTGGGCCTCCACCTTTTGCAACTGCACATCGATGCTCTTGCTCCAGCGGTTGACCACGATATGCACCTTGTCGCGTTGATAATCGAGCCGGTTGAACACTTTGAGCGCGCGCTTGGTGGCGCGAATGCCGGGAATGTCGAGCGTCAAAACCACTAAGATGTCGTCTGCCAGATCCAGAGCGGCGACCGTCACCGGATCGAAAGTATGTGGCAGGTCGAGCACTATGCATTCATACCGCTGTCTCAGGAGATAGAGGATTTCGGAGACATCGTGTGGCCTAACGTCTTCCGCCTCGTGAGCTTCCAGCGGCGCGGCCAGCACTGCGAGGTTAGCAGAGTGGGGCGTGACCAGACTCGTCATTAGCGAGTCGTCAAGGCGCGCGCGATTCTGGATAAAGTCGGCAAGCGAGTATTTCGTCTCGAGGCCGAGAAACGATGCGGCGTCTCCTGACTGCAAATTAAGGTCCACCAGCAAGGTGGAAACACCCATCGCCGCGGCCAGATTTGTACCAAAGAAGGAAACGCCTGAGCCACCCTTGCCGGAGAAAACCGCAATGACGCGCCCGTGAGTATTAGATGAATTTTCCCGGCCCGCGCAAAATTCTACGACCCGGTCAATAACAGTCCGAAACTCGTCAGCCACGATTGGCATTTGGATAAATTCGCGCGCGCCGGCGCGCATGCCACCCAGAATCAAAGCCGGGGAAGGCTCGCGCGCCGCAAAGATGATGGCGGTATTGGGGCATGAGGCAGCGAGTTGCTTGATCAAGGAAAACTCTTTTTCCGAATTATCCGGGCCTAAGGTCACGACTGCAGCCGAGGGGTGCAGCCGCTTTACGTCTGCAAGCATCTGCTCGAGGCTATGACAATCAGCCAGCAAATGTGTACGTCCGTTGGCAGCCAGAGCATCCCTTAGTTCGTCGGAAGATTCGCCGTTATTACTTAGCGTTATGAAGGTTAGTGGTTGCATCATGTTGACTCGTTTATCTATGGCTCTATCCGGGTTCTTATTTCCATCTATGGACAGGTGACCCCCGGTATGGTACCGGCGCTCTCACCCACGACCGTGGTTTGATATGCGGGCATATTAATTACCTGGGCCGCTACGGCGAAGGTGTAGTTGTAATTCACGATCTTGACGGAAACGGTACCCTGCGCCACCCCGAAGTCGCTGCTATAGCAAACCAGCACATTCGAAGGCTGAAGATTGTTGACCAACGTCGTTGTCCCAGCGGTTGGCGTGCCGTAAAGGACCATATTTTTAACCGGGTCAACAGTGGCCGAAGCAATGTCGCAGAAACCAGTCGCTGGTTTTGCGAGAGTAGCGGCGTAGCGCGCGCCGCGCCGGGTGGACTCAACCAGTGCATTATGGGTAAAAAACAAATGCCCGCCGGAAATGATGGCCATAATTATCATGAGAAAAAACGACGCGGTTATTGCAAACTCCACCATTGCCGTGCCGCATTCCGATCGATTTTTTGTGCGCCTGTTCATTCGTCTATTCCCGCAGAGACCGCGACTAGGGAATGTAGCGCATCTCGGTGCCCGGTTTCAGAGCAAAGTAAAAGGTTGAACTTGCTTTTCCTGTCATCGTGGCTAAATTCCAGACGCCTGCTGAATAGGTGTAGCTTTGGATCTCCACCCTAAATAACTTGACTGTGCCGGCTGGAATCACTGGGGAACAGGGCACTGAGAAGTTGTCGCAGATATTAACGTTTGCCGTTGTCAATCCGACGACGACCGGTGTCTGATTCGCGCAATCTAGCTTAAAGCCGCAAACTACCAGATTCCGTGCCTCAGTCTTGGCGGTCGCGATTTCGGTTGCAGTCCCATTGACAACATTTCTTGACGTAGAGAGATAACGCGCGCCGACATTTGTTGCCTTTGCTAATGTCGTATAGGTGTAAAATAGGCGACCCAGCTCGGCTGTTCCTACAAACAGAATCAGCAGGATCGGAAACACTATAGCGAGTTCAATCGTGGAAGAACCATCTTCGCGCTTGAATATCCGACCCAGCATATCTTTCAGGTTTGCCAGCATATTTCTTGCGTTCATCTCCATCTCACCTGTAAAGCACCGCAGTCGTCAGGGGTGAGCCGCAGGTCACAACTCCAGTGGCGTTACCGCTCGCTCTACCGACATACTCAACTGGAATCGATCCACAGCCCGGCGTATTTGAGCAGTTACCTTGGGAAATCGGAGATTTAGTTTTTAGAAAGAACACGCCCCAGTCGACGATATTGGTGGCGTAAGCGGGGTAAGGGCCCGGTGCAATGATCGGCACAACCAGCATGCGCCGGTCATCCTTGCCGGGGCCGTTTGGACTTGGCGTTGTCACCTGGCCCGTCGTCCGGTTCTCATAATCAGTGGCAGAAATATTTTCCATCACGTTGCTATCCGGGGGAAACGGGCCAGGTTGAAGCGAGTTTCCATATCCATTTGCATAAACGTTAAACCGGGTATTCGTTCCCTCACCACAGTTCTTGGGTCCGTTATTCGGATTCGAGCTCGGCGTCATATGGATTTGGTCACCGAGGTTCTTGCAGAAATTAGGAAGGCCCGCGCAGAGTGCCGCGGTCTCACCCGTGCCGTTGCCGTTGATCTGGGGTACCTCCAGGACGGCGTAGTCCAGGTTCGCGAGTGTGATTCCACTTCCGGTGCCCTGGTTAAAGTTAAGGGTCATAAGCGTACCGACAGCCGGCGGCGTGAAACCGTTGAGCCCTGGCCCTGTGCTGGGGTTATTGTCGGCGTCGTTCAGAGCTACGGCACCAGGGAAGAAGTCGCAGATGCCGCCAAGTCCCACCGACATTCCCGCGACGGCCTGCCTCGACTCGGCATGCGCTGCTCCGAGTGCACTGGAAGCGAAGAGAATGTTCGTAGAAGTTGACTGGGTCGTGACCTTAACGAAGCGAATGGCGGCGGCGTTTAGTTTAGCCGTTGCGGCATTCAGGTAAGGGTTATCATCGAGATTGACAGCGAATTCTACGGTCGCGATGGTTATACCCGTCTTTGCTCGAAGCCCCTGAGTGTTGAGGATGACAGCGGTGGCCTGCGTGACGGCATCGTCAATGCCCGCGGTCCCTCCATTCAATTCACGCGCCGCGGTTAACGCCGCGGCATCAGCAGCGTTCTGCAGTTCGGCTCGCACCAGATAGATTCGCGAGAGGTCAATGGCCATCCCGACCATCAGCAGGAGAAGCAGCGCGAAGATTGCGGTCATAATCATGATCGATCCGCGCTCACCGCTCCGCAGCCGATCTCGCTGTCCCTTCATTGATGGCATTTGCTGAACCTCCTGCCTGCTCCGGCTACTTCTGGGAAAAACCTTCAATGCTCGATAAACTTCAGCAACCTCTGATCAAGTGGAAGCGTGAACTCTTTGGAGTGCGCTAACCTGTCAGCGCTTTGGTCTGCGGCGGCTTGACGCCGCAGTCCTTCAAAAAGACTCAACTGAAACGTGGTCGCGACAGGTCGCGAACGACCAAAGCGCTGACAGGTTAGCGCACTCCAAAGAGTTCACGCTTCCACACATTCTCTACGGGATTGGAGTGACCTTCGCCTGTTGCGTCTCTCCAATGATTGGTTGTGCCAGCGACACGCTTGGCGCTCCCGCTTTGGTGCCGGTCGCTGGCGTCACAGCCGGAGTCACTTCCTTGGCCGGAGCCGAAGGCGCCGTTGACTTCGGCGTCTCAGTCTGGCCCGCCGCCGCGGCGCCGGATTTAGTACTGAAGCCGGTTGGTCCATCTATTTGCCCGGGGCTTCGGTCCGTGCCGAGCAGCGAACCCTTCTTTAAGTTTTCGACATTAGGAATCTTTGGCAGATCGTCGCGATTGACCGGCTTCACCATCTGCGCCGTGACGATGAACATCAACTCGGTCTCGTTTTTCTGAAACTGTGTTGATTTGAACAGGTTGCCGAGAATGGGAATATCGCCGAGACCGGGTATCTTCGAAAGCGACCGGGTCTCACTGTTGTCGAGTAGCCCTGCGAGTGCAAAGCTCTGGCCGTCGCGTAGCTCAACGCCAGTGTGGGCGCGGCGCGTCCGTAAACCGGGAATCAGGAAGCCGTCAAACTTTACGCCGTTAGCGAAGTCGAGAGTGGATACTTCCGGCTCCAACTCCAGACGGATGTGATCTTCGTCGATGATCGTCGGCTTGAAATTGAGACGAACGCCGTATTCTTTAAATACGATGGTGACCGTAGCGTTGCTGCTGCCGCCACTACTCTGGACAATTGGAACCGGATACTCACCGCCGGCGAGAAAGCTCGCTTGTTGGCCGTCCATTGCGATCAAGTTCGGCTCGGCGAGGGCGCGCAACGCACCCTGTGTTTGCAGTGCCTTAACCATAGTGGTCAAATTGCCGCCCAGGACCAGGAGATTGAGGCCACTAAAGGTGCCACCCAGAACGCCCTTCGTAATGTCCGTCAAGTTGCCGGGCCCTCCACCGTTTGCAAAGCCACCCACTCCCGGCGTTGCCTGGTATGCGTAGGAAGAGCCCAGTTCACGGATGCGGCTGCGATTGACTTCGGCAACGCGCACCAGCAATTGAACCTGTTTCAAGTCCTTGACCGGCGACTCAAGCAGGTTAACGGCCTTAAAACCCGCAGCCTCTACCACTGCCTGGGTCTGTGCCGCGATCCGGGGATCGGAGACAGTGCCCGAGATGACTACGGATCCATTTGCCTGGCTCAGGCGAATGTCGTCTTTCGGAAAGAGAGCGCGAATTTGGGAATCAATCAGCGAAAGATTGGTGCGCACGTAAACATCAAAGACGATGAAACGTGAGCTGCCTTTCTCCCAGGCGATGAAATTGATCTGGCCAAAGGCTTTGCCATTAACAACCACCTGGTTTCCCGTTACCAGCACCGCCTCAGCGATGTCCGGGTTGGAAACCGAGAAGCGCTCGATTGCACTGTCAAAGCTAATGACCCGGGACTGGCCCACCAGCACATTGACAGGGATCGCCTCTTTGGTTCCCGTGGAAAAGGAGGCGTTCGTAACCTGCTCCTGCGCAACCAGTGGGAAGGCGCACAGCAGAATTGTGCCGAGAACGACAACGAAGTAGCGGATGGAAGGACGGGACTGCATGATCATTTTCTCCTTGGCTGATAGGGGCTTCAAATCACAAAACGGAAAGGGGACTTCGCTTGCGGGAAGTCGCTGCCCTCCGTCCTCTTAAGGTATTTCGACGTCGCGCCTTTTTGGACCTTCGATTAACTCAATGGACTTGCGCGGCGGGGGCGGCGCGGCAGGTTTCTCTACCACGATGGTGCGCTTCACCGGCGCAATATACTTCACGATCGGCTTCGACTCGTTCTTTTCACTCGGCGGTGAAGGTTGGGGAACATACGACTCGCCGCTCAAAAGCGTCGCCTTGTTGGCTCCCTTGGTTTGCGTATCCTCCTGGTCGCTGTAGTTGCGCATCACGAGTTGTAGCCTGCCCTCATTAGCAGCTAGTACCAGCTTTTCTGCCTGCTCGGGCGTCACCTGCAGCGTGACGGCCTTCACTTCCGACGGCTGGCGCTGATTTTCGGGAGAATCAATCTTCGCGCCGCTGGCGAGCACCTTAATGTTTTGCAAGACGATCTTAGAGATTGGACCGTTCGCGGCGCCCGCTGGTGAGAGGGGGGTGATAATGGCCACTACGTCGACGAATGAACCCGGCATGATAAAGCCGGAAACGCCCACCACGTCATCGACCTTGACGGTCATTGCGCGGTAGCCTTCCGGAATAACGGCAGAAAGACCGGCGCCAGTTCCTTCCGGAGCGAGCTTCATATTTGTGATGGTCTCGCGCGCCCCTATCGGCGTAATTGCGACCCGGCCGACGACCTGGTCCATTTTCCGGAAGACCCCTTCCGGCAGGGAACCGTTGGGAATCGGCGCCAGGGCCAACTGCTCGGCGGTAATCTTCTCGCCGAGTGGAATTTCCGCTTTGGCGACGACCACGTTGCCGAGGTCTTTCGTGAACGCCTGTACATTAGACAGGTAACGCGTAATCAGCATGACACCGACTAGTCCGCAGAGCACAGCTCCCGTGAGCGCGATGATGAGACGTTTATTTCGCATGACTCAATTCTCCATTACCGAAGTAAGTTGGCTTCAATTTCAAAGGCGCCTCAGGCGCGAAAAAGAAAAAAAGCAATAAGGCTGCCGAAGCAGATAGGCACTGCGTAGGGCAACGTGATGCTGTGGTCGGTCGGGACCTCAAAGCGTGGCACTCGCTGCCCGGGCAGCAGGCCATAAAAAACCTGAGAGACGCCCAGCAACGTTGTCATCGTGCGACGCGCATAGATCATTTTGACAATAGCAAACACACCGCCGGTTAACGCCACAACGACCAGCGTCGGCAGGACCAGATAGACGCCATTGATCGCACCGATGGCGGCAAAAAGTTTGACGTCGCCGGCGCCCATAGTGCCGAAGGCATGCAGTACAAACATCAAACCGAATGCGAGGGCGAAACCCTCCAGGCTTATGAGTAAGCCGTGGGAACCGCCGAAAATCGTGTTAAGTGTGAGCCCGCCGATCAAAGCTACCAGCACGAGCTGATTGGGAATGCGCCGGTAGCGAACATCCATGAACGCAATTAGAATCGACATCGGTATAAACATGATGGCGATTGCAATAGTCTGAGAAGCAAGCATCTGACTGTCTCCGTGTCAGTGGGTTAATGGATGGCCAGATTTGCGGGCCTGCTCCTCGATCAAAAGGAGTTTGACGGACGCCCGCTGATTTGCAGCGTTCGCCCGTCGCCGCTCTGTTTGCAAACAATTGTTGCGGGTGGGCCTGGGCAGCCTAACTCTGAGCCGCAGCGTTCTGAAGTCGGCTCTTGATTGTGGTAGCCCAAGTGCCGCCGCTAGCGTAAATAACGGCCGCGGCAACAGCAATTAGGCCGGCGATGACGGCGTATTCGAGGGTTTCCATGCCGCTCTCGTCTCTGAGGAAATTCTTAATGGTTTTCATTTGGTTTGTCTCCTTTAGGTTTGCTGAAAGGGTTTAGGGTTCGGACCGGACTCTCACGCGGCCCGGAGCTTAGGATTGCACCAGAACTGCAGGCGTCATCTCAGGCGACCTGAATGAGCTTCCTGCCGATCACGGCAACATTTCGAGTGCGGGTCGGTTAAGAGCAACGGTTATGCCATCGGTGTGTAACCAAAGAGTTCGTTTAGATGTGGGGCACTCACTTCGCAAGCAAATAACGCTTTTGCTCCAATTATGGCAGAGACGGGAGATTGAGCTAATCTGCGAGGGGCGCGCGACGCTTCCGTGTTGTTCACGTTGAACACTGCTCGCAGGCGAGCAATTGTGGCAAAACTTAAATAGGATCCTCCCAAAGCGCCAATGTTCATGTGCATACTATCTACAATACTTCGGAAACGGTTGACGGGAATTCTTAACGCGAAAGCCTTAGCATCACCAATCTATTAATTTTCTCTAGAATACAAGACCAAATGCAAAACTCTCACAGTTCTCACCGACCAGCAATCGAGGTAACAACCTCAAACTCTCTTGTTAGTCTTGAAACAGAAACAAGCCAAGCAGAACGTTTCGTTTCTCGTGATCGATTGCCAGCGCAAAAGCAAAAGGCCAAATGCCAATAGAGGGCAAAGACCCATCGGAATGGGTAGTAATGGCGCGCAGTCCGTCTGACTTGGAAGGAATCTCCAACAGTCCAAACGCGCGTGTTTTGAACGGAGATGGCCGTCGAGCCGTATGGACCGATGACTTTTCCGATATCCTGAGCGTATTCAGATGGCGCTGAAGGATTGCTAATTTGGGACGCTCGCTCACGGTGTAACCGCTTAAAAAGGATTGACCGTTAGTTGCATATGTTATACAAGCGGGGCGAACGGCAGTCGGATTTAAAGTATCTTGACTTCAGAGAGGACCACTTACCATGCAAATGAACTGGTTGACAGTGTTAGGTGTTCTCGTCATATTAATTGGGATCGTATATCTCGTCATGCGGCGTCGGCGGCAACGGCCATAGTCGTACCGCGACATCGCTGTTCAAACATATCTTTACTTACGCGAAAACATAAAACAGCACGAGCCCTTAGGGTCATCCCGCAAGGCTCGGACTATACCCTCTTAGTGACGCGCGGATTTAGAGAATTCTCGATCCAAAACTCTAGACATCCCACCGCTTTGCCGACAGTGCTTGAGCAAGTCACTCGAGTAATTTTAGGTGCAAGGCTCCGCTCCGGAGATGGTGACTCAGACGCATTCATCATTTGAAGTAAAGTAATCAGTGAGAGTCGAGACCAGCCTCCATTCAAATATACGAATCAACAGTCGAGGTTTCGTCCCAATCAAAGCGAGGACTTGTCGACATGCTCCGCTCGACTCGAGAACTCCTCGTATCCGTCTTCATGGCCTTGATCTTTATTCTCGCAGCCCAACCTATCACCGATCCGGATTTCTGGTGGCATCTCAGGACGGGGCAATACATCGTCGAAACCCGGAGTATTCCGCATACAGATATCTTCTCCACTATGCGTTTCGGCAGCGAGTGGGTCACGCATGAATGGCTGTCGGAAGTATTTATGTATGGTCTATTCCGCGCGCTGGGCTATGGGGGACTAATTGTTGGGTTCTCGCTTCTCATCACCGCCGCATTCTGGATCGTATATCAACGTTACCGCAGACTGGCTGCGCATCCCTATGTCGCCGGATTTGCGTTGCTCCTCGGTGCTGCCGCCACGATGCCAACCTGGGGCGTGCGACCGCAAATGTTTTCCTTACTCCTCGCGAGCATCTTTCTTAGCTTCTTGGATCGTTATTCAAGGTGCGAACAGATGCCTTCGATTTGGTGGCTCGCGCCTTTAATGATTCTTTGGGTCAACCTGCACGCCGGATTCGCGTTAGGCCTGGTCTTAATCGTTCTAACAATCGCCGGTCTTTTGCTGGATTGGTTGTCGCTGCGTAAAAATTCCTTCGCCGACCTTTGGCAGCGCGCACGACCACTCTGCTGGCTGTTGATTATTTGCGTTGCCGCAGTCTGTCTTAATCCAAATGGCGCGCGCATGTACTTCTATCCTTTCGAAACTCTCACCTCACATGCCATGATGCAGTACATACAGGAATGGAGATCACCAGACTTCCATAACCCTCTGTTTCAGGCTTTAGCTTTACTGCTCCTGGCGACGTTCTCGGCAACGGCCTTGTCGAATAGACGGCCCCGTCCGAGCCAACTATTAATGCTTGTTGCTACTGCCTGGGCCACATTGCGGTCGGCGCGAAATGTTGCTTTCTTCGCGCTGGTGGCAACGCCGCTTCTTGCCGAGCACTCGTGGATCTTCATCACGAGTCATCGCTGGGGTCAATGGCTCGAGGCGTCGGAGAAGCGTAAGCCAAGCGAGGGATCAGCGCTGAAGCTCGTACTCAATGTTCTAGTATTGCTACTCGTTCTGACTGTTGTTGCTTTAGGCGTCGGGCGCGCCGTGGCAAATCAGCCGGTCATCGAAGCGCAACAGTTTCCCGCGGCAGCCGTCGACTTCATTCGCGAGCAAAAACCGCCGCAACCGATTTTTAACGAGTATGTCTGGGGCGGCTACTTGATCTGGAGACTCTACCCGGACTACCGCGTCTACATTGATGGCCGCGCCGATGTTTATGGCGACAAACTCGTTGAAGAGTGGCTCGAAACACACGACGGTAAAACAAACTGGCGCGAACCTCTTGATCGTTACGGAATCCACACTGTCTTGGTTAAGCCAGACATTGCGCTTGCTAGCTTGCTCCGACAGGACGCCGATTGGCAGAACGTTTTCGAGGATAAACAAGCTGTGATTTTTGTTCGACGATAATGGTGAAGCCCGTTTGACTATTCGCCACAACCTATGTCCACTTCGCCTTCTTACGTAGTCAGGTTTAAGTGGTGTGCCCTGGCAGCAATGGCGATTACCTTCTTAGCGCTCATGCCTCAGCTTCATTTTTGGTTGGTCCGCGGATCGCAATGGCATGGTGCGTATACAGCACTGGAACCGGATGAACTTCTTTATTCAGCTTATATCAACGCACTGATCGATGGGCGACCGCGTCGCAATGACCCGTTCTCGGGGCGGGACGATCATTCTGAAGCGCCGGTGCCAGAATCGCTATTCTTCATTCAATCAATTGTCCCTTCATATGCCATTGCCTTCTTTGCTCGCCCGTTCGGCGCTTCCGCATCCACCGCTTTCATAGTACTTATGGGTACGGCGGCATTGTTTGCCAGTTTGTCAGTTTTCTGGCTATTGGCTTCGGTGATGGGCGATAGCAAATTTGCAGCGATTGGGATGCTCATCGTCCTTTGCTTAGGAGCACTCGCCGGTGGCCAGGGCTTGATTGGATTGTTGCTCAAGCCGGACGTGAAGTTTCTTGGGCTGCCATTTCTTAGACGCTACGAACCCGCCGCTCTTTTTCCTTTATTCTTTGTTTTCAGCGCGCTGACCTGGCAGGCACTCACAAGCGCCATCAGACGAACTGCGACAGTCAAGGCACTTCTGGCGGGCACGGCGCTTGGCCTTCTCGTCTTCTCCTATTTCTACCTTTGGACCGCGGCCTTCGCATGGTTTGTTTGCTTAGCTTGTCTTTGGTTAGTTATGCGGCCTGCAGAGAGGCGAAGGTCAATCAGGATAATCATCATCACGAGTGCGCCTGTCATCCTAGCGCTCGGTTTTTACACCTATTTGCTTTCACAACTTCCTTCTACTCTAGATAAACCATCAGTACTGTCCGTTACTCATCGGCCCGATTTGTTGCGCATCCCAGAAATCATCGGAGCATTCATTCTGGTGGCACTTATCGTGGTGGTAGGTCGAAATAGAGTTTTACGAAACGACCCACGAGTGATCTTCGCCGCGTCGTTCACCTTGCTGCCATTTTTGGTCTTCAATCAGCAGATCCTTACCGGCCGCTCGATTCAGCCATTCCATTACGAGATCCTAATTGTGAATTACGTGATTCTAGTAGGGCTGGTGTTGGTCGCAGGATTGCTGCTACCTGCGATTCCCCGGCGAACCACGCTGCTCATCGCTGTTTCGTGTCTTTTGTGGGGCGCTATAGAAGTTGACCTTGCTCGTCGTGCGCGTTTTGACTCGAACGTAATGAGCGACGAAATGGTACCGGTGTTGAGGCGTTTGAAAGAAAAGGCGAAAGATGATGGCACCTGGCAGGGGTTGCGGGATCACGGAAAAGCGCCGGCTCTGGTATTTTCCCCGGAGTATAGATTATCGCTTTTTCTGCCGACATGGGCGCCCCAAGGATCATTATTGGCGACGGGACTGAGTCTATCTGAAGCCGATCCCAAAGAACGACTTTACACTCATCTTTACTACTGCGGAAGAAACAAGGAGTATCTGCGTGAACTATTGAACGATCGAATCGCCGACTCCTATGCCACCTACTACGCCAGGGCCACCATATTTGGCCCTGAGAGAGGAGTGGAGTTTCTTAATCGGGGCTTCCAACCTATTCGGCAGGACGAGATCGAGCGGGAAGTCGCTGCTTACCAAACTTTTGCGAGCTCATTTTCACGCAATGAGGCACTAAAGCTTCCGCTAGGTTATGCCGTCATTCCTACAGATCGTGAGTTTGATTTTTCTAATGTTGATCTGTGGTACGAGCGTGATGCCGGCGCTCCGGTGGGAGCCTACACCCTATATCGCCTAAAACTGCGCGAGTAGAAAAATTTCGACGTGGTTCGCGATTGAACGGCTGCGGCCAACAGATTTTCGGATGATGTGCGCGTGACAAGCAAGCAAGAGAAAAAAGTAGCAATCGTTCAGTCAAACTACATACCCTGGAAAGGTTATTTTGACTTAATAAATCTTGTCGACGAGTTCATTTTGTACGACGAAAAGCAGTACACCAAAAGAGACTGGCGAAACAGGAACATCATTAAGACCTCCAAGGGGCTGGTCTGGCTAACAATCCCGGTCGATGTCAAAGGAAAGTATTTTCAAAAGATAAAAGATACCACCATCAGCGATCCCAACTGGGGCAAAACCCACTGGGCGACCATCGTCCACAATTACTCCAAAGCCAGATATTTTGCGCTGCACAGGGAGCTGTTTGAACATTTGTACTTGCACTCGGAGGAGAAATTTTTGTCTCGGCTCAACTATCTCTTCTTGAGCGCAATCTGTGAAATACTCGGCATCAAGACAAAGATATCATGGTCAATGGATTACAATCCCGGTGAGGGACAAACGGAGAGGTTGGTAGACCTAAGCAGACAAGCCGGCGCTAGCGAATATATTTCCGGGCCCAGGGCAAGAAACTATCTTGAAGAAGAACTCTTCAGTAGAGCAGGAATTGCCTTACGATATATCGACTATTCATCGTATCCGGAATACAAACAGCTGTCTCCACCATTCGACCATCAGGTAAGCATCATCGATCTTCTTTTCAATGAGGGACCTGAGGCGACGAAGTATATGAAGAGTTTTTGAGATGACACTGTCGATAGTAACGACTTTATATGATTCGGCGCCTTACCTGGAGCAGTTCTACCTCCGGACCTGTGCTGCTACGGAACAAATCACTCGTGATTACGAGATCATACTAGTCAACGACGGCTCGCCTGATAACTCGCTCGATATTGCCATCTCGATCCACCGCCGTGACAAGCGGGTACGGGTAATCGACCTCTCCAGAAACTTTGGTCACCATAAGGCCATGATGACCGGATTGGCCCATGCTCGTGGGGAGCTGGTGTTCCTCGTCGACAGTGACCTCGAAGAGGAGCCCGAACTCTTAAACAACTTTTATGAGCAGTTGCAGCGGACAGGCGCTGACGTCGTATTTGGCGTACAGCAAAAACGCAAGGGCAGGCTCTTTGAACGGATCAGCGGATCTCTATATTTCAAGGTGTTCAACCTGTTCTCGACTTACCCGATTCCGGAGAACCACATTACCGCCCGGCTGATGACGCGCGAATATGTAGCCGCCCTTATGCGGCATCAGGAGCGCGAGTTCGTTATGTCGGGCCTGTGGGCTTTGACCGGATTCAATCAGGTTCCAATCACTGTCAGAAAACATCACAAGGCCAGGAGCGCCTACGGGCTTAGACGAAAACTCTCGCACCTGGTCAACGCCGTCACCTCATTCAGCAACAAGCCTCTGGTTCTCATCTTTTACCTGGGGTGCTTCATCCTGCTGGTGTCATCTATCGCAGCAGCCGACATGATCATCCGCAAGCTTCTCTTCGGGACTCTGCTCCAGGGCTGGGCTTCTCTTATCGTCTCAGTCTGGTTACTCGGAGGATTGACTATTTTTTGTCTCGGAGTAATTGGGATTTATCTGGCGAAGGTATTTATCGAGGTTAAGCAGAGGCCATATACAATCGTGAAGCGGGTTTTTGAAGACGAGCTGTTTCCTTTTGGAAAACCTACCCTCGACGATGAGCTAGCGGAGGAGGGGAAAGGTGTTCATGAGCTACGATAGAATCCGCTCTCGGGTGCAGCAGTATTACGACGCAAAGATTCAAACTCATGGACCGACGGCCCGTGGTGTGGACTGGAATTCTCCTGAGTCGCAGCAAATGCGCTTTGGACAGCTTCTCAAATTAATAGATCACAGCCTGCCGTTCACGATCAACGACTTTGGCTGTGGCTACGGCGCGCTGGCGGACTATTTGCAAAACGAGGCTGACCAGTTCCGGTATTGCGGGTTTGATATTTCTCCCCACATGATCGCCAAAGCAGGGGAATTACATGCGGCGGCGAAGCACATCGTTTTCGTCAATCACGAGTTGGAGCTGCCCGAAGCTGACTACACAGTCGCCAGCGGAGTCTTCAACGTCAAGTTAGACACGCCGACGGTAGAGTGGGAAAAATATATTCTCGAGACGCTGGAAACAATCAACGCGTTTAGCCGACAGGGGTTCGCCTTCAACGTCCTGACGAAATATTCCGACCCCGAATTCACGCGCCCTGATCTTTACTACGCCGATCCACTTTTTTGCTTTGATTATTGCAAGGTTCATTTTTCAAAATTTGTTTCTTTGCTTCACGACTATCCTCTTTACGAGTTCACGATCCTGGTACGTAAAGGATAGGTGAGGAACGTTTATGTCAAGGCTGGTCATCTTCGGCGCAGGTAATATCGCCAGGCTGGCACACTACTACTTTACGCGCGATACCGAGCACGAGGTTGCGGCTTTCACAGTAGATGAAGAGTATCGGCAGGAGGATAGATTTCTCGATCTTCCACTCGTGTCTTTTGAAGGAGTGGTAGAACGCTTCCCGCCGCAAGAATATAAGATGTTCGTGGCGCTGAGTTATGCCAGAATGAACAAGCTGCGCGCAGAAAAATACGACCGGGCCAAGCGGAACGGTTATGAGCTAGCCAGTTATGTTAGTAGCCGTTGTTCGTTCCTGACGGATCATCCTGTTGGAGACAACTGTTTCATTCTCGAGGACAATACGATTCAGCCTTTCGTCCAAATCGGCAGCGATGTCACGCTTTGGAGTGGCAATCATATCGGCCATGACGCGGTAATTGAAGATCACTGTTTTCTTGCTTCACACATCGTCGTCTCGGGTTACGTCCAAATCCGCAACAACTGCTTCATCGGGGTCAATGCCACGCTGCGGAATTCGATCACGATCGCGCCAGAGACTCTAATCGGGGCGGGCGCCGTGATCATGAAAGATACGGTTGAAAAGGGGGTTTACCTTCCGCAACGGGCCAAACTTTTCGAGAAGCAGAGCGATGAGATTGAGTTATAGTTACCAACGATGAGTGGTGCACAACGATGGGTTAAGAAGGGCCGCATTTTCGCGCCTGAGGGGAATTCTGATTGGCTCTTTTCTCACGCTGCTCTTCCGGTAGCAGACCGAATCGGCGAAGTCTATCGAATCTACTTCAGCAGCAGAGACAAATACGACCACGCCCGAATAGGATATTTCGACATCGATTTACGAGCGCCTGACAGAGTTTTGCGCTTGTCTGACAAGCCGGTCGTCGGCTTGGGACCTCTGGGTGCCTTTGATGACAGCGGCGTAACGACTTCTTGGATTGTTACTCACGACCAGAAGAAATACCACTACTATTCAGGTTGGAGTTTGGGAAGAACGGTTCCATTCTATTTCTTCGTCGGGCTCGCCATCAGCAAAGACGGCGGCCAGACTTACGTGCGCGTTTCGCCGGCGCCAATTCTCGAAAGAAACATCATTGACCCCTACTTAACAGCATCGCCGTGTGTGCTGGTCGAAGGGAACACGTGGAGAATGTGGTACGTCTCCGGGACGGGCTGGGATGCGCACGAAGGTCGACCGCGACATCACTATCACATCAAACATGCCCAGTCGTCCGATGGAATTCACTGGAAGAGGGAAGGCATCGTTTGCATTGACTATCAGTCGCCGGAGGAGTACGCCATCGCCCGCCCCTGTGTAATTAGAGAGGGCGGCCTTTATAAGATGTGGTACTCGTACCGTGGGAATAACTATCGAGTCGGCTATGCGGAATCTGTAGACGGCCTGAACTGGACTCGCAAAGATCGAGAGAGCGGCATTGAAGTATCTGCGTCGGGCTGGGACTCAGAGATGATCGAATATCCTTACGTATTTGAACATAAAGGCCGCCACTACATGCTCTACAATGGCAACGGATACGGTAGGACCGGTATCGGACTGGCTCTGCTCGAACCGAATGACGGACAATTAGGACCGCTCTAGTTCTGCTGTCATAAAACCAATCATGGTTGCTTCGTTGCGCGAAAGAAATCGAAACTGGGAACGAGAGGTACTTGAGGAAGTTCGCTCCCTCGGCTACGCAATCGTGGAGGATGTGCTTGATTTCTCCTTTATCCAAACGACCCGTGATGCCATGTATCGCGTGCAAGATGCGATTCTGCTGAACGTGGGTGAGGAACGTCTGCTGCGAGCCGGGGAAATGGGCGTACTTCGCTTGATGTTGAAGTATGACCCATGCTTCTTTAAGTTCCTGGAGATACCTGAGCTGTTGACGATTGTCGAGGCTACGGTTTCGAACACAGCCATTATGCATCTGCAAAACGGATTCATCCTGCCGTCGTTTGCAAAGGGGGAGACGCCTGAGACATTCCAGCACAGTTTTCACCAGGATTTTCCGCGCGTCCTGAATGGCTACGTCGCCTCGATTAATATGATGTTTGCCATCGATGAATTCTCAATGTCGACAGGGGCGACGCAGGTTGTTCCTGGAACGCATCAAACGACCGCGCCCGATCCGGAATATCTCGCGACAAATGCTATTGCGGTGGAATGCCCCGCGGGCTCGATGGTAATTTTCGACTCTACTTTGTGGCATGCGGCCGGAGCGAATACTTCCGGCAAAGACAGATTGGCGATCAACCATCAATTCACCAGGTCATACATAAAGCAACAAATCGATTACGTGCGCGCCCTCGGAGACGCAGTTGTGCTGGCGCAAGCGCCTCGCACTCAGCGACTCCTTGGCTGGGACACGCGCGTGGTTACAAGTCTTG
>WNFS01000531.1_pt1 | contig 27504 bp, 31 predicted proteins | sample 5400141 | NCBI WGS metagenome assembly WNFS01 (sample SAMN13153358, study PRJNA577476) | soil metagenome | isolation source: 60 cm saprolite under Madrone tree | place: USA:California | collected 2016-06-14
CGCTGGGATGATCCGGACCACTCGACCGAGTCCGTCGAGGATGGTCACGGGTGCCGCGCCCTCCTCATCGGCGGCAAGGCTCAGACCTGCTGGATTCATTGACACTTCTCCCTTTCTGGTGCTGTCCGTGCTTTAGATGCGTCCATCACGGGCACGGGTTCTTGCCACAGCGACTCGGCAAGATGATGTCGCAAAGCGATTGGTCCACCGGCGCGGACTGTTGTCCGACTTGCTCGAATCGCTGTAACCGCGAGCGGTGTCTCAAGGACGCGGGATAGAGCGCGTTCTTGACGATCTCGAAGATGGCGGCGTTGGCGGGTCACGCGCGCGAAAACATAATCCAGCAGCGCTTCGGCAGTGGGAAATAATGTGTCTCCCTGACGATCTGGGGCGTCATCCTCACGACGGCCTCCTCAAGAGTGGTGAGAAGCTTCTCCTTGTTGACGATCGTCTCTAACTCCGCTTCGCATTTGCGTCGCTGCCTACCGCGTGCCGTTAGGGTGGCGATACTGATCTTTTATTCGCGTTCTCTGAATCCCTCCGGAACGCCCGTCATCGTAAGGACGACTGAAAGGGAGGGGATCAAGATGAAGCGAGCGATTCTCTTCGCGCTGATGCTCGTCGCCGTTCTAGCGCCGCTCGCGGGTGTCGCCCGCGCGGATTTGAAGAGCGACCAGACGATTCCGCAGGCGCCGTAACCTTCACGTGAGGGCAGGAACGGACGTGTACGGCAGGCTTCGAGGTCTGACGTACACGTCGGCGCACGAAAAACGGTGACGCCCGGACAAAGTGAAACAGGCCGAGGTGGGCTCCTCGTGAATCCTAGCTCTCATTTCAAGTGTCGCGTGCTTCTCGCGGCGGCGACCGTTCTGCTGACCCTCGCGACGGGCGCCGGTGGGGCCCCGGCAAGACCATGGCCATCTCTCTTGGGCTCGCGCGAGGCGTTCCCGCCTGACGTGTCGGCAGCCGTCGAGCGCGTCTGGATCGAGCCCACGCTCAGCCGCACGGTGAACGGGCGCTCCGCGCGTGTCCCGTTCGATGTCTACGTCGCGTTCGTGGATACGCCAGAGGTGACAGCCGCCGCGGCGCGCTTCCGCAAACTCGGGAGCTATGAGATTCAAGCACTCGATGACGACCGCTATCGGGCCAACGATGGCGACGGAGCCCGCGGGATTGCTCAGGTGCTCCGACGCGAACCGCGACGGCTCGTTCTCCTTTCCCAGGGGGAGCACACCGGCCCAATTCTCGGCACGATCAGCGGAAGCGCGCTCACGATCCTGGACTTCGAGCCGCGAGAGGGCGTGGTCAATCCGAGGCTTACGGCCTACGTGTACATCGACAACCGCGTCGCCGCCGCCCTCGCCCGGGTGCTCATCGCGACCTTCGGGTCCCTCGCCGACCGTAAGCTCGGCGAGGGGCTTCGCGTCACAGCTGAGGTCGCCGAGTGGGCGGTCGATCGATCAGGCGGCTTCTGTGAGTGGCTCGCACGCGAGCCGCTTCCGCCCGCGCGACGCGATCGCATTCTGGCCGCCCTCCCATCGTGCGCAGCGGGCCTAGGTCCAAACGGCACTCGGCAAATCCAAAGTCCGTGACTTGACCTGCTTCCCGTGAGCTCTCACCTGCCGGAAAGCCGGGCGCGTAGGCGAAGGCGGAGAGCGTAGGCCCTTCAAAAGCCCTCCACCGGGGCGGCCCGTACCGGCCGTGACCGCCACGAGCGCACCCATTTCCTCTCCTCACCGCGAGAAGCTTAGGTTGACCGCCGGCTGCGCTCCCTCACTCGTGTTCGAGAGCGAGCACCGGCGCCTCACGCGCGCCGAAGACGACGAAGCCCGCTGTCGGGACGCTCACCGTGACTCCTAGCTCGTCCCCTAGAACGGCAGTAGGTTGTCCAGGTCTTCGCTCCAGATCGTGCCGATCGTCTACAAGAATCTGGGCGCCTTCGACCTCGATCGCGCGCCCGGCTCCTCGATGACCGACGCCGAGCGCGATCGCTACCGAGAGCTCTTCGGTCGCGTCACCCTCGTGGAAGTCACAGGAGGAATCGACTTCGCGGCGCTCGTTGGCGTGGTCGAGGACCTTCTTTCGGGCGCTACCGTGTCTTGATCCAGTCCGAGAGTCTTCGCTCGATTTGATCGCGCACTCGTTGGAACACCTGCAGTCGCTCATCCTCCGTGCCGCTCGCCAGCGAGGGATCCTGAAAGCTCCAGTGCAGTCGTCTGGTCTGTTTCGGGAAGACGGGGCACGCCTCGTTCGCCGCGTCGCACACGGTGATCACGTAGTCCCAGGGTTCTTCCAGGAACTGCCCCACTGTCTTCGACGCGTGGCCATGCAAGTCCACTCCGACCTGCGCCATCGCTTTCACTGCGAGAGGGTGGACGCCGGTCGCCTCGGTGCCCGCGCTCGCGATCTGGAAACGGTCGCCCGCCATCGAGCGTAGGAAGCCCTCTGCCATCTGACTCCGCGCCGAGTTGTGCGTGCAGAGGAACAGGACTCGCTGCTTGTTCACGTCCCGCTACCCGTGTAGTCCCGACGGGGCTTCATCGTCGGCGAGCAGTCTAGACGACAATCGCGGACCGAGCGACGGCCAAGCGACGAGCCGTCCGGGGCCGGCCCGCTGCCCTTCATCCCCAGCCCCAACCCGTCACCCAAGATTTACTTGACCGTCATCGTCCTGTAACCCGCCACGCCGACACTCCGCTGTGATGAGCACCGCACGGGAGGCCGACATGATGACCGCGGACCGACGCCGGGTCCCGCCGGGGGCGGGCCAGCCCGGCCGCCAGCGTCTCGGCCGGGTGCTTCTCGTGGAGGACGAGCAGGAGGTCGCGGAGCTGATCCGCTACAACCTCACGAAGGAAGGCTACGACGTCATCCTGTCCGGCAACGGGAACGAGGCGCTCCGGCTCGCCCGGGAACATGATCTGGAGATCGATCGCCATCGCTTCGAGGTGAGGATGAAGGGCCGACCGGTCGAGCTCACGCCCAAGGAGTTCGAGCTCCTCGCGACCCTGGCCGGCACCCCCGGGCGGGTGTTCGGACGGGAGGAGCTGCTCGACATCGTGTGGGGCCGCGACGGATTCGTCGAACCTCGCACCGTGGACGTCCATGTGGCGCGACTGCGCGGAAAGTTCACGATCGCGAGGCTCGAGGAGCCCGGAATCGAGACCGTCCGGGGCGTCGGATACCGCTTCCGAGACAAACCGTAACACATTTGTAACACGCCCTTTATGTGGGCGAAACACGAGCGCGCGATCATGGCCCGGGAAGAGACCAAAGGAGAACGATTGATGAAGAAGGTATGCGTGCCGATGCTGGCGGTCGTCACCGTGGTCGGCTGGGGCCTGGCGTTCGCGTCGGGACCACCCAAGCTTGACCCGGCGCTCACGCCGTACAAGCCGGTCAGCGGAGTCAGCGGCAACGTCTCGAGCATCGGCTCGGACACGCTCAACAACCTCATGACGCTCTGGGCTGAGTCGTTCAACAAGTTTTACCCCAACGCCAAGATCCAGATCGAGGGCAAGGGCTCGTCCACGGCGCCGCCGGCGCTGATCTCTGGCACCGCTCAGCTCGGCCCGATGTCCCGCTCCATGAAGGGGACCGAGATCGACCAGTTCGAGAAGAAGTACGGCTACAAGCCGGCGCCGATCCGCACCTCGGTCGACGCCCTCGCCGTGTTCGTCAACAAGGACAACCCGATCAAGTGCCTGACCCTGCCGCAGGTCGACGCGATCTTCTCGAAGTCGCGGCGGTCCGGGTACAAGGAAGACATCAAGACGTGGGGCCAGCTCGGCCTGACCGGAGAGTGGGCCAGCCGGCCTGTCAGTCTCTATGGCCGCAACTCGGCCTCCGGCACGTACGGGTTTTTCAAGGAGCACTCGCTGAAGAACGGCGACTACAAGGACGAGGTGAAGGAGCAGCCGGGCTCGGCGTCGGTGGTCCAGGGCGTGACGGTGGATCGTTACGCCGCGGGCTACAGCGGCATCGGCTATGCGACCGCCGGTGTCCGCGCCGTCCCGCTCGCCGAGAAGGAAGGCGCCAGGTGCTACGAGGCGGACCCCGATAACGCCTACGCCGGAGCGTATCCGCTCGCGCGGTTTCTCTACGTCTACGTCAACAAGGCGCCGGGCAAGCCGCTCGATCCGGTGACGCTGGAGTTCGTGAAGCTCATGTTGTCCAAGGATGGCCAGGAAGTGGTCATCAAGGACGGCTACTTCCCCATCCCCGCGACGATCGCCAAGGAAGAGCTCAACAAGATCCAGTAAGTGGCCATCAGGACCGATACGCTGCGCGAAATCTCGCGGACGAGGACGAGCCGTCGCATCGTCCTCGACCGCTGGGCCTCTCGCCTGGTCATCCTCGGCGGCGTCATCATCATCGGCTCGATCCTCGCCATCCTCTTCGTCATCGTCGGCGAGGTCTGGCCGCTCTTCCGGAAGCCGACGGCGACCCCGGCGGGAACCTACGCCGTGCCGGACGCGACGCTCGCCTCCGGACCGGCGGGCGGCGACGCAGTCGGCGTGGACGAATACCGTGAGATCGCGTTCGCGATCACCCAGGCCGGCACGGTCAGCTTCGTCTCGCTCAAGGGCGCGGCGGTGCCGGGGCCCATGCCGTTACCGGCGCTCAGCGGTGGCAAGGTCACGGTGGCCGCCGTCTCCTCGAAAGGTCCCCTCCTGCTGGGCACCTCGGATGGCCGCGTGATCCCGCTGGAGATGAAGTTCGACGTCACGTTCGCCGAGGGCGGGCGCACGATCATCCCGAAGCCCGTCTTCGGCGACGTGAGCTCCCTCGATCCCGAAAAAAAGCGCGCCGTGCGGCGCCTCGCGCTCGCGGCGCCTCCCTCGGGGGGCGTCATAGTCGCGCAGGTCGGGCCGCGCGACCTCGTCGTCCAGACGGTTGTCGAGAAGAAGGCGTTGATCGGCGGCACGCGCCGCGAGGAGGCGCTCCAGGCGCTGACCATCGAGGGCGGCGAGATCACGGCGCTCGCGCTGGACGGGCGGGGCGAGGACCTGTTCGTCGGCACATCCGGAGGGCAGGTGATCCAGTACGACATCCGCGAGCGCGATGCGCTGAAAGCCATCGACGCGGTCGCGGTCACCGCGAGCGCCGCGGTGCCCGTCACGGCGCTCGGCTTCCTGATCGGCGACCGCACGCTGGTGGTGGGCGACCAGGCGGGCGGCGTGTCGACCTGGCAGGTGATCCCGCCGCCCGGCGGCGGGCCCCGGCGGCTCACGCGCGTCTACCAGTTCCAGGGCCACCCGAAGCCGGTGGTCGCAGTCGCCGCGTCGAAGCGCGACAAGGGGTTCGCGACGGCCGACGGCGCCGGTGACGTGAAGGTCCACTACGGCACGTCGGGTGAGACGCTGATCACGCTCCGGGCCGACAGCGGCAAGCCGCTTCACTCGCTCGTGCTCGCTCCCAAGGGGGACGCGCTTCTGGTCGCTGACCAGACGGGCGGGTTGCGCCAGTGGACCCTCGACAACCCCCACCCGGAGGTCACCCTTCGGACCGTATTCGGGAAGATCTGGTACGAGGGATACTCGGAGCCCGCGTACGTCTGGCAGTCCACCGGCGGGACCGACGACTTCGAGGCGAAGCTCAGCCTGACGCCGCTGATCTACGGCACCCTCAAGGGCACCTTCTACGCGATGATCTTCGCCGTGCCGATGGCGCTGCTCGCCGCCATCTACGTCAGCGAGTTCATGCACGCGAAGGTGAAGGGATACGTGAAGCCGGTGGTCGAGATCATGGCGGCGCTGCCGAGCGTGGTGCTCGGCTTCCTGGCCGGGCTCTGGCTGGCGCCCATCGTCGAGCGGATCGTGCCCGGCATCTTCGTGATGCCGCTGGTCATGACGGCCAGCATCTTCCTGACGCTGCTCGGCTGGCGCCTGCTGCCCATCGGTGTCCGCGGCCGGTTCAAGGCGGGGACGGAGGCGCTTCTTCTGGTACCCGTCGTGATCGCAGCGGCCTGGCTGGCCTTCTGGCTCGGCGGGCTTCTCGAGACGGCGCTGCTCGGGGGCAACTACCGCGGCTGGCTCCTGTCGGTGCTCGGCTTTACCTACGACCAGCGCAACTCGCTCGTCGTCGGCATTGCGATGGGCTTCGCCGTGATCCCGATCATCTTTACCATCGCGGAGGACTCGCTCGCCAATGTCCCGCAGCACCTGCGAGCCGGCTCGCTGGCGCTCGGCGCCAACCGCTGGCAGACGGCGATGCGGATCGTGCTCCCGACCGCGAGCCCCGGCATCTTCTCGGCCGTCATGATCGGCTTCGGCCGCGCCGTCGGCGAGACGATGATCGTGCTGATGGCGACCGGCAACACGCCGGTCATGGACTGGTCGGTCTTCAACGGGTTCCGCGCGCTGTCGGCCAACATCGCGGTCGAGCTGCCCGAGGCCCCCGAGGGCGGCACGCTGTTCCGGGTGCTGTTCCTCGCCGCCCTCCTGCTCTTCGGCTTGACCTTCCTCGTCAATACGCTCGCCGAGCTGGTTCGGTTGCGGCTCCGGCAGAAGTACCGGTACCTGTGAAGAAGCTGTTCCGGAGCGGCGAGCCGTTCATCTGGCTCACGGGCGGCGCTCTCGCGTCGTCCCTGATCATCGTCGTGGGCCTCGTCACCCTGATCCTCACCAGTGGCCTGGGCTTCTTCTGGCCCGCGAACGTGCTGCGCATGACGCTCAGGGACGGCACGGTCGTCACCGGCCTCGTCGTCGAGCGCGAGCGGGTGCCCGGCAAGACGGGCGACTACCGGATCAAGGTCCAGGTCGCCAACCGCGACCTCTACGGCGCCGACTTCCAGTGGATGGACGAAGCGACGATCGCCCGGCGGGACCACCCGGCGGACGTGGTGCTGATAGAACGTACGGAGTGGGGGCTCCTGATCGGAACGATCAGAGAAGTCCGGGAGTCCGGCCGGACCGTGGCGGTCGGGCCCCGGCAGGGCCTCGCCGAGCTCGAGCGCCGTCTGCCCAACGCGGCCCGGGCACGCCGGGAGATCCGCCGGATCGAGAAGGGCGAGGTCGGCGCGATCAACTACGCCCAGGAGAAAATCCGCCTCGGACTCCAGCGCCTCGCCCTCGGGGGCGTGACGAGTGGTCCCGCGGTCGAATCGCTTCGGCGGGAGATGGCGATCTTGCAGACGCGCTACCAGGCGCAGGAGGCGCGGCTCGCGGATCTCCGGGGGCGCCAGACCGCGAGCGTCGTCGTCACCGCCGACGGAGGCAAGGAGAAGGACCTGCCCCTGATCCAGCTCTTGCACATCGACGCGCCGAACGCGATGAGCCTTCCGGGGAAGGGCGTCCGGTACCTCGCCCGGGTCTGGGAGTTCGTGTCGGACGACCCGCGGGAGTCGAACACCGAGGGCGGCGTCTTCCCGGCGATCTTCGGCACCGTCATGATGGTCATGATCATGTCGATCATGGTCACGCCCCTCGGCGTCCTCGCCGCCTTCTACCTGCGCGAGTACGCGAAGCAGGGGACCTTCGTGAGCACGGTGCGGATCGCGGTGAACAACCTCGCCGGCGTGCCATCGATCGTGTTCGGCGTGTTCGGCGTGGGCTTCTTCATCTACGTCCTCGGTGGGTCGATCGACAGGCTCTTCTTCGCCGAGGCCCTGCCGACGCCGACGTACGGCACCGGCGGGATCCTGTGGGCCTCCCTCACGCTGGCGCTCCTGACGATCCCGGTGGTCATCGTCGCGACCGAGGAAGGACTGGCGGCGATTCCCCGGGGCACGCGCGAGGCGTCTCTGGCGCTGGGCGCGACCAAGCTCGAGACGACCCTCCGGGTGGTGCTCCCCGCCGTGATGCCGTCGATTCTCACGGGGCTGATCCTGGCCATGGCCCGGGCGGCCGGCGAAGTGGCACCGCTGATGCTCACAGGCGTCGTCAAGCTCGCGCCGGCGTTGCCCTTGGACGGCTACTGGCCGTTCATCCACCTCGACCGCAAGTTCATGCACCTCGGCTTCCACATCTACGACGTGGGCTTCCAGTCACCCAACGTGGACGCGGCGCGGCCGATGGTGTTCGTGACGACCATGCTGCTGCTCCTGATCGTCGTGCTGCTCAACCTCTTTGCCATCGCGACGCGCAACCGTCTGCGCCGCAAATACGCGACCTCGGCGGTGTAGGGAGGAACCCCATGGCCGGCAACGTCTCGGTGACCGCGAGCCTTCGTCCCACTGCCACCACCGCGGCTATCATGGAGATGCCGATGGTGGAGATCGAGCACCTCTCGCTCTGGTACGGGGAGAAGCTTGCCCTCAAGGACGTCTCCATGTCCGTCCCCAAGCACCGGGTCACGGCGTACATCGGCCCGTCCGGCTGCGGCAAGTCCACCCTCCTCCGGTGCGTCAACCGCCTGAACGACCTGGTGGACGGGGTCCGGACCGCCGGCGTCATCCGCATCGGGGGGACGGACATCCAGGACCCCGCGCTCGACGTCGTCGAGCTGCGTCGGCGCGTCGGGATGGTCTTCCAGAAGTCCAACCCCTTCCCGAAGTCGATCTTCGAGAATGTCGCCTACGGGCCCCGGATTCTCGGCGTCGGGAGCCGCGCCGATCTCGAGGGCATCGTCGAGCGCAGCATCAAGGCGGCGGCCCTCTGGGACGAGGTCTACGACCGCCTCAACGAAAGCGCGCTCGGTCTGTCGGGTGGCCAGCAGCAGCGCCTCTGCATCGCCCGGGCGATCGCCGTCGAGCCGGACGTCCTGCTCATGGACGAGCCGTGCTCGGCCCTGGACCCGATCGCGACGGCCAAGATCGAGGAGTTGATGCTCGAGCTGAAGAACAGCTATACGATCGTCATCGTGACCCACAACATGCAGCAGGCAGCCCGCGTGTCGGACTACACGGGCTTCATGCTGCTGGGCGAGCTGGTCGAGTTCGGGGTCACGAAAGAGCTGTTCACGAACCCGCGCGACAAGCGGACCGAGGACTACATCACCGGCCGGTTCGGCTGAGAGCGGAGGCGGCCATGCCGCGTCATTTTCACGAAGAGCTGGATGCGCTCAAGCAGACCCTCCTGGCCATGGGCGGGCTGGTCGAGGACCAGATCCGCCGGGTCATGCGCGCCCTCATCGAGCGCGATAGCGAGCTGGCGCAGGATGTCATCGATCGCGACCGGCAGGTGAACGCCTACGACGTGGAGATCGACGAGAAGTGCGTGGAACTCCTGGCGCTCCACCAGCCGACCGCCGGCGACCTCCGCTTCATCACGACCGCGATGAAGATCGTCACCGATCTCGAGCGCATCGGCGACCAGGCCGTCAACATCGCTCAGCGCACGATCGAGCTGAACCCGGAGCCACAGCTCAAGCCCTACGTGGACCTGCCGCGGATGGCCGAGAAGGCCCAGCGCATGGTCAAGGAGAGTCTCGACGCGTTCGTCAGCCGCGACACAGCCCTGGCGCGCCGCGTGTGCGGCGAGGACGCCGAGGTGGACGCGCTGAAGGAGCAGATCTTCCGGGAGCTCCTGACCTATATGATGGAGGACCCGAAGACGATCCCCCGGGCCATCCGGCTCATCCTCGTCTCGCGCTTCCTCGAGCGCGTGGCCGACCACGCGACCAACATCGCCGAGATGGTGGTCTACCTGGTCGAGAGCAAGATGGTGCGGCACATGCTCGCGTAGCTCTCAGCCGCGAAGCACCAGCGTGGGCACCGGCGCGTCGCGGACCACTCGCTCCGCCACACTGGGGACCAGCGCGCTGCCCAGGCGGCTGCGGCGGGTCGTGGCGAGGGCCACCAGATCCGCGTTGAACGCCTCGGCCTCGAGCCGGATCTCTTCCGCCGGATCGCCGAAGCGCACGACCCGCTCAACCGGAATCCCCTCGAGCTCGGCCTCGACATGCGCGAGCTGGTCCAGCCCCTCGGCCGTCAGCCGCGACATCTCCTGGTCGACGTACGCGATCGTCCGCCCGTATGGACCAGTCACATGCTCCGGAACGGGAAACACTCTGAGGAGACGAACCGTCGAGCCGGCGCCACGCGCGAGAGCCGCGACCACAGGGACGATAGTCTCGCTCAGCTCTCGACTATCGATAGGTGTTAAGATTCTCTTCGCCATTGTCAACGTCCTCCGTCGCTCATTCATTCGGTGTACATCGTTGTGACGCCGGCGCGGCGTCGAGGGATTCCCGTGCCGACCAAATCCGGAAATCGCCCGCGCCCGGTCCGCTCGCTCAACTTCTGATCGGTCGGCCAGTCCCGCGACGGCCGGGCCGAGACCGGGCGCCCTCACCGGAGCTTGAAATCCGGATACTTAGCGGAGTGCCCGCCTCTGGTGCGTGGTTTGCTGCTTCTTCGATGTTTATGAAGCTCGCGTTCCAGCGGGCCGAGGGCCACGAAGAGGCGCGGCAGAGGCGGCTCTGCCGCATGATGCTCGGACTTTCACCCGAGCCTGAAGACCACCATGTGCTCCCGGCCCTCGCCACACTGGGCGCCCTGCTCATCGGCCTCTTCGCATGGCAAATGGGTCATCTGGGGACGGTCGCGCCCGCGCTCACCGGCGTGCTCGTTCTTGTCGCCCTCGGCGCTGCAGTGCTGCGGGTCCGGCGCCGCTATCGCCATGTCGTCGCCGGCGTCCTCGTTCTGGCCGTGCTGCTCGGCCTGCTTGGCGCGGCGGTTTACCACCACGCGTATCTGGAGCCGTTCGCCGCCATCGCCGGCCGAACCGCCTCGGCGCTCGCCGACTTGATCGCGACTCGCTGACGAGGGCCTGACCCGGATCGACGCAGCGCGGCGCCACCGGACTGTCCGCTCGACTGTGTTAGCCTCTGTCCATGTCGCCGGTCGACCCCGACCTGGGCCACGCGATCGAGAGCCTCTACGCCCGTGGCGTCACCGACGGGCTTCCGGTCGTACCGCCGACCCGCGCTCTCGTCGAGCGGACCGTCGCGGCGTCCGGGCGCGAGGCCGGCGAGCTGGTGGCGCTCGTCCCGCCCAACTATGGGCGCGCCACCGTCGAAAAGATCGCGATCAACGCTGTGATGGCAGGGTGCCGGCCCGAATATCTTCCTGTCGTCATTGCTGCTGTCGAAGCCGTCTGTGACGAAGCCTTCGATCTCCACGGCGTTTCGGCAACCACGAACGCGCCGTCACCTCTCGTGATCGTGAACGGTCCCATCCGAGGGCCGCTCGAGATCAACTCCGGAGCCGGGGTGTTCGGCTCGGGCTGGCGCGCCAACGCGACGATCGGTCGTGCCGTACGCCTTGTCTGCGTCAACCTGGGCGGGGCGCGACCGGGTGTCGTCAGCATGTCCACGCTCGCCCACCCCGGGCGCTACACGTACTGCATCGGCGAGCACGAGGAGGCGAGCCCCTGGGAGTCGCTCGCCGTCGAGCACGGGTTCGCGCCCGAGCAGAGCACGGTCGCCCTGCTCGCCGCCGACGCGCCGCTCGGCGTCTACGCGCAGCGAAGCCGCACGCCCGAGGATCTTCTGCCGACGCTCGCCGCGAGCATGGCCGTGATCTCTCACCACAAGATGACGCACTGGGGGGACACGCTCGTCGTACTCTCTCCGGAGCACGCGAAGATCCTCGGCGACGCGGCCTGGAAGAAGGCCGACGTGCGCCGCTGGCTCCACGAGCGCCTGCAGTGGCCGGTGTGCGAGCTCGTGCCGGGGCACAACGGCGGCGAGGGGCTGCCCGAGCACGTGCTCGCGAAATTCGCCCACCCGGCGGGCGAGCGCGCGATGATCCCGAAGTTCCGCTCGCCCGAGAACATCAAGCTGGTGGTCGCCGGCGGCACCGCGGGTCGCTTCTCCGCGATCGTGCCGGGCTGGACGTTTTCCAAGGGCTCCAACCTCGTCTTCAGGAGGGTTCTCTCATGACCGAGTATCTCGACCCCACCGATTCGGTCGCCGTTCCACGCAAGACGGCGCCGAGGCCGGCGAGCCTCGACGGCAAGGTCGTCACGCTGCTCGACATCTCCAAAGCGCAGGGGAACCATCTGCTCGACCGCCTCGAGGAACTCTTGCGCGAGCGCGCGACGCCGAAGGCCATCATCCGGAAGAAGAAGCCGACCTTCGCGCGGCCGGCGCCCGACGTCCTCCGCCAGGAGATCGTGGGCGCGACCGACGTCGTCGTCGAGGGGCTCGCCGACTGAGGGTCGTGCACAACGTGCAGTGTGCACGACGGCGTGTTCTTCGAGGACAGCGGCATCCCGGTGGCGACGGTCATCTCGTCCGAGTTCACCCGCGCCGCGCGCGCCCAGGCCGAGGCGCTCGGCGCCGCGAACTACCAGACCGTCGTGGTGGCCCACCCGATCCAGCCGCTCACGCGCGAGGAGGTGCGGGCGCTCGCCGACAAGGCCTTCGACGAGATCGTGAGGAGAATCACCGCGTGAAAGCGTCGCGGGACTGAGACCGATGCTGGTCGGGGCGTTCGCGTGCGCCCACACGCCCCAGCTCCTGGCGCGCCCCGGGACCGAGGACCGCGACCTCGTCCTGCGCGTCCACGCCGCCTTCGCCCGCGTGAAGCGGCGGCTCGAGGCGCTCCGCGTCGACGCGCTCGCGATCGTCGCCGGGGATCACGTCGAGGCGTTCTTCCTCGACGCGGTCCCGGCGCTCGCCGTGTACGTGGGAACCGAGTGCGCGGGAACCTTCGGGCGCTATCGCTACCGGTTCCCGATCCACGAGCCCCTCGCCCGATCGATCGTCGAGCAGGGGGTCGAGCGCGGCTTCGATCTCTTCTACACGCAGCAGGCCCCGCTCGACTACGCGTTCTACGTTCCGCTCCACTTCACGATGCCGGAGCCGGCGGTGCCGATCGTCCCGCTGCACGTGAACGTGTATCTGCCGCCCCAGCCGACACCTCGGCGCTGCTACGAGTGGGGTCGGGCTCTCGGCGAGATCCTCCGGGCGCGTCCCGAGCGGGTGGCGTTCATGGCGTCGGGCGGCATGTCCCACTTCCCCGGGACGGATCGGTATGCGTCCCCGGAGTTCGAGTACGACCGGCGCCTGCTGGACGCGTTGAAGGATGGCCGGGGTCGCGAGCTGGCCGCGGTCACCGGCGAGGAGCTGGACAAGATGGGTAACATCGAGCTCCGGACGTGGGCGACGCTCCTCGGCGCTCTGGGCGACGCCAAGGCCGACGTGTACTGCTACGAGCCCTCGTGGCACCACGGCAACGCGGTGGTCGAGTGGGTTCCGTGAACGACCAACCGCACTATCGGTTTCCACCGGCCTCCGCCTACCGGCTGAATCGCTGCCTCTTCGCGCTCAAGTCCGACGACGGCTTCCGCGCGCGATTTGTGAAGGACGCCCGAGCTGCGATGGGCGAGCTGGGGCTCGACGCGGCGGACGCGGCCGCACTCCTCCGCGGAGACCGCGACGCGCTCCTCGCGCGCGGGGCGCATCCGTATCTCGTGTTCATGGCGGACCTCCGACTCAGGATGGAGCGCGAGCCGGTCTCGTTCGAGTTTTTTTGATCCGAGGAGGATGCGGTGGCGACGATTGCGACCGAGCGCGACGTGATCAAGATGATCTCGAGCCTCAGCAACTGGGGACGGTGGGGTGCGGACGACCAGCTCGGCACGATCAACCTCATCACGCCCGCCAAGCGCAAGCGCGCCACGGCGCTGGTACAGGAAGGACGGCTCGCCGGCGGCCCACGTGTCCTCGATGCCGTGGTTCCGCGCCCGCGACATCGCCATGCTCGGTACCGACATCGTGCACATCGTGGGGCTGGTCGGCATGGGGCTCTGGCTGATCGACAACGGCAACCTCGAAGAGCTGGCGCAGGCGTGCACGGCTCACCGGCGCTGGGAGTTCCTGCTCACGATCGCGCCGCTCCGGCTCCAACACACCACGGGCTCGCCGGTGAATCCGATCGCGCTGTTTTGAACGGGCGCCTGGTGGACTAGCCGCTCAGGAACTTCAGCAAGACCTTGTGGCCGAGGAGCCGGATCGAGCGCAGAACTTTCTCCTGGTCCATGCCCGGCCACTGGAGCCGGAAGATCATCGTGGTGACGCCGAGCCGCTCGCGATAACGCGCGATCTCGTCGACGACCCGAGCGGGGTCGCCGATGATGAAGCGGTCGCGCGCCAGCTCGTCGAAGCTCGCGTCGAAGGTCTCGCCGGCGGGCAGCGCCTTGTCCTGTTCCCAGCGCCGGTACGCCTGGTACTTCGCTCCGAGGACCGTCTGCGCCTCCGTGACGGCCGTCGCGGCCTCCGGCGCCACGTAGCACTCCTTGATCAGCGGCGTCTCGATCGCCGCCGGACGCCCGAGCTCGCGTCGCGCGGCCCGAAAGAGCTCGAGCTGGCGCTCGAGCGTCGCGAGCTTGGCGTGGGGGTTCATCAGCCAGGCGTCGCCGAGACGCGCGGCGCGCCTGACGCCGGCATCGCCGTTGGCGGCGAGCCAGATCGGCGGGCGCGGGCTCTGGAGCGGGCGCATCGAGATGCGCGCGCCGCGCAGGCTGAAGTATCGGCCTTCGTAGGCGACGGGCTCGCCGCTCCACAGCCGCTCGACGACCTCGAGGCCCTCGATCAGACGACCGACGCGCTCCTTCGGGTCGTGCCCCATCGCCACGTTCTCGACGTTGCGGTACCCGAGGCCGACACCGAAGATCAGGCGGCCGTCCGTGATCACGTCGAGCGTCGCGAGCTGCTCGGCGATCTCGACGGGGTGGTGCAAGGGGAGCAGGAGAACGCCGGTGCCGAGTGTCATGCCCCGGGCGTCGGCGGCGAGGCGCGCGAGGGTCGGGATCGGCTGGAAGTACGTGAACGGATCGGAGAGATAGTGCTGGCTCGCCCAGATTGAGCTGAACCCGACTGCGCGCGCAAGCCGGACCTGCTCGATGTGCTCGCGGAAGCGGGCCGCCTGCGGCTCCTCGGGGAGATGCTGAACGGAGAGGCCGAGGCCGAACTTCACTCCGGGAGCCTCCACACGCGACCCGCCGCGGGCTCCTCGGCCAGCGTGAACTGGGGCAGCGCCATGTGGTCGGCGAGGTCCTGGAAGACGACACGGACGCGTTTGCCGATCGCGACGTCCGCCTCCGACGCGGCCGTGAAGTCCACCTTCACGAGGTTGGCGATGACCCGCAACGCTTCGTCGGGCGTCGGCTGACCGCGCTGCTCGTCCAGCTCGACCAGCACGACGGCGTAGGGAGTCATCTCCTTGAAGCCGGGCTGGATCGCATGGGCGACGATCTCGTAGGAGTAGATCGTCCCGCGCCCGGACACCTCCTGCCACGTCCACCCGAGGTCCATGCACCAGGGGCAGGCGTGCGTGGGCGGGTAGCGCATGAGCCCGCAGGCCTTGCACTTGCGCACGACGAGCCGGTGGGCGCGCGCGTGCGCATAGAACTCCTTCCATTCGCTGTCGTTGTCGGGAACGATCAGCGCCATGCCGCGGTACTGGACCGGTTGGGGCATGAAAGGCTCCTTTACCGCAGGCTTACACTCCTAGCGTCGCATGATGAGCGCGCTGCCGGTCGCGGGCATGGCCCAGCCGAGGTTCATCGTGATCTCGGCGTCCTTGACCTGGCGGCACTGGCGCGGGGAATAGTCGTACGTGTGGATGCCCTCGGCGGCGCGCGGACAGTAGTCGTCCACGGTGCCGCGGAGCTGGCGCACGTTCTCGATCACCATGGACATGCCGTGCGTGTAGCCCTCGCAGAGGTGGCTGCCCGACGTGTTGTTGGGACGCGTGCCCCCGAGCTCGATGATCCCGCTCGACACGTAGGCGCCGCCCTCGCCCTTCTTGCAGAACCCGTACTCCTCCAGCTGGAGCATGGTGGTGAATGTGAAGGCGTCGTAGGAGCCGGTGACGTCGACGTCCTCGGGCGTGATCCCGGCCTGCGGAAAGACGATGTCCTTGGCGTAGTAGCCGGCCACCCGCGAGATGGGGCCATACGCCCAGTGGAAGTCCAGGCGCGGCTTCGACACGCGCCCCGCGACGCCCATGATATGGATGGGCCGGTGCTTCAGGTCGCGTGCGCGTTCGACCGACGTGACGATGATGCATGTCGCGTTGTCCGTCTCGACGCAGCAGTCGAGGAGATGGAGCGGCTTGACGATCCAGCGCGAGTTGAGGACGTCCGGCACCGTCACGCGCTCCTTCAGGAGCGCCTTCGGGTTCTGCGAGGCGTGCTTGCTGTGCGCGACGCGCACGTGGGCGACCTGCGCGGAGGTCGTGCCGTACTCGTACATGTGGCGCATGAAGGTCGGCGCGAAGTTCTGGCCGGCGCTCCGCATCCCGTAGGGCACCTGCGCGAGGTCCAGCCCACGCACGGGCTGGGCGGCGCGCGCTCCGGTGCCACCGATGCGGAACTCCGAGTATCCGTTCATCGAGCGGTAGATCGCGACGGTATTGCACATGCCCGCTTCGATCGCCCCCATCGCGAGGCCGACCAGCGCCTCAGTGGACGAGCCGCCCCCCATCACGTCCATGTAGAAGTTGAACCGGATACCGAGGTCGGAGGCCACGCTGTTGGCGAGCGTCGAGTCGCCGCCCTGGTAGTCGAGCATCCCGTCGACGTCGGCCGCGGTGAGCCCGGCGTCGAGGATCGCCTTGCGGATCGCCTCGACGGCCATGGCGCGCGTCGTGCGCGCCGACGCGCGCGAGTACTCCGTCTCTCCGACGCCGACGATGCAGTACTTGTCCCGGAGCCCGCGACTCTGGACGACCATCCCTCGGGTGCCTCCTCGGTGTTCTGGACGTTGGGCCTATCCCCCCGCTATCCGGCGGCCGCGCGATGCTACCATTTTGTTGCCAATTGTGTCATCGACCCGGATCGAGCGTAGTGCGGCGCTCAGCCCGTGGGGCCCTGCGGTGACCCCCCGCGCAATCGGGAGAGGATGTCGTTCGCGCGCGCGAGGGCGCGGGCGAAGGCGGAGTCGATGTCTTCGAGCTCTCGTTTGGCCTGGTCCACGTCCGACCGGAGCCTTTCGTGTGCCTGCTTGATCGTTTCGACTTCGCGCCGCAGCCGATCACAACTGTCGAGAACATCACGGATCGCGCCGACGCGGTCGTGGAGCCCCTCGACCCACTCGCGGGCTTCACGCAGGCTCGCCGCCTCGGACGACCCACTCACGATCATCGTGTGGGAGGCGGTCTGAAGTTTCTGATCGACCTCCGGCCGCGACCGACGTTCCGCTCTGCGACGCTCGGCTGCCGCCGGAGCCGTCCGCATTCGACGGGCCCCGAGTCGACGGTCGAGGGTCACCTTCACGTTCGGATCGCTGGCGAAACGCTTGCGCAGGTCCTCATAGAGATCGGGATGCAGTCGGTTGACGATAAACAGATGGGTCGGCATCCCCGCGATTCTAGCAGGCCGGCCGGGGGCGGGTCAGGCCATTGAAGATCCCGGCGAGCACCCGTCCGTCGGTGGTCTCCCTCGCCCACCCGAGGGCGAAGGCGCTGGCCGGGGCGCTCAGGAAGGGCCGTTCTTGCCGTTGGGCCTCGGGAGGACCTCCGCCAGGAACTTGCCGGTATACGAGCCCGGCGTCTGGGCGATTGTCTCGGGCGAGCCTTCGGCGACGATCTCCCCGCCCTCCTCGCCGCCCTCGGGGCCGAGGTCGATGACGTGGTCCGCAGATTTGATGACGTCCAGGTGGTGCTCGACGACGAGCACGGTGTTGCCGGCGTCGACCAGCCGGTTGAGCACGCCGAGGAGCTTCTTGACGTCGTCGAGGTGGAGACCGGTCGTCGGCTCATCGAGGATGTAGAGCATCTCGCCGGTCGCGCGGGCGCCCAGCTCGGCGGCGATCTTGAGCCGCTGCGCTTCGCCGCCCGACAGCGTCGTCGCCGCCTGCCCGAGCCGGAGATAGCCGAGCCCCACCGCCTGCAGCGTCTGCAGTCGTCGCGCGAGGCCGTTCTGGGCGGCGAAGAAGTCGCCGGCCTCGTCCACAGTCATGTGCAGAACGTCGCTGATGTTGCGGCCGCGGAGCTTCACGCCGAGGACGTCTGGCCGGTATCGCCGCCCCTCGCATTCCTGGCAGGAGACGTACACGTCCTCGAAGAAGTACATCTCGACCTTCTGGAAGCCGTCGCCCTGACACGACTCGCACCGGCCGCCCTGGACGTTGAACGAAAACGCCCCCGAGTCGAGGCCGAGCGCCTTGGCCCGCGGGAGCGCGGCGAAGAGCTTGCGGATCTCGTCGAACGCCTTCACGTAGGTGACCGGGTTCGAGCGGGGCGTGCGGCCGATCGGCTCCTGGTCGATGAGGCGCACGCCCTTGAGGTACTCGATGCCGACCAGCGCGTCGTAGGCGCCCGGCGGCGCGAAGTCGGTCTTGAAGGCGCGCGCGACGGCTCGATAGAGCGTGTCGTGCACCAGCGTGGACTTGCCCGAACCCGACACGCCCGACACGACGGTGAGCGTGTGCAGCGGGACGCGGACGGTCACGTTCTTGAGGTTGTGCTGGCGTGCGCCGGCGAGCGTCAGCGCGCGCCGCCCGCTCCGCCGGAACGGCGGCACCGGGATCGATTCGCGTCCCGAGACATAGCGCGCGGTGAGCGAGTGCGTCGCCCGCTGGAACTCGGCCTGCGGACCGTTGAAGACGATCTCGCCGCCGCGCTCGCCCGAGCCCGGTCCGAGCTCGACGATGTGATCCGCGGCCCCGATGAACTCGCGGTCGTGCTCGACGACCACCACGGTGTTGCCCGCCTGCGCGAGCTCGTGGCAGAGCTCGGCGAGCCGGGTGGTGTCGCGCGCGTGCAGCCCGATCGACGGCTCGTCCAGCACATAGAGCGTCCCCACGAGCTGCGAGCCGAGCTGATTGGCCAGGTTGATTCGCTGCGCCTCGCCGCCCGACAGCGTGCGGGTCTGCCGGGAGAGCGTGAGGTAGCCGAGCCCGACGCGGAGCAGGAAGGTGAGCTTGGCGTTGAGCTGGCGCAGGATCTCGCGCGCCACGAGCGCCTCCCAGGCGCTGAGGCCGAGGTTGCCGAGGAGCCGGGCCGCGCCGTCGATCGTGAGCGCGGTGAACTCGGCGATCGTGAGCCCCGCGACCCGAGCCGCTAAGGCGGCGGGCTTGAGCCGCGCGCCACGGCACGTCCGGCAGACCGACTGGCTGCGATAGCGTGAGAGGAAGACGCGCACGTGGAGCTTGTACCGGTACGACTCGACCTCCTCGAAGAAGCCCTGGATGCCGGGAAAACTCCCGTCGCCGGCGTAGACGAACCCGCGCGTGGCCTCGGGAAGCTTCTCCCACGACGTCTCGGTGTCGACCTTCCGCCGCCGCGCCGCCTTCATGAGCTCGCGCTGGTACCAGCGTCCCGAGGGGTGCGTCCACGGCTCCACCGCGCCGTCGGCGAGGCTCAGCGTGCGGTCCGGCACGACGAGCGCCTCGTCGTACTTGAGGACGTTGCCGAATCCCTTGCACTCCGGACACGCCCCCAGCGGGTGGTTGAACGAGAACAGGAGGGGCTGCGGCCGATCGAGGACGGCGCCACATCCACTGCAGCGGAAGTCCTCGCCGAATTCGCGGGTCCCGGCCCCGACGACCTCGACCGCGAGCCGCCCGCCGCCTTCGCGCAGCGCCGCCTCGACCGACTCGGTGATGCGACCGCGCTGCGCCGAGTCCAGCACGACGCGATCGAGGATCACCGCGATCGCCTTGCGCTCGCCGAAATCGACCGGCGGCGGGGCGGCGAGGTCGAGGATGTCGCCGTCGACCCGGACGCGGGCGAAGCCCCGCCGAGTGAGATTCGCCCAGAGCTCCGCGGGCGGGAGCCCGGCGGGGACGGCGAGGATGAACGTGATCATCGCGCGCGCCCCCGGGTGCTCCTCGAGCAACGCATCGACGATGGACTGTGGCGAGTGCGATGCGGCCGGCGCGCCGCAGCTCGGACAGTGGACGTGGCCGATCTTCGCGTAGAGCAGCCGGAGGTAGTCGTAGATCTCGGTGGCGGTGCCGACCGTAGAGCGCGCCGTCCGGACCGGGTTTTTCTGCTCCAGGGCAACCGCCGGGCGGATCTGCTCGATCTTGTCCACGTCGGGACGGTCAACCCGATCGAGGAACATCCGGGCGTAGGTCGAGAGCGACTCGATGTAGCGCCACTGGCCCTCGGCGAAGAGCGTGTCGAAGGCGAGGGAGGACTTACCGGAGCCGGATACCCCGGTCACGACGGTGAGGCGGTCGTGGGGGATCTCGAGCGAGATGTTCTTGAGGTTGTTCTGTCGGGCTCCCTGGATGCGAAGCCCGAGGGGCCGAGCCATTCGAACGGTCCTCCTGAGGTGGGTAGTCTACTGGAAGTTCCCCAGGCACGCCAGAGCGCGAGCCGCTTGACACGCGGGGCCGGCGTCTGTACGCTTCGACGATGTAGTAATTGATAATGATTCCTAACAAGGACCACGGGGTCGACACGCTGCGCGCACGCGGGTTCCGGCTGACGCGGCCGCGCCGGCTGGTTCTCGACGTCGTCCGCGCGACCGACGCCCACCCGACGGCCGCGTTCGTCTACCAGCGCGTGCGACGTCGGCTGCCGCGGGTGAGCCTCGCGACCGTCCATCGCAACCTCCGCATGCTGGCCGCCGAGGGATTCCTGGCCGAGCGCGCCGATGCGAGCGGCATGCGCTTCGATGGAAACACGGCGCCGCACGATCACTTCACCTGCCTCGCGTGCGGCCGGATCTACGACGTGCCCGCCCGCGCCGAGCGAAGCGTCCGGCGCCGGGTTGCGGCGCGCATCGGGTTCGAGGTCCTGGAGCACCGAACCGAGTACTACGGTCGCTGCGTCGCGTGCCGCCGGCAACGCGGCCGACCGCCAGTCACCCAATACAGGAGGAGCTATGGCAGGTCTCAAGGGCACTAAGAGCTACGAGAATCTCAAGGAAGCGTTCGCCGGCGAGTCGCAGGCGAACCGGCGATACCTCTACTTCTCGCGCGTGGCGGACATCGAGGGCTTCCCCGACATCGCCGGCCTCTTCAAGGATACGGCGGATGCCGAGACCGGCCACGCGTTCGGCCATCTCGATTTCTTGAAGGAAGTGGGCGACCCGGCGACCGGCGAGCCGATCGGCAAGACCGAGAAGAACCTCAAGGCGGCCGTCGCCGGCGAGACCTACGAATACACCCAGATGTACCCGGGCATGGCCAAGACCGCGCGCGGCGAGGGCTTCACCGAGTTGGCGGAGTGGTTCGAGACGCTGGCCAAGGCCGAGAAGTCGCACGCCGGGCGGTTCACCAAGGGTCTTACGCAGATCGCGGGTAAGGAGCCGGCTGAAGCGATTTAGCTGACGACGGGCTCGAGGCGGGAGGGGCGGCAGGAGGGGTCGCCGGACCACGCGGCACGCGTTCGCCTGCTGCGCGGCGGCTGGGCTCCTTCCGGGTGCGCGACTCTCGCTTCAGCGTTGGCGGGAACGGGTCCGGTCGACCCTTCCTGCCGCCCCTCCCGCCTCGAGCCCGTGCGGCAGCCAAACGCTCCCGATTCCATCATGGGAACGCTCGATATCAGGAATCCGGAGTTCTGGGATCTCTCCGCGGTCGACAAGGAGCTGCGGCGGGTCTACGACATCTGCGGCGGCTGTCGGCGGTGTCTGCCGCTCTGCCCGTCCTTCAAGGTGCTGTTCGATCGGATGGACGTCGATGCCGTCGACGGCGACGTGGAGAAGCTGCCCGCTGCCGACGTCAAGGAAGTCGTCGATCTCTGCTACCAGTGCAAGCTCTGCTTCAACCACTGCCCGTACACGCCGCCGCACCGCTGGGAGGTCGACTTCCCGCGGCTCATGCTGCGCGCGCGCGCCGCCGGGGCGCGGACGGACGGCGTGACGCTTCAAGACAAGCTCCTGGGCAATGCCGAGCTCGTCGGCCGCCTCGGGAGCCTCGGCGCGCCCCTGTCGAACTGGGCGAACGAACTGGGCGTGCATCGAGCGTTCATGCAGTCCGTCGTGGGTATCCACAAGAAGCGGAACATGCCCAAGTTCCAGCGCAAGACGTTCAGCCGCTGGTTCAGACGTCACGCGGCAGGGAAGACCGTGGGTCCTGCGAGCGCGGCGGGCGGGGCGACCGCCCGGGAACCCGCCGCTCACCAGGCTCCTCCGGCGGCCGCGCGTCGAGTCGCGCTGTTTCATACGTGCAGCGTCGAGTATTACGAGCCGGCGACGGGGCGCGCCGCGGTCGGCGTGCTCGAGCGGAACCGCGTCGACGTGAGCGTGCCGCCGCAGCGCTGCTGCGGCATGCCATATCTCGATGGCGGTGCGGTGGACGAAGCGAAGGCCCTCATCCGGGACAACGTCAAGAGCCTCGCGGCGGCAGTCCGGGAAGGGCGTGAGATCGTCGTGCCCGGGCCGACCTGCAGCTACATGCTCAAGCAGGAGTACCCGTGGCTCGACGGCTCCGAGGACGCCAAGCTCGTCGCGGCGAACACACGGGATCTTTTCGAATACCTCGCGAAGCTGCACGCGGCGGGCGAGCTCGACACGAACTTCACGGCGCCGGTCGGCGCCGTGACGTACCACGTGCCCTGCCATCTGCGGGCCCAGAACATCGGCCACAAGTCGGCGGACGTGCTCCGCACGATTCCGGGCGCCTCGGTCGACGTGGTCGAGAAGTGCTCCGCCGTGGACGGCACCTGGGGCTTCAAGAAGGAATACTACGAGCTGTCGCTCAAGCTCGCGCAGCCGCTCTTCGACGCGATCGCCACCGCGGGCGCGCCGACCGCGGCCACCGACTGTCCGCTGGCGGCGCTCCAGATCGAGCAGGGAACGGGCCGGAAGCCGAAGCATCCCATCGAGATCCTGGCGACGGCCTACGGTCTCGAGGAGTGAGCGCATGAATTCGCTCGTCCCTTCCGAAATCCTGAATCTCGTCGAGTACGAGAAACTCCGCGACGCCCGCCGCCGCCAGATCGTCGAGCTGAAGAAGGCGCGCCGCGTGTCGGTCGGTCGCTACCTCACCTTCGTCTTCGAGAATCGCGCGACGGTCTGGTTCCAGATCCAGGAGATGGTCCGGGCCGAGCGCATCGTGGACGAGACGAAGATGGCCGAGGAGGTCGGGGTCTACAACGCCCTCCTCCCGCACCCGGGCGAGCTGTCGGCGACGCTGATGATCGAGATTGCCGGGGCCGCGGAGATCAAGCCGGTGCTCGACAAGCTGCTCGGCATCGACACGCGCGATTATGTGACGATGTCCGTCGGGCCCCATGTGATCGTGGGCGACTTCGAGGCCGGCCACTCCGACGAGGAGCGCGGCAAGCTGAGCGCCGTCCACTTCGTCCGCTTCGCCCTGCCACTCGAGGCGCGTGAGCGCTTCGGGACGAGTGAGGTCGCGCTGGTCGTCGAGCACCCGAACGCGCGCGCGCGCACGGTGCTTTCCCACGAGACGAAGAGGAGTCTCCTGGAGGACCTCGCGTGAGGGGCGCGGCGCTGGCGATGGTGGCGCTCGCCGTCGCGGCGGGCGGCTGCTCGGAGGGCGGGCTTTCGCCGAGCGCCGAGCGCGGGCGGCAGGTCTATCTGGCCCACTGCATTGCGTGCCACAACAGCGACCCCGCGCAGCCGGGCCCCGTCGGCCCGCCGGTCAAGGGCTCGTCGCGCGCGCTGCTGGAGGCGAAGGTCCTGAACGGGACGTACCCGCCCGGGTACGCGCCGAAGCGGCCGACCAAGGTCATGGTCCCGCTGCCGGCAGTGGCGCCGGATCTCGCGGCGCTCGCCGACTACCTGCGCTGACGTCCGGAGGCCCGGCGGGATCCCCCCGCCGAGCCTCCGCGTCGAACGTGCCTGCGATCAGCCGAAGATGATCTTGAGCGCGATCACGAAGATCGCGGTGAGCACGAAGCCGGCCCAGAACGTCCCCTTGACCGTGCTCAGCAGCTTCTTGCCCGCGCTCGCCTTGTCCGGGGTCGCGGGTCCTACGACGGCGTTCGCCTGGACGATGGCCAGGATGATCACGAAAACGACGAGCATCGCGATCTTCGCGGGCCGCGCCGTCGGCGTGAAAAAGGCCCAGTGGCTGGCGGCGCCCATGAAGAAGAGCATGGGGATCGAGAGCAGGGTGTTCGTGCGGGAGGTGACACCACCACGCGCGCCGCGCGCGGCCGCCTCCGGGATCGCCTGGCCGCCTTCCTTGACCCGGGCCGCCGACGCCATGACGACCTGCTGCGCCGGCCAGATGATGAACCAGACGTTGAACCACATGAGGCTGCCGATGATGCCGCCGATGAAGATCGCCCAGCCGTACGACGTGCTGAAGAACGGCTGGAGACCGAGCTGGCCTAACCTGTGCGACAGATAGAGCCAGCCGGTGATGAACGTCAGCATCGCGCCCCACCGGAACCACCAGAGCGCCCGGCTGACGAGCCCACCCGTGATCATGCCGGTCCGCACCGCCGGCTCGGCCCCCGCGAAGAACGGGACCTGCACGAAGTTGAAGTAGTACAACATCCCGATCCAGGTGATGCCGGCGAGAAAGTGAAACCAGCGCAGCAGGAACAGCCAAGCATCCATCTTCGCCGCCTCCTCGTCGCGTGGTGGGCTACCCGCTACTTGCCTTCGTCGTCGTCCGCCTCGGACGCCTCCTCCTCGTCGTCATCGTCGAGATCGTCCTCGTCCAGATCGTCGAGGTCGTCGTCGTCAAGATCTTCGTCGAGGTCGTCGTCGTCGAAGTCATCGTCATCGTCGAAGTCGTCGTCGTCGTCGTCCAGCTCCTCGTTCTCCTCGGTGTCGCCGTCCTCGGCGGTATCGTTGCGGCGAAGGTCGACGTCATCGTGCCACGCGTAGATCCGAAACTGCATGTGAAAACTCCTCCGCATGAATAGTCCGGGCGGATTATAGCAAAACATCTTCCCTGTCAATTCCCGCAGAATCAACCAGTTCTGGGCTAGAATTCCTCGGGTACGCGTTCCGGCTCTCCTGCTCCGGGCGGTGTAGCTCAGCGGCAGAGCAGGGGTCTCATAAGCCCCGTGTCGGAGGTTCGATTCCTCCCACCGCCACCATACTTCCACGACGCTCGGCGAGCCAACGTACCCGAAAACGTACCCGAGTACCCACTCAGCGCGCCTCGCTCAGCTTGCGAGCGGCCTCTTGCAGATCGGCGGGGGCTCACGATGTTATAGCGCTCGAACACTGACCGCGTTTTGTGGCCGGTGATCGTCATCGCCACTCGCTCCGGGACACCGCGCCGCACAAGGTTGCGCGCAGCAGTCCGCCGGAAGTCGTGGCGGAGCCGATCCTGGACGAAGGCGGCGAGGTTGAAGAGCATGGACGGGGAACCAGGAACCGATGAAGTTCTCAGGGGCGCCGGTATGGCGCCATTCAGGCGCCCACGAAGCCTTCCTCCTGAAACCCCTTGGCGAGCAGCTTTGCGGCCTTCCAGTCGTCCTCGATCAACAGTACTCGCATCGCCGCCTATCGTATCGCCTTTGGGATCCTCCGGCGCAACCTGAATGAAAATTCAGTCCGCTTCAGGAAATCTTCAGTCGGAGTGCCGTACGCTCAAAGGGCAGTCATGCACTCTCGCTGGCGGAACCACCTTGCTGGAACGCTGCTCGCCGCGGCGGTCTCCATGACTACCGTCGAGTTCATCGAAGTTCAGAAGCTCTCACCCGACGATCTCCGGACGCGGTTCGGGCTCCCAGCGTCTTGCGATCCGGCGGTGACCGCTCTGGCGACTGATCCGGCCGTAAACCTGGTGACAGTCGCTATCGAGTGCCGAACCAAACCCGGCGGGACACCTCCTCCTGCCGGACGCCAACGACCAGCGCGTCCTCCCGAAAAGCGATCCTAGAAGAGGCTCCGAGCAGCGCCCCGACACGGAGCGGCTGTCTGAGAGCGGGAGGCGGGGGTCGGCGTTCAGGAGCTGATACTTTGGAGCCGGCCCTCCTGGCGACGTGGAGCAGTCTCGGGCGCGTTGTGCGCTCACTGCTTCTGCACGACGACCCTGCCCTGGGCGTTCACGAACACGCGGTAGCGACTTCCGTCCTGGCAGGACGCGATGTAATCGTTGTCTCCTTGTTTGGTGGCGGTGACCACCTGCCCGCACGGCTGACCTTGAAGCGCGATCACCGCGGTCAAATCCTTGAGGACGGCCGGGTCGTCCGCCGCCAGCGAGAGGCCGGCGAAGAGCGTCGTCTGCAGCACGATCGCGGCCCAGGTCGTCATTCGTTTACTCATTGCTCCTCCAAGTCGAATCAGAGGTTCTCGAACTTGGCGGGGTCCGCCAGAAGATTCCACAGCGCCTCGCGCGACGTAGAGATGTCGCGAGCGAGGGCCGGATCCTTGTCTTGCAGCAGCGCCAGCACTTTGAGTAGCAGCAGATCATACTGCTGCCGTAGCTTCGCGAGAGCCGCTTTGTCGCGCCCCTGGTGGAACGTCCGGAACTGCTCCAGGAGGTCATCGACCTGATTCTTGAGCGAGAGCTTCGTGAACACGCCGATCGCGTTGGTCTCGCGAAGTCGCTTTTCGAGGGAGGTCAGATCGAGCGCGGTCGAACCTGCCTGCGCCCCCGGCCGAGCAGCAGCGCTTTCCTGAGGGGCAGTGCTTTGTCGTGGAGGCGTACTCTGCCGCGGGGGCGTGCTCTGAGGTGGAGTCGGGCTCTGCCGTGGGGGGACGCTCTGCGGCGGGGGCGCGCTCGGCGGTGGAGTAGCGCTCTTCGGCAGGGTAACGCTCTCCTGCGGAATAGCACTCTCCCTCGGTCGAGGCGGCTCCGCACGCGGAGGCGAGGTAGGCCCCTTGGCCGTCTCGGAAGGCGGTGGAGGGGCCTCCGTGGCGCGCCGGCCCTCGGCGTCCCCTGGTGACGGCGGCTGGGGGACGGGCTCCTTCTTAACCAGCCCGTCCGATGGGGAACCGACCCGCGGAGCACAGCCGCCGGCCTGGATGAGCCAGACCAGGAGACTCACTGCCACGGTCGCCGCGGTGCCACGCATCTTCACTGCTCTCCTCAATTGTATTAGGCCGTCCGGGTGCCTTCTTGTATTCACCACGCAGGCCCTCGATCCCAGCATGCTGACTCCCGAGCTCGAATCTGGTTCTAGAATATCGTCCGATGTCGAGGGCAGCCTTGCTGGAACGCGCGCTCGTCGCTGGGGGCCATCCGCCGAGATAGAGCCATGCGCTGGGGTCCCTCGGCGCCGCGCCCTGCTCATCGCCGCCCTCGGCTTCACCCACCTCCACTGACCAGACGAACGGGTCCGTGAGCGGCTACGGGCGGGAACGGGTGGCGCCGATCGTCGCTGGCGATGCAGCGGCCCACAGACAGCGCGTCAGCTTGCGCGTTGTGACGCTCGGTAAGCTGACGCTGAGCCTTCAAGAGGTCAAGCTCTTTCCCCTGACTGAGGTCCTGCGAGTACTTGCCCCTTGAGAGCGTGTTGGTCCGGTACTCGGCGCCTGCCCCGGCCCGGCAAGTCACGTCGCCTCGTCCAGCGGACCGCGAGGCGCTCCTCGACTGATGGCCTTCCGGGTCCGTCACGTCCGAACCCCGTCGAGACGCCGGAAGTGGTAATGTTTCCCCTTCGGTGGTGGGTGATCTGTCAAGTTCAATTCCTCCCACCGCCACCAACACTCGTCGAGGTGGAGCGCATGACAGACATTCTGGTGCAGCACGACGGGCCGATCGCGACGGTCGTCTTCAACC
>WNFS01001017.1_pt1 | contig 27504 bp, 23 predicted proteins | sample 5400141 | NCBI WGS metagenome assembly WNFS01 (sample SAMN13153358, study PRJNA577476) | soil metagenome | isolation source: 60 cm saprolite under Madrone tree | place: USA:California | collected 2016-06-14
AAAGGTGAATCGCGCCCGCGCCAAGATCAAAGCCGTCCAGCAGCACGTACAAGGCGAGCATCAGCGCAACGAGGCAAAACCAGATTGTCTCCACGGCGCCCTCTCAATCTGCCAGGACCGGCACCCCTTCTTGTTCGCGCGCGCGTGGCTCCGGCCCGATTTCGATCTCCCGCCAAACCAAGAACAAGAACAAAATCGCCAGCACGGCGTACAGCCCCATGAATCCAATCAGCGTGAACCAAGCATTGCCCGCGCCGACGCGGGGAGACGCTCCGTGCGCCGTGCGCATCAATCCGTAGATCAGCCAGGGTTGCCGCCCAAGCTCCGCCGTGAACCACCCGGCCGTGTTAGCGATATAGGGCAGCGGGACGCAAGTCATAAGCAGCCACAACATCCATGGCGACTCGTACAGTGTTCGTCGCCACAACAGGAAGGCCGCGACGACCATTACCGCGATGAAAATCGTTCCAAGCCCCACCATGACGTGATAGCTGTAGTAAAGCAACGCAATTCGATCGGGCCACAGCTCTTGCGGAAAGCTGTCGAGCCCCTTCACATTTGCGGTCCACCGCTGATAGGTCAGGAAGCTCAGCATCTTCGGCACTTGAAGAGGATTGTCGAGCCGCCGCTTCTGCACGTCCGGCTGCCCTAAAATTACCAACGGCGCTCCCTGTTGCGTCTCGAACAACCCCTCCATCGCCGCTAGAGTTGGCGGCTGATTCTGCGCGATCTGCTTCCCCTGCATGTCTCCGGTGGGAAAGAGTTGCAGGCACGCGGCAATCACGCCGACGATCACGCCCGTCCGGACAAACGTTCGCCCGTACACTTCGTCCCTCTTCGTCAGCAGGTAGAACGCACCCACGGCCGCCATGACGAAGCAACCGGTCTGCACCGCGCCCACCATGGTGTGCGCGTACTGCCAGAGCGTCCAGCGGTTCAGCACAAGATCCCAAAAACTGGACAGTGAGATTTCACCATGTGGACCAATCGCATATCCCACCGGATGCTGCATCCAGGCATCGGTTGCAACGATGAAGTACCCGGATAGCCACGAACCCGAGAAAACAAGGAACGCCGCCCACCAGTGACCAATGCGCCCGAGTTTTTTTTCCCCAAACAAGAACAATCCAAGAAAACTCGACTCCAGAAAGAACGAAAAGATTCCTTCCATGGCCAGCGTCTGGCCGACGACTCCGCCTGCAGCCTTCGAAAACTCCGCCCAGTTTGTGCCGAATTGAAACTCCATCGGGATTCCGGTAACCACGCCGAGAGTAAAATTGATTCCGAAAATTCGCGCCCAAAAACGCGCGGCACGGTTGTAGTGTTCGTCCCCTGTACGCAGCGCTTTCGTTTTCAGGTACACCAACAAGAGCGCCAGCCCCATCGTCAACTGAGGAAAGATATAGTGAAACGTGATGGTGAACGCGAAATGCAGCCGGTGCACCTCCAGAGCCTGTTCCATTGGGGGACTCCTTGAGGGAGAACTCTTAATGAACGCCCAATTCGTTTGGCCGAGTGCTTAAGCCAACTTGGCAACCAGGCGGCGCGCAGCCAGAGAAATCATGAGGCGAGAGATTCCGCTGAAGAGCATGCTAATCCCCACCAGCGTGCCGACGACCCATTCGGTGCTCGATGGCCAGGTCCTCCAAATCATGCCGCCAAGGATCAGGGTAATGATTCCGTCGAAGAGCAGCCAGCCCGAGCCCGGCATAGGGCGGAGCCGGAACGACAAGATCAGTTCCAAGACTCCTTTTGCGAACAGGTAAATCGCGAGTGCCAGGGTGAGCGACGCCAAGCCGGCCACAGGGCGAAACAACAGGTAGGTACCAACGGAAATATAGAGAATGCCCAGAAGCAGCTCCCAGACAACTCCGCCGGCGGTGCGCGTGTGCCAGGCAAACACGAGATGGGCCGCGCCGCTGAAAACCAGCAGCCAGGCGACCAATAAATTCACCGCGATTCCGGCCGCCTGAGGTACCGCGATAGCCAGACAACCAGCCAGGATCATCAGGATGCTGAGCCCAATGGACCATCCCACCGACTTTTTCATGATCGTGCCGACAGATGTAGCGCTCATGACGCTTACCTCCTTGGAGATCCTTTCAGACGGGAATTCTTCTTGGACCCTGGGGAACCGAAAGCATTGTACGCCTTCTGACCTGCTCGCGAGGATCTTTTCCCTAAGTTCTCCAAATGACTCCACTACACGCGAGATACTGCGCTTGTCGCGCGATTTCGGAACGCAGTACAATGGGCTGTTTGCAGATCGAGGAGGAAGCGCGCCATGGCCACCGCGGAAGCAAAACTTCACCTGCCGGAGTTCACCAACGAGCCGTATGTGGATTTTTCCAAGCCGGAAAACCGGAAAAAGATGGAAGACGCTTTAAAAAAGGTGGCCTCCGAATTCGGCCACGAATATCCCATGTGGATCGGCGGGCAGAAAGTCACCACGACGGAAAAACGAAAGTCCACGAATCCTTCGCGGCCCTCGCAAGTGATCGGCGTTTTCCAGAGCGCCACGGCGGAAATGGCCCGGCAGGCAGTGGAAGCGGCGAACAAATATTTTGAGACCTGGAAGCGCGTGCCGGCGGAAGAGCGCGTGAAGTGCCTTTTCCGCGCGGCGAAGATTTTGCGCGAGCGCAAATTTGAATTGAGCGCGCTGGTCTGCTACGAAGTCGGCAAGACCTGGCCGGAAGCGGACGGGGACATCGCCGAGACGATTGATTTCTGCGAATTCTATGGCCGCGAAATGCTGCGCCTGGCGGAGCCGCAGAAGCTTACGCCCATGCGCGGCGAGCGCAACTACATGGTTTACATTCCGATTGGCGTCGGCGCCATCATTCCGCCGTGGAACTTTCCGTGCGCCATTATGGCCGGCCTGGTAGTGGCGTCTCTGGTTACCGGGAACACGGTGGTGCTGAAGCCCGCGGGCGACTCGCCGACGATCGCGGCAAAGTTTGTGGACATTCTTTTCGAGGCGGGCATTCCCAAGGAAGCGGTGAATTTCCTTACCGGTGCGGGAAGCGTCGTCGGCGACACGCTGGTGCAGCATCCCAAGACGCGCTACATCGGGTTCACAGGATCGAAGGAAGTCGGGCTGCGCATCAGCGAGCTGGCTGGGAAGGCGGCGCCCGGGCAGATCTGGATCAAGCGGACGGTGCTGGAGATGGGCGGAAAAGACGCCATCGTCGTGGATGACGAAGCGGATATGGACGCAGCCGTCGAGGGCACGGTGCAGGCGGCGTTCGGCTACCAGGGGCAGAAGTGCTCGGCGTGCTCGCGGGCGATTGTCTCGGAGAAAATTTACGACACGTTTTTGCAGAAGCTGGTGGAGCGCACCAAGAAGGTCACCGTGGGCCCGAGCGACGACCCGAACAATTACATGGGTCCGGTCATCAGCCAGTTCGCCATGAAAACGATTCTGGATTACATCGAGGTCGGCAAGAAGGAAGGGAAACTGCTCACCGGCGGCGGGCGCGCGCCGGGCGAAGGCTACTTCGTGCAGCCGACGATTATCGCGGATGTGGATCCGAAGGCGCGGCTGGCGCAGGAAGAAGTTTTTGGGCCGGTGCTGGCGGTCATCAAGGCGAAAAATTACGACCACGCGCTGGAAATCGCCAACAATACGGAATTCGGCCTGACCGGCGCGGTGTACTCGAAGAATCCTGAGAAAATCAGGAAGGCCGAAGAAGCATTTCACGTGGGCAATCTTTATCTGAACCGCAAATGCACCGGCGCGCAGGTGGGCGCGCATCCTTTCGGCGGCTTCAATATGTCGGGTACGGATTCCAAGACCGGCGGAAAGGACTATTTATTGCACTTCTTGCAAGCCAAGGCGGTGGCGGAAAAAGTTTCCAATTAGGTGCTGTCTCATAAATGGTTCGACACGATGGCGGCGTCGCCTCAGGGGCTAAAGAGTCTGTGTGAGAACTTCAACTTCATGCCCTCAGCGGCTAAAGCCTTGTTGAATGTGCGCAACTTACGGCACGACTGAAGTCGTGCCCTGACGAAAAACATGAGTTGCCACGCAGACTCTAAAGCCCTTGGTTTTTTGCCACTTTTCGGCACGGCTCCCGACAGTGAGTCGGGACAGGTTCCGCCGTGCCCTGACGCGCGGTGAATTCTGGCGGGTTGCGGAAAGAAATATTGGAACTAAGAAGCTGAAGTTGCCGCGTCGCCGCGGCGCGAGACCCACTTGAGCACGCGAAACACGGGATAGCTTAAAACGAGCATCGCCAGCGCCAGGGGAGCATTTTCGCGGTCGGTGGCGATCGAGCCGATGAGGAACAAAACCGATGCACCGAGCGCGATTGCTGTTGTCCACGGATACCCCCAGGCGCGATACGGCCGCGCCATTTGCGGTTCTCTTCTGCGGAGCAAGAACAACGATATGTAAGTGAGCGTGTAATTCGCGACAAAGAAGAACGAGAGCATGGCAATCACGCGCTCGAAGGATCCCAGAACGAACAGCACGCTGACGGTGGTGCTCAGGAGAAGCGAAAGAGCGGGCGTGCCGCCAGTGTTGACGTGCCTTACGCGGCGAAAAAAGAGGCCATCACAACTCATAGCATGAAGGGTGCGCGAGGAGAAGAGCAGATTGGAGTTCACGCAGCTCAACATCGAAATGATCATGATAGACCGAATGATGGGATCGCCAAATCTCCCGAAGACGCGATCGGCGACCGTACCCAGAACAAAATCGTTACCGGCAATTTCATTCATGGGGAGCACGTACAACGCCATCAGGTTCAGCAGCAGATAAATCCCCATCACGGTAAAGACGCTGCCAAAAATGGCCCGCGGAATATCGCGGCCTGGATCACGCACCTCTTCTCCGAAATAGATAACTCCGTCCCATCCGTCGACGGTGTAGACAACGGCTTGCAATCCGAGAACGATGGCGACGGCGAGCGGCCATCCGGCAGGCATAGAGGGCAGAGCCGCGGTTGCCGCTGGAGCGGTCGCGCGTGCGTGCGCGCCAAGAATGAAACAGGCGACGACAAGAATCATTAGTGCAGTGGTTTTGATCGCTGCGGTCACGAGTTGCGCGCCGCTGCCCCAGCGGACGCCGCGCCATTGCATGGTGCCAAATCCGAGGACGATCGCGGCGGAGATGAGTTTTACGTGGCCGGCAAGCACGGGAAAGAGATGGCCGCTGTACTCGGCGATAACAATGGCGACGGCGGCGGTGCCACATGTTGAGAGCCAGTCGCTCCAGCCAACGATGAAACCTGCATACTCTCCGATCGCGCGGCGAGAATAGTTATATTGGCCGCCGCTGCGGGGGATGGCGGCGCCGAGTTCGGCCATGGAGGACGCGCCGAAAAGAGCGTAGAGGCCGCCAACAACCCACACGCTGAGATAGAGCCAGGGGTTGGGAAGCCCTTTTGCGATGTCGCCGGGCGTGCGCACAATTCCGGCGGAGATGGCGTTGCCAACGGCTGCGGCGATGCCGAACCACACGCCCAGAACTTGAAGCAGCCGGCCGCGGCTCAGCTTTTGAGCAGGCACTGCGGCGGGAGATGATGCCGATGTGTTCGACAAAAGAGGTCTCAGGAGGGTTTCCGGGACTGCGCCATGATAATGGCGATGGGGGAAAATGCAAGCGGGAAGTCGCAGGGGCGGGCCCAGAGGTTAGTGTTCAGAGGAATCATCCGGCGGGGAATAGGGCTGCAAAGTTGTGTTGTCGGTGTCCGGCGCCGCGAGCCAGATTTGCCGATCCTTGAAATAGGCGAATAATTGTTCATTTTGTTCTACGGTGAGTTCGCGCGCCCAAAGCACTTTCGCAGTGTCAATTTCGGCGCCGTTGAAAACCCATTCGTCATGAATGTTATGGTCTTGCTCGTAGCGCACTATGACAAGGTGTTTGCCTGGCGTGTTCTCAAGTTTTTTCTGAATGGCAGCGCGGCTGGGATCACCCTGGCAAGTCCACGACAGCGAATCGCAGGAGCGATGCGCCACCGCACTCCCCGTATCCATTGCGAGCAAGGCAACGATGGCCCAGGACAGTGCGATGCCAATCGGCCGGCCGCCGATGCGCATGGTCCGCAGATGGCGAATCGACTGTGCGATCAGCGCGAAGATCACGCAGGTGAGGGGCGCGGCATAGTGGGGATTTGACCAAGTCACGGTGAAGAGTCCTGCGACGCCGAGGAAAAAAGTGATGACGAGAAGTCTGATCCTGCGGTCGCGAAGGGCAAACGGTAGTCCGGGCAGAGCGAGGAGCAAGCCCATCCAGAAAAACGTGGTGCTGTAGCGGGTTAGCTTCAGCCATGAAGCGTTCCTGGCACCGCGCAAAGTTCCGGGGTACTCCTCGTGCTCCCAATCGGTATAAAAATCCACGAACTGCTGATTGTTGTATTGGAGCGGCGGCCGTACGTGTCCCCATACGAATATGGGGGCCGTGTGATAGGTACGGACATTGAGCGTATGGGGAAAGAGCAAAGGATTTCCCGTCAAGCGCCAGTTGTAATAGCCCATAAAAGCGGCGAGAAGGAAGAGCATTGCGGCGAGAGGCAAGAGAGCATTTCGAATTCGCTGATGGAGATTGACGTTTGGATTTGCTCTTCCAGCGAGCCAACGAAGAAGAAAGAGGGCTGCGGGAATGCACAGGAGCAGGCCTTCGTACGGGCGGCTATTCGCGAGGATGGCGATTCCGAGGCCGAGGAGAAGCGCGTCGCGGGTTTTGGCGCGCCGTGTAATTCTCGGCAGCGCGCCAAGAACGAGTGCGCCTCCGGTGGCGGCAACCGCGCCGCCCCAGTAGCTGTTCATCCAATAGCTGGCGATGCCGAGTTTCATGGCCACCAATGCTCCGCCCAGGAGAGCCCAGAGCGCGAGGACGAGACCTTGCGCGGGGGGATACATCGAGGAATACGTGGGAAACCAATTGACGTGGAATGTTTCGAAGCTGATCCACATGGGATGAGGGGGATTGGCAAGCCGGCCGTGAACGAAGGTATCCGCCATCAAAAGGTAGCTGAATTCGTCATGAATTCCCGGCACGGGGACGGGCAAAAGAGGCAAGAGTATCAATCGAATTGCCGCAACACCGAAGAAGAGCGCACAAACCGTCAGCGCTCTTCGCGAGAGCCCAGACGATGAGGCCGGTGAGGAGCGTTCCGGAAATTGTCGAGGAAAATGGGAAGAGCGCGGTGCCGTTTTCGGCGTTCATTTTAGGGATGAATCGTGGATGCCAAAGTGAAGTGGGTGTTCACGGCTGGTAGAGGATAACGCATTTTAGGGATGAACAACGCGACGAGGTCCCCGAGAAGCTCCGGGCAGGCGGGTCACCAATCGTAAGGGGAGGTGAGCGGCTAGCGTTCGATTTCGATTTCCGTGGCTTGGGAGGCTTTTTTCGCTGGAGCGGTATTAACGGGATTTTCGAGATAATCGGCAAGCTCGAGACGCAAGTTACCGGCGTTGGTGGAATAGGTGAGACCTGTTTCGAAATCCACGATGCCATTGCGGATGAGTTTTTCGATTTCACCGTCAAAGTGCTGCATCCCTTCAGTTGTGCCGTCGCGCATGGCGTCCAGTAGAGACTTGCCTTCGCTTTCGCCTTTCTCCACGTATTCGCGGGTGCGCATGGTGGATTTCAGAATCTCGATGGCGGCGATGCGTCCCTTGCCGTCTTTTTTCGGCAGGAGGCGTTGAGAGACGATGTAGCGGAAAGCTTTCGAAAGGCGCGTGCGGATGGCTTGCTGATCGGAGAGCGGGAAGACGCCGACGATGCGCTCAATCGTTTTAGCGGCATCGATGGTGTGCAATGTGGAAAGGACGAGGTGGCCCGTCTCACAAGCTTCGATCGCGATTTCGACGGTTTCACGATCGCGCATCTCGCCCACGAGAATAACTTTGGGCGCTTGGCGAAGCGCCGCGCGCAACGCGAGGGCAAAGCTCGGCGTGTCGGAGTGGAGTTCACGTTGGTGGATGGTCGCTTTCTTATGCCGGTGCAGAAACTCGATGGGATCTTCGATGGTCAGAACGTGAAAAGCCTTCTCCTCGTTCATCTTGTCGATGATGGCGGCGAGGGTGGAAGACTTTCCGGAGCCCGTAGGTCCAGTAACCAACGCGAGGCCATTTCTGAGGTGCACGATCTCCTGGAGCGCTTCGGGCAAGTTCAGTTCGGCGAAACCAGGAATTTTGTCGGGAATCACGCGCATGACCACCGCGCAAGTTCCACGCTGCTTAAAGATATTGACGCGAAACCTGGAGACGCCGGTGATCCCGTAGGAAAGGTCCGCGGAGCCTTCCTGTTCGAGCTTGCGGGCGGGCGTTTCGTTCTTGCCCATGATGTCGTGCGCGAGGAAATCGGTGTCCTGTGGTGTAAGACTTTCGAGGCCATTAAATTTCAGTTCGATGAGCTGGCCGCTGACTTCGACTTGAGGCGCGCGCCCGGGCGAAAAGATCAGGTCGCTGACGTGAGCGTGACTCTTCACCATGGCGGTAACGAGCTGCGCGGTAGCGATGGTGCGCTGCGCGGGAGGAGTTTGCGGCGGCAACGTCTGCGTCGGTGTGCCCATTGTGCGCTGTAATCCTTGCGAGGCCCGAGGTGCAGAGGCCTGTTCGCCTGAAGAAAAGTTAATGCACGTCTGACTCACTCATTCTAGGCGAAGGCTGGCTTTCCCTTTGGATTTCTAGAAACGGGTATGGCGAGAAGATTACTAGCCTCGGAGACTACAGGCGAATTGCCAGCGCATCACCGCGAACCCTTTGACCGATTGCTGATTGCAAACGTGCTCGAAGAAAAATTAACTCTGCTGACCGCCGACCGGGTTTCCCAGAAATAGAAGCTCGATTTGATATTTTGCGGGAAGTAGAGGAGGAGGAGGAGATAGAGTGCGAGGGACACGAGTCGTGTGAGAAGTCCGCATACTCGCCCTCAGCGGCTAAAGCCGCGTTAAACATTTGCGACTTACGGCACGGCCGAAGCCGTGCCCTGACAAGAAAGAGGGGTTGCGACGCAGAATCGTGCGCGGGGCCCTTCGAAGCTCTGCGTAAACAAGCCCGCCCCTACAGAGGCGGGGTGGTGCTAGGCCCAAGAGAAGCCGTGTTTCGAAAGCGGCAGAGAGCGGATGCGTTTGCCGGTAACGGCGAAGATCGCATTGCAGACGGCTGGGAGAACCGGCGGCAAGGCCGGTTCGCCAAGTCCGGTGGGGGAATTCTCCGTCTTCCGAAAATGGACTTCAATTTCGGGCGGCACCTGCTTCATGCGGACGGGCGGGTATTCGTCGAAATTGCTTTGGACGGCGCGGCCTTGATCGATGGTGATCTCGTAGGACATGACATGGCTCAAGCCTTCGATCACCGCACCTTGCACCTGATTCATGGCGCTGCTGGGATTGACGATCTGGCTGCCCACGTCGCCGGCCACCCAGACCTTGTTCACCTTCACTTTGCTGTTGGCGTCAACGCGCAACTCCACGACTTCGGCAAAGTATCCGCGATGAGAATACTGGAAAGCCGCGCCCATGCCGGTATCCTTCGGCAGTTTGCGTGAGCCCCAGCCCGACTTTTCCGCCACGAGTTCGAGGACACCACGCATGCGAGCGGCGTCGACGTCCATTTCCGCGGGATTCGTTGGGGCGGGTCCCGGCGTGGGGATGCGCGGAGACTTCAGCAGCTCCAGCCGGAACTGAACCGGGTCCTTCCCGGCCGCGTGGGCCAGCTCGTCAGTAAATGACTGGAAAACCCATGAGAAGGCATTACTGCGAGGAGCGCGCATCGCGTACGTGGGTACGCCGAGCGGGATCAGGGAGGCCCCGAAGAAGTAGTTCGACAAGAAAGTGCCGGGAAACTCGTTCGGGGCGATGTTCGCGGAGGGAGCAAATTGCTGGCCTTCGCCAAAACTGACGAAGTGATTGCGCCAGGCGACGAGATTGCCGGAAGCATCGAGGCCGCCCTTGAGAAAATGGAATCCCGCGGGGCGATAGTGATCGTGGTGGAAATCGTCCTCGCGCGTCCAGAGCAGCTTGACAGGCACGCCGATCTGCTTGGCGATAGCGCCGGCCTCGAGCATGTAGTCGTTGGTGAGGCGCCGGCCGAAACCGCCGCCTGAGCGCTTCATGTGCAGGATGATGTCGCCGGGCGGAATGCCCAGGACTTTTGCGACTAGCTGCCGGCCCGCCTCCGGCGTTTGGCTGGGCGACCAGAATTCGAGCTTGCCGTCGTGGAAATGCGCGAGGCAATTCTCCGGCTCCATGGGGGCGTGCGCGAGGAAGGGATAGGCGTAAGCGGCTTCGACAACCTTTGCGGCGGACTGTAACGCTGCATCGGCGTTGCCATCACTGCGCAGAGTGATGGCCGGAGGCTGCTTCGAAAGTTCGTCGGCGCGCTTGGCGAAGCCTTCGCTGCTCTGCTGCGCGGTCGCGCCTTCGCTCCACTTTGCCTGCAATTTCTTGCGCACCGTGTTTGCTTGCCACCACGTATCGGCGACAATGGCGACGCCGCAGTGCAGGCCGAGCAGGTCTGATGTCCCGTCTACGGCGAACGCGTGGCGCACGCCGGGCAAAGCCTTGAGCTCGTCCACATTGGCGCTAACGAACTTGCCGGCGTAGACCGGGCACTTCTCGTAGACCGCCCAGAGCATTCCAGGCACTCGGAAGTCGATGCTGTAGGTGGGCTTCCCGGTGACGATGGAAAGGTTTTCGATTCCGGGCGTCGGGCGGCCAATGATTTTGTAGTCTTTGGGATCCTTGAGCTTGACGGTCTTGAGATCGGGCGGCGTGAGAGCGGCGGCCTTGCCGGCCAGCGCGCCGTAGGTGAGCGAGCGGCTGGTGGGCGAATGAGTCACGCGACCGGAGCCGGTCTGACACTCGGATTCGGGGACATTCCATGTTTGCGCGGCCGCGGTCACGAACATCTGGCGACCTCCCGCGCCGACCTGGCGCAGCGGAGTCCAGTTGATGGGTATCGCGGTGCTGCCACCGGCGCGCTGGATACCGTATTTGGATTCATCGAGGTCGGCCTGCTCGACGCGCACGTCTTTCCAGTCCACGTCGAGCTCGTCGGCGATGATCATGGGCAGGCTGGTCTTCACACCCTGACCAATTTCGGGATTCTTGCCCATAATCGTGACGACGCCATCGGGTGCGACGCGGATGAAAGCGCTGGGCGTGAGCGTCACGGGAGGCGGCGCCTGCGGCGCTTGCGCGAAGGCCTTCGCAACCGGCTCGACATAGTAGGCGAGGAGCATGCCGCCGCCGGTAATCGCGGAGACACGGAGAAAGCCGCGACGATCGAGGAGCGTGGATTTCAAGAGGCCTCCTGGGTTCTTGCGCGATTGGTTCCGGGCCGATGGTGTGGTTGGGATGGATCCGATGGCAGCGTTGGTGGACATTGTAAAGCGCCTCGCTTGCGGTTTGAAGGTGGAGAGTCTCCCCCTTCCGCCGTGGAAGAATTTACCGCATTTGGGGGCGACTTGAAAGTAGCTTGTAGAGCCCCCGACAGAATGTTAGACGAAAGAATTCGCGGGGCGGTAACAGAGGAAACGTAGAGGGGATAGGAACCCAAGAGCGACGCTCGTTTCCAGAGAAAAGTTGGGGTGGGAGACGGGGATTGAACCCGCGACATTCGGAGCCACAGTCCGACGCTCTACCAGCTGAGCTACTCCCACCACTCGTAGGCAGTTTAGCATGAGGGAATCGCGCGGCGGAAGACGGCTCCTGTAGTGGCACAGAATGTCTTGCCGATGTCCGTCTTCTGGCGTGGCGCAAAATGCGCACGGCCCGCCGCGGCGGGCCGTGCCACAAAGGACTGTCTCATAAATGGTTCGGCGGGAGGGACGAATCGCCCCAGGGGCTTAAGCCCTTGGTATTTGCCCACTCTTTCGGCACGGCTCCCGACAGGAGTCAGGACAGGTTCCGCCGTGCCCTGACGCGCGGTATTCATGAGATGAGTTCCAGAGAAAGACAAGCCCTTCCTGCGTCAGTGTAAATAGGAATGGCTGCACAACCCGTTGCAGGGTGGAAACGCCGGAGCACACGGGAGTCGCGGCTTGTTAGACTACTGCGAGAGGAAATGCGTCCCCGCGCATGAACCCCCGTAAGACCGATCTGCGCCATTTCGAACGGCAACACGATTACGCGCGCCCCATTATTATTTTTCTGGCGCTGCTTGCCGTATTCGAACAACCCCGCTCACACGACGCTCAACGGTCCATCTCCTTTCTCGCGTCCTACCTGGTTTTTTCCCTGCTGGTCATTTTTCTGGAGCAGCTTTTCCGCGACCGATCGCTGCACCTGCCGCTGGCGTGCGATTTCATCGCGTTGTGCATCTTCATGTACCTGAGCCCCTCGACGGTCCCGGCGTGGTTTCCTTACCTTTTCGTATGCTATGCGGCGGGAGTCCGCTGGGGGCTCCGCGCGGCGATCCCTTTGGCTGCCGCGCTTTCGCTCAGCCTCGTTTATCTCACGGCTTTCCATGGCGAAATGCGCTGGCCAAGGGTCATCTCCTGGATCGGGCTCACTGCCGGGACATTCGTCAGCGGCGCGGGCCTGGCATTTCTCGGGGACCGCAACCGCAGGGTGGACGTCGAGAATGAGTTCTCTTCGCGGATCGCGGCAACCATGCAGGTTGACCAGGGCTTGGCGGAATGCCTGCGCTTGTTGCTCGACGAGCTGGCCCTCGCGTTTCAAGCGGAAGAAGCTCTACTGGCCTATCGCGATTCCGACCTGGAGCGTATTTTCCTGTGGCACCTCAGGGCGGGAGTGAGCGAGCGCCTCTCGCCCGAAAGCGTTCCCCTCACGCGCGAGGATGGCTTTCTGCTGGACGACATAGACGCCACGATCTGCTGGAACTCGCTGGAAGGCGAAGGCTCAGGCTTTGGCTGGGACCGGCGCAACGGCCGCAGACTCAAGACGCTGCCGCGGCTTCCGAGTTCGACGCAGCAGGAGTTCAAGCTGCGTTCCCTGATGTCCGTCGCTTTCGATCAGGAGGGCCAGCCCGTCGGACGGATTTTTCTTACCAACGGCCGGCAACCCTTCAGCAGGGAGGACCTCGGCTGGCTGGAACGCATCGCCCGCCACGTCAGCCCCTCCCTGGAAAACGTGTTCCTCCTTCGGCACCTTCGAGCCCGGGCTATCGAAGGCGAACGCGGCCGCATCTCGCGCGACCTTCACGACGGTATTCTACAGACATTGCTGAGCATCGAAATCCAGCTGGATGTCCTGCGGCGCAAGGTGACCCAGGCCCCTGAACAGGCGGTGGCGAGCCTGGCCAGCCTCCAGCAGACCGTCAAAAACGAGTCCGCGGAGCTCCGACGCATGGTTACCGACCTGCGGCCGCTCAGGGTGCAGAGCGCGGACGTGGTGGACCTGATGCGGGGTTTTGCCGAGCGGTATCGCAACGAATCGACGCTGGCGCTGGACCTGCTCATTGATTCAGCGGATCTCCACGCGCCCGACCGGGTGTGCCGGGAGCTATTCCAGATTTACCGGGAAGCACTCAACAACATAAAAAAGCATGCGAAGGCTTCCCATGTCGTGGTAAAACTGACGCAGGACGACAGCCGGCTAGTACTCGTAGTAGACGATAACGGCGAAGGATTTAGCTTTGCCGGGAGATTTACCGGGGACGAGCTCGACCGGTTGCGGTTGGGACCTATTTCCATCAAGGAGCGTACGCGCACGGTAGGCGGGGTTTTGACGGTGGAGTCGAACCCGGGCCATGGAGCGCGTCTAATAGTCGAAATCCCGCTCGGTTGATATGGCCAAAACAAAACAGCAGATACGGGTACTACTAGCCGATGACCACGCAATATTTCGCGATGGCTTGCGCAAACTTCTCGATGCCGACGAAGATATAACCATCGTTGGGGAGGCGCAAAACGGCGCTGAGTGCATCAAGCTCTTGGCTAAACTGAAACCCGATATTCTCCTGCTCGACCTGCGCATGCCCGATAAGGATGGCTTGGCGGTCCTCGAGGAAGTCAACTTCGATACGCTGCCGACTCGCGTGGTAGTTCTTACGGCCGCGGAAGACGACCGCGACGTGGTCCGCGCCATGCGCCTGGGCGCACGCGGGGTGGTCCTGAAACAGTCCGCCAGCGATCTCCTGGTCAAGAGCATTCACCGCGTGTACGCCGGAGAAATCTGGCTCGACAATCGCATGACCGCCGAGGTCATGAAGGCATTCTCCAAATCGTCGGAATCCGGTCCGCGCCGCGAGAAGCCGCTGCTGAGCGACCGCGAGAAAGAGATTGTGCAACTGGTCGCGCAGGGTTTCCGCAATAAAGAAATCGGTGAAAAACTCTTCATCAGCGAACAAACGGTGAAGAACCACCTGCACAACATCTTCGACAAGCTGGGCGTCTCCGACCGCCTCGAGCTGGCGCTTTACGCCATCCATCACCGGCTGATCGACCAAACCTAGTTCAAGTTGGCCTGCGCAGACGAAGGACTGGGGGCGGATAGAAACGCGTTCCGCCGCGGAACTTGCCTGCGCGCGGCCCTTCCCTGAAAATAAGAAGTTCGGTTGCGGCGAATCTTCGAGGACGGAAGCTTTGCTCTGCAAGGAACGGGCTGCGAAGGGGACAAGGACGCAGGTGAATTCGAACAAACGACTGGTTGCCTACTTTTCGATGGAAATCGCACTGGAAAACGCCATGCCGACCTATAGCGGAGGTCTCGGCGTTTTGGCCGGGGACACGATCCGCGCGGCGGCGGACATTCGGCTGCCGATGGTGGGCGTTTCACTGCTCTATCGGAAAGGCTACTTTACCCAGCGAATCGCCGAAGATGGCGCGCAAACCGAAGAGCCAGCCGACTGGCGCGTCGAGGATTTCCTGCAGGAAGAGAGTCCCAGGGTCAATGTGCCCATTGAAAATCGCCGCGTGGAACTGCGCTGCTGGCGGTACAACGTCAAAGGTGTGCGTGGATTCGAGATACCCGTCTATTTTCTGGACGCCGACTTGCCAGGCAATGCGGAGAGTGATCGCAATCTTACCGGCAAGCTCTATGGCGGCGATGCCTACTACCGTCTTTGTCAGGAAGTAATTCTCGGCATTGGGGGAGTGCGCATGCTTCGGGCGTTGGGCCACAACGAGCTCACGCGGTACCACATGAATGAAGGCCACGCCGCGCTACTGGCGCTGGAACTGCTTGGAGAAGAGGCGGAGAAGCAAGGGCGTACGTCGATCCGCGGGGAGGACATCGAAAAAGTCCGCAGCAAGTGCGTATTCACGACGCATACGCCCGTACCGGCGGGTCACGACCGCTTTCCGATGGAATATCTGACGCGCGTATTTCCGAATCAGAACAGCTTTTTCGATTTGAAAGATGCGTCCTCCGCCGATCTCATGAAAAGAGTGCTGCAGGCGGAACAAGCTTTTCCGGATTTGCAGCAGGCCGCCAAGGCGGGCGCGTCCGTGAGCATGACGTACCTCGCGCTGAACCTCAGCGCTTACGTCAACGGAGTGGCCAAGCAGCATGGGGAAACCTCACGGCAGATGTTCCCGGAAGTGCCGATCGAGGCCATCACCAACGGCGTGCACGCGGGCACCTGGGCGTCCCCTGCGTTCCAGCAGCTCTTTGATCGCTACATCCCGTCCTGGCGCGAAGATAACTATAGCTTGCGGAGCGCACTGGCGCTTCCGCCCGAAGAAGTGTGGTCCGCACACCTGCTTGCCAAGACGGAACTGCTGGAAGTGGTCCGGCAGAAGACGGGATTGAAGATGGATCTGGACACTTTTACCATCGGCTTTGCGCGGCGCGCCACGGGTTACAAGCGAGCCGATCTTATCCTTTCCGAACTCGACCGGCTGCGTCAAATCGCGAAGACGGCAGGGACATTTCAGATTGTCTTCGCGGGAAAGGCGCACCCGAATGACGGCGGCGGAAAAGAGATCATCCGGCGAATCTTCCACGCGAAAAAGGCGCTGCGCAAGGCGGTACATATTGTTTTTCTTGATGACTACAACTTGGAAGTGGGCGGAAAAATGACATCGGGCGTGGACTTGTGGCTGAACACGCCGCAATTTCCGCTCGAAGCCTCCGGCACGAGCGGCATGAAAGCCGCGCTCAACGGGGTGCCGAGCCTCAGCATCCTGGACGGATGGTGGGTCGAGGGGCACATCGAAGGAGTCACGGGCTGGTCGATCGGAGAAAAACGCCTGGCGACAGCCGGAGCCGCGCCCCTCGACAATCGGGAGGAAGCAGATTCACTCTATTTCAAATTAGAAAATGTGATTCTGCCAATGTTTTATAAGGAACGCGCGCACTATCTGGAAGTCATGCAACATGCCATTGCCATCAATGGTTCTTTTTTTAATACGCAGCGCATGATTCAACAATACGTCACCGACGCGTACCTGCATTAGCGCGCCGGCTGGGAGTCATTTTCGGGCCAGGGGATTTTCTTGCCGCCGCACAATTCCTCCGCGGTGTTCAGAAGGCCGGGCTTGGCGAAATCCGCGAAAAAATCATTTGTATTCCTTGTGAATCGCCTTGAGCAATGTCCGCATCTCCATGGCCGTGCCAATGGTAACGCGAACGAAGCCCGGTGCAATCTCTCTGCTGCGTTCGCGCAAGAGAATGCCTTGCCGCTCGATGCGCTTGAAGAGCGCCGGTCCATTCGGGCCAAAGTCAGCGAGAAGGAAGTTACCGGCGCTCGGGTAAGTCTTTACACCGAGCCGGCGGAGTTCCGCATCGAACCACTCACGAAGGCGGTTTATTTCCTTTACGTAGCGCCGCATGGTCCCGGAATCGCGCAGGGCAGCCTCGGCAGCCACCAGGGCGGCAACGTTGACGGGGAAGGGCGGCATCGCGCGACGCAAGAAATCGAGCGAATCCGCGCGCGCGAGAATAGCGCCGAGGCGGAGAGCAGCAAGCCCTGCAACTTTCGAGAACGTGCGAACCACGAACAATTGCGGGTAGAGGCGAATCCATGGAGTCAGAGTCACGCGGGAGAATTCCGCGTAGGCTTCGTCGATGACTACGGCCGTGTGGGTTGCTGCCTTGAGGATTGGCTGAATGGATTCTCGCTGTAAAAGAGTCCCTGTTGGATTGTTGGGATTGGCGATGAAGAGAACACGAGGTTTTTTCCGCAACGCGGCGATGACATCGTGCAAAGGGAACTTCATGTCCGCGGTGTAGCGAAGGACGTCAATATGCGCGCCAAAGATTTCCGCGTAGTAGCGGTACATGGGGAAGGTAGGCTCGCAGATCAGGATGCGACTGCCTTCCTCGACGAAGGCATCGAAGAAAGCGCGAAGGGCATCGTCTGCGCCGTTGGCGAGAAGCAGCTCCTCGGGGCGCACGTGGAAATACCGTGCCAGCTGCCGCGTTGCCGGGCGGTAATCGGGATACATGGCGAGCTGTCTCGATGTAATACGCGCGATTGCGCGCCGGACCGCCTGCGAACAGCCGGCGGTGTTTTCGTTGAAGTCCAGGCGGATCTTTTTCTCGCGCCCTTCCGACGGTGGCTCGAAGGTCCTGCGCATGAGGATGGCGCGGCGAACGGGCAGGTTCACTTTCATGGAAGAGCCTCCTGGGTTCTTGCGAGGGTCAACATACACCAGGGAGATGGCAGCGTTCGACTATTAAGAGCTTCCTTGTACCGCGCGAAGGATTCCTGGAGTTATAATCGCGCTCACTTATGCCTCTAACTCCAAGCACACAGCTTGGCCCGTATGAAGCGCGCGTCTCCGGAGCCCAGTCAACACCCTACAGAGTGGGAGCTTGGGGGAAAGAAAATCAAGAAAGCATACCGGAGGTCGAGGGCGCGCCCGAAGGATAGTTCATAGTCATTTTCAAGTTGAGGGCAACGCCGAACTTTCCCTTGGGCAACTTATCTACGCGCAAGACTTCGGCGACGTACTCGCAATTCATGGGATCATGCGCCGAGGTGAAAGGAAAAGTCACGAAAAGCCGCATTCGGGGGTAATAGGACGCGCGCTTGGTCGTAAAATAGATGCCATCTTTGGAGGCGTTGATGCTGACCGAAATGTCTTCGAAGTGCGGGTCGCGCGGATCGGAAGGGCGCACGCGCAAGGGGCGCGCCATCTTGGCCCTGCGACTACCTCGCTTCTCTGGATCCTTTTTTTGGGATTCTAGAGTCGTTGATTTCGCGTCAGGATCCTTCATATTCCCACTATTCGCGCACTGGGTTGAATCTTCAAGGGGGTGCGCTGAATCAGATATTGCAAGCGAAGCGCCTAAGCAATGAGGAGTTAGGGAGAGGACATGGCAGAGAAAATTCACAAGGACACGGCCGAATGGAAGAAGCAACTTACGCCAAATCAGTATTATGTGACACGACAGCAGGGGACGGAACCACCGTTCACCGGCGAATACGAGGAAACGGAGACCCCGGGCACCTATAAGTGTGTTTGTTGTGGGCAGCCGGTGTTTCGATCCGAGCAGAAGTTCCACTCCGGGTCGGGTTGGCCGAGTTTCTATGCCCCGGCGAAAGAGGATGCAGTGGCATCGGAGTCAGACGCAAGCCACGGGATGACTCGTACGGAGGTGAAGTGCAGCCGGTGCGAGGCGCACTTGGGCCATGTTTTTGACGACGGCCCAAAGCCAACGGGGTTGAGGTATTGCATTAATTCCGCGGCGCTGCAACTGGAAGAGGACTAAACCAAAACGCTGTGAGGACCGCGCAGCGCGTCTCTGGCGGCAATTCTATTTTTATAATATGCGGTCGAAGGGAATTACGCCGCGGGGCGAGAGCAAGCCACTAACTCTGCGACGGGGTCCCGATCTTTTTCCCACACACCGAGCAGGAGCACCTTGGATCCGGTCGGATACTTGAAGACGTAAAAAACGTTGGTTGGCCCTTCGATTTCAAAAAATCCCGGGCGCCGCGGATCAGGCCGCGAAGGCGCGCCCGTGCCGAGGAGCCGACGCAATTCTCCGACTTGCTCCGGCGAATGAGTTCGCAGGTCTTCCAGAAGGGGCGGTTGTTTGGAAACTGTAGTCGTCATGATCATTCTCCGCCGCAAAAGCTTACTGCTCCTTTCATAAGTAAAGACGCAAAAACTTTGAAAAAGTTTCATGGGCTGCAACAATAATCTGGGCCGAACTTCCAGCGGGCAAATTCAAATTTTGCCGCCATATCGAGCCGTATTGGTTAGATGCAGCCCAGCTCCCCTTGGGTGCGTGAGTTCCATCCTGCGCCCCACCGGGCCGACCGCGCCGGTAAACGGCTCATGGTTTAGCGGGGAACGAAGGTTCCCGTTTACGGATTTTTCTGTTTTAATGGAGTACGCGTTAGTACCTCAGGCGATACTTGCGCGTGAAGGGTTTCCTTGCGATAGTTCCTGAATCTATCCCGCGAGACAGGGACGGTCACCGTGACAAAAAACAAGACGAAGAGATTTAGCAAGAAAGATATTAATAGTTTTGGGATGGACCGCCGGCGAAAGCATCACCACTGGCTGGTGACCGTCTATTACGCGGATGGCGAAAAGTTCGGCCGCGTTTATACGGATAAAGACAAGGCTTCGCGGTTTGCCGAACGCCAGAGAAAATCGCCGGTTGTGAAATCGGCTCGGGTGACGCAAGTTTCCTGAGCGTCGAGATTTATCTTTTGGCGTTTCCTCTTCGGGCGAGGACGCGCAGCGGTACCTTGCTGGAGTTTGCGCGGGCGTGCTATAAAAAGAAGTGAAGTTGAGCGGCCTTAGTATAGTGGTAGTACGGAACCTTGCCAAGGTTCAGGTGTCGGTTCGATTCCGATAGGCCGCTCCATTTTCCCACCGATTGCAGTGGTTCTCCCAAGCTCCACTTTCTAATGTCACCGCCTGGCGGATAATTGTCACTTGAGACTTTGGGGGCAAAGTTTTCCTCAGGTACGAGGAGCGCGCGTGAATTCAGAGTGAAATATTGTGCGTCCTGCGGCTAGAATCGGTGCCGCAGGCAGAGTGCACTGATGGGGAAAACCATCATCGCGGTCGGCAGCACGCGCAAGCCAAAGCTGAACGCCGTGAGCGAGGCGTTGAAAACTTTTGCTTCGGTGCTGGATCCCGGCGCGCAATTTGAAGTGGTGGGATTGGAAGTTGAAAGCCGAGTTGGCCACACGCCGGCCACTTGCGAGGAATTGATGCTCGGGGCGAGGCAGCGCGCGGATGCGCTGGTAGAGCGTGCGCGCGAAAAGGGAGCGGAGTGGAAATATTTCGTCGGGTTGGAAGGCGGCCTTGATGTATTGGAAGAAAATGGGAATCGCCGTGTGTTTCTTGAAAGCTGGGCTTATGTGTCCGACGGGAGGCGCGGACATTTCGGGCGCTCCGGCGGCATGGAGATTCCCGAAGCACTCGCGGACGAGGTGCTTGGGAGGGGGGTGGAACTTTCCGCGGCGATTGATAAGTTTGCGGGCGAGGCGGGGATTCGCGACGCGCAGGGCGCCTGGGGCGTGCTTTCGAGCAATTTGATCACGCGGCAGGAGGCGTTTCGTGTTGCGGTGATCGCGGCGTTCGCGCCGTTCTATAATGAAAAGATGTACCGTGCTGTTCGCGCAGCGAATTAGGCGTGCCGTGATATGGCGCCAGATGCTGTGCTTGCGGGAAATTAGACAGGAGAAACGAGCGTGGACATCGTCAAAGGCAATATGGGCTGGATCGAAGTGGTGGTCGGGCCGATGTTTTCCGGAAAAAGCGAGGAATTGATCCGCCGGTTGCGCCGCGCGGAAATTGCGCGCCAGCGCGTGCAGATCTTCAAGCCCGCGATCGACGAGCGCTATGCCGTCAACGAAATCGTGTCGCATTCCGGACTGGGCATCCCGTCCGACAACGTGACCAGGGCGGGCGAGATTATGGAGAAGGTTCAGCCGCGGACGGAGGTAGTTGGGATTGACGAAGCGCAGTTTCTTGGCGATGAAGTGGTGGAGGTTTGCACCAAGCTGGCCAATCTGGGGAAGCGCGTGATTGTGACAGGCCTGGACACGGATTTTCGTGGCCGGCCATTCGAACCCATGCCGCGGCTGCTGGCGATTGCGGAAGAGATCACGAAATTGCTCGCGATTTGCGTGCGCTGCGGCAACCCGGCGGTGCACACGCAGCGGCTTGTGGATAACGAAGAACTCATCGTCGTTGGCGCTCAGGGCACGTATGAAGCCCGCTGCAGGCGCTGCTTCGAGCCGAACCCCGCCCATGCCCAGAAAGATGCCGGACCGCAGCTACTGATCCGGACCCGCGCCACGGGAGGCGTGGGGAAGTAGCGAAATTCAGCGCCCCGAACCCCATGAGAATCGAATCGAAGGCCCCGACACGAGTGGATTTGGCGGGCGCAACGCTGGATATTTGGCCGCTCTATCTATTTCATCCCGGCGCGGTTACCGTGAATGCGGCGATCACGCGCTATGCCTCGTGCGTGATCGAGACGCACGCGCACGGCGGGGAACACATCGAGCTGGTTTCGCGGGACACGAAACGCGAAGAGAGATTTGCCTCGTTCGCGGCGCTCGAGAAAGCGAAACGATATCGTCTTCCGTTGCTTGCGGAAATTGTCAAGTTTTTCAAGCCGGAAGGCGGATTCACGCTTACCACCGACTCCGAAGCGCCGGCAGGGGCCGGCATCGGCGGTTCGAGCGCGATGGCGGTGGCCATTTGCGCGGCGCTGGATCGATTTACCGGCGCGGGAAAAAGCAAAGTCGATTGGATCCACATCAGCCGTGACGCCGAGGCCGTGGTTATCCGCGTACCCACGGGAACGCAAGACCACTATCCACCGGCGTTTGGCGGAGCGGCTGCGATCGAACTGCAACCAGGTGGAGAACGGCGGATCGAGCTGCGCGTGGACCTCGCCGAGCTCGAGCGGCGCATCGTGCTGTGCTACACGGGGAAGCCGCGGCAATCGGGGATCAACAACTGGGAGGTTTATAAAGCGCACATGGACGGGAAGCGAGCCGTCCAAAATAATCTGGAACGCATTTCTGAAGTCGCGCAGCAATTGCGCGGCGCGCTTGAAAGGGCGAATTGGCGCGAGGCCGGCGGGTTGATGCACGAGGAGTGGGTATTTCGCAAGAGGAACTTGCGAACCATTTCGACAAGAACGATCGACCGAATTGTGGAGGGCGCCAGGCGGAAAGGGGCGCTCGCAGGGAAGGTTTGCGGCGCGGGCGGCGGGGGCTGCGTGGTGCTGCTCATCGATCCTGACGCCCGGGAACGCGTCGAAGCGGCCGTGGTGGAAGCGGGCGGGGAACTGCTGCCGATGAAGATCGACCGGTCCGGGGTACAGGTCAACGTTTCATGATCCGGGCCAAATCCGTGAGCTAGCAGCTTTTCAGCGGGCCTTTTGCATCATAGAATAAGGAGCAGACCTCGGGGATGGCCGGCTGAACCTATGCAAAACTGGCTTGCCTTTGCTTTGACTGTGATTCTGTTTGCTGATGCGGATCTTCCCCGCGTGAACGACCTTCGTGCGCGCACGGGGCGCGTCGAGCCGTTTTTTGCCGGGGAAGAGATACCGATGTTCCCGAGGGCCGACTCTTCTGCGGATGAGGCGCAGGCACAATTGCAGGCTGCGAACCAGACTCCGAGCGAAACTCCGAAGGGGGCCTCCAGTGGAGCCAAGAAGGTCCCGCTGGGCGATGAGTCGAAGCTCAAGCTAATCCGATACGTTTCGGGCGAATTCGCTAAGGCCGTCAAGCCGCTACCTGCCGGCAAAGAGGGTTTTCAGGTTTATGTGGGGAAGTCCATTAACCAGGAGCTGCTCGACCGCGCGGTGGCGACGCATGGGGCAGCCGTAAATACGGGCGATAGCGTTCAGATCACCAAGCTGGAATTTCACGATCATACGATCGTGGTGGACTTGAACGGCGGGGGAAGAGGGAAGAGGCGGTGGCGCGATCATCTGCAAATCGGTTTGGGCGGGGGTTTGCCGCCCATGCGGACGAGGACGACCACGCAGGAGGCCGGGCCCCCGGGGATTCAGGCTGGGATGGGCAGCACGATTTTTCTCGAATTTGGCAAGGGAGTTCCCGATCTCACGCCCGACGATCTGAAGAAATTGATGGCGCCGTTCCTGGACTTTTCGAAACAACGCTCGGCAGCGGTGCAGTGGTTCGATACGCTGCCACCGGAAATGAAGAAGGCCATCCAGGATCGCCGGCCGGTCGTGGGAATGGATCGCGAGGAAGTGGTTGCGGCGATCGGGAAGCCGGATCATAAAGTACGCGAGCGCGACACCGATGGAATTGACATCGAGGACTGGATTTACGGGCAACCGCCGTCGAAAACGGTTTTTGTGCGCTTCAGTGGAGACCACGTCACCAGCATCAAGCAATTCCCGCAATAGCCGCCTGCCGAGCACTGGACTTTCAACACAGTTCTCAAAACACTGCTGAGAACAGCCGAGCGCTTCACTTCTTGCCATAAATTGAAAACACTTTATTGCCGTGGAGCGGAGGCGGTGGGCCACTGCAGGACGGCGATTCTGCCGTCGGGCTCGCGCTCGAGAGTGGGCGCATAGAGCCCTAACTGTTGGCGGCGCCACCACAAGCCCTGCGAGCGCTTCTCTGCTGTCGTGGTGAACCAGTATTGCCAGAGCACGGCACGCACCTGATGCGGGGGCGCATTTGGGAAAGGGTTCCCTGCGAATAGCAGAAGGACGTCCTTGTCGCCCGAGAGGAGATGTTCTTCGGTGCGAACGACAATGGGATTCGCACGCCAAGGACCGAGGGAGGCGAACCACAAGTTCCAGTCGAAGCGCGGCTGGTAAGGCGCGTAAATGCCAGGCGGCTTGGCGGGGTCCTGCGGCTTAAAGCGAAAAGGATAGATCAACCAAGTTTGACCATCGGCGGAGCCCTGGAACTCAATCTCGTAACGGCCGCGGGTCATTACAGCGAAAAGGCCATAACGATCGGCGATACGGAACGGTTCTAGCGCCGCCACGGGTGTGGTCGGGAAAGGGATTCCCGGTTTGATCATCCAAAGGAGCTGCACAGTGGATGCGTAGAAGTGCCAGGTGAGCATTACGGCGATCAGAGTGAGTTTGAGGGCACGAAGGTGCGGCCGGAAGAGATCTCGCCAATTTTCCGTGCGGGTCTCGTTTGTAGGTGACGCCGCACCTGATTGGTGGACAAAAGATTCTCTCCAGCGCCGCGGCAACAGCCGCGCGAGGAAAAGGTCGTCGAGAAGAAGGAAACCGAGGACGAGGACAAGGTAATTCAGGAACGTATAGTTGGCAGTGAGGATGATGCCGATTTGCCAGGGTGTGACGATGAAGAACAGGAGGAGTCGCCAGGGGCGGGGGAAAAACATGATCCAGACGAGAGCCAGCTCCAGTGCAAGCGCTCCGAAGGCCGTCGCGGCGTGAAACCAGTGGGGGAGTTGGTGCGCGTACCAACCGATCCACGTGGGAAGCGGGCCGTTCTGGTAATACTCGTCCATTGCGGTGAAGTTGCGCCATTGCGGGTCGCCGCCAGCAATCTTCGCGACGCCGGACTCGAAGTAGATGCGGAAGAATTCCCACTGCAGGAGAAACAAACTGGCACGCGACGGCGGATGGGCTCGCCCCCATCCGGGACGGACCCCTGGCGGCGCGAAGAAGAGCCCGAGGAAACCGGCTTCGAGGAGCATGCCGTCCGATTGGTAGCCGGAAAATTCTCCAGAGGCGCTGACGAAGGAAAGAAAACAGAGGAAGCAAATCACGAGCATGGCGCGTGGCCAGAAGTTCAACGTGAGCAGAAGCGCCGCAAGCATGCCGGCCCAGCAGAGGGCCATAAGCATGTGTGAGCCGCTTGAAATCCAAAGAAGTGTGGGGGCGTACCAGAAGCGGGCGTGACCGAGGGAACCTGCCACCGCGTCCAGGTACTCCTTGGCCGGGAGAATTCCCTGCGGGTCAATCAGTCCGCGGATCTGAAAAACGAGCGAGAAGAAGGCCGAGTAATAGATCAGGCCCAGGCCGCGCAGAAAAAGCCAGCGCGGAATCAGGCGGTCAGAGAGGCCGCGCTCGGAATCGAAGAGCCAGCGAACGACGGACGCGACAGACCAGTCCATAGTCGCGGGCCATTATACAAAGCTGGGGGAGGAGCGCCTTGCTCAGTTGTTAGGATGAATGTGCTCAGAATCACGGTGCGAGGGCCCGGTATGGACAGCACAAGAGCCGTCGGCGCAAAGCTCGGGGTTCCAGCGGTAGCGATTCCTGGCAACCCAGGCGTAGATTTGGCCGGCAGCAAGATGAATCCCCGGAACCAACAGGAGCCAGGCAATGAGTTTCCAACCGGAAACAGCAAGACCGATGCGCGCCCAGGCGTCCACGCCGGAATAGACTTTTCCGCCGGAGTCGACCGCCTGCATGAGGCGCAGGGCTTCTTCGCGGTTCACCTGAGGAAAGCGCGCGGCAGCGGCTGGCTCGTGCAAGTCCAGGAGCTCGATGCGGCCGCCGCGATCGATTCTTCGCACACGCGCCACGCTCGCGCGACACAGGCCGCAGGCGCCATCATAGAGAACGGTTAGGTCGGGCATCTTCTTTGCTTCACAGCCACAGCCACTTATTTCAGCTGCACAGATCTGCGGCCAATGCGACCTCTCACGTCCCATTGTAGTCCAGCAAGTAGCTTGTTCCGTAATTCCAGTATCTTCGGAATGGATTCACGTAAACTATGAGTTCGCGAGCCCAACGCGCTCGCGTTGACATTTCGCAACACTACCCCTAGCATTTTGAGTTCTGCACGACGGCCGATTCCTGCGGAGACCTGCCGCAATCTGCCCAATTGCCAACGGAGGGAAAATGCCCACCAAAGTAGGCATCAACGGCTTTGGCCGCATCGGACGCAACATCATGCGCACGGCGCTGGATGACAGAAACATTCAGTTCGTGGCGGTCAATGACGTTACGGACGCGCTGACTCTCGCGCACCTGCTTAAGTACGACTCCATCCTCGGCAATCTCCCACACAAGGTGACGCATACGGAGGACAGCATTGCCGTTGAAGGGAAAAGCTTCAAGGTTTTCAAAGTGAAGGATCCCGGCGAGATTGATTGGACTTCCGTCGGCGCGGAAATCGTGGTGGAGTCTACAGGACTCTTCACCAAGGGCGCGGAGGCCAAGAAGCATCTGCGCGGGCCGGTGAAGAAAGTGATTATCTCCGCGCCGGCGGACGGCCCGGACGCCACGTTCGTTCTCGGCGTCAACGACAAGAGTTACGATCCGGCGAAGCACCACGTGGTTTCGAACGCTTCGTGCACCACGAACTGTCTCGCGCCCGTCGCCAAGGTGCTACAAGATACTTTTGGCATCCAAAGCGGCACGATGACAACAATCCACTCTTATACGAACGATCAGCGGCTGCTGGATTTGCCGCACAAGGATCTGCGCCGGGCGCGCGCCGCGGCAATTAATTTGATTCCCAGTTCGACGGGCGCAGCCAAAGCGCTGCATCTCGTGATTCCGGAGCTGAAGGGCAAGCTCGATGGCTACGCGATGCGCGTGCCCACACCCAACGTCAGCGTAGTTGACCTGACCGTATTCGTGGAGAAGCCGGCCAGCGTCGCAGCCGTCAACGCAGCTCTAAAAGCCGCCGCGCAAGGTGCGATGAAGGGCATTCTCGAGTACACCGAAGAGGAGCTCGTTTCCGCGGATTTCAAAGGCAATTCGAATTCATCAATTGTGGACGCCGGATACACAAAGGTGGTGGGAGACCGTTGCGTGAAAGTTCTCGCCTGGTACGACAATGAGTGGGGCTATTCCTGCCGTTGCCGTGATCTCATCAAGTTGATAGCGTCAAAATTCTAAAGCCGTGCCTCGTGATTGGCCAGGCGGCATGCGTTGCGCGTGAAAAAGCGCCAAGTTTTCATGAACAAGTTGACCATCAACGACCTGGACCTTCGCGGCAAGCGAGTGTTCATCCGCGTGGACTTCAATGTGCCGCTTAAGGATGGTGTGGTCACCGATGACACACGCATCCGGGAAACGCTGCCGACGCTGCGCCTCGCCATCGAGAAGGGAGGGCGTCTCGTCCTTGCGTCGCATCTCGGCCGGCCCAAGGGCGGCCCCGATCCAAAGTTTTCCTTGAGACCTGCGGCGAAAAAGCTCGAAGAGCTGCTGGGGAAGCCCGTGGCGTTCGCTCTCGATTGCGTTGGGCCCGGAGCCGAAGGCCAGAGCAAGGCATTGCGCGACGGCGAAGTTCTGGTGCTGGAAAATGTGCGTTTCCATGCGGAAGAAGAGAAGAACGACGAAAATTTCTCCAAGCAGCTTGCTGCGCTCTGCGACGGCCTGTTTGTGTGCGACGCCTTTGGCTCCGCGCACCGCGCGCATGCCTCAGTGGTCGGGATTACGCGCTTTGTGAAGCAGTCTGCTGCGGGCCTGTTGATGGAAAAAGAGCTGGCGTATCTCGGCAAAGCCGTTACCAATCCCGCGCGACCGTTCACCGCGATTCTTGGCGGCGCGAAGGTCAGCGACAAAATCGAAGTGGTTGAGAACCTGATGAAAATCGCCGACGCCATGCTGATTGGCGGCGGCATGGCCTACACGTTCCTCAAAGCCGACGGACAGCCGATCGGGAAGTCGCTCGTCGAAGACGATAAGCTCGAGCTTGCGCGCCGGTTGCGCGATGAAGCGCGCCAGAGGC
>WNFS01001163.1_pt1 | contig 27418 bp, 27 predicted proteins | sample 5400141 | NCBI WGS metagenome assembly WNFS01 (sample SAMN13153358, study PRJNA577476) | soil metagenome | isolation source: 60 cm saprolite under Madrone tree | place: USA:California | collected 2016-06-14
TGCTGCGCCCCGGTCTTGGTCCCGCTATCGGGCCAGCCCGTGCGCTCGAAAGGATCGAGGCGAAGATTGGTCAGGTAAGGCACGTCAGGCTTGGTCTTGTCGCCCAGCCAGCCGCCCGGTTGGTCGATGAAGCGATACTTGAAGTCGCCGATGCGCACGGCGCCGAGCTCACTTTCCCCGAAGTACCAGATTTCGTTGCGAGTCGACGGCCCCTTGCCGGTGATCAAGTCCATCTGGTTGTAGCCGTCGAGGTGCACCTTGTAGGTCCTGTCGCCAAGCGGCTTGCCTTTCTTCAACTCGTCGGCGATGTTCGGGTTGCCGGCGGCGGCCAGAAAAGTCGGGAACCAGTCGAGCCCGGAGATGATGCCGCTCTCGACCTTGCCCGCGGGCACCTTGCCCGGCCAGCGGATCATCGCCGGCACGCGGAAGCCGCCTTCCATCACCGTCCCCTTGGCCTGCGCGAACGGCGTCTGTCCGCCATCCGGCCAGGTGAAAACTTCGGTGCCATTGTCGGTGGTGAACACGACGATCGTGTTGTCGTCCACGCCCATGTCCTTGAGCTTCTTCATCACGATGCCGATGTCGTCGTCGAGCTGCGCCATGCCGGCTTCATGGATGGACCAGTTGTTCTTGGAGTTGCGCATCGCCTCGTACTTCGGCGACAGGTGGGTGACGATGTGCATCCGGGTCGGATTGAGCCACAGGAAGAACGGCTTGCCATCGGCCTTGGCCTTGTCGAGGAAGGTCAGGGCCTTGTCGCGGATTTCGTCGTCCACGGTTTCCATGCGCTTCGGGCAGAGCTCGCCGGCATCCTCGATCTTCTGCTTGCCGACCTTGCCCCAGCGCGGATCAACGGCGGGGTTGTCGATGTTGGTCGCCCACGAGTGGAGCATGTTCCGCGGGCCCACCTGCGGCCTCAAATCCTGGGGATAGTTCGGATGGCAGGGATCTTCCATCGCGTCCAGGTGATAGAGATAGCCGAAGAACTCGTCGAAGCCGTGCACCGTGGGCAGGAACTCGTTGCGGTCGCCCAAGTGGTTCTTGCCGAACTGGCCGGTGGCGTAGCCGATCGCCTTGAGCGCTGTCGCGATCGTCACCGCCTCCGCCGGCAGGCCGATGGCGGCGCCGGCCTGTCCGACCGTGGTCATGCCCGTGCGGATCGGCAGCTCACCGGTGATAAAGTTCGCGCGACCGGCCGTGCAGCTCGCCTCGGCGTAATAGTCGGTGAAGATCATGCCCTCGGCAGCCAGCCGGTCCAGGTTCGGCGTCCGGCCCGCCATCATGCCGCGGTGGTAGGCGCCGATGTTCCACATGCCAATGTCGTCGCCCGTGATGACGACAATGTTGGGCTTCTGCTGGGCCGACGCCGGAGCGTCTGCCAACGCCACGGCGGTGAGGACCGCCAACAGAATGAGCAAACCCTTTCTTGTGCACCCCATGGGGTGTCTCCTTGTCCGTCCTTCAGTTAGCTGCATCGAGCGGCGCATCGTCGAGCAGGAGCCGCATATACGGCGAGGCGCCGGTGAACCTGGCTCCCTCCGCCTTCAGCTCCCGCAAGACGTTCACCCCCGGCCGATCGGCGAACTGCAGCCTAGTCAGATCGAGAATCACTTTTCCCCCGACCTCGGCGACGGCGCGGCGCAACTCGGCGACTTCGTCGCCCGTGAGCCGCCCGTCGAGCGCCAGTACTGCCGGCGGCCCCGGCCCCGTCGGCCTGATCATCAGCGTCATCGGGCCATAAACGCTTGAAAGCGCCGTGCCAACGCTCCATCCGGCTACACTCAGAGCACGATTCGGCGTTGCGGATCATGAGGATGGAGGCGATCGTAGCGGCGCTGATCGTGTGTCACGGCGGGTGCGGAAGTCCAGATATGGCCTATAATCCGTCCAAATCCTGACTGGAGGCCATATGTTGACGGGGAAGACCGCGTGATGCCAGCAGAGGACCAGCAGGGTCCTCCCACAGGAACGGACAGCTTCGAGGCGCTCCTTACCGCCATCGCGACTCAACTCCTGAGTGCACCGCTGGAATCCTTTGACGCGTGCATCACCGACGCCCTGTCTCGATTAGTAGAGTTCGCTGGTGTCGAGCGATCGACGTTGTCCCTGGTCGATCGGGCCGACGGCATGGTGCACACCACCCATGCCGTTGCGGCTCCCGGCATGACGCCCGTTCCCGTCGGTACCGCCGGAGAGCTGAGAGCCCCGTGGATCACGAAGCAAGTGCGCGAGAAGCGTCTGCCGGTTATCCTGGAAGGAGAAGAGGACCTCCCGTCGGAGGCGGCCGTCGATCTCCAGACCCTGCGGGAGTTTCGCGTCAAGTCCGTGGCATTCTTTCCGATCGTGGCCGGGGACCAGTTCTTGGGTGTCTTTTCGTTCGGGGCCACCCGGGTCGAGCGATCCTGGCCCCAGCCGCTCGTCGACCGCATGCGACTGATCGCGAAGGTGTTCGCGGGCGCGCTGTTGCGGTTCGAGCATGAGCGCGCGCTGCGCGCCGCCCTCGCCGAGGTGACGGCCCTGCGCGAGCAGCTCGCCGCGGAAAACGAGTATCTCCGCGAGCGCGCGTTTGCCGCCGAGGGGTTCGACGACATCGTCGGGGAGAGCCCCGCACTACGGAGCGTCCTCTTTCAGGCCGAGCAGGTGGCGCACACGGACGCGTCGGTGCTGCTGCTGGGGGAGACGGGGACGGGCAAGGAGCTGATCGCCAAGGCGATCCACGCCAAGAGCGCTCGGCGCGATCGCACGCTGGTCAAAGTGAACTGCGCCGCCTTGCCCCCGACGCTGATCGAGAGCGAGCTCTTCGGGCACGAGAAGGGGGCGTTTACGGGGGCCGCGGGCCGCAAAGTCGGGCGATTCGAGCTGGCGGACCGGGGCACGCTGTTCCTGGACGAGGTGGGGGAGCTGCCGCTGGCGCTGCAGGCGAAGCTCTTGCGGGTCCTCCAGGAGGGGGAGTTCGAGCGCGTCGGCTCCACTGTCACGCACAAGTCCGACGTCCGCATCATCGCCGCCACGAACCGCGATCTGGCAGTCGCCGTGCGCGAGGGTACCTTTCGCTCCGACCTCTACTACCGACTGCGGGTGTTCCCGATCGAGCTGCCCTCGCTGCGGGCGCGGAAGGAGGACATCCCGCTGCTGGTGTGGTACTTCCTCGGCGAGCTCAGCGCCAAGCTGGACAAGAAGATCGGGCGGGTGCCGGCACCGACGATGGAGCGGCTGGTCAAGTACGACTGGCCGGGGAATATCCGGGAGCTGCGGAACGTGCTCGAGCGGGCCATGATCCTTTCAGACGGGTCCGTGCTCCGGCTCGGGGACCTCGGCGAGAGCCCGCGGACCGCCGAGGTCGCGAACCCTGACGCCGCGGGCATCCGGACGCTCGAGGACGTGGAGCGCGAGCACATTCTGCGCGCGATTGACGCATGTGAGGGGAGGGTGCGGGGCGCGGGCAACGCGGCGACCCAGCTCGGGCTGAACGCGAGCACGCTTTACGCGCGAATGAAGAAGCTGGGGATCCGTCGATCCGCCGCGGGTCCGCGCCGGGCGGGCAGCGATTAGCGCAGTCAGACTACGACGAGAGGCCCTTCCTGATTCCCTCCAGGAGCTGGCGGGGTTTTTCCCCACCCGGCAGGATCTCTTCGAGCCGCTCTTGAGTACAGCAGGGCGCCCTTCAACTGCCCCTGCCGCGTGCCTGCAACTCGTGGCACGTGGCGCAAGCCTGGTTGTCGACGTACGCCACCTTGGTCGGGGCCACTCCGATGCCCATATTCCCAGGTCATTCCCACGTCCATTCCCAGCAAGTTCTCAAAAGCCGATCCCCAATGTTGGCGGTGGAGCGTGCGGCGGCCGAACTCGCTGGCAACACTACCCGTCAAATGAGGTCAACCCCGAAAGGCAGGTTGTTCGGTTTCGGTGGTCGCGGGCCCCCGCAACCACCCAAATCGATTCCCAGGACCCGGGTCGCATTCCATCCCTGCGAACTATGAAAACAAAAAGTGCAAACACACGATCTGTAGCCTTCCGCCCGGCGATTCCTTACAAACGCTGCAGGCTCATTCCGCAGATTTTGTAAGTTTCCAAGCCGGCAGCCCCGAGAAAAGACAGATTCTCCCAACGCCCTTCGAGAGCCGATATTTGCAACCGTACCTCATTGTTGGCACGATGGCCCTGCCATGCTGGGCACTCGCCCTGACGCCGCCGAGTTGCTCGAACTCCTAGATTTCCACCCGCCGCATTGGCGCCGGTACTACCACGACCTTTGGAGCCGCTACCCCACCCTGGCGGACGACTGGGTCCACGTCGGCTTCCTGAACCTCCCCGCCACCTGGCTCCCAGACGAGGAGGAGTGGAAGTGGGAGCAGGACCTCAACGCGCGCCGACGTCAGGTGCATGAGGAACGTGTGCACCGGGACCAGTTGATCCTGGGTGAGATCCGCGCAAAAGTCCTCGGCCTCATGGCGAAGCGCGGTGCTGAGCGCGTCCGTGCCCAGCGCAAACTGGATCAACGGCTGGACGAACTCGGCCTTCGGCCTCTCTTCCCGGGGGGAACTCATATCCCGAAGTCTGAACGGCCGGCCATCAAGAAGCGCTACCATGAGCTCCAACGCCTTATCGACGAGCTCCGGACTGCCGCCGCCGAGGTAGACACCACGGACCCGAAATACAGGCTGGCCTTCTTGATCCGTTTCCCGCTCTTCTCTGAGCAGGAAATTGATGTCATCTTCCGCTTCCCGTACCCGCGTCGCGGGGCGACCGCAAAGGCCGCCATGGCCGTGCTCGCCAGGCGCTTCCAGACGACGCCCAACACCCTCGAGCGCTACCTCTTCCCCCGCTAGCCCCCCGAAATCCCGGCAACTCGCCCGAGAGTTGCCGGTCGCACGGCGAGACTCTTCGGCCCTACCGCGCGATGATGCCATCACCGTTCGGCGCGTGAACACCACCGAGAGAGGAGCCACGATGTCGCACACGAACACGATCGACCCAGAGGACATCTATACCATGAGTGCCGCCGCGCGCCTGCTGCGCGTGAGCCCCTCCACGCTCCGCGCCCTCGAGCGGCGGGGCAACATTGCGTGCACATGGACGCCGGGCCGGCAGCGGCGATTTGCCGGGTCCGAACTTCTCCGACTGCTCGCACAATCACAGGGCCCCGCGCCGGCGAAGCCTGCACAGACGTCATCCGCTCGCACGACCGACACCGCCGAGGCCACGGTCCGCCGGGCATGGCTCGGACCATTGATCGCACGCGCCCAGCGAGAGCTCCCGGCCGACACGCCCGCAGCGATCCGCCTCCAACTGGGGACCGATCTGGAGCGCGCGCTCAGTAACTGGGGCCCGACGTCTCCTGTGAGCGACGTGGCGCCTCTCATCACAAGCGTCGTCGAGCAAGCCCAGCGTCAGGTGCAGACCGCGCACGAGGACACCGAGCGACGGGAGATGAAAGGCGAGCTGCTTGCTGACGGCCTCACACATCTGCGGCAGAAGATCGACACGCTGTCCAAGCGCATGGTCGGCGCCCCGCGCAGCCCCCAGCGACGACACATCCAGGCGACCCTACGCGATCAGCTCCGCGACCTGCTTCAGAAACGTCTCCGAGGCGATGAGGACGAGGACCACGTCCAGAACCTCGCCGAGGACTTCCTGGCTGCATGGATTGTTGAGCAGGGCCCTGACTCACGCCTCCCGAACACCCTGAAGCTCCTTGTCGTGGGCGCGACGGGGCTCGTCGGCGGCGCCACGGCCGCGGCAGCGCTCAGTCCAGCCATTCAAGCCCGGGCGCGCACGCTCAAGGGGCCGTTCCTGTCGCTCGCTGCCGAGGTCCTGAACCGTCTCAGCCCCCCGCCTCCTCCGACCTCGTCGTCGCCGTCGCCCCCACCGCCACCGCCGCCGGCAGCGGATCGGGCCGCCACCAGGCCACCCTCGGTCCGACCGGGGCTGGGCCTTGGCGTGAGCTGGCCGCCGTCCGATCGCCGAACGTCGAGGAATTTTCGGCGGGCTACCCACACATCTTCGAAAGCCCCCCGGGGGAGCGTCACTGCTTCCGACAGCCAGGCTCCGGATGCCCCATCGACGACCAGTGACGCCGCGCCGCCTGAGTCCTCGGGCGCGGCCAGTCCATCACCGTGATGACGCCCGGAATCCAGCGGGCTGTTGACGGGTAACGGAGGACGCGGGTGCGCCAACCATCACGCCGCTCCATCCTGCCAGCGCCTACGCCCTCGTTGGCCGAGGTGCAACAGGACCCGACCATCCTCACCGGCCTGCCCGTGCCCGTCATCGTGGATCTCCGTCGGCAGCTCAGTCACCTCGCCGCCGACGTCGACGCCGCCTTGTACCAGACCATGACCCAGGCCGGAGCGCCGCACCATCGCGCGGAAGTTGAACACGACCGGCTACTCACGCCGGAGGCCGCCGCTGCGCGGTTTGGGGTCACCAGGCGATGGCTCCTGGATCATGCCGACGAGATCCCGGGCGTTCGACGTCTGTCCCGCAAGACGGTTCGGTTCAGCGAGCGACGGCTCGCGCGGTTCCTGGACAGGACACCGGTTTGACGTCAGGCCATGTTGTCCCTATGCTTCCCCCTCCTGGGGAAGCCATCGAAAGGAGTTGCACGATGTTCCGACTCTGGTCGAAGGTTCGCTCGCTCGCCGCATACACGTCGCCCCGTGGCCCCATGCATCGGGCGATGGACGCTCACCGCACGGACGCGGCCCGCCCGTGGGGAGGCCACGCATGAGAGAACGTGGCTCTGGTTCCCTCTTCCGGGAGAAGTATCGCGACAAGAAGACGGGTCAGCTTAAGGTCTGCCGGACCTGGACCATGAAGCTCTGGGTCGGCGGCAAGCCCTTGAAGCGGTCCTCCGAGACCACCTCCCGGGCCGTGGCGAACAAGCAGCTCGAGCAGTGGAAGGCGCACGTCCGCCAGGGCCTCTACGTCCCCGACGCCGACCAGACACGATTCGAGGATCTGGCCACCCTCCTGCTGGGCGAATATCGAGCGAATGGCCGCAAGTCACTCGACCGTGTGGAGGACGCGGTCAATCATCTCAGAGCATTCTTCGCGGGATGCCGGGCCCAGGCGATCTCGACGGAGCGCACCCTCGCCTACGTCCGCCACCGGCAGGACCAGCACGCCGCCAACGCCACCATCAACCGGGAGCTGGCGGCGCTCAAGCGGATGTTCCGCCTGGGTGAGAAAGCTGGCCAGGTCGTTCGCCGGCCCTACATCGATATGCTTCAGGAACACAACGCTCGAACCGGTTTCTTCGAGCGGAGCGAATTCGATGCCGTGCTGGCCCACCTACCCGACGATCTTCGAGCTGTGTTCGAGGTCGCGTACGACAGCGGCTGGCGCGTGAAGTCCGAGATCTTGACCCGCCAGTGGCCCCACGTCGACTTCCGCAGCGGGTGGCTCCGTCTCGAACCTGGCGAGACCAAGAATGGCGAGGGACGGCAGTTTCCGCTCACGCCGGACCTGCGGGCCGTGCTGCTGGGCCAGCGGGAGCGGACCATCGCTGCCGAGAAGACGCTGGGCGCACGCATCCCCTGGCTGTTCCACCGGTCAGGAAAGCCGATCAAGTCCTTCCGGCGCGCGTGGGTGACCGCGTGCAGGAAGGCCGGGATACCCGAGCGCATTCCCCACGATTTCCGGCGCACCGCCGTCCGGAACCTTGAGCGCGCGGGCGTGCCGCGGTCGACCGCCATGAAGATGGTCGGCCACCGGACCGAGAGCATCTACCGCCGCTACGCCATCGTGGACGAGGCTATGCTGAAGGAAGGCGCGGTGAAGCTGCAGACCCTCCACGACACCCAGCACGGCACAGCGTCCTCCAATGTGATCCCGTTGGTGGACGCGACCAAGTCGGGGCGCCTCAGGTCGAGTACCGGTCGAGTCACGCGCACGACGCGAGGGAAGTTCGAGCGTGGCGTACGAGGTAAAGCGTCGAACTCCGAAGGGAAAAACATGGTGGGCAGGGACGGGATTGAACCGCCGACACCAGGATTTTCAGTCCTGTGCTCTACCAACTGAGCTACCTGCCCACCACGAAGTAGCGAGGATACCAGACGGGGTGGAATCTGTCCACGGAACACGCCCTTAGAAGCCCCTCACCCTGCCGGGAGGTCGGCGCCGGTATCGGACTCGAAGACGATTTCGTCGTCCTCGTCGATGGTGAAGGACTCGGTGAGGACGAAAGGCACCTCGTGCTGGGCGAGAAAGCGTGTGAGGCGCGCCACCGCCACGGGATGCGATTCGAGATGGAAGGACAGCGCGAGGTCCCCGATCTCGTCGATGGCGAAGAAGGCCCAGTCGCCGACGACCAGAGCCTCCATGTCGTCCTGGAAGGTCACTCCGCCGTCGAACTCCGGCGAGCCTTGGGCCAAGTCGAAAAGCTCCTGGAGCTTGGCGTTGCGGTCGGCTTCGTTGAGCGGCACCTACATGCCTTTGAAGACGCCCTCGGCGGCCATGGCCCCGAGCGCCTTCTCGTACGCGGCGAGGGTGCGCGTCACATCCTCCTCCGAGTGCACCGCGGACAGCCAGCCATGGTAGGACGAGCAGTCCACGCCGTTGTTGAGAAGGGCGCAGCGCAGGAGCTGGTAGAGATCGCCACGCCGCGGCCGGTCGAACCCGGCGAGGCCGGGCCGCCCCTCGAACGACACGTGAATGATCGAAGACTCGCCGAAGCACGTCCCGGGAACGCCCACGCGCTTCATCACATCGCCGATGCCCGTGCGCAGCTCGTCGGCGGTCTTGTTGGCGCGCGCGTGCAGACCGCCGTCGGCCACCTGCTCCAGGGTGGCGATGGCCGCGGCGGCACACACGGGATTCGAGTTGAAGGTGCCGTTCTGCGCCACGCGCTCGGCGCGGTCCCAGACGGAATCGCCGCGATGAGCCATGGAGGACATGAGCGTCTTCTTGCCGCACACGGCGGCGCCCGGCAGCCCGCCCGCCACGATCTTGGCCAGCGTGGTGAGGTCCGGAGTCACGCCGAAGTACTGCTGGGCCCCCCCTGGCGCATAGCGGAAGCCGGTGATGACCTCGTCGAAGATCAGGACGACGTTGTTGCGCTCGGTGAGCGCGCGCAGCTCTTGCAGGTAGCCGGGGATGGTCGGCGTGGTACCCGACTGTCCGCCCGCGGGCTCGAGGATCACCGCCGCGACGTCGCCTCGCTCGAGCAGTCCCTCGACCGCCTTGATGTCGTTGGGCGGGGCAAGCAGGAGCTGATCGAGGATCTGCGCGGGCACCCCGGCCGACATGGGCACGTCGAAGGGCGGGTTCACCGCCGCCACCACGCCGTCATGCCAGCCGTGGAAATGGCCGTGGAGCTTCACCACCTTCGGATGCCCGGTATACGCGCGCGCAATGCGGAGGGCGAGGTGCGTCGCCTCGGTGCCCGACATGGTGAAGCGCACCATCTCCGCGGAAGGCACGAGCTTGCAGACGAGCTCGGCCCAGCGGACTTCCAGCTCGTGGCAGGCACCGAAGTGCGTGCCCCGCGGCGCCTGCTCCTGAATGGCCTTGACCACGGCCGGGTGACAGTGACCGAGGAAGAGCGCGCCGTGACCCATCCAGTAATCCACGTATTCGTGGCCGTCCACGTCCCACTTGTGTGAGCCCTGCGCGCGATCGACGTAGATGGGAAAAGGCTTGAGGTGACGGCTGTCGTGGGTGATGCCACCGGGAATGACGGCGCGCGCCCGTTCGTAGAGGGCGGCCGACTTCGGATGGAGCGCGCGATAGGTGTCGAGAATGCTCGAAGACTGAGCCATCAGGGATGTCCTCCGTGAGGTGACGGATTCTCCATCAAACGCAGTAACTCTACCATGCCCACATGGGCCTCCACAGGCAGGGCGTCCACCGTGGCCTCGTGCTTCCGCGTGATACCGTCCACCGCCCCCGCCTTGACGCAGGCCTCGATCATGCGCCGCTCTTCCTCTCCCGTGTGCAGGAGCGGGCGCCGGGCGAGACGTGCCAGCTCGACGACAATCCCGTAAGCGCCCCAGTTGGATACGCCGGCCACCACCACGTGCCGCGCGGACACCACGGAGGCGACCCGCCTGATGCGGGGACCCGCGCGAACCAGGCGCGCACGCAGAGCGCCCATGCCGATTTCGTTCCCGCCGTCTCCCACCCCGACAGTGATCACGCGTCGAGAGGCCTCGAGGAAGAGCGCGTCGAGCGCCGCGTTCCACTCTCGCACCGACTCGCCGCGCATGCTCAGGTAGTCGCCTGCTCCCGTGCGTCCCGGTCGCTCGACGCTGATGAGGTGCGTCGGCGCGTGCTCGGCGAGAAGGCGGCGCGCGGTGAGCGCGGGGTCATCGGCCGCGTGGAACGTCACGATCTGCGTAGGCTCTCCCAGCGCCGCGAGCGCGGCCTGGAGCGGTGGCAAGGCCGCGGCGTCGGTGATGTAGGTCACCGCCGCTCCGAGCGAGCGGAGCGTCCGGCCCAGCGAGGCCGTGCCCGGCGGGCCGTCGGTTTCGGGCATGCCGGGGCCAACCGAGAAGCCGGTAGTGAGAACCACGCGCTTGGCGCGTCGGAGGGCGCGGGCCGCCTGCGCGGCGGCGCCCGCTACGAAAAATCTGGCGATGCCCCGGCCGCCGGGGTCGAAGCCGAGGAGCGAATCGACCATCGCTTACGGGCGCGGCGCAGCCGGGGACACTGGCGACTTGGGAGGCGTGACCCCGGGCGTAGCTCCACGCGGCGTGGGTGCCTGGGTCGCGGCGCCCGGAGCGGCGGGGGCAGCACCGGCGGTAGGGGCCTGGAAGGGCTGGGGCACGGTAAAGGTCATGGAATCCGCCCACTGGCCCTGCTTCTCGAACACCACGATCAGGCCGTCCTCGAAAAGCATGGTGGGAAATCCGCCCTGATCGCCGGCCGCCGTCGGCATTCCCCAGCCGTCGATAACGGCCTGGAGAGGAAACATGTTCGGCTTCGGCTCGAGAACGAAAACGCGGACCAGGTCAGGCTTGAAGCCGTCGGGCTTGAGAAGACCCAGGTCGATGATCACGCGGGTCATCCCGACCGGCGCCTTGCTGCCCTCGTAGATCCACGTGGTGGTGTCGTAGCCCTCGACCTTCTGCTTGGTCTCCTTGGACGGCGCCCCGTAGCGCTCGCGCACCTGTTCCTGGGTGGTCACGCCGGGCTCCAGCCCACCCCAGTTCGAAGCCCATGTGGATCCAGGCGCGGCCATGGCCAGCCCGATCGCCACCGTCAGGGCTCCAATGACTCGCATGTCCTTAATATCCCACAGCCGCGCCGTCTCCGCGCGGATCGGCACCGCCGCGGAGCACGCCGTCCTTCAGGATGGCGACGCCATGGGCCTGCCCGACCTGCGCGAACCAGTCCGACACGGGCTCGATGTTGTGCCCACGCCGAGCCAGAGCCTCGCGCGCCGCGCGCGGAACACGGCCTTCGAGGCGCACGAGGTCGGTGGGATCGGTTGGGTGGATACGCCCGTACATGAAGCGCGGCCGCTCGATGGCTTCCTGTATCTCCATGCCGTAGTCGAGCGCATTGCTCAGGATCTGCGAGTGGAACATGGCCTGCCCGTCGCCGCCCATGCTGGACAGGCCCAGCACCGGCCGCCCATCGCGGGTCACCATGCAGGCGAGCAGGGTGTGGAACGGCCGCTTGTGCGGAGCGAAGCAGTTCGGGTGCGCGGGATCGGTATTGAAATACGAGCCACGGTTCTGGAGGACGACGCCCGTGCCCGGCGCCACTACGCCGGAGCCGAAGGCCCGGAACAAGCTCTGGATGACGGACAGCACATTGCCCCGTCCGTCCGCGACCACGAAGCCGGTGGTGTCGCCGTCGATGTCACCCCATTCGTGATACTGGGCCTTCTGGGGATCGAAGGCCGCGCGCCGCCGGGCGGCATACGGCTTGGCGAGAAGCTGCTCGATCGGCTGGCGCGACTGCGCGGGATCCGCTATCCATCGATCGCGGTCGGCGTAGGCGAGCTTGGTCGTCTCGAGGAGGAGGTGGAGTCGCTCGATGGAGTCCGGCGCGTGCTTTGTCAGGTCGAAGCCTTCGAGCAGGTTCAGGGTGAGGAGAGTGGCCAACCCCTGGGTCGGTGGCGGCGTTTCATAGACGGTATAGCCGCGATAGATCGTGGACACGGGCTCGCCCCATTCGCCCTCATGCGAGGCGAGATCGTCTACGGTGAGAAAGCCCTCGCGCTCGAGCCGGGCGGCAATGGCGCGACCCACTCGTCCCTTGTAGAAGAGGTCCGGCTCCGTGCCCAGCTCCCTGATCGAGCACGCGAGGTCGGGCTGACGAAGCATGTCGCCCAGCTCGGGAAACACGCCGTCGGGAACGAAGATGCGCCGCCATTCGGGATCGTCAAAGAGCTCGAAGCGCTCGCGGATGGCCTGGCAGACGATATCGGAAATGGGAAAGCCGTCCACGGCGTAGTGGACGGCGGGAGCGAGGAGCTCGGCCAGCGGTCGCGTGCCGAAGCGCTCGAGCAGCATGGACCAGGCGCGGGTGACCCCGGGCACCGACACCGACCCCGGACCCACCGGGGGGACGGCGGCCAGGCCGCGCCTCCCCAGCTCGTCGAGGGTCGCGCGCGCCCCCGAGCGTCCCGCGCCGTTCAGGAAGTGGACGCGCCGGGTTTCCGCTTCGTAGTAAAGGCAGAAGAAATCACCCCCGAAGCCGCAGTAGTTGGGCTGAGTCACTCCAAGCACGGCATTCGCAGCCACGGCCGCATCGATCACGTTACCGCCGGATTTGAGCGTCTCCACGCCCGTCAGCGAGGCGAGCGGGTGACAGGTGGCGACCATGCCGTCCCGTCCCATGGGCGCCTGCCGATGCGCGTAGCCGACCTGGGGCACTAGGATCCTCCAAAGATTCGAGCGATCTCGTCCTGCGGAAAAGCGGGCATGGGACGTGCGAGGCCGCCGGAGACGAGGGCCACTCCGTCAGAGGCCGCGGTGACACGGCCGATGGCGGCACAGTCGACGCCGGCAGCGCGGCACGCCCTCGTGACCGTCTCCGCGTCGCCGGGGTCCACGGTCATGAGAAGCGAGCCCGACGCGATGGTGCCGAGCGGATCGAGCCCGAAGGCCTCGCAGAGCCGCCGTCCTTCGGGGAGGACGGGCACGCGCTCTCGATCGACGCGAAGTCCCACGCCGGCGGCCTGGGCCAGCTCCCAGCACGCGGTGGCGAGACCGCCCTCGGTGGGATCGTGCATGGCGTGGACTCGCGCCGCGCCGCAGGCCGCGCGTGCCTCGGTCACCACGCTGATGCCGGGCCGGCGGAGAAAGCCGCGCGCGCGCTCCACGACGTCGGCGGCCACGCCGCGACGGAGGGCCTCCTCTCCGCGCTCCCGGGCCATGATGGCCGCGCCTTCGAGAGGCACGCCCTTGGTCAGGAGCACAACGTCGCCGACCTGCGCGCCCCCCGTGGTCACGAGCTTGTCCTTGTCCACCTCACCCAGCATCGCGCCGACCACGATGGGGCGCGGCAGGCCGCCCGTCACTTCGGTATGGCCGCCTACCAGAGAAACACCGACGGTGGCGCACGCGTCGACCAATTCGGCGAAGAGCTGCTCTACCTGCGCTTCCTGGCTCTTGCCCTCGGGCAGGAGCACGGTGGCCATGAACCATCGCGGAGTGGCGCCCCGCACGGCCAGATCGTTGGCATTGACGTGCAGCGCGTACCAGCCCATCTCGTCCGTGGCGAACGTGATGGGGTCGGTGGTGGCGACGAGATAGCGATCGCCCATGTCCAGAACGGCGGCATCCTCACCCACCTGCGGGCCGACCACGACGCGCGGATCGGCGGCCACGTACTTGGCGAAGAGTCGCTGGAGGAGTTGGGCGGGCAGCTTGCCCACGGGCAGCGGCGGCATGGCCCACGTAGTATATAGGACGCACCCCCTGAACCTGGAGCGTCCTGAATCCCCTCCCCCCTCGAGCGCGTCCCAAGGACGGGAGGAAATCATCATGACGACGTGGATAGCCATGGGGCTGGTGGCGCTGCTGTTCGTCGGCCCGCTCGTCTGGCGCACGTGGCGAGACCGTCTCGAGGAGCGCGCGCTCTCACTTCAGGCCGATATCCAGGCGGCGGTCAATCACGCGCTCGGTGGCGAGTCGCTGGTCGCGGTGCGTGTGCGGCCGGGCGCCCAGAGCGACACGGGGACGGTAGAGGTCTTCGTGCCGTCAGGCTGGGAGAGCATGCTCGAGGAAGTGTGGCCGGTGATGCTGTCGCACATCCCGGCGGGCTACGTGCTCGTGTTCAGGCCGAGCCCTGTTTCCGCCCACGGCGCGCTTCAGCGCGCTGCCTGATCCGGGCCCCTTTCCCGCGGTGCTACCAAAGCTGGTAGCTATCGCGGGGATCATAGTGATCCTCGCGATAGTCTGGGACGCCTTCGAAGCGCTCGTCCTTCCCCGCACCGCGAGCCGGCGCTTCCGACCTGCCCGGCTCTTCTACAGAGCCACCTGGCCCGCGTGGACCGCCATGGGGCGTCTACTCGGCCGAGGACGGCAGCGGGAGAACTTCTTCGCCATCTTCGGCCCGCTCTCGTTTCTGCTCCTGATGGCCTGCTGGGCGGTGGCCCTCATGGTTGGCTTCGCCATGGCGCAGTGGGGACTCGGCTCGCATTTGAATGTCCCCAAGGGTACGAGCGGCTTCTGGACCGATCTCTATATGAGCGGCACCACTCTCTTCACCCTCGGCATCGGAGACGTGACCCCGAACGGCGCAGTGGCCCGGGCCCTCACCGTGGTCGAGGCGGGGGTGGGCTTCGGCTTTCTCGCCCTGGTCATTGGTTACCTGCCCGTGCTCTATCAGGGCTTCTCACGTCGCGAAGTGAATATCTCTTTGCTCGATGCGCGGGCGGGCTCGCCGCCCAGCGCGGGTGAGCTCCTGCTCCGTCACGCGGAGGACATGGCCGGGCTCGACATGCTCCTGCGCGACTGGGAACGCTGGGCCGCCGAGCTCATGGAGAGCCACCTCTCGTACCCCGTTCTCCTCTACTTCCGCTCGCAGCACGAGCATCAATCCTGGCTCGGGGCGCTCACGGCCATTCTCGATGCGAGCGCCCTCGTCATGGTGGGCGTCCACGGCGGCCCCACACGCCAGGCCCAGCTCACCTTCGCCATGGCCCGTCACGCCGTGGTGGACCTCGCGCAGGCCAGCGGCGTCGCGCCGCGCGCTCCCAGTCCGGACAGGCTGCCGCCGGATGACTTCCGCTCCCTTCGATCTCACCTCGTTGAACACGGCGTCGTGCTGAAAGACGGCGCCATGACGGAGACCACCCTGGCCACCCTGCGGGGCCTGTACGAGCCTTATGTCGCGGGCATGGCCGTCCGGCTCCGGCTCACCCTGCCCCCGTGGCGCTCGTCGGCGGACGAAGTGGACAGTTGGCGCACGAGTGCTTGGGAGTCGGGAGCGTCGGGAATCACAGGATTGTCGCGGCACGACTTGGGAGATCATCCTGAACTTTAGGCCGGCGGAGCGGTAGGCCCGCGGAGCTCCGAGCCGGCGCAACCGCCCGGGAGTGCTACTGCCCGACGTTCGAGTCCCAGTCCACTTCGGTGACGATGACGCGATAGACCGGAGCCCTCAGCACCGTCCCACAGAATTGCCAGCCGGACTGGCCGACGATCTCCCGGGCGATATTGGGGATGTTCCGCGATACGACGCGGGCACCGTCCACGCCCTGGACGAGAAGGCTCACGTTCCGCGCACTCACCCGCTGGTCATTGAAGATGTGGCCGCACACCGCGGTGAAGTCGCGCGTCTGCGGCTCGACCGTCCACACGATGCGCAGGCCCCGGCTTTCCGTCACCTCAGGACTCGGTACCGACATCTGGGCCGCGGCGGAGCTGCAGACCATCAGGAGCAGCGCGCCGGCGACGCCGAGAGGCGAGGATCGCAAGATTAGAAGAGTCCCGAGGCCGCGCGCAAAGCTGCCATCACGAGGGGCTTCGGATAGACCCCGACGCCGACCACGCCGGCGGCACAGACAAGGATCGAGAACGCGAGAAACGGTGAGACGGGCACGGGCTGACGGCGCTCGGGCGCGTCGATGTACATACGCTTGGCCACGAGCAGGTAGTAGAAGAGCGCCACGACGGTCAGGATAGCACCAACCAGCACCAGCCAATACATTCCGCGTTCCGCGGCGGCCCAGAACACGTAGAGCTTGGCCCAGAAGCCGGCCACGAAGGGAATGCCGCCGAGCGACAAGAGAAAGAGAAGCATGCAGAGTGCGAGCACGGGCGAGCGCTGGGCGAGGCCCTTGTAGGCCGAGATCGCCTCCGAGCCGTCGGACTGCGCCACCGCCTCCACGACGAAGAAGGCGCCCATATTGCCGAACAGGTAGGCAACCAGATAGAAGAGCATCATCGCCACGCCGTCCGCGGAGACGGCGGCGAAGCCCACCAGCATGTAGCCGATATGCGCGATGCCCGAATAGGCGAGGAGCCGCTTCAGATTCTGCTGCGGGATGGCCATCAAGTTGCCCGCGATGATGGTGATGGCGGCCAGCCCTGCCGCCGCGGGCACCCAGATGAGCACGGGATCGCCCACCCCTTCGAGGTAGAGCCTGAACATCACCACGAAGCCGGCGGCCTTGGGGGCCACGGACAGCCATGCCACGAAAGGGGTGCTCGCGGCTTCGTAGGTGTCGGGCACCCACATGTGAAAGGGGAAGGCGGCGATCTTGAACCCGAGGCCGCCGAGGGTCAGGGTCATGCCGAGGAGCAGGAGCGGATGCCCGTCCTGGAGCGCCGCCGCCACCCCCGGCAGATCGGTCGTCTTCGAGATGCCGTACACGAAGGACAGGCCGTAGGCGATGAACGCCGAGGACACCGTGCCGATGAGGAAGAACTTGAGGGCGGCCTCGACCGACTCTTCTTCCCCTTTACGGAAGCCCGACATCACGTAGAGCGGGATGGACATGAGCTCGAAGGCGACGAAGAGCAGGATGAGCTCGCGCGCGGAGGCGAGCACGAGCATGCCGAGGAGCGAGCCCAGCATGGCCACGTAGTACTCGGTGGCCCGCCGCGCGAAGGTCTGCGCGCGAAGCCCGAGGGAGCCCAGCACGCCGAGGAGCGTGGCGAGGAGGAAGAGGCGCTTGGAGAAGATGGCCAGCTCGTCCTGCACGAAGGTGCCCCCGAACAGCACGGCGCCCGGCTCGGCGCGCCAGGACATGCCGAGGAGGACGACGAGACCTATGGCGGCGAGGACGCCCACCCGGCGTTTGTCCTCGCCGCGGGTGAAGAGTCCCGTGAAGAAGACGAGGAGGATCAGGATGGCCAGCCCGATCTCCAGCGCCATGCCGCTCATCATTGGAGCACTCCGAGACGGATGAGCAGGGGCACCGTCGCGGTGTCGACGGGGCCGATGGCGATGCCCGGCGCCACGCCGAAGAGCACGAGGGTGAAAACCAGGATGATGAGGGCGGCCCACTCCGGCCCCTTCGCATCGGGCAGGTGCTGGAAGTGCGGGTCGGCACTCCGGGGGCCCCAGAAGATCTGTTTGGCGACCCGGAGCACATACACGGAGGTCAGGAAGGCGCCGATAACGCCGGGGAAGAGCCACCACGAAAAGGGCGACTGCCAGGCCCCGAGGAAGGTGAGGAACTCCGCGACGAAGCCCGCCGTGGCGGGAAGACCCAGCGAAGACAGGCCCGCGATGGTGAAGGCGGTGGCGATGCCCGGCATCATCTGACCGAAGCCACCCATGGAGAAGATGGCTCGCGAGTGCGCCTTCTCGTAGACGAGCCCCACGAGGGCGAAGAAGAGGCCCGTCATGATGCCGTGGGCGAACATCTGGAAGATGGAGCCGTTGAGCCCGCTCTCCGTGAGGGTGGCCATGCCCAGCATGACCACGCCCATGTGAGAGACGGAGGAGTAGGCGATCACGTACTTGAGGTCGGTCTGCGCCATGGCGCTCAGAGCGCCGTACACGATATTGACGCAGGCGATGGCCCCGACCAGCCACACCCACTGGTTCGTTCCGTCGGGCAGCAGCCCCAAGCCCAGGCGCACCACCCCGTAGGCGCCGAGCTTCATGAGCACGCCCGCGTGGAGCATGGACACCGCGGTGGGCGCGGAGGCGTGACCGTCGGGGGACCAGGTATGCAGCGGCCAGATCCCCGCGAGGATGCCGAAGCCCACGTAGAAGGCGAGGAAGACCCACGACTGGAGCGCGGGATCGAACTGCATGTTCTCCATCTCGAGGAAGGAAAAGGACGTCGAGCCCGAGGCGACGTAGAGAGCGAGGATACCGACCAGGATGAACGCCGACCCGAAGAGGAGATAGAGGGTCAGCTTCATGGCCGCGTATTCCTTGGTGCCCACGCCCGTGCGACGCAAGGCCCAGGCGAAGATGCCCTGCGGGCGAACCTCGCCCGAGGAGCCCCAGATGCCGATGAGGAGGTACATGGGCAACACGGCGATCTCGTAGAAGAGGAAGAGCACGAAGAGATCGAGGGACACGAACACGCCGTAGACACCCGTCACGAGGAGAAGGAGGAGCGCGTAGAACTCCTGGCTCCGCTCCTTCACCGTCCAGGAGGCGAACACCCCCGCGAAGATGATGATGCTGGTAAGCAGCACCATGAGCAGGCTCATCCCGTCCACGGCCACCTGGTAGTTGATGCCGAGGGGGGGCACGAGAGCCAGCTCCTCGTAGAACTGGAAGCCCGCCGCCTCGCGCTCGTAGCCCACGAAGATGGCGATGGACAGGACGAGCGGAATGGCGGTGGTGACGAGGGCGAGCACGCGGACGAGCAACGGCCGATGGCGCGCGAGAAACATGATCAGGACGGCGCCCACGAAGGGCGACCACGTGATGATCGACAACGGATGGATTTGCGCGAGCCCGCCGTTCATCGCGGCCACCGGACCCACACGAGGAGGAGGAGGACACCGAGGGCGATACCGTAGACGTAGTCCTGCGCTCGACCCGACTGGATCCGGCGCATCCTGTCCCCGGCCGTGAGGGTCCAGGCCGAGAGCACGTTGAGGATCCCGTCCACGAGGTAGCGGTCCACCCAGCCTACGAGCTTCGCCAGCCCCAGCATCGGGCCGCGGTAGACGAAGGCGAAGATATCGTCGATCCAGAAGCGCCGGAGCGCGGCCGCCCGGATGGGCCCGAAAATGGTGGCGAGCGTGTCGGCGCTCACGGCCCGCCGCTGGTAGACGAGGTAAGCGAATAGGATACCCGCGAACGCCACGACCACGGCGGTGGGCGTGAGCCAGCCCAGCTCTTCGAACTCCGCCCGCGGGTGCCAGAACGCAAAAAGTACCCCGATGCCCACGGAGAGGAGGGCAAGGATCCCCAAAGGCAGGGCCATGGAAGGTGGCGCGTCGTGCACGTGATGGTCGCCCGTGCCGTGCCCGGCCGCGGCCGCCCCGAAGAATGCAACGAAGACCACCCGGAACATGTAAAACGCCGTGAGGAAGGCGACGAAGAGCAGCATGCCGAAGGGCCCGGGGAATCCGCCCGCGAGCACGGCGCCCAGGATCTCTTCCTTGGAGAAGAAGCCCGCGAAGAACGGTACGCCGGCCAGCGACACCGTGCCCACGATGAAGGCGATGGCCGTTTGCGGCATCGTCCGCGCGAGCCCGCCCATCCGGAAGATGTCGTTGGTGCCCACGGCGTGGATGACGGCCCCCGCCCCCAGGAAGAGGAGCGCCTTGAAGATGCCGTGGGTGAGCAGGTGGAGAAATCCCGCGGACGCGAAGCCCGCGCCGATGGCCGCCATCATGTAGCCGAGCTGGGACACCGTCGAGTAGGCGAGCACGCGCTTGATGTCGGTCTGCACGCACGCGAGCACCGCGGCGAGCAAGGCGGTGAAGGCGCCGTTCCAGGCGATGAGCTGCATCACGTCGGGAGTGAGCCTGAAGAGCCACACCGTTCGCGTGAGGAGGTAGACGCCGGCCGTGACCATGGTCGCGGCGTGGATCAGCGCGGAGACGGGGGTGGGGCCTTCCATGGCATCGGGCAGCCAGATATGGAACGGGAACTGGGCGGACTTGCCCGAGGCGCCGAGATAGATGCAGAAGGTGATCACGCCGAGCCCGGCCAGGGGGATGGCGCCGGTGTCGGCCATCTGCAGAAGCTCCAAAAAGTCGAAGGTCCCCGTCTGCCGCCACAGGAGCACGATCCCGATGAGAAGGCCCACGTCCGCGGCCTTGGTGATCCAGAAAGCCTTGACCGCGGCGCGCGCCGCCTCCGGCCGCGTGTACCAATAGCCGATGAGGAGATAGGAGCAGAGGCCCACCAGCTCCCAGCAGATGAAGAGCTGGGCGAAGTTCGGGGCGAGCACGAGCCCCATCATCGAGAAGGCGAAGAGCGACTGGTAGGCGTAATAGCGGCCGAGGGAGGGCATGGTCTCGTCGGAGAGATAGCCCAGCGAATACACCTGGACGAGGAAGGAAATGAGAGCGACCAGCACGAGCATGAGGGCCGAGTCGCCGTCGGCGAGGACGCCCACCGTCGCGAGCGGACCCGCCTCGGCGGGAATCCACGCCCAGAGCCACTCGGAAAACCCGCCGCTGCGCGTGGCCAGCCGGAGCGCTCCGATGGCGGCGGCGAGGGCGCCCGCGGCGAAGAGCACGGACAGACCGGCGGCGGCGCGGCCGTGTCGGCGGAGCGGCGCCACCACGGCCAGGATGACGAAGGCGCACGCGGGCAGCAGGAGGGCGAGGAGGGCGGGCAGAGCCGGATCGGTCATGGGCTCCCGTCAGCCTTTGAGGATGTCCAGGTGATCGGCCACCACCGTGCGCTTCATCCGGAAGATGAGGATGACGATGGCGAGGCCGAGCGCCACCTCCGCCACCGTGATGGGAATGGTGAAGGTGGTGAAGATCATGCCCACGATGTCGGCATTGAAGCGCGCGAAGGCGACGAGGTTGATGTTGACGGCGTTCAGCATGAGCTCGATGCCGAGGAGGATGCCCACGGTGTTCCGCCGCGTGACCACGCCGAAGAAGCCGATGGCGAAGAGGACGGCGGCCAGGGTGAGATAGGCATTGAGGCCCATGCTATCTGTCCTCGGCAAAATGGTCAGGTCGACCGGCTGAGGGCATGCTCATTCCTCCGGCCGAGCGAAGTAGAGGGCGCCGAGAAGCCCCACGAGGAGGAGGACAGCCAGGAGCTCGAAGGGCAGGACGAACTCCGTCATCAGCACCTGGCCGAGGGCCCGTGTCACGTCCACCCCGATGACCGGACGCTCTCCAGGCAGGTGGGCGCCGCGAAGGAAGCGCAGCACGGCAAAGAGCAGCGCGCCGGAGAGGATCGCGCCCGTCACGAGGTGCCGGCTGACCTGGCTCATCCGGTCGCCGATGAGACGCTCGGTGGTCACGATGGCGAAGACCACGATGGTGACGACGCCGCCCGCGTAGAGCAGGAGCTGCACCGCGGCGAGAAACTCGGCGTCGAGGGCGAGGAAGATGCCCGCCGTCGCCGTCAAGGACAGGGCGAGCCAGAGCACCGAGTGGAAGAGGTTCTTGCCGAGCACCACGGCCAGGGCCGAGCCGATGAGCAGGACGGCAAGGCCCCAGAAAGCCGCGATCTCGAGGGTCACTCCGCCGGGGCCTCCGTATTGGTGGCGGGTGCCTTGGCCGCGGGTGCCTTGGCCGCGGGCGCTTCGGCCCTGGCGTGCTCGGCCGGCGCGGCCTTGGGAGGGGTCTGCATGTCGCGGAGACCGTTGCCCGTCGCCCACGACGGCTCGAACTGGAGCCCGATCGTGTGGAGCCGATCCTTGTCGAGGAGGAGCTCGCGCCGGTCGCTCGTGGCCAGATCGAAGGACTTCATCATGATGATGGCGTCGGTCGGGCATACCTGCACGCAGAGCTCGCAGAACTCGCAGGCGTAGAGCTCCAGGGTGAAGACCTTGGCGTAGTTGCGCTTCTCCGCCTTCAGCATCTCGACCTTGATCACCTGGGGCGGGCAGATGTACTCGCAGAGCCGGCAGCCGATGCAGTTCTCCTCGCCCGTCTCCTTGTCGTAGGTCAAAGCGAGCACGCCCCGAAAACGGTCGGGATAGACGCGCTTCACCTCGGGATAGTGCACGGTGACGGGCTTGCGGAAGAAGTTGAGGAAGGTGATCCACATGGCGCGGCGAACGGCGCCAACGAGGTCGCCCAAGTCCTTCCAGAAGCTCTCGCCAAGCTGTCTAGACAACCGCCCCTCCCCTCGGCCAGGCCACCACCACCGCCGTGACCATGAGCAGGATGAGGGTGGCGGGCAGCAGGAGCTTCCACGAGACGGCGAGGATCTGGTCCACGCGGATCCGGACGAAGCTCCAGCGTATCCACGTCAGGAGCAGGAAGACGGCCATGGCCTTGAGGAGGAACCACAGTGGCCCGAGCCACGCCGGCCCCGGCCCGCCCCACGCGCCCAGGAAGAGCAGGGCCCCCAGGAAAGAGGTGGCGATGACGTGCGCGTACTCCCCGAGCTGGATGAGGGCGAACTTCATGCCCGAGTACTCCACGCGGAAGCCCGCGATCAGCTCGGACTCCGCCTCGAGGATGTCGAAGGGCACGCGGTTCTCGGCGGCGAGAGTGGCCACGATGTAGGCGATGAAGGCGAGCTGGCCGATCACCGGATAGAAGACGAACCAGTGGAGGAGATCCGGCTGGGCGGCCGCGATGTCGGAGAGCTTGAGGGAGCCCGTGAGGAGCACGGGCACCATGGCCGCGAAGACGAAGGGCAGGTCGTAGGAGATGATCTGGTTGACCGCGCGCATCACGGAGAGCAGCGCGTACTTGTTGTTCGAGCCCCAACCGCCCATGAAGAGCCCCACGATCTCCATGGCCGACACGGCGAGAAAGAAGAGGATGCCGATGTTGAGGTCGGCGACCCCGAGCCCGGGCGCGAAGGGCAGAGTGGCGAAGATCAGCATGCACGGGACGAGGAAGACGATGGGGGCGAGGTTGTACACGGTCTTGTCGGCGAGCCGCGGGACGACGTCTTCCTTCATCATGAGCTTCAGCGCGTCGGCGATGGGCTGGAGCAGGCCGTGCGGTCCCACACGGTAGGGGCCGATGCGCGACTGCATCCGCGCGGCGAATTTGCGCTCGAGCAGCGTCACGTAGGTCACCATGCCGATGATGGCGTTGAGCACGATGAAGCCCACGACGAAAGAGGAGATCGCGGAAAGCACGGGCTAGCGGTCGACCTCGCCGAACACGGGGTCGACGGAGCCCATGATGGCGACGACGTCGGCGACCTTATGGCCCGGGATGATGTGGGGAAGGATGGACAGGTTGGAGAAGGAGGCACCGCGCCACTTCATCCGATACGGCTTGGCCGAGCCGTCCGCGATGAGATAGCAGCCCACTTCCCCGCGCGCCCCTTCCACGCGGGCATAGGCCTCGCCCTTGGGAATGCGCACCTGCCCCACGGACTTGACGCCGGGGCGCGAGGAGATCGGCCCCACGGGCAGGCCGTCCAGGGCCTGGCGGACGATCTTGATCGACTGGCGGAACTCCACCATCCGCACGCGATAGCGCGCGAAGCAGTCCCCCTCCCTCTCCACGGGCACCTTGAAATCGAAGTCTTCGTACGAGGAGTAGGGCTCGGCGCGGCGTATGTCGTAGCTGACGCCGGAGCCGCGCACGAGGGGACCGGAGATGCCGACCTCCTGGGCGAGCTCGCGCGAGACCGTTCCCACTCCCTGAGTGCGGGCGAGGAAGAAGGCATTCGACTCCAGCATCTCCTCGAACTCAGAGATGCGCCCTTCGATCTTGTCCACGGTGGCGCGGCACTTCCCCGCCCAGTCCGCGGGGATGTCGTAGCGGACACCGCCCACCTGGTGCAGACCGTACAAGAGTCGCGCCCCCGTCAGCGCCTCGAAGAGGTCGAGCACGTCCTCGCGCTCGCGGATGCAGTAGAGAAACACCGTGGCCCCGCCCCCCAGCGCCCCGCCCATGTCGAGACACCACGTGCCGAGCCACAGGCAGTGGGAGGCGATGCGCTGCAGCTCGGCCGCGATGACCCGGAGGTACTGGGCGCGCTTGGGCACGTCGATCTTGCCGATCATCTCCGCGGCCCGGACATAGGCGAGCTCGCTCGTCATGGCGGCCACGTAGTCGGTCTTGGAGGCGATGGAGGGGTATTGTGTGTAGGTCAGGGTCTCGGCCAGCTTCTCGTGGCAGCGGTGCAGATAGCCGATGACCGCGTCCACCGCCACCACAGTTTCCCCCTCGAGGGTGAGGATGGCGCGGAACACCCCGTGGGACGACGGGTGCTGAGGCCCCATGTTCATGGTGATGCGCTCAGCCCCGCCGTAGCCCATCTCGAGAACTTGCCGCGATTCGAGGTCCACGCTAGATCACGCTTTCGTTGTGCCGCTCAGCCTTGTCCGTCTCAGCTCGAAATTCATTGCATCGGCGAGTGGGCGGCGGGGTTGAGGATGATCGACTTCATCTCGGCCAGGCACGGGGCGGACTTGCCGAGGAAGGACTGCCACTCTGGGTCCTGGAGCACCTTGCCTCTGACCGCGCCGCGATCGTTGAGATCCTTGTAGGCCCAGAGGTGGACGGCCTCGTTGAGCTGGCCCGCTTCCGTCTGGAACACTCCGATGTTCTTCGAGTACTTCTCGCGCGTGGGCATGATGTCCTTGAAGTGGCCGAGCCACTCGCCGAGCCGGCCCACATGCGCGCGGTACCAGCGCAGCTCATAGACATGGCCCGCGTCCGGCGGCGGCTTGAGGGGCAGGACGGGCGCGAGGATCTTGTTCTCCTGGGCGAGGAGGGTGCCGCGCGTATGCGGCAGGTAGCCCTTGGTCCACTCCTCGTTCTTCGCGAGCTCTCCCCGCAGGCGCTCCCGATCGTTCAGGCTGTCGAAGGCCCACAGGTGGACGACCTGATTCAGCGTCCCGAATTCCGTGAACCAGAATCCTTCGAGCTTGCCGTACTTGTCCCCCCGGATCTTTCGCCCGATCTCCGCGGAGTTCTTCAAGTACGTTCCCTGCGTGCCCGGCTGCAGCGTGTACGTCCGAAGCTCGTAGATCATGGCCAGTCCCCCTTGCCGGTTAGCGGTACGGCGGGTGCGGCGTGTCCACCGCGTAGGACTTGAGCAGCGGATGCCCCTCCCAGTCCTGGGGGAGGAGGATCCTCCGCAGGTCCGGATGCCCGTCGAAGCGGATGCCGAACATGTCGTAGCATTCACGCTCCATCCAGTCGGCGCCGCGCCACACGGGCTGGAGCGAAGCACAGCGGGTCACGCCCGCCCCCAGCTTCGTCCTCATGAAGACGGCGAAGTTGGCGTCGAGGTTTTCCACGCGCGCGATGACCTCCAGCCCCTGCTCCTTCCAGTCCACCGCGGACAGGAAGGCGAAGTACACGCAGCCGAGGGTGGCGCGGGCGAAGCGGCCAAATTCCTGCCACCGCTCGGGCGAGATCTCCACGAGGAGCAGCGGGCCCTCTCCCGTGGCGGCGATACCGAACCGTTCCTGGACGAGGGAGCGCGCCTGCGCGTGCGTCAGCACCCTAGTCGGTCTTCTCGCTGGGCGCGGCGCGCTGGCCCGTCGTGCGGAAGTGGGCGATCTGCTCCTGGAGCTTGAGGAGGCCGTACAGGAGCGACTCCGGGGGCGGTGGGCAGCCCGGCACGTAGACGTCCACGGGAATGACACGGTCCACGCCCTTGACCACGTGATAGCCGTGGCGGAACGGCCCGCCCGAATTGGCGCAGGAGCCCATGGACACCGCCCACTTGGGATCGGGCATCTGATCGTAGATCCGCTCGAGCATGGGCGCCATCTTGATGGTGACGGTGCCGGAGACGATCATGAGATCCGAGTGGCGCGGAGAGGCGAAGGGTACCATGCCGAGGCGCTCCACGTCGAAGCGCGAGGCGAAGGTGGCCATCATCTCGATGGCGCAGCAGGCGAGGCCGAAGGTGACCGGCCACACGGAGGATTTGCGCGCCCAGTTCAGGAAGGCGTCGGCCACGGTGGTGACGATGAAGCCGCCGGGGAAATTGAAGACGCCGTCTTCGAGGGTCTCGAAGAGCGCGGAGTGCTTGTCCCCCTCCGGCCGCTCCTTGTGGAGCTTCTCCCACTCCTGGAGATCCTTGAACTCCGTCCACACCGCGGGGGGAATCTGGGGGATGGGCGCCTTTATTTCCACTCGAGGATCCCTTCGCGAAGCGCGTACAGCCAGCCGAGCCCGAGGATGCCCATGAAGAGCGCCATGACCCCCACCGCGCCCATGCCCAAGGGCTTGAGCACGAGCGCCCACGGGAAGAGAAAAACGGCGAGGGCGTCGAAGACGATGAAGATGAGCGCGACCAGATAGAAGCCCACCGGGAATTGCACCCAGGCCTGGCCGATGGGCTCCGCCCCGCACTCGTAATTCTCGAGCTTCGAGGCGTACGGGCGAGAGGGTCGGAGCACGAAGGCCATGCCGAGCGACACCACGCCAAAGGCCACGATGAGGCCGAGGAAGATCACCACAGGCAAGTACCCGGTCACGTGCGCCTCCAGAGAAGGTGGAAAACCGCGCGGAGTATAGCACAGGCCCCGCGCTCGATTGTATCCACCGGAGGCGCCGCCGCGCGAGCGGAAAAGACGACGAGCCGGCTAGCGGGGCGGAACGATCCAGAGGGAGAGCACGTGGGTGCGCTCAGGGCCCTTGAAGTTCACCACGCGCTCCGGCTTCCAGTCTCCGATGGGAAAGTCGTGGGAGACGACGCGAGAGCCGGGCTCGAGGGCGAGGAGCTTGGGGCGCAGCCGCAGGTTCACCTCGGGCGAGAGATAGAGGGTGACCACGGTGGCCTCGCTGAAATCGGCCCCGAAGATGTCCTGCTGGAGAAAGCGCGTGCGATCGGCCACGCGCGCGCGGCGGGCGTTCCGGATGGACTCGGCCACGAGATCGGGGTCGAGCTCGATTCCCACCCCGCGCGCTCCGAAATCCCGCGCGGCCGCGATCACGATGCGCCCGTCGCCCGAGCCCAGATCGTAGACCACATCGTCCGGTCCGACGCGGGCCAGTCGCAATATCTCGACCACCACCTCGGGCGGCGTCCGCACATCAGGCACCTCGACGCCGGGCACCCTCGCGCAAGCCGACACGCCCGCCACCAAGAGCAGCACGCCGGCGCACAGCGCGGGCAGCTCGCGGAGAGGGCTCATGACGCGCATCCTACCTCATCGCGATCCTCGACGCGGCCCACTCGCGGGCAAAGAGTCGCCGCGCTTCGAGGTGAGTGGTCCGCGGCGCCTCAGCCGCGCTTGGGCTTGGTGAGATCGAGCAGCACGAGCGACCACCCGATGGTGCGGAGCTGCTCGTCGATGCCGGAGCGAGAGCGCCGGCTGCGGCGGCGCCGGTCCAGCCCCGGCGCCTCCTTGCTGCGGCGCCGCTCGAGCACGCGCCGGTCCAGGATCACATCCACGCTCTCGTGCCCCGCGAAGGCCCGCTTGATTTCCTCGTACAACTGCCGGCGGTGGCGCGCGACCACG
>WNFS01001688.1_pt1 | contig 27400 bp, 27 predicted proteins | sample 5400141 | NCBI WGS metagenome assembly WNFS01 (sample SAMN13153358, study PRJNA577476) | soil metagenome | isolation source: 60 cm saprolite under Madrone tree | place: USA:California | collected 2016-06-14
GACGATCCGCCCCCGGCCTCGGTGGAACGCGTGGCGCGCGCCTTTCTCAAAGGCGGCGGCGACCTGCCGACCGTCTATGCGGCATTGATCGAGGCGCCCGAGGCCTGGGGCGCCGACATGCGCAAGTTCAAAACGCCGGAGGACCTCGTGTTCTCGACTTTGCGGGCGCTGAATGTGTCGCCGCGCCAGCCCGAAGAAGTCGTGCGCAGCTTCGATCTCTTGGGTCAGCGTCAATACACGCCGGGATCGCCCGCAGGGTGGCCGGATACATCAAAGAGCTGGGATGGGTCGGACGCCCTCATGCATCGCGTGCTGTGGGCGTCGCGGGTCGCAGGCCGGTACGAGCAAGGGGTCGACCCGGTGGATCTCGCGGCATCCTGTCTTGGCGCCTACGTGCGCCCCGAGACGGTAACGGCGCTGCGGCGCGCATCCTCCTCCACCCAGGCATTGGCATTGCTGCTGATGAGCGCTGTTTGCCCATACCGGCGGCTCGGCGCGCCTCGTGGTCGTGATATTGCGCGGCGCACTGGATGGTCTGGCTGCGGTGCCCCCCTACGCCGATCCTAATTATCTAGGGTTGCATCGTGAGCTCGCGATCGCCGGACCGGGCATGGCCGATGGTGCGCTGGCGCTCGACGACAACTTCGGTCTGCATCCGTCCTTCGGGTTCCTGCACGAGCGCTACACCGCCGGTGAGCTGGTGGTATTCCATGCCGTCGCCTCGCCATACCGCGACCGCTCGCATTTCGACGGGCAAAACGTGCTCGAGAACGGACTGACCAAGCCCTTGGGGTCGGCCGACGGCTGGCTCAATCGCGCGCTCGCCGCCTTGCCGCGCGAAGCCGCCGCCGGACACAATACTGAGCGCGCCGTCGCCATCAGCCAGAACGTGCCGCTGATTTTGCGCGGCGAGGTGCCTGTGATGTCCAAATCGCCGCAAGCGACCCCGGATGTCGACGAAGAACTGCTCTCGCGTTTGGCTGATCTTTATTCCAAGGACGATTGGTTTTCGGCGCGCTTGAGCGAGGCTGTGCAGACCGGGAAACTCGCGGCGGAGGGCGGCAGCCCGGCGGACCCGCAGGCGATGACCGAACCCGCGGCCGCGAGCGCGCAGCCGGCGATGACGGCGGCGCAGGACACCGCAGCCAGGCCCGCGCCTCCCGACCGTGTCGGCGGCGTGGCCCGCATGGCGGCCACCTTGATGCGAAGCGAAGGGGGTCCCGAAGTGGCGGTCATCGAAGCCAGCGGGTGGGATACGCACGCCAATCAGGGCGGTGCCAGAGGGGCGCTCGCGCAACGGCTGGCGGGTCTCGATAAAGCGCTGCGCGCACTCAAGGATCAGTTGGGGTCCTTGTGGCAGCAAACCGCGGTACTGGTCGTGACCGAGTTCGGCCGTACCGCCGCCATGAACGGCACTCGAGGTACCGATCATGGGACGGGCGGTTGCGCCTTTCTCGCGGGCGGGGCCGTGCGCGGCGGCCGCGTGATAGCCGATTGGCCGGGGCTCGCTCGCTCGGCGCTGCTCGATAACCGCGACCTTCGGCCGACTCTCGATTTACGCAGCGTTTTCAAAGCCGTGCTCGACGAGCATCTGCGCGTCGACGCAAAGACTCTCGCCACCCGAATCTTCCCGGACAGTAGCGGCGCGCGCCCTCTCCAAGGGCTGATACGCGCCTAGATCACCTTCGGCGGATGTTCAAAACGCCAACGGTTCTGTACTGGGAGGCGTCGTCGACGTCGGTGTCTCTGAGACCGGCATCGTTGGCGGTGTGGCCATCGGCGCCGGAGTCGGCGGCGCTGGAGCCTTCGGCCGGGCCATCGTTGGCTTGGGCGAGCTCGGCTTGGGCGCAGCCTTCTTGGCGACGGGTTTGGCTTTGGCCTTCTTGGGCGCAGCCTTGACGGCCTTCTTCGCAGCCTTGAGTGCTCTGCCCGCCTTCTTCGCCTTGGCCTTCATCGGCCGCGCTTTCTTTTTCGCGGCACTCTTCTTGACGGCACGCTTAGCCTTTGCCACTGGACGCTTCTTAGACTTGCTCTTCTTTGCCATGATCACTCTTCTCCTAGAGATCGTTCGAACTCGCTGTGAGAGTAGCCCTGAAAAAGTCTGCTGTCATCTGTGTGTGAAGCTGGAGTCAGCAACACGGATTGCGTAGGCTGCCTGAGTGCTGCCGACTGACCCCATTCGCCCGCTGAAAGATGTCTGGTTGAGACCCCGACGCGTGTTTCGTGAATTGGCGGCACGACCGCTCGGGATCGCCGACTACTTGCTGGCGGCGGCTCAAGGCGTGGGCAACCTTCTCGCGCTGTGCCGGCATGTAGGAGCCGGAGCACACAGCAGCGTGGAAGCAATTCTCGCAATATCCTTTGCGTACGGCGCCGTCTCGGGCGTGGTGAGCGTGTACTTGATGGCCATTATCTATGGGCGCTTAGGGCTTCGCGCCGGCGGCAAGTCGACGACCACCCAAGTCATTCATGTCCTCGCCTACGGCGGCGTACCCATGGCGGCCTCGCTCGCCATCTGGGTGCTGACGGCACTCCTTGCCGGGGAGGCCACCTTCGTCGAGACTCCACGAGCCGATCTCGAGGCCTTCCTGGCGCTGCTGCTCCACCTGCAGTTCACCTCCTATGTTCTGTTGTTTATTTGGAGCATCGTCCTACAGGTGATGGGGTTGAGCGAAATCCAGGGCCTCACCACGCGCAAGGCCTTCGGAGTGTGGTTCCTGGGGCAGATCATCGGGTTCCTGGTCTCCCTGTTTCTGGCCTTGGCGATCGAAACACTATTCCCGGGAATCCTGATCCACTTTATCCCATAGCGCCCAAAGACCTCGGCGTTCAGACCGAGGATATCCGTGGACTCTTGGCGCCAGACCGGCGTCGCAGGTCTTGGAATAAGAGTATGGACTTGCGGCGATTGCGAAACGGTCCACGACCGCGACGTCAACGCCGCGAGGAACATTCTCGCGGCGGGACGCCGCCGTCTTGCAGAAGAAATCCCCGCCCTTTGAGGGCGCGGGAGGACGTCAACCCGCAGAACTGACGCCGGGCGCAGGCGGTACGCTGTCGACTTCCGCCGCCAAGGGCTCCGGTACCGCATCCGGCGCCGGTACAGGTGCTTGGTTCGGCGTGGCCGGCTGCTTCGGCGCGACGGCTCGCTTGGGTGCGGCGGGTCGTGGCACGCGCCACGGATTCGGGGATTTGGCGCGCTGTGACGATCGCTTCGATATCTTGGTAGCCGACGGCTTAGATTTTGACGCCTTAGGTTCTGACGCCTTAGCTGTTGACGCCTTAGGTTTTGAGACCTTGGGTTTTGACGCCTTGGGTTTTGACGCTTTGGCGCGTACGTTCGTGCCAACTGCGGCTTTTCGGGGACCGGCTGCCTTGGCGCGAACTTGCAGCGCAGCCTGCGCCGCTTTGGCCTTTTTCCTTGCTTGCTTTGCGGCCTTTTTGCTCGCTTTCGCTAATTTTCGGGCCCGCTTGAGCACGTTCTTGGCGGCGCGCACCTTCTGCTTCGCCGCATCGGCACGCGCGACAGCCGTTGCTGCATCGGCATTCAGCCGTTGCGCCGAAGCGGCACGGTTCGGATGTGCATCTGATGATCGAGAGATTGCCACGGTGCGATGCCTCGCCAAAACAATGGTGGCCGCTGAGCTTAGCCTCCGTTACCGGGGGCTGTCACCCATCCGCTGCGCTTCAATGTCGCGTCGATGCCTCAAGACAGCACGCGGAACAGGAATTCACGAATGTCGGTGACTTCCGCGGCGCAGACGGCGTGTCCCATCGGATACTCATGCCACTCGACCAAGTATCCCTGCGCCTTGAGGAAGTTGCGCGCCCGCACCCCCATAGCCAGAGGGAGTACGGTATCCCCTTGGCCGTGAGCCATGAATATCGGGGTGGAGTTGTTTGCGGGTGCGCGCTCGGCACTGAAGCTGCTCTCTCGCGGGAAATAACTGGACAATGCCATGACGCCCGCCAGGCCCTCCGGCAAACGCACTGCCGTATACAGAGACACGGCGGCCCCTTGTGAAAAACCGGCGAGGACAATGCGATTCGCCGGAATTCCACGCTCGACCTCCCGGGCAATCAGCCGCCGAATCTGTGCATCCGCATCGCGAAAACCGGCCACGTCTTCCGCCGCCTTGCGGTCCAATCCCTTGATGTCGTACCAGGCACGCATGGACATGCCGCCGTTGATGGTCACCGGACGCACCGGGGCATTGGGAAAGACAAAGCGCCACGCCCGTTCACCTCGACGCACGATCTCGGGCACGATGGGTTCGAAATCATGCCCATCGGCGCCCAGACCATGCAGCCAGATCACGCTGGCGTTCGGCATTACCGCGGTTTCTACTTCAATGGTTTCCAGCATGGCCGGCAATATATCATCGCGGTATGCGGGTCACGTTGGATCATCTGCGCCGTTACGCCATCGCGCGATCGCTGTTCAAGCCCACGACCCTTAAGCGGGCGATAGACAAGCTGGGATTCGTGCAGGCGGATCCGATCCGTGCTCCGGCCCGCGCCCAGGACCTGACTCTGCGCCACCGTGTGGCGGGCTATCGGGCGGGCGACCTCGAGCGCCGCTACCCGAAACTGCCGCTGGAAGAAGACTTCTTTGTGAATTATGGATATATGCCGCGGGCCCATCATCAATTGATGCACCCACGAACGGCGCGAACGGTGTGGACGCCGGCGCGTGCCGCGCAAGCAGCAGCGGTGCTGGAATTCATCCGCGCACGCGGCGCCGTGCACCCGCGCGAGGTGGACGCGCATTTCGCGCACGGCAAAGTGACCAACTGGTTCGGCGGATCGTCGAACGCCAGCACGGAATTGCTCGACGTCATGCACTACCGCGGACTGCTGCGCGTGGCGCGCCGTGAAGGGGGCACTCGGGTGTACGCCGCGCGCGATACCGCGGAAGGCCCGGATACGGTCGCACTGCCGCTCGACGCGGGCGCCGTGAGCGCAAGGATGGACGCGCTGGTGGACGTGGCCGTCCGCAAATATGCGCCGCTCTCGGCGAGCACCTTGGGTCAGCTGGTCAGGCATTTGCGCGGCGGCGCGCCGCAGTGGACCGCGCACCGCGGCGACGCGCTCGCTCGCGCCAAGCAACGCCTTGCTCACGCTCGCGTTGACGGCGTCGACTGGTACTGGCCTGCCGCGGACAGACCCACATCGGCCCGTTGGCGGCCCGACGAGAGCGTGCGCTTGCTGACGCCCTTCGACCCGATAGTCTGGGATCGCCGCCGCTTCGAAGTCTTCTGGGGCTGGGCCTATCGCTTCGAGGCTTACACGCCCGCGCCGAAACGCAAACTCGGCTACTACGCACTGCCCCTGTTATGGCACGAGCGGATGATCGGATGGGGCAATGTGGCGGCGGCCCAGGATGGGCTGCGCTGTTCTTTCGGCTACATCGGCGGCCGCGCGCCGCGCTCCGCCGCGTTTCGTGCGGGCCTCGAGGCGGAACTCGCGCGGATGCGCACCTTCCTTGGCATGGCGGGTTGAGCCGCGCCGGTAGCGCGGAAAAGCGCCCGTCACGCGACCCTTCCTATCATCTACGCTTTCGCTGCCAGGCTCTTGCGGATATCGGCGGCGATTTCGTAGGAGCGCAGCCGTGCGGCATGATCGAATATCTGCGCGGTGATCATCAATTCGTCCGGCCGCGTCCGTTCGATGAATGCAACCAGGGAATTGCGGACCGTCTCGGGCGAGCCGACGGCCGAGCAGGTGAGCACGTCGGCGAGCAGAGCCTTGGCGGACGGCGGGAGTTGGCTCTCGTACCCGTCGATCGGAGGCGGCAGTTGCATCGGCCGCCCGCTGCGCAGGTTCACGAATGCCTGCTGCATCGACGTGGCGAGGAAGCGAGCCTCCGCGTCGGACTCCGCGGCAAAGACGTTGAATCCCAGCATCACGTATGGCCTATCGAGCTGCACCGAGGGCTGGAATCGCGCACGATAGATGTCCATGGCCTGCATCATCATCGCGGGTGCGAAATGCGAAGCGAATGCAAAGGGCAGTCCCAGAGCCGCGGCGACTTGCGCGCCGAAAAGGCTCGAACCCAAAATCCAGATCGGCACATTCAATCCGACGCCGGGGACCGCCATGACGCGTTGCTCCGACCCTGAGGGCGCAAAGTATCCCATCAGTTCCAGAACGTCCTGAGGAAACTGGTCGGGATCGGAGGCGAGATTGCGCCTGAGGGCTCGCGCGGTGACTTGATCGGAACCCGGCGCCCGTCCCAGTCCAAGATCGATGCGCCCCGGAAACAGGCTTTCCAAGGTACCGAATTGCTCTGCAATCACCAGCGGCGAGTGGTTGGGCAGCATGATGCCGCCTGCTCCGACCCGAATCGTCGACGTTCCGGAGGCAACGTGGCAGATCACCACCGAGGTGGCTGCGCTGGCAATTCCCGGCATACTGTGGTGCTCGGCCAACCAATAGCGCCGGTAACCCCATTCCTCCGCATGTCGCGCGAGATCCAAAGTGTTGCGGAGCGACTGCGCCGCAGTGCTGCCCATCGCCACCGGAGACAAGTCGAGAACGGAAAATGGAATCATAGGCTCACTTGGAGGCCGGAATGACACCTGTCTGGGAGCCCATCGCCGATTATCAAGGTCGCCGACGGGCATTCCGCCGAGCCGCCCTTCGAGATCAAGCGCTGTCTACCGCGCAAGGCCCGTCGGCGCTAGCGCGCCAATTCTGTCGAGAATGCCCTGCAGCGGCGACATGGATCCCATCGCCTCGAGCTGCGCCGAATCACCCATCAGGAGAACCTTGGCGCGAGCCTTGTCGACGACGGCGAGCAACCGTTCCAGCTGTTTGAGCCCGATCATCTCTGCCCCATCGACCACAATCACATGATTCAGGGTCAAGGGGTTTCGCCCTTCCTGCCATTCGAGTTCGTGTGAGGCAAGCGGTTGCGTAGGAATGCCCGACGACGCCTGCAATGTCTCGGCGGCGATTCTCGAGAGCGCGACACCGATGACGCTCAGCCCTTGTATCTCCCAAGCTTCACGCATGGCGGCGAGAAGCACGCTCTTATCGTTGCCCGCCGCCACCGCCAAGGCCTTGATATCGCCCCCACTCATCGCATACTCAAACGCGCCGCGCTGCTCCTCGGTCAACGCGAGCGGCTCCTCCTTCAACGCTCGCGGCTCCTCGTTTAAAGCTAGTGGCGGCAACTTAGTCATTGGTGGGTGGGGCGGTATTCGGAATTGGTGCGGGACGCCGTGGCCGCGTCGCATCGCCATCGCTGCCACGCGCTTCATCAGCGACTTTTCCGCGTCGAGCATATCGCGGCTGGTGAAGCGGAGCGGATTGCCACCACCGGGGTTCAGCGTCACCAGTTCGCCGGACTCCATGACCGCGGCAAGCACCGCGCCGAACTGCTCCTGATCGCCGGTACGCGACTTCAGAAATTGAGCGAGTTCCTGATGGGTAAAGGTAGGCCGCAGACGGGACAAGGCACGCAGCGCTATCGTGGGGTCCTCTAGGATCATCTCGCCGTTCTCTTGCGCAATCCGTTGCCGCTCGGCGACGCGCTCCTGCAGATGGCTGGGCAGTGTCTGCTCGCCTTGGGTCCAGCGGCCGACTCCTTTGCGACCCGGCGTGAGCTCGATCTGCTGAGCCTCCAGCGTCCGGTGATCGATTCGCACGGCGTGCCCGGCTCGCGCCAAATGTTGATTGGCACGTTCGGCCCAAGCCGAACGCCACTCAATGAGATTGGCTTTCCGGTTCCAATGCCGCATTTTGGGTCCAAACCCCGACGGCGTGGCTTCGCGCAGGGTAAGCAAGATCTGGGCATACGGATTGTTGGTGTCATTCCGACGGATGCTGAAGTCCGCGATCATGCCTTTCGAGACAAACTCCTGTGCAATGTAATCGCGCACGAGCGCCACGCTTTCCGCGTGGGACAGCTCGACGGGCAAACCGATTTCGATCGCGCGCGCGAGTTGCGAGTCTTTCCGGCGCTCGCCCGCCTCCACCCGATTCCACAACATTTCCCGGTCGTGCACCCAGGCCGGCGCGCCATCAGGCGACATGATTTCCGAATGCGCGGCTTTGCGGCTGCGTGTGTAATTGTGCGTGAGCCCGTAGCGCTCATCACGCAGCGCGGACCCGGACCGATACGCGGCGGCAGCGGTGATGCTCTGCCCCCGCCCGCGTGAGATGACCTTCGCCGTAAGATGGTAGATCGCCAGATAATTCTCGGTGGAGCGGGTGACGTATAGACGTATAAGTGTTTAATGCCTCGGTTGTCGTTAGACTGTACGCGTAGCTCTGTGCCAAAATCAATGGCGAACCGGCGCCGCTATTCCGGCCGGACTCTTTGACCGCGGACACGATCCCGATGCCCAAACTCGACGATCAGATTTCGACGCTACAACAGAAACTCACCCAGTTGAAGCTTCGTCAGGAGCGCCTCGATGCGCGCAAGCGTGCCGTCAGTGCGCTGCGCGAACGCAAGGCCGCGACCCGCCGGAAGATATTGGTCGGCGGAATCGTACTGGCCAAAGTGGAACACGGAGAAATCGACCATGAGCAGTTTCGCGGTTGGCTCGACCAGGCCCTGACCCGACCCGAAGATCGGGCCTTGTTTGGTTTGCCCGTGAGCGACAGCGGACCCGGGGCGCAGCCATCCGACACTGGTGGATGATTTCCGTCGAGCACTCTGTTGAGCACATTCACCTGGCGTACGTTCAACGGCTGCTGCGCCGCATCAGCGAGTGCATCTCCGCATAGTGTGCGGAGATTGGGCTGATTATTCTCCGCACGTGAGGGTCTTCTGTTGACACGGTCTGCATTTTTATGCAGGATGCGCGCAACTTTATGCACGGGCCAGATTCGATGCTCAGTTCCGATATCGACAATAACACCAGCGCTCCGGCGCGCCGCTCGATGCTGGCGAAGATCATTCGCGAGCAGGCCGTAGGAAGGCAAACCGAACTGGTGGCGATGTTGCGCAAGCATGGCCATGTTGCGACCCAATCGAGCGTCAGCCGGGATCTGCGCGAACTGGGGGTGGCTAAAATGGGTGATCGCTATGTGCTGCCCGATACCGCCGCTCCACCCAAGAGCGATTTTTCGACCCTAAAGCAGTTCGTCAACGCTCGTTTGACCGCCGGCACGAATCTGACTGTGTTGAAAACGACCGTGGGCTCGGCGCAAAGCGTGGCCGTCGCCATCGACACCGCTCGATGGCCGGAGGTCATCGGCACGCTGTCCGGCGATGACACCATCTTCATCGCCACGGCCGGCGCGCGCGACCAGCGCAAACTGGCCGACCGCCTTCTCGCCATCTTCGGACGCTAAAACCCCATGACATCGACTTCAAGGCAGGGCGCCGAGCCCATACTTTTGGCATTTTCCGGCGGCCTCGACACATCCTTCTGCGTCCCCTGGCTCAAGGACACCTATCAGCGGCCGGTGATCACGGTGACCGTCGACACCGGCGGCATCGACGAGGCCGCGGCAAAGTCCTTGGCCGAGCGCTCGGTGCAGCTGGGCGCCATCGAACATCATCTCATCGATGCACGCACCGCCTATTTCGACCAGGTGCTCCAATATCTGCTCATGGGCAATGTGCGCCGCGGCGGGGTATACCCGCTCTGCGTCGGCGCCGAGCGCGTGCTGCAGGCGCAGACGATCGCACAGATGGCGCTCTCGCTGAAAACCACGATGGTCGCGCATGGCTGCACGGCCGCGGGCAACGATCAAGTGCGCTTCGAAGTGGCGTTGCGCACTTTGGCGCCGGACCTCGAGATCATCGCGCCGGTTCGCGACCGGGCGTTCAAGCGGCCGGAACAGCTCAAGTATCTCCAAGATCATCATCTGCCGATTCCACCCTTCGGCGCGGCGTACTCGGTGAACCGCGGACTCTGGGGCGTCACCATCGGCGGCAAGGAGACATTGACGTCGGAGGGCAGCATTCCGGAGGAGGCGTGGGTACTCTCCAAGAACGCATTCTCGGCGCCGCGCCTGCCTGAGCGCCATTCGATCGGTTTCAACCAGGGAGTTCCGGTCAGTCTCGACGGCGCCGCATTGTCTGCCGTCGCCATCATCGAGAAATTGGAGGCGTTGGCCGGTCCCTTCGGCATTGGACGCGGCATCCATTTGGGCGACACCGTGATCGGCACCAAGGGGCGGGTCGCGTTCGAGGCCCCGGCGGCCGACGTGCTGCTGACGGCCCATCGGGAGCTGGAAAAGTTGGTGTTGACGGGCAAGCAGGCGCGCATCAAGGACTCTGTGGCCCAACCCTATGGCGACCTGGTGCACGAAGGACAACACTTGGATCCGGTGTGCCGGGATATCGAGGCGCTGTTGCTGTCCTCTCAGGCGCGCGTCAGCGGCGAGGTCAAGGTTCTGTTCCGGCCGGGTTCTGCGTTCGTGGAAGGCGTCACGTCGCCCTATTCGCTGATGGCGGCATCGAAAGGCGTCTACGGCGAATCCGCCGGTGAGTGGACGCCGACCGATGCGTTGGGGTATTCGAAGATGCTGGCCCTGACCGGCGTGTTCTACAAGCGTGCCGGAACCAATGCGCAGACGCGGGCGGGGAAGTCATGAGCGGCATGCGCACCGTGGTCGTCGATAAAATCGCCTCAGTGACGCAGGCCTGTGGCCTGTCGCACGAGATCCGCATCGCAGCGGACATTCCCTGCGAGGAGGGCTTGGTTGTCGTGGTCGAGATCCTCAACAACAAGTCAACCTACAACACACTGGAGCTGACCAGCGGCCGCATGGCGAAGGTGGCACGCGGGGATGTGGTGGTCGGCGCGTTGGGTCATCGCAAGGCCTTGTTCGGCTACTCGGGCCACATTCCGGAGACGCTCAAACCCGGCGATGTGATTCAAATGCTGAATATCGGCGGCGTCCTCGGCATCTGCGACTCCGCAACGCCCGACAAGGGCAAGCCTTTCGACTGTAAAGTCCTCGGCGCCGTATTGACCTTTCCGTATCTGGGCGAGCGCATCGGCGTGCCCGCCAAGGTGGGCTACAAGGCGCTGGACTACCGCGCATGCGCCATCGCGGACTGATCGTGGATGCCTTCAAAGCGACCGGCGTCTCGCTGCGCCGTGACGTCCTGGCGTTCGAGGACTCGGGCGCGCGGCGTACCATGATTTTTACCGACTTAGGGATCGTGACCACGACCGAGAAATGCGGTCCGGCGTTGACCCGCACCATGCTGACGGAAATGGCCACCGGCCAGCCGGATGTCATCGTGTTCGAATTGGGCGACGGACTCTTGGGGACGTATGGTGTGGAATCGATTCTGCGTCAGGCGGACATCAAGAAGGCGTTGACCGCGGTGGCGTTGTCGGCCAACGATCCGGTCGCCGCCTGGGGCGGCGTCAAGTTGTTGCGCGAGCGCTTCGGCATCGAGCCTTGCGTCGTCACCGGTCCCGCGACGGACAATCAAGTGGGGATCGAGATCATCCGTGAGCAGATGAACGTCCAGGCGTTCAATGCCATCAGCAATCCCGCGGATCTCGGCGACCACATCATCACTTGGCTGGGCTTGAGCCACGTGCGTGAATCCAAAGTAGCCGGCGAATGAACGGCCCCACCCCCGCGATCGTACTGGGCGGCACCGGCTATGTGGCCGGAGAGCTGCTGCGCCTGATCGCGGGGCATCCGCAGCTTTCCGTCGCCGCCATTCTGTCGGATAGTCAGCCCGGTGCTCCGGTCGCCGGCGCATTCGCGCATTTGCGCAGCGCCTATCCGGATCTCAAATTCGCCGATCTCGACGAGATCGAGACCGTCGTGCGGCGCATGCCGCGCTGCGCGTTGTTCTCCGCCGCACCCCACGGCGTCGCCGCGGCCATCATCGATCGTCTGCTGACGGTGGCCGAGGCGGCGGGCACACGGGTGCACTGCGTGGATATCTCGGCCGACTTCCGCTACTCGAGTTCCGCCGCCTATGAGGCGGTGTACAAGCACGCCCATGGCGCGCCGGAAAGAATTCGTGAATTTACCTGTGCCGTTCCGGAGCATTTGCAAAAATCGCCGACACCGCATGTCGCGCATCCCGGATGCTTCGCAACCGCGACGCTGCTCGCGAGCGTGCCGCTGCTGGCGCTGGGGCTGACGGATATGCGCCTGTTCGTCACCGGCATCACCGGCAGCACCGGTTCCGGCCGCAAACCGATCGAAGGCACTCATCATCCGCACCGGCACAGCGATCTCTATACCTACGGTGCCTTGAGTCATCGACATGTGCCGGAAATCATCGCCTGCGCGAAACTGGCCACGGGTCTCGAAGCGGAGCTCAATTTCGTGCCGCACTCCGGTCCCTTCGCGCGCGGCATCCATGTCACCGTGCAGGCCAGTCTCAAGAAGCCGGTGAGCACGGCGCAGGCGCTGGAGGCGCTCCGGTCGTACTACAAGGACTGTCCTTTCGTGCGCGTCAGCGACACCGCACCGCGCGTCAAGGATGTGGCGACCAGCAATTATTCGAATTTGAGCGCGGTGACCAACGGTAACTCCATCGCTGTCATGTCGGTGGTCGACAATCTCAACAAAGGCGCCGCCGGCGGCGCCATTCAATGGATGAATCGCTTATTGGGTCTTGCCGAGACCACCGGCCTCACGACCCCGGCGCCCGGATGGACTTGAGGCGCACGGAACCACGACACGGCAGACAACAGCGACAAACTCGGTAAGCAATTCAAATGGCGACACCTCTGACAACTGTGACGACCCAGGCTCTCTCCAGCCACCTGGCGCAAGTGTTTGCGCAATATCCCATCGAGGTGGCCCACGGGGAGGGCGTCTGGCTGCACGCGCGCGACGGCCGCAAGATCCTGGATTTCTACGGCGGGCATGCGGTCGCCGGCTTGGGTTACGGTCATTCACGCTGGCTGGCCGCGCTCGAGCGCCAGGCTCGGCAAATGGCCTTTCAGACCAACGCGCTGCCCATGGTAATCCGCGAGCGCGCCGCCGCCCGCTTGGCCAAGTTCGTGGGGCTTGGTCTCGATACGGTGTTTTGGATCAACAGCGGCGCCGAAGCCAATGAAAATGCGCTGAAGCTCGCCTTCAAGCTGACCGGCCGCAGCAAGATCGTGGCACTGGTACAGGGCTGGCACGGCCGAACCGCCGCGGCCGGCGCCGTGACGTGGGGCGCGCTCGAAAAATGGTACGGGTTTCCGCGCACGCCTTTCGACGTGAGATTCACGCCGCGCGACGATCCCGCCGCCGTCGATCAATTCGTCGACCGGGATACGGCCGCGGTGATCGCCGAACCGGTGCAAGGCGTGGGCGGCGCCTACGATGTGGGCAAGCCGATGTTGCAGGCGCTGCGTCGGCGCTGCGATGAGGTCGGCGCGTTGCTGATATTCGACGAAGTGCAATGCGGAACCGGCCGCACCGGAGCACCCTTTGCCGCGAATTTCTTCGGCGTCACTCCGGACATGATCACCGCCGCCAAGGCCTTGGGCAACGGGTTTCCCGTATCGGCCCTGCTGTTGTCGCGACGCATCGCGGGGCAGCTCAAGTACGACGACATGGGTACGACCTTCGGCGGCGGCCCCATGGCTTGTGCCGTGGCCGAAGCGGTGATCGACACCATCGAGTCCGAGTCGCTGCTCGCGAACGTGCGCCAGGTCTCGGCCTATATTCGCTCCAGCTGCGTCATTGGCCCGGTCACCGGTGTACAGGGCGCGGGATTCCTCCTGGGTCTGAAGACTTCCCGACCGGCCAAGGAGGTGCAGTCGGCGCTGCTCGCCAAGAACATACTCACCGGCACCAGCGCGGATCCGCACATCCTGCGCCTGCTGCCGGCGTACATCTTGAACGAGGGTCATGTGGATCAGCTGAGCGACGCCTTGGCGAAAATATCCGCATGAAGCGCTTCCTCAATCTGGCCGATTTCAGCCGCGAGCAGGTTCTGGATCTGCTCGCGCTCGCCCAGGCCTTCAAGATAAACCGGATCCGCGGGCGCTCGCGGGCAAGATCCTGGGGTTGGTGTTCTTCAATCCCTCGCTGCGCACTCTGGCGTCATTCCAAGCCGGAATGGCGCGCCTCGGCGGCAGCTCCTTCGTGATCACTCCGGGCCAGGGCACGTGGCAGCTCGAGACTCGGCAGGGCGCCATCATGAAGGGCGCGGCCGCCGAACATATCCGCGAAGGCATACCGGTGCTGGCGTCGTATTGCGATGCGCTGGGCGTGCGCGCCTTCGCCGAGGGCAAGAATCTCGAGCAGGACCTTGGCGAATCCCTGTTCGGAATGATCGACGAGCTTTGCGACAAACCGCTGATCAACATGGAATCGGCGATGAATCATCCCTGCCAGGCACTGGCCGACTGGCGCACGATGGATGAACTCAAGGTACCGCAGCGAGCCAAGTTCGTCCTGAGCTGGGTCTACCATCCGAAGGCGCTGCCCTTGGCCGTGCCCGCGGCCACCGTGCACATGGCGGCCATGCGCGGTATGGAGGTGGTGGTGCTGCGTCCGGATGGCTTCGCCCTGCCGCCGCAAATCATGACCGTCGCGCGCTCAGCCGCGTCCGCCGCCGGCGGCTCGCTCACCGAGACCTCCGATCGCACCGCAGCCCTCGCCGGCGCGAGCGTGCTGTATGCGAAGGAGTGGGGTACCACCACGTACTACGGCGACACCGAGGCGGACTCGCGGCTGCGCGCCGATCTCTCCGATTGGTGCGTGCGCGAGCGATGGTTTGCGGGTGCATTGCCCGACGCCAAGCTCATGCATTGCCTGCCGGTGCGCCGCAATGTCGCGGTTGCCGATGAAGTTCTGGACGGCCCGCGCGCGGTGGTCAAACGCGAGGCCTTCAATCGTCTGGCGGTGCAGATGGCCGTTCTGCATCGCATGCTGGCCTGATCGGCTGCCGTTTCGGAGTATTCTCATGATCATGAGTCGACCTGACCCTTCCGTCGCGGTGCGAGCGCTCAAGAGCGCGGCGCCGTACATCCGCATGTACAAGAACAAGGTCTTCGTCATCAAGGCGGGCGGCGCGGTATTCAGCGACGAGATGTCGACGCGCGCTTTGATCGAGCAAGTGGCGATTCTGCACCAGGTGGGCATCAAGACCGTGCTGGTCCACGGCGGCGGTCCGCAGCTGGACAACCTGCAAGCGACGTTGGGGTTGGAAACCAGGATGGTCAACGGCCGGCGCGTCACGGATCAGAAATCGATCGACGTGACCGCCATGGTGCTGAACGGCTTGATCAACACGCGCATCCTGGCGATCTGCCGGGAGCTCGACATCGAAGCGATCGGTTTGAGCGGGGTCGATGCGGGCCTGATTCGCGCGCACAAGCGCCCGCCGGTGCGCGCGGAAGGTTCGAGCGAGACGGTGGATTACGGCTTCGTGGGCAATATCGACTCTGTCAACGTCGCGGTCGTCAACAAACTGCTCGAGGACGGCCTGATGCCCGTCGTGAGTCCGCTGTCGGCGGACTCGAACGGCATATTGCTCAATATCAACGCCGACACAGTGGCCGCCGCCATCGGCGGCGCCTTGTCGGCGGAAAAACTCGTGCTGTGCACCGGCGCCCCGGGAATTCTCGAGCGCGCCGAGGATCCGAGCTCGGTGGTTTCCTACACGGACATCAAGGGTTTGAAGCGGCTGCGCGACGAGGGGGCGCTCAAGGACGGCATGCTGCCCAAGGCGGCTGCGATCGAGAACGCGATTCGCGGCGGCGTGCGCCGAGTACACGTCATCAGCTACAAGTCCGCCGATAGCTTACTCGCGGAGATCTTCACGAATGAGGGAACCGGCACTCTGGTGGTGGCGGATCTCACGGCCTTGACCCCGGCGGAACAACTGAGCGCGTCGGGCGCTTGAGATTCATGGCGACTTCGCTTAGGCCACGGCCACTGCAATGACGCGACTCTGGGACAAGGGAACTCCGCTCGACGCACGAGTGCTCGGCTTCACCGCCGGGGACGACTATATTCTGGACAACCGCCTGGTCCGCTACGACATTCAAGCCTCCATCGCCCACGCGGACATGCTGGCGGCTCAGGGATTGTTGTCGGCGGAGGACCTGGGATTGATTCGAGATGCCTTGACGGCCATCGGCGAAGAACATGCGCGCGGAGCTTGGCGCGTCTCGCTCGAGCAGGAGGACTGCCAGACGGCGATCGAGAATCTGCTGACGGCGCGCATCGGCGCCGCCGGCGGACGCTTGCATGCCGGCCGTTCACGCAACGATCAGGTGCTCGCCGCTCTGCGCCTGTACTTGCGCGATGCCGCGGAAGAATTGCGGCGCGGCGCGGCGGCGGTGGCGGATGCCCTCGATGCGCTGGCTGCGCGGCACGGCGCGATGGTGCTCCCCGGCTACACCCATATGCAGCAGGCCATGCCGAGCAGCGTCGCGCTGTGGGCGGAAGGGTTCGCGGCGGAACTTCGCGACGATGCCGAAGGTCTCGAGCTCACGCAGAGGCGCATCGGCAAGAACCCTCTGGGATCCGCGGCCGGCTACGGGACCCCGAACCTCGAGCTCAGCCGCGAGGAGACGCGGCGGCGTCTCGGATTTTCGGTCACTCAAGAGCCGGTGACGGCGGTGCAGCTCTCCCGCGGCAAGGCCGAGGCACAATTGTTGTTCGAAATCACTCTGCTCGCGCAGGACATGGGACGCCTCGCGGCCGACTTGATGCTCTTCTACACTCGAGAATTCGGTTTCGTGGCGCTTCCGGCGGCCTTCACGACGGGCTCCTCGATCATGCCGCAAAAGCGCAACCCGGACGTCTTTGAACTGGTGCGCGGCCGCAGCTCGGTTGCGCATGCGGCGCTCAACGAAGTGCTCGGGATCACGCAGAAGCTGACCTCGGGTTATCACCGCGATTTGCAGCTGATCAAGCCACCCTTGTTCCGCGGCATCGACTCCTGCCTGCAGACGCTGGACATTCTGCCGAGCGCTCTCGACGGGGTGAAGTTCCGGCCGGAGAACATTCGGCTCGATCCCGGTATCCATGCCGCGGCCGCGGCGAATGCCTTGGTGGCCAAGGAAGGAATTCCGTTTCGCGAGGCCTATCGCCGCGTGGCCGCCAAGCTCAAGGATTCCCAATGACCCTGTGGCGGAGCTTGCGATCGCTGGCAGAGTTGAATTCCGGCAGTGCAGGAACCATGGTCGAACACCTCGGAATCCTGTTCACCGAAATCAGCGATGACTTCATTCGTGCCACCATGCCGGTCGACGGGCGGACTCGCCAGCCGTACGGAGTACTGCACGGCGGCGCTTCGGTGGCGCTCGCCGAAACCCTGGGAAGCACGGGTGCGACCATGTGCGTCGACGCCGCGCAATACCAGTGCGTGGGCCAGGAGATCAACGCCAATCACGTGCGGCCCGCGCATACGGGGATCGTCACCGGGACTGCGCGCCCCGTTCACCTGGGAGGGCGCACCCAGGTCTGGATCATCGAGATCGTCAACGAGGCGGGTAAATTGGTCTGTACTTCGCGCTTGACCATGGCGGTGATCCGGCGCGGCTCCCTCGGAGCCTGATGTCGCGCTGGCCTTTGCAACCCTGAGTGGCGTATCGTCGCGCCATGATACAAACCCGCATCGGAATTCTGCGTGAGGTCGGCCTTGCGTGGGCCATGGTTGCAGCCGCGCCCCTTGTCGGCGCCCAAACCCCCTCTACTGCGCCGGCCGCGCCGCCGCCCGCGAACTCGTCTCCCGCCGATCCGGCGGCTGCGCAGAACACCGACCAGATTAGCTACTCGTTCGGACTGACCTTCGGTGAGCAGATGCATGGCGTGGGGATCAGCGACCAGGTGAGTATCGATGCCATTGCGCGCGGATTGAAGGACGGCTTGCAAGGCAAGCGAAGCACCCCGGCCGATCGGCAGCAGGTCCAGGATTTCGTGCACTCAGTGATGGAGACCATGGTCGTGCGCAACCAGGCGGCAGCGAAGGATTTTCTGGCGCGCAACGGGCGCGAGAAAGGCGTCACGACCACGGCCTCGGGCCTGGAATACAAAGTCATTCTGCCGGGAGACCGCAAGGCTGCCGCGGTCGCGCCCACCGATGCGGTAACGGTACAGTATCGCGGCAAACTGCTCGATGGCTCGGAATTCGACAGCACATACGCGCACGGTGCGCCGGCGACATTCACGGTGAACGGCGTGATCCCAGGCTGGCAAGAGGCGCTGGTGCTGATGAAGCCCGGCGCCAAATGGCAGCTGTTCGTGCCCCCGGAGCTCGCCTATGGCGTGAGTCCGAAGCCCGGGATTCCCGGCGGTTCGCTGTTGATATTCGAGGTCGAGTTGCTGAGCGTCAAATCGAGCGGAGCGCCGGCGGCGACTGCGCCCGCGCACACGGACAGCAAGTCCAAGTCGAAATGAGTCGCGCGGAAGATTGAGCGGCTCGTTGGGGCCTGGGGGTAGGGAGAGCCTGCGGGCAACGAAGGATACAGTTGCCCGCAGGCTCTCCCTACCCCCAGACCTTTCGCGGTGGGCCGCTCAACAACGCCCGCCCGTCGCAATCGGCACCGTCTGCCGACCGACGCCAGTGTTCGCACGGTGGGGTCAGGAGAGCCGGCGGGCAACTGTGTTCTTCGTTGCCCGCCGGCTCTCCTGATCCCGCCGCGCGACCGTTACCGTAGCCGGACGTTACTTGGCAAGATCGAGCGCGTTCGTCAGGTCGCCCATCGGCGGCGCGCCATGCGCGGCAAGTCCCTTATCGCGCGCCGTGATCCCGGGCAATACGTCGAGGTCGAAGCGCCGTGTGATCAAACGCAGAATCGAATCGGTGTCGTACTGGGTGTGATCGACGGTGCCGCGCTTCGCGAACGGTGAAATGATCAGCGCGGGAATGCGCGTCCCGGGGCCCAGAAGATCGCCTTGCGGCGGCGCTACGTGGTCCCATGCGCCGCCGAATTCATCGTAGGTGATCACGATCACCATGTGCCGCCACTGTGGGCTCGCGCGCAGCGTTGCGACCAAGCCGGCGATGTGCGCGTCGCCTTCCGCCACCGACGCATAGCCGGCGTGCTGGTTCAAATTTCCTTGCGGCTTGTAGAACGTGACCGCCGGCAAGCGGCCCGCGGCGGCGGCGGCGAGAAGAGCGCTGTAATCCTTCAAATGGGCGGCTCGCTGGTCGGCGTGCGCGACCGGATCGAAGCGCTCGTAATAATTGAACGGCTGGTGATGCGGCTGGAAATCGGGATTGCCGCCGGGGGTCGCGGGCGCATAGATGGCTTCGCGGGGTTTGAGCGGCGGCCGGCGCCCGTCGGCGAGCGCCGCGTCCCAGGAACCCGCATACCAAATCCAATTGACGCGCTTGGCGTCCAGTGCATCGCCGATGGTGGCCTGAGTTTGGGGCGGCAGCGTCGTCGCATTGTTGAGATCGGCGTGGAGGTACTCGGCATCCGTGGCGGCAGGCTTGTTGCCGCTCGGCTGATACGCGGGTTGCATAGTATTCACCGCGTAAAACTTGCCGTCACCGAAATAGTTGACCGGGGTGATATTGCCGCTTTTCGCAAATTTGGGCGCCGCGTCCAAGGCGGAGAGCTTGCCGTCGCTGGACTGTTTCAGCCGCGGCAAGTACTTTCCGGCCGCGTCCTTGTCGAGTATCGCTATGGACGGTTTGGCCGGCGCCGCGTCCGCATTGGGGTATTCAGGCGCGCAGGCGCAAATCAGGTATTGGTGATTGAGGAACGAGCCGCCGAAGGCGCCTTGGAAAAAGCTATCGGCCAGCACGAACTCCTTCGCGAGCCCATACAGCGCCGACGGGGTGGAGTCGTAGTGTCCCATCACGAGACCGCCGGCATCGGACCAGGCGGCGTAGCCGTCGTTCTTGCCGCCGTCGATTTGCATCTGGTGTTCGAAGAAGCGATGGACCAAGTCGCGCGTCACCGTGGAAGTCGACAGAGTGACGTTGGACTGCGCCGCAAAGGCGTGCTCGATCGAGAACGGCGCATTGGGTAAGCCCGCGCTCTGGGCTTCCGTCACCACCGGCGTGATACCCGGGGCCGTGACGCCGCCCCATGTCGGCGGGAGGTTCGGAAGAACCGAGCCGTTGCGATCGACCTGGGGAATATAAGCCGGCAAGGGCCGGCCATCGCGAGCCACGACTTCGCTGAGGCCGTGCGCGCCCGGGAAATTGCCGTACAAATTGTCGAAGGCGCGATTCTCGGCGTAGATGACCACGATGGTGTCGATCTTGGCGCGCAGCGCTCGAGTGGCGGCGTCGCCGCCGCCCGAGCTCGACACGAGATCTTTGTTGGCGCAACCGACCAGCGCGGCGATTCCGAACGCGAGCAGCAAGGGGCGGGAGGTACGGTCTCGAAGTATTGATTTCATGGGCGTGAAGTATAGATGCCCACCTCGCCGCGCGCGACCGGCGCTCATCGCGAATTGGCTGAAGCGCTGAAGCATCCGGCGCTTCAGCCAATGACTGTCTCTCGTCGCTCCACCCCTCTAGCGCAGGATGATGCGAGAATGCCTCATCGTTAGAAAGTCCAGGTCGCGCTGACCGTCAAAGCGTCTGGGTCGCCGAACTGAGAGTTGATGCGCTCGTACTCGGCACGAAATGTCACACCCCAGTATTTGGACTGCACGCCGACGCCGTAGGCGAACCTGTCATAGGTTCGCTCGTGACGGAAGTAATTCCCCGGACAATTTTGATACACAGGACACGTCTGCCCAACGAAGGTGGTGACGTCCGTTTGCAGCCGCGCGACGCCGGCCTTGCCGAAGACATCGATGAACGGTATCGGAAGCGGTAGATAACCCACGCCGAACAGCGCCGAAGCGTGCGGATGAGAATCAAGTCCGTAGTAATTGATACCGCCGTAACCGTAATCATGGCTCGGATGGCCGAAGTCGATGTATTCGTACTCGGCGCCCAGGAAAGGAATCGGCCGCACTCCGACGATCGCCTTCCACGCCGTTTGGTGATCATTGAAATAGCCGGGAAGCCCGTACGCGGAGTCGTCGCTTCTGACCGTGGAATAGCCCACGCCGGCGCCAACATAAAAGCCGGCCAGATTGTCTGCCAGAGCCGCAGTCGAAGCAGCGCATGCGCCAACGGTAAGAATTGCCAACAGGGTTCCTGAAATCCGCTTCATCAACGTCTCCAATATAAGTACTGCAGTTTCGGACCGGCTGCCGGCGCTAGAAGTTCCGGTCAAACTTCCGCGGCGCGGCACGCGGTATACTCTCGCCATGAGAATAGTGCGTCTGTGGATCCCTGTGTGCCTCGCCGGGCTCGTCGTCGCATGTGGTCAAAAAGGACCCTTGGTGCTTCCGGATACACCGAAGCACAAGAAGGCGGTGTCGAGCCCGCGCACTCCAACTGCACCTGCTCCAACTACGCCAGCGCCAACCGCACCTGCGCCGACCGCACCTGCTCCTGCTCCTCCCGCGTCAGAATCGCCGGCACCGGCCGACACGCCTGCTTCTGACGAAACGAAGAAGAGCCCGTCGGACGCGGCGGCCAAGCCCTGATCCGGGCCGTCGCTTAAATCATGAGCTCCCGCAAACTCATCTTGGTTGACGGCTCTTCTTATTTGTATCGGGCCTTCCATGCGCTGCCGCCGCTCAGCAACTCGAAAGGGGAACCGACCGGGGCGGTCTTGGGCGTGCTCAACATGCTGAACAAAATGATCAAGGAAGAGTCGCCCGAACGGATTGCGGTGGTGTTCGATGCGCCCGGCCGCACGTTCAGAGACGAGCTATTCGATCAGTACAAAGCGCATCGCACGCCCATGCCCGATGACCTGCGCTCGCAGGTTCAGCCGCTTTTGGACGCGGTGGCCGCAATGGGACTGCCGCTGCTGCGCGTCGCCGGCGTCGAAGCCGACGATGTGATCGGCACTCTGGCAAAGCAGGGCGCGGAGTCGGGCTACGACGTGCTGATCTCGACCGGCGACAAGGACATGGCTCAACTGGTGGGTCCGCACATCGGATTGATCAACACGATGAGCAATACACGCCTCGACCGCGCCGGCGTGAAGTCGAAATTCGATGTGTTTCCGGAGCAGATCGTCGACTATCTCGCGCTGGTCGGCGACAGTTCGGACAACATTCCAGGAATCCCCGGGGTGGGTCCCAAGACTGCGGCCAAATGGCTCGGTCAATATCAAACTCTCGCTGAGCTGATCGCTCACGCCGGCGACGTCGGCGGCAAGGTGGGAGAGAATTTGCGCAATGGACTCGCGATGCTCGAGCTGTCGCGCAAACTCGCCACCATCGACACGGCGCTCAAGTTGGACATCACCGCCGAAGGGCTTGCCGCCGGCGCACCGGACCTTCCACGGCTGCGCGAACTGTACACGCGGCTGGAATTGCGAGCGCTGCTCAAGGCATTGGGTTCGGTACCCGAGCCGGCGGTGCCGGCAGGGAGTTCGGCGACGGTCGATGTCGTCATGGCGGAAGCCGCGGGGGCCCACGCCGTGGCGGCGGTGGCGGTTGTCGAAGCGCCTGCCGTTGCACGCGATTATCACAAGATTCTTTCGCAGGATGCGTTGGACGCGTGGCTCGCCAAGCTCGCCGCCGCACCGCTCATGTCGTTCGATACCGAAACCGACAGCCTCGATTACATGCAAGCGCGCATCGTCGGCCTGTCGTTCGCGGTCGCACCGGGAGAAGCCGCCTACGTGCCGCTCGGCCATGACTACACGGGAGCCCCGCACCAGCTCGATCGGGAGAAAGTGCTTGCGGCATTCAAGCCGCTGCTCGAGAACCCGGCCAAGCCAAAGCTGGGACATCATCTGAAGAACGACGCGCACTCCCTTGCGAACTACGGTATCGCGCTCCAAGGGCAGCGGTTTGACTCCATGCTCGAATCCTATGTGCTCAACAGCGTTGCGACGCGCCATGACATGGATGCGGCTGCGGCGAAGTATCTCGGCGTCAAGACCATTGCCTACGAAGAGGTTACGGGCAAGGGCGCGAAGCAAATCACGTTCAATCAAGTGGATGTGGACCGCGCCGCCGAGTACTCCGCGGAGGATGCGGACGTCACGCTGCGGCTGCATCTCGCCCTGTGGCCGCAGATCGAAGCGCTGCCGACATTGAAGGCAGTCTACGAAACCATCGAGCAGCCGCTCGTGTCCGTGCTGTACCGCATGGAACGCAAGGGCGTGCTCGTGGATCGTGATCTGCTCCGGATCCAGAGCTCGGAGCTCGCGGCGCGAATGCTGGAGCTGCAGGCGCAGGCTCACGCCGAAGCCGGTGGTGCGTTCAATCTGGACTCGCCGAAGCAGCTGCAGGAAATCCTGTTCGGCAAGCTCGGAATTCCGGTGATTCGCAAGACCCCCACCGGCCAGCCGTCGACGGCGGAAGACGTGCTCGAAGAACTCGCCGCGACGTATCCCCTGCCCAAATTGATATTGGAGTATCGCGGAGTCGCCAAGCTCAAATCGACGTACACCGACTCGCTCCCGGAGCAGATCAATCGGACAACCGGCCGCATTCATACCTCGTATCACCAAGCGGTCGCCGCCACCGGCAGACTCTCGTCGACAGATCCGAATCTGCAAAATATCCCGATACGGACGAAGGAGGGACGACGCATTCGGCAGGCCTTCGTGGCGCCGCCGGGTCACTCGCTGGTCGCCGCCGATTATTCACAAATTGAATTGCGCATCATGGCGCATTTGTCGGGCGATGCGAGTTTGCTGCGGGCCTTTGCCGAAGACCGCGATGTCCATCAGGCGACCGCCGCCGAGGTGTTTTCCACGCCCTTGGGTGAAGTCAGCGCCGATCAGCGGCGATCCGCCAAGGCCATCAATTTCGGCTTGATGTATGGGATGTCGGCATTCGGGCTGGCCCGCCAGCTGGGAATCGGCCGGGGGGACGCGCAGAAGTACATGGATCTTTACTTCGAGCGCTATCCCGGGGTGAAGCGTTACATGGAAGAGACCCGGCGACAGGCGCGCGAAACTGGCTTCGTGGAAACGGTCTTCGGACGGCGCTTGTACCTGCCGGAGATCCAGTCGCGAAACCAGGCGCTGCGCCAATATGCCGAGCGCAGCGCGATCAACGCGCCCATGCAAGGCACGGCTGCCGACATCATCAAGCGCGCCATGATCGAGGTGGACGCGTGGTTGCAGAGTTCGCGGATGCCGGCAGAGCTCATCATGCAAGTGCATGACGAACTCATCCTCGAGGTGGCGGACGAAGCCGTCGAGGCCATCGTGGAGCCGCTCAGGGCCCACATGGCGCGGGCGGCGACGCTGGCGGTGCCCCTCAAAGTCGATGTAGGTGTGGGCCGAAACTGGGACGAAGCACACTAGCTTTAGGGGCGCCGCCTCAACTCCAAGGCCGCAAGGGTAGGCCCTTGTTCGAGGGGCGGCCATGGGCACCGCTCCAAGCACGAGAACAACATGCATATCTCCGCGATTTGGGGCAGAATCCGCCCTATATTCGGGCTGCGACCCATAATCGCTGCTCCGCGGCATGTGTAAAAGTTACTAACAAAATTGCTGGGGCGAGGGCTGGAACTTTCGGGCAGCGTCCCCATCTAACCTAATGAGCGTGAAAGACGCTCCCCGCTCTTCTCCCTGAGCGGGAATGACCCGGTTTGTCATCCCCATGCCGGGTTGGTCTGCCTCGGTGGCTGCTTCAAAGTAACCACCGGGGCCTTTTTTTATGGGGATTGCAGCCAGCGATCCATGACTTGGCGCGCCTCTTCAAGACCTTCTTTTTCATGAGCCGAGAACAATTGCACGGTCACCGATGTGTCGGAGCATGCCGCCTTGGTGTCGCGCAGGACGCGCTGTGCGTCGCGGCGATTCAACTTGTCTGTCTTGGTGAGGAGGACGTGGGCGAACCGGTCCCTGGCGAGAACCCATTCGAGCATCCCCGCATCCTGGGCGCCCAGGCCCCGGCGGCTGTCGACGATCAAAATCAGTCCGACCAGCGACTCCCGGACATTGAAGTAATGTTCCATCAGTTGCAGCCAGTGCAGCCGCACCTTTTCAGGCACCTTGGCAAAGCCGTAGCCCGGCAGGTCGACCAGGCGTCGTTCGGGCGCCAGCTCGAAGAAATTGATCAGTTGCGTTCGCCCCGGTGTGCGGCTGACTCGCGCGAGGCCGGTGCGCTGCGTGATGGCGTTTATCGCGGTCGATTTGCCGGAATTCGAGCGTCCTGCAAAGGCAATTTCTCGGCCGTTGTCCGGCGCGAGTTGATGGGCCTCGGCCGCACTGGTCAGGAATTTCACATGGGGGTAGGTCGACATGGCCGCCGCTTGAACGCAAATTATTGACTCTAGTGTACAATTTAGGGTTGACAACAGTTCACCTTAGCATGGGGTATCAGGCGATCATGAAGCGGCTTTGGATTCTTGCAGCAACAATTTCCGGCGCGATCGTGAGCAATTCGGCGTTAGCCGCCGGCAGCGTCGAGACCGGCGCCACCAAGGCCATCGTATGCCAGGCTTGTCATGGAGCTAACGGCAACAGCACGAATCCCGAATGGCCGAGCCTCGCCGGCATCGGCGCCGATTACATTGCGGAGCAGCTAAAGAATTTCAAGGAAGGCAAACGCACCAATCCGGTCATGCTGCCGAACGCAGCGACCTTGAGCCCGGACGACATGGCTGACTTGGGTGCTTACTTCGGCAGCTTGACCAACACCGGCTTAGAAGCCGATCCGTCGTACTGGCAGGCCGGCGAAAAGCTGTATCGGGGAGGCGATCAGGCGCGGGCGATTCCGGCATGCATGGCCTGTCATGGCCCGACCGGCCGCGGCAACGAACCTGCGAAATTTCCGGCCCTGCGCGGGCAACAATCGGTCTATGTCATGAAGCAGTTGAACGACTACGCCTCGGGTGCCCGCCCGACGGGTCCGAACGGCATCATGCAGACCATTGCCAAACGCCTATCGCCCGACGACATCCGCAATCTGGCGTCGTACTTACAGGGTCTACGCTGACCATGCGCCTTCGACAGCTGGCCTTGTGCGCCGGATTGGCGCTCGCGCTGACCGCTTGCGGCAAACAGCAATCCGCGAATGAGCGCCCGCCCGCCGGTGTTACAACCTCCGCGCCGACGGCGGCTACGCAGGCCGCCGGTCAGCAGAAAGCCGCTGAGCAGGCGGCTGACCTGCCGTCGAAGCTCACTCGCATGAATGAAGACGGTTCCGAGACCGTCGAGGACGTACCCGGAGACAGCGGTGCGCACAACCCTCTGCTGGCGGCGGTCGCCTCGACGGTTGCGGCCTCGACATCCACGGCATCCGCCGCCACGCTGAGTGGGCCGGCGTTGTGGCAGGAAGGTGTCAACTACACGCGGATCGTACCGGCTCAGCCGACGGCGGTCCCCGCCGGGCAAGTCGAGGTGTTGGAGTTTTTCTGGTACGCCTGCCCGCACTGCAATGCGATCGACTCCTTGGTCGAATCGTGGAAGAAGACCAAGCCGGCCTACATCAGCTTTTCGCGCGTTCATGTGATGTGGAACGCAGGCCATCGTTCCCTGGCGCGGCTGTATTACACGCTGGACAGCATGGGCAAACTGGATCAGCTCCACGGCGAGATCTTCAAGGAAGTTCACGTCAACGGCAATCCATTGGTTGCCGCCGACCCGAACAACGCGGCGGAATCCGAACGCATCCAAACCGCGTTCGTGACGAAGCACGGGATTTCGGAGAGTGACTTCAAGAAGGCCTATCACTCCCTTCCCGTGGATCTTGCGCTGCAAAGAGCCGACGAGATGGTCCAGCGCTATCGGATTGACGGCGTTCCGACTTTCGTCGTCAACGGCAAGTACGTCGCCGATGTGCGTTCGGCGGATGGCCAGGAGCGTCTGCTGTCGCTGGTCGCCGATCTGGCGGCGCAAGAGCACAAGCACTAGCCGCGAACATGCGCACACACACTGGTGGCTGTCATTGCGGCCGCGTGCGATTCGAAGTGGTCGCGCCGGCCAAGCTCGAGGTGGCGGACTGCAATTGCTCCATCTGCAGCAAGTTCGGGTACCTGCACCTGATCGTGCCGGCCGACCGATTCAAGCTCGTCAGCGGCCGCGAAGCGCTCTCGACGTATTCGTTCAACACGCACGTCGCCAAACATTTCTTCTGCTCCACCTGCGGCGTGAAGTCGTTCTACATTCCTCGTTCGCATCCCGACGGAGTCAGCGTCAACGCGCGCTGCATCGACAGCGACACCATCGAATCGATGTCCGTGAAGCCGTTCGACGGCCGCGATTGGGAGGCTGGACGAGCCGTATATCGCGACCCGGCGGATATCTGAAGCGCGTTGAGCGCACCGCACGAGGAACATAATTCCTCGCCGTGCGCAGATTATGTTGACATGAGCTAGAGTACTGCGGCGCCCGCGCAATTCTGTGACGTGTGTCACACGAGGCCTCCGCATGGTTGGAGGATGCTGACGGAGCCCCGGTCTCGAAGTCTCCAGCCATGTCGGAATTTCGTCGATCCAATAGTGTGCCGTTGCTCGATCTTGCGGCACGTTGCAATAGCATCCGCGACAAGATGCTGGTGG
>WNFS01000564.1_pt1 | contig 27379 bp, 21 predicted proteins | sample 5400141 | NCBI WGS metagenome assembly WNFS01 (sample SAMN13153358, study PRJNA577476) | soil metagenome | isolation source: 60 cm saprolite under Madrone tree | place: USA:California | collected 2016-06-14
AACTCACGCATGATCCCTGCCAAGTGCCACATGACCTGGTGGTCACCGATCATGGCGATGATGTGAAGGCAAATGCGCCCGATGCGGTAGCCGCACAAGAAACTCATAGCCCAACCTCGCAGTTTTCAGTGGTTGTCGGCGCACGCCTTGGATCGAAGTTGCGGCGCCCAGCAATGAGTCGAGGCTAGATTGAATCGCTCGTGGAGTCGTGAGCGACAGGTCCTTTTTCTGTTTGAATTGCGTTACGGTAGAGTGATCCCAACCCGCGTCGTAGCTGCTCCACCGCAGAGACAAAGCCACTTTCAGTCCCACGGGTCTCCGTCGCGCTCCTCACGGCTGTCTCCGTCGTCCCAGGACCGCGCATCGCTGACGCCGAAGTCCCGATCGCCCGCATCGTTGTCTGCCGGGGCGGACGAGACAGCGTTTCGCGGCAAGTCCCGATTCGAAGCATGGCCGTCGATCAATTCGTGTGCCAGCGCCTCGCCCGCGACCACGCCCGCGCCGACTGCAGCACCGGTGGCAAGACTGCCGACGATATTCGAGGCCAAGCCGCCAGCTGGCGGCGCCATCGCCGCCCCGCTGTACGGGGAAGGCGCGCCCGGCCCCGGCGCACCTGCGGAGGCGGCAACGGGAGGTGGTGCGCTCGCGCTGCTGCACAGGAGTCGAAATCAACTATCGAGCGAAAAGCGCGCAAGCTTGCGAAAGCCTTGTGGCAAACGCTGCTTCACACTGATCGCCGCGAGCGCGCAGTCTGGTCGCACCCCTGCAAGATGTATCGAAGAAGAGTCACCCTTATTGAAGGAAAATCATCCATGAGGCTTCTTTTAGCTGGAGCGGTCGCTCTGATTGGCACCCTCACCCTGCCCGCGATGGGCCAGACGGCGCCCACCGAAACTGACATGCAGATCCTGGCCCAGAAGGTCAAGGCCGACAAAAAGCTGCCTCGAAGGGGTTGACGGCCGCATTCTGAAAGTGATCAGCGCGTATGCCGACGCTTACAACGCAGGCCCGATCCCGAACGACCTCGCGAAGCATCTGATCGGCGAGTATCTCGACATCCAGCAGGACGAAGCCAAAATGGACCGGTCGTACGTTCCAAAGCTGTCGGAGGTGCTGCCAGGCGCAAAGGTCGCGCGCTATCTGCAGATCGAGACCAAGATCCGCGCCGTCGTCCGCTACGAGCTCGCCGGGCGCATCCCTCTGATCCAATAACGACAACAACCGAACACCTCAGTCATGGCGTCGGATAGGCCGATACGGCGGGTAGCCATCGTCGGCACGGGAGCGGTCGGAGCAAGGTGGGCGGCGTTCTACCTTGCACGCGGGTTCGACGTGATCGCCACGGATCCGGAGCCCGGGGCGGAGGCGAGCCTGCGCCAGGCGATCGACACGGCCTGGCCCGCGCTGAAAGCCCTCGGCATCTCGCCGCAAGGCTCACCCGAACACCTGTGCTTCAAGCCGAACCTCGCGGCAGCCGTCTCGGAAGCCGACTTCATCCAGGAATGCGGCCCCGAAGACCAGGACCGAAAGATTGAACTCGTGGCGGAGATAGACCGCTCCGCCCCGGCCGACTCCATCATCGCTTCGAGCTCGTCAGGCTTGGCGATCAGCGCAATACAGTCGGCCTGCGGGCATCCGGAGCGCTGCGTTACGGCGCACTCCATGGATCCTCCGCACCTAATGCCGCTGGTCGAAATCGCCGCCGGCGAAAAGACCTCCCCGCAGGCGGTTCGCCGGGCGCTTTCGTTTTATGCCTCGATCGGCAAAAAGCCAATCCTCGTGCGCACGGAACTGCCGGGACTCGCGACCGCTCGTCTGTGCGCGGCGCTTTGTCGCGAGATCGAGCGGCTGGTGGCACAGGGCGTGCTGGATTCCGCCGATGCGGATACTGTCGTATGCTGGGGGCCTGGATTGTGCTGGGTGCTGTCGGGAGCCAGCGCGATGCTTGCGGGCAAGCGCCCACTGGAAGGCTTCGCCCGCGAGCAGGAGGAGGCGCTGGTTGCGCTGCTTCGTCTGCGCTCCAAGCCCTTCCCCGCGTCGAAAGCCTCCGGGAAGTCAGCCAGGGCGAAGCGGGCCAGCAGGACGTCCTAAGCAGCGTAGCAGCGGACGAGTTCAGGACGATCGATGCGAAACCGCATCCGCGCGGCGGCCGTTCGGTCGCACGCTCGCTGAAGGCCCCAGGAGCGGCCAGCGAGGAACCGCCGCATAAGAAGGCGTAAAGACCGTGGAGGCCAAGGAATTCCTGCACTTCAGGCTCGATGAGATCAACCAGTGTCTGTGGCGTCTCTGTGATTCGGGAGACGACGAGCGCGTCTTGTTGACGCCCAAGGCGTTCGGAGTACTTCGATATCTGGTGCAGCATGCAGGCCGCCTGGTCAGGCAGAGCGAGCTTCTCGATGCGCTCTGGCCGCAGTCGTACGTTCAGCCTGAGGTCCTGAAGCACCACGTGCTGGAAGTTCGCAAGGCCCTCGGAGACGATCCCAGGAATCCGCGCTTCATCGAGACCCTACCCCGCCGCGGTTATCGGTTCATCGCGCCGGTCAGCCCGGGCGCCGCGACTGATCTTGCGTCCGATACCGAGTCGGCGCCGCCCCGCCTGGTCGGAAGAAGCGCGGCGCTGGCTGCTCTGCGCGATTACCTGGCCGAGGCGTGCCGCGGACAACGGCAGTTCGTGTCCGTCACCGGCGAGCCCGGCATCGGCAAGACAGCCCTGGTGGACGAATTCCGGCGCCGGGCAGCGGCGCAGGTGCTTGCCCTGCGAGTTGCATCAGGGCAGTGCGTCGAGGGGTTCGGCTCCCAGGAGGGCTACTACCCGATGCTGGAAGCGCTGGGTCAGCTGTGCCGCGGTCCGGGAGGCGAGTCCATCGTCGATACCCTCGCCTGGCAAGCCCCGACCTGGCTGGTGCAGTTTCCGGCGCTGCTCAAGCGCGAGCATCGAGAGACGCTGCAGCGGGAGCTCCTAGGGGCCACGCGCCAGCGGATGCTGCGCGAAATCGGCGATGCGCTGGAGACGATCACCGCGACCGGCCCGCTGCTCCTGGTATTCGAGGATCTGCAATGGGTGGACCACTCGACGGTCGATCTCCTATCAGCGCTGGCACGCAAACGCGCGCCCGCCAGGTTGATGCTGGTCGCCACCAATCGCTCGGACGAGATGATGCCTTCCGACCACCCGCTGAGGGCGCTGAAACGGGACCTTCTGGTGCGCGGGTTGTGTCACGAGATCGCGCTCGACCCCCTTACGGAAGCGGAAGTCACCGAGTACCTGGCTGGCGGGGCCCGTGGAGCCGGCCTGCCGCAGGGACTGGCCGGCCTTATCCACCACAACTCGGGCGGCAACCCCCTGTTCATGACAGTGGCCCTTGACCACCTGACGCGGCGGGGTCTGATCTCGCGCGAGGGCGGAACCTGGCAGCTCACGGCTTCCCTGGAGACCATCAAAGTCGGGGTGCCGGAAAATCTGCGCCAGATGATCGAAACCCAGATCGAACGCCTGAGCGTCGAGGAACAGCGAGCCCTCGAAGTGGCGAGCGTGGCCGGCGCCGTTTTCTCGGTCAGCATCAGCGCCACTGCGGTGGGCGTATATCCGGACCACTTCGAAGATCTGTACGCCAGCCTGGCGCGCCGCTATCGGATCGTGCGCCCGGTGGACTGTCGGCAGTTCCCGGACGGCAGCGGCTCCCCCCGGTATGAATTCGTCCACGGACTGTACCGCGAGGTCTTGTACCAGCGGCAGTCGCCGCGACAGCGGACGAAACTGCACCGGAGCATCGGTGAGCGACTGGAGACGCTGCTCCTGCAGCCGTCGAGTCACATTGGCGTGGACGATATCGCCGCGGAACTGGCCCATCACTTTGAGCAGGGCATGGAGTGGGCCAAGGCGATCCGGTATACACGGCTGGCTTCCGATGTCGCCGTAAAGCGCTTTTCGCCGAAGGAAGCCATGCTCATCCTGGGCCATGGCATGAGCCTGGTCGGGAATCTGCAGGCCGAGCTGCGTCCGTCCACCGAAGTGCAACTGCTGGAGCGCACGGCGATGATTTCGGCCGCGACGTATTTGCCCACGGCGGTCGAGCAATACGAAGCCCTCGCGCAGAAAGCGCAGCGCTACGGCATGACAGACCTGCAGGCACGTGCCTTGATGGGCCAGGCCTATCCGGCGTCGTGGCACAGCCTGTCGCGAAGCGAACGCATCGTCTCGAGCGCCATCGATTTGAACCGGCACCAAACCGACCCGGTCGTTCGTTCGATCATCCAGGCGAATTGTCATTTCTGGCGGCTCTGGCTGGGAGGATGGAACGACGAGAGCGCGGCGATCTGCCGCGAGTGTGGCGTCACGATCGAAGCGTCGGCAGACCGGCGCTCCGTCGCCTGGTATCGGCTCGAGCAGGCGTTGATCTGGTTCATGTCCTCGCGCTATCGAGCCAGTCGGGAACAGATCGAACGGGAGATCTCCGTTCTTCTGAAAGACTCGATCGAGTCGCCCGACCTGAATCTGAGCCTCGGATACTGGGGGACCTATCAATTGACGCGGCCATGGAGCGCCGTTTTCCTGGGCGAATGGACGACAGCCGATCGCGAGTTCGAGGAGGAGATCACCCTGCTCGAAAGGAACCGAGCCCTGTACCTGGCCAATACGCTGCGCCTTTATCGCGCCTGGGGCCAAGTGATCGCTCACGAGTTCGAACTCGCACGCGATACTTGTGAAATCGCGGCGCCCGGGCTGGACGGCGATGGCAACATCGACGAAAACTTTCCGACCGCATTTCTTCCGGCCGAGGAGCGGATCAGGCTCATCACGCTGGGTGCGGCCGAGGCAGGCCTCGGACAGTACGAACCGGCGCTCGCGCATCTCGAGGCGGCGCGGCAACAGATGCTGGAAAATCCCGTGGTCTTGAACTGGTACTGGCGGATCGCCGCCGAATGGGCGCTCGCGCAGCTCTGGATCGCGCGCGCCGATCTGGACCGGGCGAGCCACCACGCTGATGAGATGCTGGCCCTGAGCGCGCATCGACCGGAGGCGACCTGGCGCGCCCTGGCGTTGGAGACCCGGGCACGGATCGCGATTGGCCAGCGCGATTTGGCGCGAGCTCATGGGTGCGTCGGCGAAGCGCTGTCGACGATCGGCGACCTCGAGGTTCCGCTGGCCGCTTGGCGGGTTCACGCGGCCGCGACGGAGCTTTTCGAACTTGCCGGCGACGAGGAATCGGCCCAGCACCATCGAGTGCTCGGCCGGGCTGCGCTTCTCAAACTGGGAGGTTCGCTGCCGCCGGGCCACTCGTTCCGCAGGAGGTTCCTGAGCTCGCGGCCCGCTTCGGATATGCTCGTGCGCAGTTGATGCCCTAGATCGGCTCTTCCCCCGCCGCGGGCCGGTGTTGCCGCGGAGTATATTGGTACGCAGCCAAGCGTCGCTGCCCCTGCCGAACGACGCCAAGCGCCGATCCCCGTCTGCCGTCGACAGCGCGCGGATGCGAACATGAAGCGGCCCGAACGCCACCGCGGCTGGAAGCTCGCTGCGGTCGCCGCTGCTTTGATCGCGGTAATGGCTCCAGCCCGCGCGGATGAACCAGCGGGCGAGTCCGAAGCCACTGCGCCAGCGCTGCCTCAGGTGATCGTCGAAGCACCTGAGCCTCGCTACGTTGCGCCGACGCGGTGGGACCGGATCGGCCGCATCTGGGCTCCCGTGCTGATCAACGACCGAGGGCCGTTTCGCCTTGTGCTCGACACCGGCGCCAGCCGTTCGGCGATCAATGCCTCCGTCGCGGCCGCGCTCGGGATCGACCTGTCGAACGCGGCAACCGTCATGCTCCTGGGCGTCACTGGAGAGCTCGAGGTTTCTGCGGTCACGGTCGAGAGCTTCGTCGTGGGCGACCTGGAGTTGCGTCCGGCACGGCTTCCGATCATCGCGGACGCTTTCGGCGGCGCCGAGGGTGTTCTCGGTACCGACGGGCTGCTCGACAAAAGGATCTTCATCGACTTCCGGCACGACAGCATCACGGTCTCGCGGTCGCATGGCGAGCGCCACCCTCGCGGCTTCGTCACGCTTCCGGTGCAGATCGTAGGCGGCCTCATAATCATCAGCGACGCGCGCTTCGGCTCGCTCCCGGTACAGGCCATTGTCGACACAGGCGGTCAAAGTTCGATCGCCAATGCCGCGCTCGGCGAGGCGCTGCGACGTCGCATCCACCAGCCGGATCGCGGCGCATCCGAGATCACTGGCGTCACGCTCGACGTTCAGCGCGGCGATCTGGTCTCAACGCCGCCGCTCATGCTCGGCGATCTGAGAGTGGGTATGACGCAGATTACGGTGGCGGACATCTATATCTTTCAGCGCTGGAAGATGATCTCGAGACCGACGGTGATGATTGGCATGGACATTTTGGGGCTTCTCGATGCCCTGATCATCGACTACCCGCATCAGGAGCTGCAGGTAAAGCTAAAGGTCCCCTGAGGTATCAAATAGACTCCCCGCGGAACCCGGTGCAGGACGGATGGTGTGCCAGAATCGAAAGCACGTCGGGTCGATCGCTTCCGTCACAAGGGCCTCGGCGCAGGATGACACCATGACGACTTCCTCGCCCACCTTCCAGGTTGACCCGGACATCCGGATCGCTTCCACGCTCGACAAGCGCTTCTACCTCGACGAATCGGTGTTCGCTCGCTCGCGCGAGCGCATTTTTGCGCGCAGCTGGCAGTGGATCGGCGATCTTGCCGACGTTGCGTCGCCTGGGTCCCTGTCGCCCCGGGACCTGCTACCCGGGTACCTCGACGAGTCGCTGCTGCTCGCGCGCGACCGGGCCGGGGTGCTCCGCTGCCTGTCGAACGTCTGCACGCACCGCGGCAACCTGCTGGTTCACGAGTCCTGCCGGGCCGAGCAGATCCGCTGCGGCTATCACTCGCGGCGCTTCGACCTCGCGGGCCGGATGATGTTCATGCCGGCGTTCGAGCATGCCCGGGATTTCCCGTCGCGCCGCGACGACCTGCCCGAGCTGCCGCTGGGGTCCTGGGGGCCACTCGGCTTCGTGTCGCTGGCGGCTGCGCCGCCGCTCGAGGCTTTTCTCGGCGACGTGCGTTCAAGGCTGGCCTGGCTTGCAGTCGACGAGTACGTCCCCGCAGGACACCTCAGCCGCGACTACGAATTCGATGCGAACTGGGCTCTTTACGTCGAGAACTACCTCGAAGGGCTGCACGTGCCGTTCGTCCATCCATCGCTGTCGAAGCTGTTGGACATGGACGGCTACAGCGATGAGCTGTACCGCTATGCCAATCTCCAACTCGGGCCCGCGCGCGAAGGAGCGCCGGCCTTCGATTTGCCGCCGTCCAGCCCGGACCACGGTCGTCGCATCGCGGCCTACTACTTCTGGATCTTCCCCAACCTGATGCTCAACTTCTACCCCTGGGGCCTGTCACTGAACCTCGTCGTGCCGCTGGGGCCGGCACGCACACGCGTCTGCTTCCGGGGCTTCGTCCGAGACGGGAGCCAGCTCGGTTCAGGCGTCGGCGGCGCGCTGGACCAGGTCGAGCTTGAGGACGAGGCCATCGTGGTCGCTGTCCAGCGCGGCCTGCGCTCCAGCCTGTACTCGAAAGGCCGCTATTCTCCGACCCGGGAGCGGTGCACGCACCACTTCCATCGACTGCTTTGCGAGTTCATGCCCGACGACGGAAGCGAGGGTCGATAACTCCGATCCGGCGAGTTGTCCACTCCCGGCCGCATTGCAGGATCACCCAGGCATTCGAACGTCGCACCGGCCCGATGATCGATTCGTCGCACCGGCCGAAGGCGATGCCGAACGCCGCGGGCCCTGCCAGACCCCGACCCGTGCCGGTTCGCTGGGCGATGCTCGCAGGCCTGTTCGGCTTCTCGTTTTTCGCCTACGTCGAACGCACGAGCATCGGAGTCGCCGCGGATCGAATGATGTCCGAGCTCGACCTGAGCCAGGTACAGGTGGGCTGGCTCTTCACGGCATTCCTGGCGAGCTACGCCGCGCTGCAGGCTCCGGGCGGCTGGGTCGGGCAGAGATTCGGAGCGCGGCTGACCCTCGTGGCCTGCAGCATCCTTGGGCTGACCGCGACAGTGACCACGGTCGCCGCGCCCGCGATGTTTGTGGGCACCGCCGCTTTCATCGTGCTGCTGCTGTCGCAGTTGCTGCTCGGTGCCGCCCAGGCACCGGTGTTCCCGGCAACCGCAGGGGCGACCGAATCCTGGTTTCCGCGGCGACAGTGGAGTTTCGCGCAGGGACTTCTCAGCTGCGGCTTGAATCTGGGTTCGGCGGCGACGCCGCCGGCAATCGCGTATCTGATGGTCGCCATGAGCTGGCAGGCCGCGATGCTTCTGACGAGCACGCCACTGGTCGCGCTGACCCTGTTCTGGTATGCGCGCGCGCGCGACCTTCCCGCCGACGATCCGCGGGTCTCCCGGGAGGAGCTCGAAGAACTGGAGCCCGTTGAGACTTCGAGCGCGTTTCCGAGTGCGAGAAGGGTGGGTGCACTGCTTGTCGACCGCAGTCTTCTGCTCCTGACCATGTCCTACCTGGTCATGAATTACGTGTTCTATTTCCTCACGTTCTGGTCGTTTCTGTATTTCCGCCAGGAGCGTCATTTCTCCACGATCGACAGCGGATGGCTGGCCGCGGCGCCGTTCATCGCCGCCGGGGCCGGAGCCGCGCTCGGCGGCGGCGTCTGCGACGCACTGCGCCCCCGACTCGGCGAGCGCTGGGGATTCCGGGCCGCTCCGCTGCTTGCCCTCCCAGTGAGCGGACTCGCCCTCGTCGCCGCGGCGAACGCCCCGGACGCGATTTCCGCCGAGCTCGCCCTTTGCAGCGCCTTTGCGGCCATCGAAGTGACCGAGGGAATCTACTGGGCGGCGGCCATGCGCATCGCCGGAAGCGACAGCATGCTGGCGACGGGCATCCTGAATACCGGCGGCAACATCGGCGGCATCATCGGAACGCCGGTGGTTGCGATGCTGACCGCCACGCACAGCTGGAACGCGGCGTTCCTAACGGGTGCGGTGTGCGCCGTGTTCGCTGCGCTGCTTTGGTTCGGCGTCGACCCTCTGCCGAAGCGACGCCCGACGTGACCGCGCTGGACATTTGCGGAGCACAGTCCTGACGGCAGCAGGGAGCGGCAGCTTGCGCAGGATTACGGAAGAACGTGTCCCGCCGCCTGCATAAGCTTTCGTGCGTTCCAGTTCGCATCTTGCGAAACACGAATCATGACCAATAGATAAAGGTATGGAACCTCACCTTAACCCGTTTTCGGTGCTGTCCTGGATCATTGCTCCCGCGCTACTGACGAACGCGTCTACTTTGCTCGTCCTGAGTACCGGCAACCGTTTGGCGCGTGCAGTGGATCGCGCGAGAGATCTCTTCAAGCAACTTGAGGATGCGGCGGATCTCACATCGCGTGAAGCAATCCGCCGCCTCGGGGAACTCACTGCAACGGAGCAGCGTTCCTTGATGCTCGTAGCCGCCTTGCGGAGTGTCTACATCGCATCGGGTAGCTTTGCTTCAGCCACGCTGGTCTCACTCTTCGGCGCCCTCATAGTGCCGATAGGCGCGGAAGCCCTCGTTCGCGTGCTGGAGGTGTGTGCCGTTGTCGCTGGCCTGCTTGCGCTCGGCGCACTCATCTATGGCTCGGTGGTGTTGATGCGTGAAACTCGCATTGTCGTGCAAGTGTTGCAGGAACAAGCGGCGAGCGTCCGTGCGCGGGCCATGCCACAAGGCCGCCATGCTGCTTAATACGGCATCTGGAACCGTCTGGGAAATTGTTCCGGTGAGGCCCTCATGGTGGCATACCTGTCACAAGGATTAGGACTCGCCGACGTTGCACTGCTGGTTAACCGCATCGCACTGGGATTTTTCTTTGCGGTCAGCGGCTATCACAAGCTCTTTGTCTCGGCGCGGCATATGGCACTGGTCAGAACCCTCCAGAATGACCGTGTGCCGTTTGTTCGCGTCAACGCATGTTAGTGCCATCCGTGGAATTTGCGGGCGGCCTAGCCGTGTTTGCAGGTTTCTACGGGCCATTGTTCGCAGCGCTGCTGTTTACCGTCTGCATCGTGGCAACCTGCGTTGACGGTCTTAACCGGATCCGCTCTTATCAACCGATCGATAAAGCGGACTGGTTAGATGATGTCCTGTATTTGCCTGAAGTTCTGTACTGCTTTATGGCACTGGTTATCGTGTTGGCGGGTCCCGGCCCGCTGGCATTGACTTGACACATGACTTCTCTCGAAACAGTCCTTCAAGGCAAGGGGATAGGAGCGAGTCAACCGAGTGCGACACTCTGCTGCTAATGGGCGCCGACTTCGCTTGGCGTCAGTTCGAGGGCGCGCCGCAACAGGGCGCTTGCTTCGCTGTGTACCTGCCGGCGGCTGGCCGTGTCCACAACCTGCTGCAGATAAGTCGCCGCACGCGCCCAATCCAGGCCAAGCTCGAAATGGTGCGCGAGCTCGGCCGCGATTTCGCCGGAAGTCCCACGATACACGTGCTCCAGAAGGTGGCCGATGTGCGCGTGCAGCTTGGCGCGGCGGGTGGATGGCTGGCGACCATAAAGGACGTCACGGTAAACGGCATGCAGGAATTCGTAACGTGCGGATACGCTGCCGTCCGGGAACCGATGCACGCCCGCGAGGCGGATGACTTGTTTCCTGCGCGACAGGCCATCGCACAGGTCCTCGAAATACTCCGGATTCAGGTTCGCCGCGGCGGCGCTGACGGTGGCGAAGAACGCGGCGCCGGTCACGCTCGCCACCTCGAGCACCTTGCATTCGTCTGCGCTCAACCGCTCGATGCGCGCCTCGATCAGCCTTCGCAAACCGTCGGGGACGCCCAACTCGATCCTTTCGGCCGACCCGGTCAGCCGCCATCTGCCGCCTTCGCGCGAGACCAGTCCGCGGCTGCTCATGTGTTCGAGCGTGGCGATCATGAACAAGGGGTTGCCTCCGCCATGCCTTTGAATCAGCTTCGCAAGCTCCGTCGGGGGGCTCGGATCCGGCGACCCGAGCCCGAGAAACTGAGCGACCTCCGCTTCGGAGATGGGGCCCAGCGCAACCTCGCGACACAACCGATGGATGAGCAGGTCGCTCTTCAGAGTCGTCAACGGGTGGTCGACCCGGGAGGAATTGCAAGTCGAGGAGCTGCCGATCAGCATCAGGCGCCCGAGCGAACGGCGCCGCGCCAGAACCGACAGCACATCGACCGTCGCAGCGTCGACCCACTGCAGGTCCTCCAGTACGATCACCAGCGCGCGCTCCGCCGTGATCGATTCGAGGGCCTCGGCGATCTCGCGCAGCATGCGTTCGCGCGTGGCTCCCTGGATCTCCCGCTGCAGGCTCTGGCGGTACTCGCTTTTCAGCAGCGCCGGAAACTGCACCAGCCAGGTGGGCGCCTGGGCCGCGAGGATCTTGACGATTTCGTCGCCGCCCGGACCGCGACACAGCTGTCCGAGCGCTTCCAGCAGCGGATAGTAGGCTTCCTGACCTCCATAGCCCTCGATACACTGCCCGCGCGCGATCCGAAGGCCGGGCACTTCGGCGACGGCCCGGTGCTGGAATTGGTCCAGCAGCGCCGTTTTGCCAATGCCCGCCTCGCCGGTCACGAAGGTGATCTGCCGTTGACCTTGCGATGCCCTGGCCAGACAGTCGTGCAACTGCGTGAAGGCTTCCTCCCTTCCTACGAGGAGGATCTTTGCTGGACCGACCTCGGCCGTCGGGCCCACCTCGACCTCGCCGCGGATCGATGCGATGAACCGATAGCCGCGGCGCGGCACCGTCTCGATGCAACGGGGATACCTGGGGTCATCGTCGAGGGTCTTGCGCAGCTTCAGCACCTGGTGTTTCAGCACCTCCGGCTGAACGTAGCCCCCGGGCCACAGTGCATCGAGCAGCTCATCCTGCGTCACCAGCTGCCCGGCATGCTCCCCAAGGTATCGCAGCACGTCGAACGCCTTCGGTGTCAGCGCGACGCACGCCTCCTCCCCGGATCCCTCTCGACGCCACAGGCACTGGTTTGCGGGATCGAGCCGGAACTCGAGAAACCGTATCGAGTTCGTTCTGGCGCTATCCCAATCCAAACTGCCTCCGTCGCGCTTCATGATCCACTCCTCGGTCCCAGTCCGTGGTCACTGTGGAACCATCTGCCAAAAGCCGAAAGCCTCGAACGGTGTCGTGTACCGGCCATTTCGGGACGACCGGCGAACTCTTCAGAGCCTGGTGGTACCCCCTTTTGAGGGGAAGAGGACGGCCTCACAAGGGGGGCGGGGTTTGCCTCTTTCGATCCGGAATCTCGAGGCGCTTCCACCCGAAAAGGCGGGCATCGAGCGACCAGGCGCCCGGTCCGATCAGTGCCAGGGCGGCACACAGGGTTGCCATCATGATCCAATGCCACGGATGTCCGGACGAGAAGACCTGCCACAGCGCGTGGAACGCCGCGAGCGCTCCGGCAATCGGCGTCCATAAACCTGCGAGCAGCAGTATTCCAAGACCGGCCGCGGACGCGTGCAATAGCGCGGGTCCCATCGGCGGTCCACCCAGCAGCGCCATGACTGCATGGAGAACGAGGTCGATACCGGCCGCCAAGCGCATCAGCAAAAGTCCGGCGCCAGGCGAACCGTCGGCGAAAGTGGAAAATAGTCGTCGCATACTCGCCGACGTTACGGCCTTGCCGCTGGCAACGACAAGCCTAAAAAGGACGACTTCGGAAGCTCTTTCGAGTGAACTAGAACTCGATGATGCCGCGCTTCAGTCCGATCATGGCGGCGTGGGTCCGGTCCTTTGCCCCCAGTTTGGACAGGATATTGCGGACTTGCCCCTTTACGGTTTCTTCGCTGACAGAAAGCAGCGTAGCAATTTCCTTGTTGGCATTGCCCTCGGCGATCAGCCGCAAGACGCGGATCTCCGCCGGGGTCAGCGCATCGTCGGTGGCATGCTCGGCAAGCTGGAACGAGACTTCGGAGGAGAGCGACTTCTTACCGGCGTGGACGGCACGAATGGTTTCCACGAGCTCCTTGTGCAACGTGTTTTTCAACAGGTACGCGCGGGCGCCCGCCTTGAGCGCTCGCAGAACCTGCACATCACCGGTGTATGTGGTCAGCACGACGATGCGCGCCTCGGCAAACTCACCCCGGATCGCGATGATCGCATCCAGCCCGCTCATCTCCGGCATCTGTAAATCCATCAGCGTCACATCCGGACGGTGAACACGGAACTGATGGATCGCCTCTAGTCCGTTCGCGGCTTCCCCGACCAGAGTCATATCGGATTGGATCGCGACGAGGCCGGCAATTCCCTGGCGGACGAGCGGATGATCATCGACCGACAGAATCCGGATCGGACCGGCGTTGCTGCTCATGGCTCGCTCTGCACGCTTTCCCGGGAGAATTTCTTGGCGAACCAGGAACGCCACGTTGAGGCAGAGGTCGCGTAAGCGCGGGCGGCGGGAATGCTCAGCTCGACCTCCGCACCCGAGTCCAGCGCGCTCCAGACGGTGAGCTTACCGCCCATCAGCTTGGCGCGCTCGCGCATCCCATGCAGACCGTAGTGTCCCGCGCGCCCCTCTTCGATCAGGAAGCGCGGGTCGATGCCCTTGCCATCATCCCGGACCCGCAGTCGCAGCTGCCGCTCGTCATAGCGAAGTTCGATTTCGATCTGGGTCGCGCTGGCGTGTTTGAACGCATTGCGCAGCGCCTCGCATGCGATCCGGTAGATTTCGTCGCGCTGGATCGGATGCAGGGCGCGCGGCGGGCCCTCCACCACGATGTGCAGAACAACGGATCCATTGCCGGCTTGTTCGGCCGCTAGTTCTTCTCCGAACGTTCGGATGGCCACGGCAAGATCGTTGCTCTCGACCACCGATGCGCGCAGCCCTTGCACGGCATCGCGCCCCTCAGTGATCGCTTGTGCAGCCTGCTCGATCGCGTACTCGAGGCTCTGCTTCGCCGGGCTCGCCGGAAGCATTTCATAGACAGCCTGGAAACGCAGCAAAAGGCCGTGAAAACTTTGCAGCAGCGTATCGTGCAGCTCGCGTGCGATGCGGGTCCTTTCGCCGACGCGCGCATCCAGCGTCATGTTGAACTGGCGCGCCAGTTGCCGCAGCCGCAGCTGATACAGCGCCCACAGCAGTGCCATCAACGTCGCCACGCAAAGCGCGACGAACCAGCGCGTCTGCCAGTACGCCGGCGCAATGGAGAACTCCAGCGATACACCTTGCTCGTTCCAGACTCCGCTGTTGTTGCTTGCGGTAACGTGGAAGCGGTAGCTGCCTGGAGGCAGGTTCGAATACTGCACTTGGCGGACGTTGACGACCTCCCGCCAGTCCCGGTCCTGCCCCTCCAGTTTGAAGCGGAAGCGGACTTTTTCCGGGACGGCAAGGCTCAGAGCCGTGTAGCCAATCGTCAGGTCGCGAATCAGCGGAGGCAGACGCAGGTTCGAAGAAGCCGGGTAGGTCTGGCCGTCGGCGGTGATCTGCTCGATGTGCACCGGCGGCGGCAGTTTATTGAAGGCAAGGTGATGCGGATCGATGATGCTGACACCATCACCAGGTAAGAACCACAATCTTCCATCCGCGGTCTTCGCGACTCGTGGGCTATACCCGCCAGGGAGCGAACGGCTCCGCACCCCGTCGGAACTGTCGAAAACCGTGGCCTGAATTTTCCGCTGAGGATCGACGACCCACGCGTCCAACTGCGTCCCCTCGATGCGCACCAAGCCGCACGCCATGTACAGCCAATAGGAATGGTCGTTGTCTTCCATCGCCCAGTGAACGGTGTCGCAGGGCAGTCCGTTTTTGCTCGTCAGTGTGGAGACATGACCGTCTCTTACCCGGCTGAGTCCACCCTCGGTCGCGGCCCAAAGCGCACCGGCTCGGTCGAGTTGCACATCGACGACGATGCCTTTGCCGAGGCCATCGGTGACTTTGTACGAAGCGCGGATTTGACCGTCTTTGAAATACGCCACGCCGCCCTGATAAAACCCCAGCCACACACCGCCCTGTGCAGTGGAAAGAGAATAAGCGAAGTCCGTCCCTCCCAGCCTCGTCCAAGGGAGCCGTTCGACCAGGTTCCCCCCAAGCACATGGACGAGACCATGATCCTGGTCGCCGATCCAAAGGTTTCCCGCCTTATCCCCAGCGACGGAGTGCACATGTCCGCCGGGTATGGAGTTCACCGGACCGAACCGGCCATTCTCGAAGTAGCCGACCCCGCGATATGTGAAGACCCAAATTCGTTCGCGATCGTCCTGAAAGAGGGACCCCGCGTCCTCCGGCAATCCAGTATCGGTTACCTCGCGCACCACGCGTTGCTCGGCCGGGCGCGTCAGCAGGCGGTCGCGTCGCGAGCGGTAGATCGTAATTTGCCCGTTGTTCCATCGATTCAAGCCATCAGAGGTGCCAAGCCACACGCCGGCATCTTTGGCCGATAGAACGGACCCAACGAACGCAGCCGACAACCCTTGCTTGACCGAAATCGTGGGAACGGCGTACTCGCGAAAGCGGTCTAGGCCATCGTTGGTAGATACCCAAATGTTGCCTTCGCGATCCTCAAAAGTTCTCGCAATGTAATCAGAGGACAGACCGTCAGCCTTCGCGAGCACGTCCAGCCTTCCGTGGTGAACATGCAAGAGGCCCCGGTCCGCGGTTCCGATCCACAGACCCCCATCACGGTCCCGGAGCAGCGTCTTTGGCTTGAACTGCGGCCGAGTACCTGGAAGCGGATACATCTGGGCTTTCCCGTCAACGAACTGCCTGATTCCGCCTGGCATGGAGATCAAGAGTGCGCCATTGTCACCCTCGATCAGAGCGCGGAACTCCGGAACCTGGCCTGGCATCGGATAGAGTTTCGAAGGACCGGGCTTCCATCGCCACAGTCCCGTGTGAGCCCCCGCCCAGAGATTGCCTCCGCTGTCTTCACATAAAGAGAGCACTCCGTAGCCGAGACTGCCGTCCTCCCCATGGCAACGAGCCGTTGCACTGCGGATTTCGCAGAGTCGCCCCGTCGGCGGCGCCCACCCGCCAGCCCATACCGTTCCTTCACGATCCTCAAGGAGCGCAGCAACCGCTTGTCCGGCAAGCTCGTGGTACTGGATCAGCCTGCCGTCCTTCCAGCTTGCAAGGCCTCGAAGCGTGCCAATCCAAAGTGTCCCGTCGCGTGCGGCAAGCAGGCTTCGAATGTTGCTGCTTGGAAGTTGCTCGCCCGCCGGTGGTTGCCACGGCACGTTCTTTTCTCCATCGAAGCGGAGCAAACCGAATTCCGTTCCCAGCCAGAGATAACCGTCCGGCGTCTGGGCAATAGCCTGGATGACGCCCTTGAAGGAGCCCTCGCGGATCCTCCAGGCGGTGTGGGCGTACTGGCTGATGTCCAGAGATGGGTCCAATGCGAAGGCACAACGGCACGACGCAACCAGTACACCAAGCGCGATAACGGCTCTTCCGACCATCAGCGTGACATCCGGATGGTGCGCACGGAACTAATGGATCGCCTCCCTTCCGTTCACCGCTTCCGCGACCAGAGTCATATCGGATTGGATCGCGACGAGCCCGGCGATCTCCTGGCGGATGAGCGGATGATCATCGACCGACAAAATCCAGATTGGAGCGGGGTTGCTGCTCATGGCTCGCTCTGCACGCTTTTCCGGGAGAATTTCTTGGCAAACCAGGAACGCCACGTAGAGGCAGGAGTCGCGTAAGCGCGGGTGGCGGGAATGCTCAACTCGACTTCCGCGCCCGATTCCAGCGCGCTCCAGACGGTGACCTTACCGCCCATCAGTCTGGCGCGTTCGCGCATGCCATGCAAGCCGTAGTGTCCCGCGCGCCCCTCTTCCGTCAGGAACTTCGGGTCGATGCCTCTTCCATCATCCCGGACCCGCAGCCGGAGCTGCCGCTCGTCATAGCGAAGTTCGACTTCGATATGGCTGGCGCTGGCGTGTTTGAACGCATTGCGCAGCGCCTCGCATGCGATCCGGTAGATCTCGTCGCGCTGGATCGGATGCAGAGCGCGCGGCGTGCCCTCCACCACGACGTTTAGAACAACGGATCCATCGCCGGCTTGTTCGGCCGCGAGTTCTTCTCCGAACGTTCGGATGGCCACGGCAAGATCGTTGCTCTCGACCACCGATGCGCGCAGCCCTTGCACGGCATCGCGCCCCTCGGTGATCGCTTGCGCAGCCTGATCGATCGCGCGATCCAGGGTCTGTTTGGCTTCGGCCGGGCGGGTTGAGAGCAGATCAGAGGCGGTCTGGAAGCGCAGCAGCAGTCCGTGAAAACTCTGCAGCAGCGTATCGTGCAGCTCGCGCGCGATGCGCGTCCTTTCGCCGACACGCACATCCAGCGTCATGTTGAACTGACGCGCCAGTTGCCGCAGCCGCAGCTGATATAACGCCCACAGCAGTGCCATGAACGCCGCCACGCACATCGCGACGAACCAGCGCGTCTGCCAGTACGCCGGCGCGATGGAGAAATCCAGCGATGCGCCTTGCTCGTTCCAGACTCCGCTGTTGTTGCAGGCCGTGACGCGGAAGCGATAGCTGCCCGGAGCGAGGTTCGAGTACTGCACCTGGCGGACGTCGACGACCTCCCGCCAATCCCGGTCCTGCCCCTCGAGTTTGAAGCGGAAGCGGACTTTTTCCGGAACGACAAAGCTCAGGGCGGTGTAGTCGATCGACAGATCGCGAACCAGTGGCGGCAGCCTTGGCTGCGAAGATGAGACAGTGCCGGCCAAATTCTGCCAATAGCTCTTGCCGTCGGCGATGATCTGCTCGATGTGCACCGGCGGCGGCAATTTATTGAAGGCAAGGTGACGCGGATCGATGACACTGACGCCGTCACCCGGCAGGAACCACAATTTGCCATCTGCGGTCTTGGCGACTCGCGGGCTGTAGCCGCCACCGACCGCACGGCCCAGCACTCCATCCGAACTATCGAAAACCGTGGCCCGAATGCTCCGCTGGGGATCGACGACCCACGCGTCCAACTGCGTCCGCTCGATGCGCACCAGGCCACAGGCCATGTACAACCAAAAAGAGTGGTCGTTGTCCTCCCTAGCCCAGTGAACGCTATCGCACGGCAGTCCGTTCTTGCCGGTCAGCGTGGAGACGCGACCGCTTTTCACGCGGCTGAGCCCGCCCTCGGTGGCCGCCCAGAGTGCACCGTCCTTGTCGACTTGAAGATCGACGACGACGCCTTTACCTAACCCGTCGGCGACTTTGTACGTAGCGCGGACCTGACCGTCCCCGAAGTACGCTAGGCCACCTTGATAGAACCCAAGCCACACGCCGCCCTGTGCAGGATCAGTGGATATAGAAGAGGCAAAGTCCGTCCGTCCCAGCGTTGCCCAAGGGATCCGTTCGACAAGGTTTCCCTCAACCAAATGAAAAAGGCCATGATCCACGTTGCTGATCCAGAGATTGCCTGCACTATCCCCAGCGACGGACTGCACAGCCGCCCCGGGTATGGAGCTAACGGGAGTGAACCGACCATTCTGGAAGTAGGCAATCTCGCGATACGTGAAGACCCAAATTCGTCCACGACCGTCCTGAAACAGGGACCCCCCTGCCTCCGGCACTCCACTATCGGTCACGTCGTGCACCTCGCTGCGCTCGGCCGGCCGAGTCAGCGGGCGCCCGCGTCGCGGGTGGTAGATCGTAATTTGCCCGTTCTTCCACCGGTTCAAGCCACCCGAGGTGCCAAGCCACACGCTGCCATCTTTGGCCGATAGAACGGACCCGACGAACGCAGCCGACAACCCTTGTTTGACAGAAATCGTCGGGACGGCGAAGTCGCGAAAGCGGTCGAGGCCATTGCCGGTAGATACCCAAACATTGCCTTCGCGATCTTCAAAAAGTTCAAGGATGTCATCGCCGGAGAGACCGTCAGACTGTGCGAGCACATCCAATCTTCCCCCGTGAACATGGAAGAGGCCCCGGTCCTGGGTTCCGATCCACAGACTGCCATCGCGGTCTCGGAGCAGACGGGTTGGCTTGAACTGCGGCCGGGTGGCTGGAAGCGGATACATGTCGGTTTTCCCGTCAAGGAACTGCCTGATCCCGCCGGGCATGGAGACTAAGAGCGCGCCGTTGTCACCCTCGGTCAGACTGCTGATCTCCGGGATCGGGTCTGTCATCGGATAGCGTTTCGGGAGACCGGGCTTCCATCGCCACAGTCCCGTTATCGCCCCCGCCCAAATATTGCCTTTGCTGTCCTCCCACAACGAGAGGACGCCGTAGCCAAGACTGCCATTCTCTCCCTGGCAATGAACGCTTCCACCGCGGATCTCGCAGAGTCTCCCAGTCGGTGCCCCAATAGCCCCAGCCCATACCGCTTCTTCACGATCCTCGAGCAGTGCAGCAACGCTTTGTCCAGCCAGCTCGGGGTACTGGATCAGCTTGCCGTCCTTCCAACTTGCAAGGCCATTGAGAGTGCCGATCCAAAGTGTTCCGTCGCGCGCGGCAAGCAGGCCTGTAATGTTGCTGCTGGGGAGTTGCTCGCCCGCCGGCGGCTGCCAAGGCACGTTCTTTTCCCCATCGAAGCGAAGCAAACCGAATTCCGTTCCGAGCCAGAGATAACGGTCAGGCGTCTGAGCGATAGCCAAGATGATGCCCTTGAAAGCCCCCTCGCGGATCTTCCAGGCGGTATGGGCGTACTGACTGATATCGAGCGATGGGTCCAATGCGAAAGCACAACGGCACGAGGCCATCAGAAGGCCCAGGGCGATGGCGGCTCTTCTGTTGGAGGCGCGTTGAATTCTCGGGCGCTCCACTTAGAACTTGACACTCAGCGAGCCGACAATGGTTCGAGAGGTAGCGGGCTGAACGCTGAACGGATTATTGATCGTGTAGTAGAAATGGTGATCGAAGAGATTTTTCACATTCAGCTGCGCCCGGTAGCGGCCCCGCTTGTAATAGGTGACCAGATCTGTCTGGGCCCACCCGGGCACCTGTCCGTTGTTCGTGTTCGTATTTTGCACCTGGCCAGCGAAGAAAATGCCGCCGCCGAGCCCTAGGCCTCTAAGGGCGCCGCCTTGGAATTCGTAGGTGGTGAAGCTGCCCGCGGAGTTGAAAGGGACGCCATAGAGGCGATGCCCGACGTTCAGATTCTTCGGCGCGTCGATGATCCGCGCATCGATATAGGCGTAGTCCAGATTGATGTGCCATCCGGGAATCGGCTCCCCGGCCAGGTCGAACTCGAACCCGCGACTGCGCTGCTCTCCCGAGTTTATCGAGAAAAACGGGTTGCTCGGGTCGGTGCCGACGACGTTGGTCTTGTCGATTTGGAACGCTGCGGTGGTGAGCAGGAGACGCCCCTTCAGCAACTCTGTCTTGGCGCCCGCTTCATAGGCTCGCGATTTTTCCGGGGCCACTACTTCGCCGCTCTGGGTATGAGCGAGTAGGTTTTGAAACGAGTTCGTTGACCTCGCATACGAAAGGTAGAGCGACAGCGGCTGGCCCGGCTTGATGACCAGGCCTGCCGTCGGATTGAAGGTGAACTGGTCCGGAGAACCGTTGCTGGGCGGGAAAATATTGCTGGGCGGATAAGTTACCGATTGAGACGCCTTGAACCACTCCGACCGACCGCCGACGGAAAGATACGCCCGGTCCCCAATCGAGATGCGATCCAGCAAGAGCAGAGAGTTGGAGTGCGCGGCAACCGTGCCGTCCTGGGGGATCTCAGGTGGAAAGCCCGGGATGAACGGCAAGGGGACATAGCCCGTGTAAACGGGGTTGAATGCGTTAATAGGAGGCAATGCCGAGAAAACTTGAACCGAGTCGTTGGTTTGCCGCTCGTATTCGAAGGAGAGGAGAAGCTGATTCTTCACCGTCGGAAAGGCTCCGTTCCGCACGCTTTTTCCATCCTCTCCGCTGGTTGGCTGCGCGCCACGATAGAGCGTTCCGCTGAAGGTCTGATCCACTCGGACCGTCGTCCCGGTATCGGTGATATCCAAAACGCCCACTGCCCGAGAGATCAAACCGGTCGCTGGGTTCGAGACGAATCCCCCGCTGTTCTGGAGACCTACATAGGCACCGTTAGATTCCGCATACCTGCCGTGAACCGAGATGACCGTCTCGGCCCAATCACTCCACCGGTGGTCGAGTGTGATCAGCCCGCGGAAGGGCTTGTTCGTCCATTCGGTAAAGCTCGGCTCCCCCAAGTAGCGGTCGTAGGGGACTCCGGCGAGCACGCGGCCGTTGAAATATGGCAGCCCGCGATCGGTCGACCGATCGTCCCGGCCATATTCGGTGCGAAGGGTCAGGGTGTTCTTGTCGTCGATCTGGCAGAGGAACGCAGGAGCGAAAAAGTAGCGTTCTCCATGCACGAAATCGCGGAATGAATCGCTGTTCTCGTACGCCGCGTCGAGACGAACAGCCGATTTGTCCGGGACCAATTGCCAATTGGCGTCCAGGGAAGTGCGATAGAAATCGTAAGACCCGAATCCCTGATCGAGGCTGAAGCCGTTTCCGAAATACGGCGTGCGGGTGATGTAATTGACCACACCGCCGGGCTCCCCGCGTCCAAAGAGAATGGCCGCGGGCCCCTTGAGCACCTCGATTCGGTCCAGGTTGGAAACATCGGTCGGCCCGGTCGCGTTCAAGCTGAATCCAACCGCTTCTCCGTCGCGGAAGCCGTCCTTGAAGATGTCCTGCTGTTGAAAGCCACGAATCGTGAACGCCTCGCCCTCTCCGATGAGTGAGCCGCCGCGCATCACGGCGCTCACGTTTTGAATCGCCTCCTGCGGATCATCGATGGCGCGGTCATCGATGAGCTGGCGGGGCACCACCTGCACGTTGCGTGGCAGGTCGAGGATTGGCTCCAAAGTCCTCGTAGCCGATTGCGCGTATCGACCCTCCGTGACAATCACCTGCTCGGCTTGGGTTTCGTCGCTGGGATCGGCGGCATTCGCGATTGCGCGGCCAAGAACAAGGGCTCCGGCAACCGTTCGCCGCAGCAAAACTGGCGGAACGGAGTGCAGGCGCAGCGTTCCCATTCCTCTCCCCTCGATCTGCTTGTTCGTGGCCGCTGGAGATGGATGCAAGCGACCGTGGGCAGCATACCCGGCGTCGTCGCCTTGGAACAGAAGACTTTGCAACCCCTGGACAACCCGTTCGGCCCGAGGTTGGACCGGGATGCCCGTTCCACGGGGGTCACTGCTGGACGGAATAGCCCTGAGCTTGCATTTCCTCGATCAGCTTCGCGACCGATTCGCGGCTGGCATCCTTGGCCGTCTTGATTTGGTCCCTCGTGAGGGTGCCTTCGGACGCCATCTTGCGATAGGTCTGCTGACACGCCGGAACCATGCGCTTGGCGCTGGTGTCGGCGCCTTTGCGGTCGTCGTTCAGATAGACGCGCATCCTGGCAACCGCGTCCTGGTACATCGCGTCATGGTCGGCTTCGGGTGCCAGCTTCTCGAAGGCAACGGAAGCCAGGCCTTCAGTCAGACGAATCTGACGCAGAACCTCGATTCCTTGCGGATCGACCGCCTGGCTTTCCTTCGCGTCATCGCGAATGAGCTGGGTAACCTGGAACGCGGACCAGTCGCTTACGACCTCGCATACGAGCGCTTTTTGCGCCTCGCGGGGGATTCCGTTGGAAATCGCCTCGGCCTTGTCGTACCAAGGCTCCTCGGCGGCGCCGACGCCATGGGCAAAAGCGAGGGTCGAGCTTAGGGCGACCAGGAGGCGGTATAACTTGAGCAATTTGCTATGTCCTATGGGCGGGTTGATGTCAAGCTTCATGGTGTCTCCCCGGTAGCCAGTCCTCAAAACTAATCCGAATGCCTGCGCGATCCGGGCGACTATCGCCAGCACGATCGCGCGGGGCCGCGCGAGCCATCGCTCGACCTGAAGACTCCGGCTATCACCCTCGACGCACCATGCGCAGAAGTGCTCGCAATTGTTGGTCAGGAGCCGATAGGCGTCCTCTCCCAGGCGCGAAAGCGCTCGCCGAACCGCGGGCGGGCCGGCATGGCGAGCCGCCGGTGTCCACCTGACCCACAAACTTTCCCCCGGGGAGAATTCTGAGAGCGATATCACTTCCACCGGCCCACGGCGCCACGACCGCGACAGACCGGCGTAATGCACGACCAATCCGTTCCCCACGTACACCCCGTGATGCATGTATCCCCGCCTGGGAGTCACCAGCCAACAGCCCAACGGCAACTCTCCAAGGGAGGGAGAGGTCGGCCTCTCAACCCGCCGAAGCAAGGAATCTTCTGAGAGGTTGCGATAGGAGTTGCGATGCATCACTCCCGCAAGCACTCTCGCGCCACCTGTCATTTCCACTCGTCCACGAAGTCCGCCCGCCGGTTCTTGGCCCAACAGCGCACTATTTCGCGCAGTCAAGCAATGTTCTCAACGACCATTTCCAGAAGTGGCCCGGGCATCGCACAGCCTCAGAACGCGAAGCAGGAGCAGCCGACCGCGCCCCAGAAGCTCTTTAGGTCATGGATAGGCACTGCGCGGGTCCATGCACGGACATGATCGTGACCGTGAAGTCCGCAGGTGTTGGCGCAGTCGCACGTAGCATCAAGCTGCTTGCGGTGCATTTGATCACGGCCCCGATCGCCCCAGGCGGCGTAGCCGCCGAAGCGACGCACCGGCGACCATTCCGGCATCGCCGGCGGCGGCAGCAATGCCTCGAGGCTCGCGAAGATGCCGGCCGCGTAAACGATTCTGCCGCCGACGATCGTCAGATCGGAGACGGTATCGGCAATTTCGCTCTCCGCGCACGCGAAATAATCGCGGTCGGGAACAATCAGGTCGGCGAGTTGGCCGGCCTCAATGCGTCCCTTCTTGCCCTCTTCGTTGGAGAACCAGGTCACGTTCTCGGTCCAAAGACGCAGCGCTGTCTCGCGGTCGAGGCAGTTGCGCTGTGGATAGATGCGCAAGCCCCCAACCGTGCGCCCTGTGACGAGCCAGGCGAGCGATACCCACGGATTGTAGGACGCGACACGCGTCGCATCGGTGCCGGCGGAGACCTTGACGCCCTTCCGCAGCATGCGCGCGAACGGCGGTGTGGCTTCGGCCGCACCCGAACCGTAGCGCTCAACGAAGTATTCGCCCTGATAGGCCATGCGGTGCTGCACGGCGATGCCTCCGCCGAGCGCCGCGATCCGCTCGATCGACTGCTCCGAGATCGTCTCCGCGTGGTCGAAGAACCAATGCAGTCCGTCGAGCGGCATTTCCTGGTTCACGCGCTCGAATGCGTCGAGCGCTCGGCTGATCGTCTCGTCGTAAGTGGCGTGCATCCGCCAGGGCCAGCGATTCTGGACCAGGATGCGCACCACCGCTTCGAGCTCGGGCTCCATCTCCGGCGGCATATCGGGGCGCGGCTGGCGGAAGTCTTCGAAATCGGCAGCCGAGAACACCAGCATCTCGCCCGCTCCGTTATGGCGGAAATAGTCATCGCCCTGCTGGTACTTCGACGATGCGGCCCAGCGCACGAAGTCGTCCTTCTCGCCCTTCGGCTTCTGGGTGAAGAGGTTGTAGGCGAGGCGGACCGTGAGCTGGCCGTCGGCGGCCAGCTTCTCGATCACCGCGTAGTCCTCGGGATAATTCTGGGACCCGCCGCCGGCGTCGATCGCGCCGGTGACGCCGAGCCGATTGAGCTCGCGCATGAAGTGGCGCGTCGAGTTGAGCTGAAAGTCGAACGGCAGCTTCGGACCCTTGGCCAGCGTCGCGTAGAGGATGCCCGCGTTCGGCTTGGCGAGCAGCAGCCCAATCGGCGTGCCATCCGGGCCGTGCACGATTTCGCCGCCGGGCGGGCTTGGCGTGTCCTTGGTGTAGCCGACCGCGCGCAACGCCGCGGCGTTGAGGATTGCGCGGTCGTAAAGATGCAGGAGGAAAACTGGCGTGTCGGGCGCGACGGCGTTGAGCTCGTCGATAGTCGGCAGCCGCTTTTCAGCGAACTGATGCTCGCTGAAGCCGCCGACCACGCGCACCCATTGCGGCGGCGGTGTGACGGCGACCTGGCGCTTCAGCATGTTCATCGCATCGGAGAGGCTGCGCACGCCGTCCCAGCGCAGCTCCATGTTGAAGCTGAGCCCGCCACGAATGATGTGGAGATGGTTGTCAATGAGACCAGGCAGGACGCGCCGGCCCTTGAGGTCGACGATCTTGGTCTTCGGACCTGCCAGCGCGATCACCTCGCTGTCGGCGCCGACAGCGAGGAAGCGGCCCTCGCGAATCGCGACGGCGGTAGCGGTCGGCTGAGAGCGCGCGAGCGTGGTGAAGAGGCCGCGATGCAGGATCAGATCAGCGCTCGATTCTGGTTGGTTCATGTGTTCTCGCCTGGTTCGAAGTCAATTTTGGGTTGCGTTGCCTGCTCGTGACGCCCAGGCAGCAGGCCAAAGATGTGTGGCGTACTGTGCGACTGACGCCACGCGGCGGCAATATGCGAACCCTCCAGCATGTGCCTGGCCACCGGGATGATCTGCTCGCCGATGAGCATGCCGAGCAGCCCAATCAGCGCCACCACGGGCGGCGCTGGCGATCTCACGTTGAGCAGGCTGTAGACGACGCCGACCAGCAGACCGGCGCCGAGCGATAGTAGATAGGTGCGCATGTCGGCCATGCCGCGTAGACCGTATTACGCCTTCACCGGCGCCAACACCTCATGGACCTTCGAGGTGCGCTGCGGCGCCTTGTGCACGATCGTGTACGCGTAATCGACGCCCATGCCGTAGGCGCCGGAGTGTTCGCGCACGATCGCCATCACGGCGTCGTAGGTCTCCTTACGCGCCCAGTCGCGTTGCCATTCGAGCAGCACCTGCTGCCAGGTCACCGGTACGACGCCGGCCTGGATCATGCGCTGCATCGAATACTCCTGGGCCTCCTTCGACGTGCCGCCGGAGGCGTCGGCGACCATGTAGATCTCGTACCCGCCCTCGAGCATCGCCGACAGCGCGAAGGTGTTGTTGCAAACCTCCGTCCACAGGCCAGCCACGATCACCTTGTTGCGTTTGTTTGCCTTGAGCGCATCGCGCACCTTCTGGTCGTCCCACGAGTTCATCGACGTGCGTTCGAGCACGGGCTTGTCGGGGAACACATCGAGCAGCTCGGGATAGGCGTAGCCGGAGAAGCCCAGTGTCTCGACCGTGGTGATGGTGGTCGGAACGTTGAATACCTTCGCTGCCTTGGCGAGCGCGACGACATTGTTTTTCAACGTCTGGCGGTCGATCGACTGCACGCCGAACGCCATCTGCGGCTGGTGATCAATGACGACGAGTTGCGAGTTCTGCGGCGTGAGGACTTCGAGCTTCGGATTGGACATGTATGATCTCCTCAGATTGGGCCCTCGACATGAGGGACCCCTCGCGCTGAAGTCTGCGTTCAGGCGCTGAGTCGTATGATCTATATTGAACGTTCGCGGGTCTTCCGATTCCGGGGCCGCTTTCGATTTTCTTGCGGCTATCGTGACATCCACAGCGCGCCGTCGCGATCTGACCATTCGCCTGCGCCGGGCCCGCGTACGCGATATTCATCATCGGTGGAATCAGGCTGCGGAAGCGATCACCGAGGGGCGCGATGCCGTGCAGGCGTTGCGCTCATCCGCGGTCCAGACCAGGTCCACGGGACGAAGTCTTTATAACGCCGCCGCGAAAGGCGCCTGAGCCGCGCATCGCTCTGTAGCAAAGTCGAAATCAGCCATCGAGCGAAAAGCGCGCAGGCTTGCGAAAGCCATGCGGGCAGCGCTCCTTCACACTCATCGCGGCGAGTTACGCGGTGTGCTCGCACCACTACCGAAATAGTGAAACAGTTGCTCATGAAGTCTCTTCGTGCTGTTACGCAGGTCCGATTCGGAGAGCGGGCGGCAGCTCATCTGCTGACATCCCGGGTCATTCGCACGGTGGCGCTGCTCGGGCTGTGCGCCGCCTATCTGCAGGGGGGATTGCAGAAACTCATCGACTTCTCCGGTGCGGTCGCCGAGGCTCAGCACTTCGGTGTGCCGCTCGCCCCAGTGGCGGCGACGGCGACGATCGTGACCGAGCTGGCCGGGTCCCTGCTGATCCTGTCCGGCCATTACCGCTGGATCGGCGCGCTGTGGCTCGGCGGCTTCACGCTCGTTGCCACGTTCGTGGCAAATCGCTTCTGGGAGATTCCGTTGCCCGATCGCTTCGGCGTCGAGAACGCGTTTTTCGAGCACCTGGGGTTGGTCGGCGGCTTTCTGCTGGTGGCGTATCTGGACTTGCGCGAAACCATTCTTTCGACGGAAGGACGACATGTCGAGTCTGATCCAGCGGGCTGATACCGCCGCAAGCGCACAGGAGGATCGGCACGGGCCGCTGCCGGCGCTGCTCCTCGTTCTCACGGCAGTCACCGGGCTTGTGGATGCCATCAGCTATCTGCAACTCGGTCACGTGTTCGTGGCGAACATGACGGGCAACGTCATCT